>Ga0180432_10004875_pt1 | contig 18134 bp, 17 predicted proteins | sample SS_ome_10_FD_132414 | JGI IMG/M metagenome (GOLD analysis project Ga0180432, IMG submission 132414) | Hypersaline lake sediment archaeal communities from the Salton Sea, California, USA - SS_1_MS_2 metaG | ecosystem: Environmental > Aquatic > Non-marine Saline and Alkaline > Hypersaline >...
CCTCCTGTATCCTTCTCCCCGAGCTATCCTTCTCTCGATGCATCGGCTCGGACTTATCTAGCTTTCTGCAAGTTCCCGCGCCGGCATCCACTTCGAGCAGATCGCCAGAGCCTATCCCGGAGACATCTATTCTATCGATACAAGGTATGTCCGCCAGTATCACGCCCGCAGCGACTATAGTCTCTGTACTGGAATTGACGATTGCAGCAGGTGCGACGCCGTTCGCCTTGAGACCGTATATGACATACGAACCCACCGTTGACCCCTTGCCACGCGGAAACACCAGTATCTTCCCCGCAACCACCTCGCCCTCGAGTTCATGGCCCTTTTCGCGTATCGTTCCCGTCTTGGGATCGACTCCGCCGTAGAAGCTGATAGGCTCCCTGGAGACGATCGCCTCTCCACGGGCCTTGCCCGGGTTGATCGTCCTGCCCTTCACTTGGCGATCCTCCTAATGAGCTCATCCGTGTCCAGGAAGACGACCCGCTGCCCACAGAAGCTGGGTAGGTAGTGTGCGGCCTTCGCGGAGTTGACACCGGTGCAACCGTAACCGATATCCTCCAGTGGGGACACCACCATACAGGTATCGGCGACTATTCTGCCTCCGGCAGCCCCTATCCTTTCGGTAAGGCCCACCTCGTCAGCCATCCTCTTGACGCACCTAGATGTGCAGATCCACAGGGGCTTCTCGATCTCTATACCCTCCAGTTTAAGGGCGATCTCGAAGATCTCCCTTATCGAGGCATGTGGACAGCCCAGTATCACGATATCCGGTTCGTCCGCCGAATTCAAACTCCTGTAAGCCTCATCGATATCCTTACGTGTTATCGTTATCCTCTCCAGGCCCGACGGGTCTACAGTCCGGGACTCCGGGGTAATCTCGGCGGCATGATAGAGGGCTACCGCGCCCGATGCCGCCATTGCGGCGCCAAGTACCTTGAGCTGGTCCGTATATGCCCCGCGCAGTCCCTCAATGTAGGGTATCTTGTCCTGGGCGATCTCCCCGATACGATATCCCAGCGCCCCGAAGTCGGCCGTATTCCGTATTTCGGCCTCAACCTCTACCACGAACTGAGGCTGTCTGTTGGATTCCAGGTGCAGGCCGTACTCCGGTGTCACGCCGCAGACCGCGGCGGCCAGGGCGGACGGACCTCCCTCCCGGTTCGTCCTTGCCCCGATCACCGAGTTGGCAAAGGATACGGCAGAAGACTCGCTCCAGGCAACATGCTCCCCGAACCTGGGAAGGTTGCCGGCCAGATAAGGCGTACAGGTGGCGGTGGTGATAACCCCCATCGTCTTGAAGGCCTCGACTATCCTCATCTGCTTCTCGGCGAAGTCGTCGGGGATCCCCATCTCCCTCCAGGCACACATATCCATCCCGGTCGGATTCAGGTAACTGAGCACTTTTGCTCTTGCACCCTTTGCGGCGAAATCCTCGAGAAACTCGAGCCCAGGATCACCGATGGATTTGTATGACACACCGGAGATCTGAACCGATCCCACGGGTATCATCCTATCTGCCCCGTAGACATCACCCAGCCGGACAAGCAGCCTGAATAGGCGTTGCGTGGCCGTCCCCATCTCGCCCCCGAGCATCCTCTCCTGTTCGCTACTCAGATACAAATCACTCACTCAGGTAATCATCGAGATCGATCTCCATCGGGAACTCCGGCCTCTTGAAATCGGCGGGATCTCGCCCCCAAGGAATTGTCAGATCGAACCCCATCTTGGTCGTCACGTGGGTTTCCGGGTCGGAGGAAGGGTCCAGAGACGAGCCGCGTTCTCTCCTGGTGATCACATCCCGATCACCCTGAAATCTGGTCGCCATGGCCCACTCGATCTCATCCGATCTGTGGATGTCGATGTCCTCGTCGACTATGAACACGTGCTTCATAGACCTGTGGCCCTTGAACGCTGCCTCGATGGCATTTCTCGGATCCTCCTCACGTCTTCTCCTGATCTTGACGGCGCCATGAAGCCAAGAGCAACCTCCGTCAGTCACCAGGACATCCTCTACCTCGCATACCTTCGAAACCTCTCGGAATATCGTCGCCTCCCTGGGCATTCCCATCAAGGTCTTGTGTTCCCTCCCCCCGGGCAGAAGGGCGTGGAACCGAGGGTTCTCCATGACGAATACCTTCTCAACCACGGCGACCCTCTGTGGTCTCTCGATATCCGGCGTCTCGGTCAGGTCGAGGAAGGGACCCTCGCCGTGTTCCTCGCCGGTCAACCTCATGAGCAGGACTATCTCCGATCTTGGAACCAGATGGCCCTCCAGTCTAACCAGGGATATGGGACGAAGCGAATTGGCTATCGAAAGCTCGCTTACGCTTATGTCCTCCGAAACCGCTGCCGCCACAAGGACCGAAACCGGGTTCCCGATACAGTACGCGAAATCGGTCAGCCCCCTCTCTATGTAGCTATCGAAATCCCTCTGCAGGATCCTGAACACGATCCTGTCCCCGGATATCACCATTCCCCTGTGATAGGATGCATTGAGGCCGAACTCGGGATCCTCGGCCACCACGATCCCGGATGTCACGTAAGGACCCCCGTCAAAAGGGTAGTAGGTTGGTATCGGGATCGAGTCGAGATTCGCCTCCCTCTCGACATACTCGGTTCCATCGACCGTAGCCGGCTCCTCGGGATTCTCTATCGAGCCCAGGAGATGTCTCGTCAGGTCGGCCCTCTTGATCCCAAGGCCCATCGACACGAGATCGCGGCTGGAACACAGGTTGCCGACCACGGGCATGTCGGTGCCCTTCACACTCTCGAAGATAACCGGTGACCCGTCGAGCATCTTCATGATTGTCGGGAGTTCGAACCTGCGGTCCACCTCCCTCCTGACCCTGAACAACAGGTCCTTCTTCTCCAGCAGCTCCAGTAGGTCGCGGATTATCATTTGCGGCGCCTCTCTCCCAGGATCCCACGTCATTAAATCTTTTTCGTCATTCGTCGAGCCTATATTCGGCTTTTGTCGAACTTACCCCGATCATGGTGGGGGTTGCCTCGAACCCCGCCTCACGCATCGCCGTCGCCACCCTCTCCTGTGACTCCTCAAGAGGTGTCAGAGCGATCATATGTCCACCCAGGCCGCCTCCGGTCATCTTCGCCCCGAGCGCCCCGCTATCCATAGCTATCTCCACCAGCTCGTCCAGCATTGGGTGGGATACATCTATTCTCTGTAGAAGTTCGTGATTCCTGTCCATCAATCTTCCGATCTCCTCCAGGTCGTGGCCCTTGAGCGCAGCCGCCGCTTCCCTGATCAGTTCACGTGATTCTTCGAAGATCCTCGAGTACTCCTCCGGCCTCTCCTCCCTTCGCCGACGCACCCCCGACACCGAGACCCTGGTCTTACCCGGGATGCCGGTATTTCCCATGACGATTCTGATGGGACTCTCGATATCTAGCCTCTCTATTCGATTCTCCCCGCCCGACATGTTCTTGACGAAGTATATCATCCCCCCGTAGGTGGATACCGTGTTGTCTATCCCGGATGGCGTTCCCGCGTAGGCCTTCTCGCCCTCATATGCCACCCTGTTTATCGCGTCATCCCCCAGGCCAAGGCCGAATTCATCGCTCAGCGCCCGGGCCACGGATACGCAGAAGGCGGCACTGGAACCTATACCTCCGGCGGTCTCAAGATCCCCGGCGACGGTTATCTTCAGATTCTCCTCGGCGGGATCCAGCCCCAGCGCCTCGAAGACCAGCAACAGGGGCTCCACCTCGTGGAACTCCTCCACCCTCCGCCCCGTTCCCGCGAGGCGCGCGTCCTCAAGCACCCAACCGTCACCCCGAAGCAGTCCGGATGACGGGCCAGACACGTCCCGAGCATCGTCGACCCTCTCGACCACGGCCTCGATCCTCGAGTCGATCGATGAGGCTATAGCGGGAATCCCGTAGACGACGAAATGCTCGTTAAACAAAATGACCTTTCTGAAACCGATTCCCCTTCCCGTCATAGATACTCCTGCTCACATCGGCACACGGCAAAATTTAATTGTTGCATCGACCAGCCGAGAATCTGGCCTTTGGTTGGCCCCTTTCTCACAAGTCCCGGATGGATGAACTGGTTTTGCCCAAGATCGTAGTGAAGCTCGGAGGTTCTTTTCTTACCAGAAAGTCGGAAAGCGACTCCTTTCCCATCGACATCCGGCTGATTGAGCAGGCCGCCCCCAGTTTCGTCTTCCTGGATAGGCTTCGACGCATATCTGCAGAGACAGGGGATCTACTCTCAGGGCAAAGCTTGATGCTGGTCCACGGCGCCGGACCCTTTGGCCACGCGCTGGTAGACGGATACCGGTCGGGAATAGAGGTCACTCCGGTTGACATACACGGATCCATGCTGGTCCTTAACCGGTTGGTGATGAAGAGCCTTGGCGAAACCGGTATCCGTTCCGAGACCGTCAGCCCGTTCGATACAGTCGAACACCGCGGCGAATTCGTAACCGGGGAGCTTTCATCGAGGATGAAGGATCTGGAACGCCGCGGCATCGTACCGGTTAGCCATGGGGATGTGGTCCCCAGCGATAGCGGCGGTATCGACGGCTACGAGGTAGTCTCGGGGGACACGATCGCCTGCGACATCTCCCTGTCCTGGAAAGCGAGGAAGATCATCATGGTCACCGATATGGACGGGATACTGGATGTCGATCCACGCGAGGGTACCGGGAAGACGATACCCCAGATCGGCTACGAAGAGTGCGTGAGGATGCTCCGTGGGCGGGGCAGAAAGGGCTCAGACGTAACCGGCGGCATTGCACAGAAGATCATCAGTTGCGAGAGGCCGATACGCGCCGGGATTCCCCTTCATATCATATCCGGCATCCGGTACGGGAACCTGAGTGCCGCGTGTGCAGGCGAACCGGTGGGGACCGTGGTTAGGGAAGGGTGAAGAGAGCTTTGGCCATGGAGTACATAAGCCATCCTCTGATAGTGGAGAACACGGTCGAAGCTAGGGTCTATCAGCAGGTTGTCTACGCCAAGGCGGTTGAGTCCAACACCCTCTTCGTTGCGCCAACCGCGCTGGGGAAGACGGTTCTCTGTATAATGGTTGCGGCCCACAGGCTTCATACCGTTGGGGGGAGGGTGATGATGCTTGCCCCAACCCGACCGCTGGTCCTACAGCATGCCGAATCGTTCAGGAAGTTCATGAAGCTTCCGGAAGACGAGATAGCCGATGTCAGCGGACGGGTCAGACCCCGAGAGAGGGAAGAGATCTGGCCCTCGGTCAGGATCGCAGTCACCACCCCACAGGTGGTGGAAAACGATCTGAGATCAGGGAGGATCGACCTCTCTCCCTACTCCCTGATGGTCTTCGATGAGGCCCACAGGGCGGTCGGCAACTACGCCTACGTGCCAATAGCGGAGGCATACGCCGAGTCGGATGGCGACCATCTGGTTCTCGGCCTGACCGCCTCCCCCGGGAACCGGGAGGAGGTGATCCGGGAGGTCTGTGCGAATCTGAATATCTCCAACATAGAAGTCAGGACCGACGAGGACCCCGATGTCAAGCGGTACATAAACCCTGTCGAGATAGACTGGGAGATGGTCTCTTTGCCCGAGGCTATTCGAAACGTGTCCAGGCGCATCAAGGCGTACCTCGAGGAGAGATTCGACAACCTGAGGAGAATGGGCCTGATAAACTCCGAGAGACCGACAAAGAGGGACCTCCTGGACGCAGGCAAGATCCTGAGAATCGGAGAGAAGGGGTTCACCGCCTCCTTCGGGAAACCCGAATACCTCTACTACAAGTCCCTGATGGACTACGCCACCGGGCTCAAGGCCGAACATGCCCTGGAACTCCTCCAGACCCAGGGCGTTGAACAGACCCTCCAGTACATGGATAACCTGTCCAAGGAGGCGAAGCTCAAGAAGACCTCGCGATCCACCAAGTCCTTCGTCCACAACAACCTCGTCCAGAATTTCCTCTCAAGCCTGCACAGGCTGAAGGAGCTCGATGTCGAACACCCAAAGGTGGCCAAGACCGAGAGAGCAGTAAGACACGAACTGGATCATGACCCCGAGAGCAGGATAATCGTGTTCACCAACTATCGCAACACCGTCGATCTGCTGGTCGATCGTCTCTCCGCCTTGGATAGAGCGAGGGTGACCCGCTTCGTCGGACAATCCTCGAGACGTTCAAAGGGGCTGAGCCAGAAGGAGCAGGGCGAGATACTCGATCTTTTCCGAAAGGGCCACTACAACGTGCTGGTGGCCACCTCCGTGGCCGAGGAGGGACTGGATATCCCTGAGGTCCAGATGGTCCTGTTCTACGACTGCACGCCCAGCGCAATAAGGAATATACAGAGGAGAGGTCGAACCGGCAGAAAGGGGGCGGGGAGGGTGATTGTCCTGATCACCCAGGATACCAGGGAGGAGGCCTACCACTGGGCCGGTCAGGCCAGGGAGAGGAAGATGAAGAGGGTACTGAAAAAAGTCGAATATAAACTCAGCGACAAACAGCTGAGCCTTGATGGATTCGTCGATACGTCCTAGAATCTCCTTCGGAACTCTCGCTTGCGGAGGATACGCAGTAGCACGGATTTGAGCTTGTAGTTGTCAGAGCAGTCGCCGTTGCTCATCTCATACTGCACGGCACCCATGATATCCTCGGTCTTGTTCTTGATGCCCTTGGCGAACATGCTCATGCTTCCCTTGCCGTAGAGGTCGGCTGATTGCCTGTACAGCTCGGCTGCCTTCTTTAGAAGAGAGAGCCTCAGGCGATGATCGCTCTTCTCCTTGTAGGCCTTGATGAGGCACATATCGGCTTGCCCCTCAAGCCATGATGCTTTTCTGACGTGGTCGGCCTCGAATCTCAAAATAGCACCGCGAGGCCGATCTGCACTCCGCAAATATAAATATTGTTTCCGTAAACTAAACAAAAATCCGTTATCATATATTTTCTTGCAAAAACCAAAAGCTGAAGATGGTTGCACCCCGCGACTACGGCCGCAAAACCGATCATGAGATGAACCGGAGGGCGATATCGAGTGATCTCTGGGAGTGGGTCAATCCTCCCATGGATATCACATCGATCCCGCTTCCCGCTATGTCCTCGATATTCTCGGGGGTAACGCCTCCCGAAGCCTCGAGCGTCACCCATCGCCTCATACCCCTCTCCTCGAGCACCGAGACGGTTCGCTTCAGGTCAGAGGGGGAGAAGTTGTCGAGCATCACTATATCGGCCCCGGCCTCCGCCGCCTCAACAGCGTCCTCCACATCCTCGACCTCCACCTCCACCTTCCTGACGAAACTCGCGCTGACCTTGGCCCTCTCTATGCAGGTCTGTAGGTTCCCAACGGCCGCGACGTGGTTGTCCTTGATCAAGATCGAATCCGAGAGGGTTATCCTGTGGGTGTCCCCTCCCCCTAGGGCCACTGCCTTCTTGTCCAGCCATCTCAAGCCGGGGGCGGTCTTCCTGGTCGCCGCCACCCTGACGCGGGGGTCTATCTGATGCACGATCCGGACCATCTCCGCCGTCATCGTGGCTATTCCGCTCATCCTTGACATGAGATTCAGTATCGTTCTTTCCGCCTTGAGAATCGAGCTGTTCATTCCGCGCAGACAGAGTATGACGTCGTCGGGCTCCATCCTGGAGCCATCCTCAAGGGCCTCCAGCACCTCGATCTCGCAGAACTCGAGAAGAGCGGTGGATTCCTCCACGCCCGCGATGACGCCGCTGTCCCTGGATACCACCTCAGCCTCGCTTTCAACAGGCTCAACCACGATATCCGTGGTAATGTCGCCAAACGGCGCATCCTCCTCAAGGAAGGACTTCAGCCTATCCAGAGCAATCAACCTATCCAAAGCTCTCACCCCGTCATCTGGAGCATTCGCTCCGTTACCTTTCTCACCCTATCGGCGATACCAGGCTCGACCTCGACCTCATAAACGTCTTTGACCAGGCTTCTCTCTACCTTCTCGAGATCGATCGCCTGCATACCCCGGCAGAGGGCTTTGGGGAGGAGCGGATAGAATCTCTTGTCCGGGAACTGCCGTGCAAGCGTTCCGACCATATTAGCTTCGGTTCCGATGATAAATCCATCGGAGTCGGATTCCCGCCCTCTTCTGACCATTCCCCCTGTGCTTACCACGTAGTCCGCGAGGTCCACGACCTCCGGATCGCACTCGGGATGGACCAGCAACTCCGCATCCGGGTGCCTCCTCCTCGCCTCCAGGATGTGGTCCGTGGTTATCATCCGGTGCACATAGCAGCACCCGTCGTCCGGCAGGGGGATTATCCTCTTCCCGGCGACTTGCCTGTCAACCCAGGATGCGAGATTCCTGTCGGGACCGAACAGTACCGTCTCCTCATCCACCTTGGACACGATCTCCGCCGCATTCGCCGAGGTGCAGATGACATCGGCTTCGGCCTTGGCCTCGGCCAGCGAATTGACGTAGAGAACTACGGCTGCGTCGGGATGCCTGGACTTCGCCTCCACGACCTGTTCTCTGGACAGCATCGACGCCATGTCGCAGACCGCCGAACGATCCGGGATCAGGACCTTCTTATCGGGGTTGAGCACCGAGGCACTCTCGGCCATGAAATCCACGCCACAGAAGATGATCTCCCTGTAACCCTCCGACCCCTTCGCCGCCATGCACAGCTCCAGGGAATCGCCGATCTCATCTGAGACCTCCTGAATCTCGAGCCTCTGGTAGTTGTGGCAGAGGATGAGAGCCCTCTTCCTAGACTTTAGCTCCAGGATGTGATCTATCAGATGCTTACCGGCTGTCATAAAGTACGCTCCTAGGTTCCAATCGAAATTGACTCGTTCCTGGACTGGATGGTCTTGATTACCGAAAGAGCGGCCAGGTAGCTGGTCTTGGGGTTGTCAGGCGATGGTAGATTCTCGACCGTGAAGGTCATCCTCCCGAAACTACCCCGAGCCTCGACCTTGTGTTGTATCCTTTCCACATCCGGGTCGGCCACTATCCTCACCTCGGGATTCGTTCCGGTGGCTAGGGCGATAGCGGCGGCCACGTTTATGTTCTTGGGAAACTTCAACACCGCATCCTCGGCATCACCCTCGTAGATCACCGTTCGGGATTTCACGCCCTTGCCCTCCGGGAGGCTGCGGGGATTCTTGGTGGTCGTCAGGATGACACTCTGGAAGCCCGCGAAAGAGGCCCCCTTCAGCGCATCCAGGCCACCGATCGCCCCCGAAGGGATGAAAAGCCTAACCCCTTCCCGCTCGGCCGCTTCGACCACCCTCTCACGCAACCCGCGGTCCAGCAGGGCGCCCACGCTCAGAACCACAAGATCTCTCCCGGCGCCGACAACCCTTTCGGCGTATACGACGACCGCTTCCGGGGAGGCGGCCTCCACCACAAGGTCCAGATCGGTCGTGATGAATGACTCGAAATCGGTCTTCGATAGGGACGGGTTGTCGAGCAGGTTCGCCAGATCGCGAGACCTAGAGGGGTCCTGGTCGAAGAGAGCGGCGATCTCGACCTTGAGTCTGCCATCCGCCACAGCGTGTGCTATCATGGTCCCGATATTTCCGCAGCCAAGCACACCGATCTTCGTTCTGCTCACTCCTAGAGATGTGATTCTGGCGCTCTGCTGCTTTTAACTGCTATCAGGACCGCTCCTGTTCGGCCGTGGCGGGACCGGAGGCCGATCCCTTGACGCTGTGTATCCTCTCCAGCATCTCCAAGAGGTCGAAGAGAACATCGAGGTCCCTCTGAACATCGGCGCTCTCCTCCCGCGATGAAAGCCGATCCGCGTACTCAGTCACCTTGCCGAGCACAGCTGACTCTACCCGATCCAGAGTCTCCTTCCATCCCTCTGCCGGCTCACCGAAGGTTTTAGCCCCCCCGGAGGGTCTCGATTCCGCCTTCAGTCCCTCCTTGTCAGTCTTTCCCTTCTCGAACCCGCACTTGGCGCAGAATATCCGATTATCCTGTTGGAACAGCGGGGCATTGCACTCCGGGCAGCTCTCGTTCAGCATCTTCCCCCCCTTCAGCAGAATGTCTGCCATGTTTCTTATTTCCATGCTATCATCTGAAAAGAGATTTATACAATCGTCATTAAAAAGCCTTCACAGGAGGGTTGCTACAGTGGATGACGAGGACAAAATGAAGGCAGTCTCAGAGGTTCTAGAGCAGATAACGGAAGACAACTCCGTTCCGCGAAACATCCGCCGAGCGGCCAACGAAGCGATTGAATGGCTTCGCAACAGGAACCACACCCCGGGGGTCAGGGCGGCTTCGGCCGTCAATATCCTGGATGAGATCAGCGAAGACCCCAATATGCCCGTCCACACCAGGACGATGATATGGAATGTGGTCAGCGAGCTGGAAGTGATCCAGGATTAAGCTAAGTTTCGGTCACTCGAGGATATCCTGCCTATAGAAGAGATCTTTCTAGCCCCCGCTGTGTCGGGCCTCCTCCACTCCCGCCCTCGTGAACTTCAAGTTCTCCTCCGCGGCCCGTATCGGGTCGTCCGTGGGTTTCGTCTCCATCACCAGCCAGCCATCGTACGAGATCCCGTCAATCGCCTCAAAGCAGCGCCCCCACTCCATCTCCCCCTCCCCGAGGAGATCGCCCTCCAGCTCCTTGATGTGTATCATCACGATTTCCTCACCCAGATGATCGAGCATGGCGAACGGATCGTGACCATAGAAGATAGCGTTGGCGAGATCCTGGTAGACCCCGGCCATTTCCGAATCCACAGCGTCCAGGATTCTCCTCAGCTGCCTCCAGGAGAAGCTCGTCTCCAGTCCGAGGAATACCGAGTTCCGCGAGGCCGCGGACGTGCACCTACTCAGACCGCGGATATAGGCCTCCTCTCCCCTCGGATCGAGATCGATGTTTTCAGGTTCGAAGTGGGGAAGAAGGATCACATCACCGCCCATGAGGGAGCAGGCGGACAGTGATCTCTCAACGAAGGCCACGCTTTCATCCATGTCCACGTCAGGTATCGCGAAGTTGTGCGCCCTGAAGCACCCGACGCTGAGTGAACATATCTCGATCCCCGCCTCTCTCGCCCGGTCCTTAAGTGCCTCTCCCCGGTTCCCGAACAGCTGCTCCAGTTCCTCCTCGGAACCCACGATGATTTCCAAGCCATCGTAGCCGATATCGGCGGCCGATGATACGGCCTCCTCCCAATCCACAGCCAGCGACCTGTTTCGTATCCCGTACTTCAACGTCATTCCTCCAGTAACCGCTTCAACTCCACCCTCTCACCTCGGCGGGCCGACTCGGCAGCCGCCTCCGTGATCGCCACCGAGAGCATCCCATCCCAGAGGGAGTTTCCGTAGCGCTCGGTAGTGGTGCCGAGCACGAGATCGGCGAAGTGCTCCTGCATCCTCAACTCGGGGTGCGCCTCCCTCTCCACCGAGACAGTTCGGAGATTCATGTCGATCGGTGTCTTGTCGGGTCTGAAGCCGGCGTGCGTGACTATACTCATGTCATTCCTGTCGATGCTGGTCAGGGTTCCCCTTCTACCAACGATCTGTATGATATTGTGGGTGCTGGGTGCGGCCAGGCTGGTGACTATGTTCACCGCCCGCTCGCCGTCCTCATAGTCTATGACCATGTTGGCGAACTCGATGGCTTTCTCGTCCCTGAACACCCCTCTTCTGACCGTGGCGTAGATACCCGAGGGCTCCTGCTCCATTATCCATAGCGCCCTGTGGATCGTGTGGGAGGCCGTATCAATGACGCCGCCGTAGTGCTCTGGGAAGAAGTACTGGGGTGCCATCATGCCCCTCTGCACGGTGAAGAGGGCCTGAATCGGCTCCACTCGAGCTGCCTCTCTCTTCAGTGCCGCCGAGAACTCGGTGAACCTCATCTGGTAGGCTACCATGCCCACCACTCCAGCCCGTTCGGTGGCATCTACCAGCCTTCGCGCGGTCTTCACGGAATCAACCAGCGGTTTCTCAACCAGTATGCTCTTGCCCGAATCAACGGCGTCGATCGCAATTTCCCCGTGGTGGCGTGTGTGGGTGGATATGATCACCGAATCGAGGTCGTCTCTGGAAAGAAGGTCGTGGTAATCAACCACGTGCTCCACATCCAGCATCTCGCCCGTCTTCCTCGCCCGTTCCTCATCCAGGTCGCAGACCGCCAGTAGTCTCAGCCTGTCGGAGGACTTCGCCACCTTGCCGTGGACCGGTCCCCTCTGTCCACACCCGATTATCGCCGTCGTTACCTGTTTCATCGCCCAACCTCCGCTTCCGGTTCACCCTCCAGAAGAGGGATTCCGGGTATATCCGTGTGCTTCTGACCGTAACTTGCCGGCCAATTGATAGAGCTTACGTTCAAGATAACACCCGCCAGCCGTACCTACCGGAAATCAACCCATATCGGGGAAGACCATGCCGTCTGGCCGTCGCACTGCTGCACTCTGACGTAGTAGTAGCTCCGGCCCGCCTTCCTCAGGATATCGCCGAAACTCACCTTGGCCCTGCAGGCCTCGACGTGATACGCAGGATGTACCCTGACCTTCCTGGAGTTGTGGTAGTAGATGTCGGGGTTCTCGATATCGCTCTCCGTCAAACCGAACGTGGTCTCGACCCGCCTGATCGATTCCCCCAGAAACGGGAAGAGATGTGCCTTTCCAAGGCATTCCCCCAGCCTCAAGGTGAACTCGTGCTCGTCGACCTGGATATGGATCCTGCTGTCGCTGTCGCCATCTATCCCGAGCACCAGACCCTGGCGATATCCCGGTTCCCCATCCCGGGAGGTGGTAAGTTGAAAGCGGCAAACGTTATCCTCGAGAGCGAAACGCTGGCCGAGGCCCGAGAAGCGGGGGTGAACGGATGAAAGCTCCCCGCCCCTCACCTCGATCAGGCCATCCCAAGCCTGTTCGACGTCCCTGTACCCGTAGTGGGTGGCCGGTCCCCACCCGAACTCGGTCAGGATATTGAACTCCCCCCTCTGCCCCTGTACCCATCTATCCCTGTGGCAGTATGACCTGATGACGCGTCCGTCGCTAACCAGCTCCACCCTGTCCAAGGGGAGGGGGCAGGCCACATCCACCGATGCCTTGATGGGCCCGTCGGCAGATATCGTGGACCCCATCGGGCTCCCGTCGATCTCGAACCAGAGCCGTATCCTGTCCCCGGTGGAGGCCACGGTTCTCCTCTGGCGAACCGCCTCCCATATACCGTCGCGCGTCAAATCCCTGGCCCAGAAGCCCGCGACGCCCAGAGGCCAGCTTCCCGGCAGCCCGGACGAGTCGTTGGAGGCTATGCACCCGATCTCTATGCCCCTCGCCAGGGCGTCCCTGAAGGTCCCGCCGCTCGTCCTTGGGCCCATCGACCTGTTCTGGAGCATCTTGACCGGGGTGTCAACGCCCTCCGAGGAGCCGTGGGTGGAGTATATCTCCATCACCGGGGAGAGGCAGGGGTCATGGATATCCCAGTCCTTCCCCCTCCTCCCCTTTGTGTAGGCCGTGTGATGTGGTATGGCAAACGCCTCCGTCTCACGAAGATGCTGGAAGAGCGTCTCGAGTTCCCAGGCGTCATCCAACGGGTTGTCCTCGTCGTGGTATATCACGTTGTGGTCGCCGTATCGGGTCCGGTTGCCGTGCCACTCGTATCCCAGGAATGTGACGAACTCCCCCTCGTGGTTATGTTCTCTAGCCCCCCTCCGGAGCCGCTCCCACCATTCGAGGAACTCCGGCCTCTGTCTCACGGTCTCGATTCTGGCTCCCCTGATCGACTCCCATCTGAAGGGGTAGCAGAGGACGCAGTATACATCGAGGTTGTACTTGGCATAGTTGATGATCTCGTCGCAGCGATCGATGTCCGACAGGTGTTTATGGAAGTCTCCCCAGTAGAGATCGAAACCCTTCATCGGCCTGACCCTTCACTGATCAGCCGAGACCTTCCCCTAATTACTATTCCTTTCGCTCTTTTCGAGGAAGGCGGTGGAAATCCTTTCACATAGCGAAGTACGGTTCAATCTCGGGCGGGCACAAGGGTTTGAAGGAAGAAGCGGACCCGGTACCCTAGTATATCACATACTGAATTATGTAGGCTACCATGGCCATTACGAGCGCCCAGTAGGCTATGCTAAAATAGAGAAACCTCAAGCTGTACCCACCTTACCTGCCTCCACTGGTATTTCGCTTAAAAATATTTTCCAGCAGCCCCAGACTGGCCGGGAACCGCGTTACCTTTACCCCGCGCGTCCTTCCGAGGTTTCTGGAGCCTCCGCTTCGATATACGGTAGCTCTCCACCTGTTTTCCCTCCTCAAGCGCCTCTAGGATCCTGTCTGCGGTGTAATAGAGGGCGGGGTGGACCCTGATCTCGAGATCGCCCTCTCCCCAGATGTCGGCGAGTATCAGGACCGGAGAATCACGGGAGAGACCCTTGATCCTCGGGTATACCGAGGACCAGAGTCCTCTCTTCTCCTCGAACTTCCTCATCGGGGATGCCGATTCTATCAACGAGTCCGGACGGTTCATCACCACCGCCCCCCTCGCCTCCACCTCGCCCGCGGCATCCAGGTCGGAGCTCAGCTCCGAGGCATCCTCCGGGTGGCTGATCAGCAGGTTGGAGGCTGCAACGGGATCCGCACCGATGTCGAACCCATCCACGGTGATGGTGTGATCGCAGTCAAGGACCAGGGCCTTGAGCCCCTCCCGGATCGCCTTGGAGCACAGCCGGAAGACCAGGTTCAGATTTGCCCTTGGATGGTAGCCCAGAGCGAGCGAAATCCCGGGTTGAGATACGAGCTCCAGGGCCTCATCCTCGTTGAGCGAAGGCGCTTCCATCGGATCTACCAGGTCCAGAAGAGAGGATAGCCCGGTACGGATTTTCGGCCCCGAGCAGGGCTTTCGAACCGCAGTCCACGGATGTCTCCGAGATACTCACCAGAGTCCGCGATGCTTGACCGCTACACCACCGGGCTATTCTCAGCTCAGTGATACATTATTTCTCTTAACTATTTCTTGTCGGGTCGAACCTGTCATAGACCCGGCAGTCCGAAATCCGGGCGGAAAGCGGTGATACTTATAAGAGAAACCTCGCTAGAGAATCGCACCAGATGACGTCCCAGCTTTCTGGGATCGTCAGTTTCCATGGAGGCAGATTCTTGACGAAGATGAAATGGGCCAATCTTGTTACCCCGACGGAGATCAAGTTAGAGGAAGCGGAGGTACCGGAACCTGGACCGGGGGAGATCCAGATCAAGGTCAAGGTATGTGGCGTCTGCGGGTCCGATGTCCACGCCTACTACGGCAAGCACCCGTTCGTCAGCACCCCAATCGTCCCGGGGCACGAGTTCTCCGGGGTCGTATCCAAGCTGGGTGACGGGGTCGAGGGGTTCGAGGAGGGCGATAGGGTGACGGTTGAGCCCTCCCTTACCTGCGGAGAATGCTACAACTGCAGACACGGCCTCTACAACATATGCCGCGAGCTGAGGGTACTGGGATGCCAGGCCCCCGGGGCCTTCGCGCAGTACATCAGCGTGCCGGCGGAGAAGGTCTACAGCCTTCCGGATAACCTGGATTTCGATGACGGTGCCCTCGTCGAGCCCTCTGCGGTTGGAGTTCACGCCGTGAGGAAGAGCGAGCTCAGCCTCGGTGACCGGGTGGTTGTCATAGGAGATGGGGTGATCGGGCTTGCGATCGTGCAGGCGGCGAAGGCGGCCGGAGCGGGGGAGATCATCGTTGTCGGCCACCACGAGGGAAGGCTCGAGATAGCCGAGGAGCTCGGCGCCGATGTAACCTTCATCGCCGGAGATACGGTCAAATTCATCATGGACAACTACGGTCCGGACGGGATAGACATCGTCTACGAGGCGGTTGGCGTCGGCACCACGATCAACCAGGCTATCGATATAGTCCGCAAGGGCGCCAAGATAATCGTGGTCGGGGTATTCGGGAAACATCCCGAGACCAAGGTCGGCCTCATACAGGACAAGGAGATAGATATGCGCGGCGCCCTGATGTACGTTCAGGAGGATTACCCGCGCACCATCGATCTCATCTCCAAGGGGGAGATAGATACCAAGCCGCTCATAACGGCCAGATATCCCCTGGAGAAGGTCTCCGAGGCCTTCGACCTGATAATGACCGAGCGGGACGATACCCTCAAGGTGCTTCTGGATATACCCTAGATCCCCTCATCTCGCCTCAGGGACCTGCCGGCGAATACCACGAGGAGGGAGCCCGCCACCAGGATCAGCATGATGGCCGGGAACGAACTGTATGACGAGGCGACGTACCCGATCCTCCCACCCGGTTCCCCGGGCTCTCCCTGGGGCCCGAACTTGGAGCCCACCTCGCCGCTTACCTGGAAATCGTGGCCCTTGGACTCCGTCCTGACCTCGGGCTTGTAGTAGGAGTAGGCGGTGCTGGTTCCCCCCTTGGCCTTCACCGGGAACAGGGCCCTTATGGTGAAACCGATCTCCAGCTCCTCGTTTCGTTCCAGGTCATCGACGTAGAAGATAACCTTCCTTCCCGCGACCTCGTATCTGGTTGCCAGTCCGTCGGCTATGACTTGGTCGAGGGTGTCGTAAACCGGCACGAATCCAGTCGGAATCGATATGTCCAGTATCATCATGCCGGTCGAGTTGTAGAATCCGGTGTAGATCGCTCTGGCGAGGACCTCCACCGTGTCGTCGACCTCCACCTCCGTGGTGTTGTACTCCACGTCCAGTTCGAAGTCGGGGTTCCTCTCGACCTCTCCCGGTACGTTGTACCTCTTCACGAGCTGTACCATCACCTTGCCATCCCCCTCCATCCTTAGCTCGAGTTGCTCGGAACCGAGGGGTATCTCAACCACGTTCAGGATATCGAAGTTCTCCGCGGTGAGGTCCACCCTGGTGAGCTCCGATCCATCGGTTAGGACTCGGATCGAGGAATCGATGTTCCTTGTCTGCAGGCGGGCGGCGGTCATCAGCGCTTTCAGGGCCCAAACGGTATCCTGGGTGCTGCAGAAGCCCCCGAGGGAGTTCCTCTGGGAGGCTATCCACCTTATCGCCTGCTCGGCCTCCGACCTTCCCTCCAGCATCAGCGCCAGGGCGGCGTACGAGGTGGTCTCCACCGCGTTTGACCTCTCGCCTCCCGGTGCCCAGAATATCCCGTTCTCGTCGGTCTGGGCGATGTCCAGGAGCTTCAGGACGACGGATTCCGCCTTATCAGAACCGACCTTCTCCAGCAGAAGCGCCGCCAGAGCCAGGGCATAGGGATCGCTGCTGTAATCAACCTGGGACTCGACGTAGCCGACCGCCTGGCTCAGGGACGACTCGGCGTCTCCGTAGTCGGAGAGAGCTATTCCAACGAAGGCCGTGAGCGCGGTCTTCGAAGCCGGGTCGAGGCCGCCCAGCATCTCCTGGTGGCACACGAACCCGACCGGGCTGAAGGACCCGTTCGCGTTCTGGTGGGAGGCGATCCACGACGCCGCTTCAGAGAGCACCGTCTGGTCTATGCTCATTACCTCCCGGCACTCGCTGAATACGCCGAGGACGAACGCTGTCAGGAACATGCTGCCCTCATCGTCGCTCTGGCCGAAGGCCGAGAAGGAACCGTCGCCCCTCCTGAAGGTCAGCTCGCGCTGGTATCCCGTCGTCAGGTAGTGCTCGGCCTTGGCCCTGACCTCGGGGTTGATCTGCCCGGTCGAGTCGAGGTACCGAAGGATCTCGAGGTCCGGGGCCATGAACATCATGTTCTGTTCCCCGCACCCGTACGGGATTCCCAGCAGGTCCTCGACGCCATTGATGGTCTGGCCCACAAGGCTGGGGGTGATGCTGAGCATGATTCTGCCCGAGTCATTCACTATGCCCATCGGCATGCCCAGGTCGAAGCTGACGGGCTCCTCCTGGGTTATGAAGGCGTTGCTGACGGACTCCCTAGGCGTTCCCTCGGGCTCTATCCTGATATTTCTCCTCACCGCATCCGCCCTCTCGTTGGTTCGGGCCGTGATCTCTATCTTGTACTGGCCGACCCTCTTCGGCCTTATGGTGAAAGCTATCGATGCCACCGAGTTCCCCGGTATGGTGACGACCTTCACCCTCTCGTCCACCAGCTCGAACCAGGAGTCCTCGGCGATCTCCACCTGCACCGCCTGTGCGGTGTCCAGGTAGTTGTATATCTGGGCCAGGATCGGGAACTCCTCACCGCGTGTCACCGCGTAGGGCAGATCGGGCTCCACGAAGAAGTCCTGGAAGACC
>Ga0180432_10004876_pt1 | contig 18134 bp, 29 predicted proteins | sample SS_ome_10_FD_132414 | JGI IMG/M metagenome (GOLD analysis project Ga0180432, IMG submission 132414) | Hypersaline lake sediment archaeal communities from the Salton Sea, California, USA - SS_1_MS_2 metaG | ecosystem: Environmental > Aquatic > Non-marine Saline and Alkaline > Hypersaline >...
ACCCCCCCTGTCCCCGACAAATTTTTTTTATTATTTCATATACGATTGCTACATAATTAGAGTATATAAACCTTTCGGGTTTATAAATGTTTCGAAAACTGCTACATAACGTTTTTTCTCTCTCTCTTTATAGATAAATAAAATATATTGGAGCTCCCGAGAACACGAACGCGCCGTATATCTACCGCCCTAAATATTTATGCGTTCAGCTAAACAATTAGACCACGACTTACGGAACAGCGCAGGACGAGGCAATTCCTTACTTGTTTTCCTTGGCGTCCAATCGACAGTATTTCTTACGGGACTTTTTTAATGCGGACGGTCGTTTCAAGGCGACCCGTTATTACCCTTTTGTGCCCCCGTCGATAACTTGGCTTTTAGCCGAGGCATTAGGTTTACACACGTCCATTAAATAAGGGTTTTTTTCTTTAAATACTTTTGGGTGTCCGAGAAATTGTGTTTTTGTTATGTATAAGAAAAGGGTTCTTTTTTTGACAATTCCTTTATAAAGGGCTCAAAAAAAAATTGACAAGGCAACCTTTTTAATTATGTCGACCCTTATTTTTATGTGTTAAATATGCAGAAAAAGAAAGAAAGCGAGGGAAAGAAAAATAAAAAGCTCAACGAAATTTACGATTTTATAAACAAATTAAAGCACGAAAAGAAATTAAAGCTTACCGTTCGCGAATTTGAAAGAGAAATAATCTTATTCTTTGGCGCAGTTGACCCGCGCGTAATCGAAGCAAAAAAAAGGGTAATGAATACTCTCGGGCTTGTTGAATTTGACCGTTCAACCCCGACACTTGTAAAAGAGGGGGCAGAAATCGTATGGATAAAAAAGAAATTTTAATCGAAATAGTTGTCGAGCTCTCGAAAAAAGAAAACCGAGGGTCTTACAACGACAAGCCAATTATTATGGGCGGAGCTCTCGACCGTTTAGTTTTCGAAAAGACAGGTGTTTTTGAGAAAAACGTTAAATACGAGTTTCGAGATTTTTTAAAAATTCTCGGGATTATTTCGAAAAACTCGCGCCTTATTGAAGGGGGCGACAACTTTACAATTAACGACAACGCAATAAAAAAATTCTTGGGGGCGAAAAAATGAAAGGTGTAAAAAGTTTAGGTATGTCCGAAGTTGACGCCGAGCAGGCATATCGAGATTATTGTAAGGCGGTCAAAGAAAGAAAAGAAAAATATTTGCAGGAACTAAAAAAAGTTTATTACAACTTGAAACAAGGAAAAAAAGTAATAAACATTTTTGAAGCTTGCAAAAAGGCAGGGGTAAATGAGGACGGTAACCCTCGGCTTGCAATTTCGATTGCGGGGAAACCAAGCGTGCGTTTTAGAAAACAAGCGCGCGGAAGCGGAACATTTTATAACGGGGTCGCGCCGTGGTATAAACCCGATGTCCAACTCCCAAGCGAAACTTATGCGGAATGGAAACGGTTACCGCCCACAAAATATCAGAATGGAAGGGGCAGTATTAAAAGCGAAACTATTGAAACAGGCGTCCCAGTAGTCCCTGCTCACTTGTTACCAAAAGGAAAACTTGACAGGTATTATGTTTTGTGGGAAGTAAAGGATTGGAAAGCTTTGCCCCAAACCAAAGACCCGTTCTTGTTGAAACGATTAAGCAACAATCTTTTTGTTGTTCTTGCCGAATGGGAATTAACCGCGATTGAGCAGGCAGTAATCCAAGGGGCGATTGAATGAGTTTTAAAAATAGGTTGCGGGCTTTTTGGTTGTGTTGTAAACTGTTTAACGGGTTTTTTATTTTTGCCCTTATGCCCGTCCCTTGGGAATGGGAACTTTTCCAAAAGAACGAGGCGATTGTTACTCGTTGGAAAACCGTTTATGGTTTTTTTTATGAGGCGTATGAAAGCGGGGTTTTTGAATGAGCGTTTTTTGTTGGTTGTGCGGAAAAAAAATTAAGGACGGCGACGATTGGATTGTCCATAACGGGAACTCGTTACATTTAACTTGTTTTAAATCTTATTATAGGGGGGAAATTGAATGGAAAGCAGGAAAACAAAAATAATGTTATGGGTTGCGAGGCGATTGTCGTTCGTGAGCGAGCCAAAACATAAACGCGAAAAATGGGGGGCGATAACGTGTCTTATTTGACTATTCGGCAAGCGATTTTAAAGTTTTTCCGCGAAAAACCTGCGGGTTATTGGGCGCGGAAAGGCGAAATAAACAGGGCGGTAAATAGTTTAATGCCCGACGGTAATAAACACTTTGGCGAAACAATCGCGCGCGGTTGTCGGAAACTCGCGCAAGAGGGTATACTCGACACGCGGATTATTTCCAAGACCGTCGAATACTCGTATATCGGCGACACTCAAACACAATTAAAGGGGGTTGTTGTATGAAAACAAAAGTTTCTTATGGTTGTAAGGAATGCGGGAAATATGTGACCGTTGAAATTGATACGGGACTTTGGTCGATTGGGACGTTTAACGATAACGATATTCCCGAAAAAATAAATAAAATTTGTTCTTGCCCGAAAAATAAGAAAAAGGGTCGTTAGGGTTAGGGGTTTTTATGAAAAGACACCGAAAGAATGTCGTTGCCCACGAACCGCAACAGCGGACGCTTTCAAAACTCGAATTAAACGCGAAATTAATGCGCGAACAATTCGAAAAGAACATTAAAAAGGATTAACGGAAGTATGGGGGGTCTTGGATTGAATAAAAGAGGGTTAAGGTTCGCGCGGGTTAACCTTTCAAAAAAAGAGGTTGAAATGAGCGACGTTATAGACGTCGGTTCTCGCGACGTTAACGGGTCGCTTAAAAAAATAATCCTTGAAAAAAAACCGTTTGATTACCTCGGCGTCGATATTCAAGCGGGAAAAAATGTCGACCAGCTTTTCGATATAACAAAAAAAATACCGTCCCGATTTTACGAGGCGTTCGAGGTTGTTTTATGTTTCGAAACAATCGAACACGTTAAAAATTGGCGAAAAGCGATTAACAATTTAAAACGGTTGGTCGCTCCAAGGGGGGTTTTACTTTTATCGACAAGGAGCAAGGGGTTTCCTAAACATAATTACCCTTATGATTTTTGGCGATTTGAAAAAAGCGATATTAAAAAAATTTTTTCAGATTTCGAAATATTGCGGTTACAAAAAGATAACCCAAGGCAAGCGGGCGTTTTTTTAAAAGCTCGTAAACCTTTAAATTGGCGGTTGCCCGCGCCGTTGCTTGAAATAAAACCCGAGGCGGTTATATGAAGTTTTTTAAACCGAAAAAGTTGCCTAATAAAATCGTTCGTTTTTTTGTTATGGCTTACGATTGGGGTTATTCTGATTGTAAAAACGGTTTACCAAAAAAGACCGAGGACAAGATTAAAGCGTCTTTAAACAAGGGCTATAAACGAGGAATAAGCAAGGGAAAAGCATAAATAGGGGTTTATACATAATTCTTATTGTATGAAACGATTTATAATCCTTTTAATAATCGTTTGCGCGGTTATAACCGCGCTCTTTTTCGCGTTTTCGCCGAAAGCCCCGACAGTATCGTCCTCGAACCTTGGTTATGTCGCGGGAACGGACAGGTATTTCGACGAGGAAAACCCGCAAATAATAAGCGCTCGGTTCGTGCAACCGACAGCGTCGCAACCCGACGACGAGCGTTATTATGACGAATACGACAGCATAAATATTGCGGACGAGCGGGTTAACGGGAACTTGACCGTTTCGAACTCGATTTATTCTCTTGACGACCGTATCTGTTGGGCGACGGGTTGCAAAAACATTTCGGATATTGGGACGGCGACGGTTGACGGGAACGTTAATCTTGACTTGAACCATTTAGTAGCTAATTTTATAACGTCTTTAAATTGGTTAAAAGCCGAAACTATTTATACCGAATTTATCGGCGGGTTGGCGGGTTCGCCTTTAAGCATTTACCCGTCAGATTTACAACTCGGTTCTGAAAACGGAAAAATCACGATACAAGACGACGCCAATATTGAGGGCGCGGGAAATTTTAAAGCGGGTTCTTTCCACGCGACCAATTATTATGGAACTAATTATTTCGTAAATGGTTTAAGTTTAACGAGTAACGCCGAGGGCGAGGGAGCAAATATAATCGGGTTATGGTCGGACAATCGGCTCGACAGCAACACCGTCCAAGAGGGAATAATCGAACTCGCGAACGAACAATTAATCCCTATTCTTTGGTGGGCGTTGGACGGGAATACAGCAACCGCCGAGGATTTAAGCGAAAACAATAACGACGGGGTTATTGTTGGCGAAAACAGGGTTAACGGGAAATTTGCGCGGGGCTTGGATTTTAACGGGAGCGGGGCAAGAGTTTATAAAACAACGCCGTCCGATTTCCCGACGGGGTTAAACGCGTTTACTTTTAGTTTATGGGCGAAACCGAGAACTGTTAGTAACGGGGACACGATTTTAAATTATGGTTTAAACGATACCCAAAAATCCGTGCATTTTATTTTTAGAGGTAATAATCTTTGCTTTGATTATTACGGGGCGGGAAGTATTGCTTGTATTGGGGAAATTCCGCTTAACGAATGGACTTTTATTACGGGGACTTATGACGGTTCAAAAATGCGAATTTATAAAAACGGGAATTATAAAAACGTTTCAAGCACAATCGGGCTTAATTTAAGCAATACTGTTTTTGAGGTCGGGGGCTTGCAAGCGGAAAGCTTATTTTTTGACGGCTCGGTCGACGATATAAAAGTGTTCGACAAAAAGTTAAGCGACAGGCAGATTTCAGAATTGTATAGGGCGGGGACGATTTCGAACGGCGGGGCGATTGACGGAAACTTTATTTTAGACGGAAACATAATCGAACCGCAAGACCTTTATATCGTGGCGGGTTCGAAAGCGGGTTGTCCCGACGGTTGGTCTTTTCCGTCAGATACTCAAACTCAAATTGATTGGTTTTATTCTTATTACGATATTGGGGGCGATATGAACCTCGATACAAATAGTTTCGTTGTTTCTTATGCGGGTTGGTATGAATACGACGTAAGCGTTATGTTCGCGGACGGCGAAAGCTATAAAGAAATTAGCGTCCAAAAGAACGAAACGGGTTATTTCGACGCGATTGGCGGGACGACCCCGCATAATATTTTAAGGTTGCACGGCTGGGTCGAGTTAGCCGAGGGCGACAGGGTCAGAGTTCGGGTTTACGAGGACAGTTCGGGGGGAAATTACCTCGTTGAGCTTGGAACGTATTTTAAAATGTTTTGGGCGGGTCGCACGAAATAGTTAAATTTTTATAGTTGAAAGAGGTATTATTATTATGTATAAGTCGTTTTTGTTGTTGCTTTTCCTCGTTTTGCTCGGGGGTTTCGTGTTCAGCGCGGACGCTATAAGCAATTATACAGCGGACGCGAACGTCCCCCTTGGGTTAAACATTACGGCGACGGGAATTTTTACCGCGGACGACGGGAACTCGTCGGGTGTCCTTTGCTCTTTTTACCTCGTCGACGCCGAAACGGGCGTCTTGGTTAAGCGGGCGACCGACCAATATACGACAGGAACGGGTCGGTTTACTTTGGTCGGTTACCCGATAACCGAACCCGTTTTTAAGCGGGGCGAGGATTATAACGTTAGAACTGAATGTGGGACAGCGACCGCGGACTTAACTTTTTTGGTCGCGCAACGCGAGAGCATTTCGCATTTAGGCGCGCAAGAGTTCGATTATTTAACCGAACCCGAGAACACGGACACGGCTTTTATATGGATTGTGTTCGGCTTGTTTTTTCTTGCGCTTGCTTTTGGGGTAACGTTGATTTTTAATTATGCGAGGGGGTAAATTATGTCGGACGTAAATTTTGTTGAGTATGGGACAAATGCTTCAAGGTTGCAAGAGAGCGTTGGCGACGTTGTAAGTTTTGGGGCGGAAAACGGTTACGCGCTCGGCGTTGTTTTTGGAATTTTTATCGCGTTTATTTTTATTCTTGGATTGCTTGCTTTTTTTGTTCGTTACGGCAAAAAGTTCCACCCGTAACCTTTAAATATAAGGTTATGTATAATACTTATACATAAAAGGGGGTGTTGAATATAGCCACTACGGGAAGCGTTGACGTAAACCTCGATAATTTCGGGAATATGATTAACGAGAGTTCCGAGCTTGGAGCAAACGTAATTACGGGTGTTTCCGACCAAGGCGACCTTATTGGGTTGGCGATTGGGCTTTCAATCGCAATCGGTATGTTGTTCGGGGTTGTTCTTTTGCTTATAGGAATAATCATAACTCTTGTAAGACGCACAAAAGGACTTAAAAAGAAAATGTAAATTTTTCTTTTGAAACGAACCTAAAAAAGTCGCCCGCGCGCGACAACTAATTTTTAAATTTCAAAAAAAAGGGGGTGTTGAAAATAGCAACAACAGGAAGCGTTACAGTTGACTTAAACAACTTTGGGGATATGATTAACGAAAGCGCCGAACTCGGGGCAAACGTGGTTACGGGTGTTTCCGACCAAGGCGACCTTATTGGGTTGGCGATTGGGCTTTCAATCGCAATCGGTATGTTGTTCGGGGTTGTTCTTTTGCTCGTTGGAATAATTATAACGCTTGTTCAGAGAACCAAGGGTTTAAAGAAAAAAGTTTAACTTTTTTTAAGCTCTTTTTGAATTAATCGCCCCGCTTGACCGCGGGGGCTAATATTCTCTTTTTTTGGGCGAGGGAAAAGTATTTATATGGGTTTATACATAACTTATAAATGCGATTGGATTTATTAAAGATATTTTTAAGTGTTATTCTCGCGTTTACTATTTTTCCCTTATGCGTCCCCGCGACGACCACGGTTACAGTAACCGACCCGAACACCGCAATAACAATCGACGGCACTTATAACTTAGGTTGGACTTTTTACGACGACGCGGTAAACCAAGACGTAAATTTCGATTTATATTATTCGAACCCCGCGGGTTCAAATAACTTTTTAATCGCGTCGAACCTCGGGTTTACTGATTATTGCGATACGCCGAAAGGTTACATTTGGACGGAAACCGAAACCGATTATACGAGCGGAATTGCAACAGGGGTCGGCGACGTCGGGGCGGTTGAATATTGGGAAATTGACGGCACTAAATATTTAGGTATGCTCGGGGAAAACCAACAATATATTTATAATTGGAACTCGGAAACGGCTAATTGGGACACGAGTTCGGTTTATTTCGATAACAACCGTTTCGACGAATGCAATTACGGTTTTTCGGGGTTCGCGGTTTTTGAAATTGACGACGATTTTTATGCCTTACATACTTGCAGAATGAAAGCTATTGGAACGGTTGAATTTGACGGGTATGAATGGAACGGGTCTTATTTCGAAAGACAAATGGAAACAGATATTAACTCGGGGTTGTCGGGTATGCCTCGCGAGGACGCGTCCCATTATTCCAAACCGCTCGAAGTTTATGAAAAGAACGGCGAAACTTATTTAATTAGTTTACAACAAGACGCGGGAACGGGTTTCACGTCGGCTTATGGTTATGTATGGAATGGTAGCACTTGGACGAAGTATAATCCAATAATAAGATTAAACGGGGCGTCGACAGATTGGGGCGAACACTTGGCTTATACCCAAAACACAATAATAACCGACTTGGAATATGTCCCTTCGCTTGACGGGATAATGATTTCGTTAACCTCGTCGTTTTTTACAGGCACGGACGCAAACTTTTTTTCTTGGACGGGGACGGGTTGGGACAACGCCCCCGAACTACTTAACGGTTTTCCGCTCGATACTTACCAACTTACTTTGACGACGGAATTTGACGGCGAGGAAACCACCCTTTACGGTCGGGAAACGAGGGGGGCTTATGCGACGGGGGCTAATTCGTTCTCTTTTGACGGCGCGCGACGGTATTTAAGTTCGTCCTATTTGACGAATGAACCGAGTAATTGTTCTTATCCTTGGGACACGTCCTCGGCGATTTCGGGGGATTGGTATTTGGATTTAACGGGGGTTGGAAGTTCGACCGATACGGACAGTTCGGACGACGCGTTCACTATTCTTAATTTATCGACCTCGGATATTGTTTTCACGCCAATAAGCAACGTTGGGACTTACGGGTTAAGCGGGGGCTTTATAGAAATTACGCCCGCGATTTCGGGAAACGATATAATTTTTTCTGTTAAAAATAACGCGAGCGCAAAAGACGTCGGGTTTAAACCGTTTAACACGCATAAAGATAAACAATACGCGGTTTATACAAGCACGAACGGTTCAGATTGGACGCTTAACTATAATTTGACTTTCGGGACGGGTTTAGACGACGCCGTCCAAAAAATTTGGGACGAAAACGTTGAAAAATATGCTTATAGTTATTACGACAATTTGACCCATAACGAAACGACGTATTATAAACTCGTTTACGAGGAAGTCGCGCTTTATTGGGAAACAATCGGGGGGTCGTCGGATTGGATTACTAATAACCCGCCGACCCTTTTAAGCGAAAGTAACGGGAAACATTTTACCGATTTATTCCAAAATTCGACTTACTCGGTAATGCATAATTACACGCGACAAGAGTTCCCCGACCTTGAAAGTTTAGATATGGACACGGGTTTTTATTTGCAATTTACAGCTTACGCGGAAACCCCGCTCGACTTAAATGTCGGGTTTACTTTGGACGGGGTCGACACGATTTCGACCGTCCCGATAACCACGACCAAAAAAACTTATTCTGTTAGCGTTGACCCGACCGATAACGACGCGCAGTTATTAATCGAGGCGGGGGACGGCACGTCCGCAAGAATTTATATAAGCGATTACACGATAATTCCGAAATCGTATTTTTTAACCAATCTTGAAATAAAGAACGGGGACGAAACCCCGCTTAATGCGATTGCGCGCGGGGGCGTAAGTTACGAGTATTTGCTTGAAAGCTTGCCTTTTTATTACGAAACCACGGTTTACGATTTAAACCAAGCACTTTCAAAAATTTATTTACAAGTTCTTATCGAGGGAACAATAACTCGAACTTACGAGGTCGACTTAACCGCAAACACTTTCGACCGTGGCGAAAAAAGGCGCACGATTTACGGGACTTATGACGGGGCGATTGATTACAGCGGGCAATCGAACGTTAACGGTATTCTTGAACCTTTGAGGGATATTACTATTAAAGCGACCCTTGTTAATTCGAGCGACCAAAACGTCGCGGAACAATACGACACAATAAAACTTTTGCAATACCCTTATTTCCCGAGCGATTATGAACTCGCGATAAGTCCGCTTACTCGTAAGGTTGGGACGAACCCGAAATTTAGTTTTTTTATAAACCAAAAATACCCCGAAACTTTTATCGGTTGGGACGTTTACATTTACCGCGATACAAACTCGCGCGACGACCCCGATTATTCGACGACAGTTTACGCGGACGAACTCGGTTGCACTTACTTAAATTATTGTATTAAACAAATAACCTTTGACGATTTCGTTTACCCCGACGCCGACAATTATATCGTCGAGTTCGACGCGTTGCTTACAACCGAGGCGCAAAACTTTAATAATATGTATACGGTAACCGAGGCGACGGTTATAAGCACGTGGGACGAGTTCGAAACAGCGAGGGTTTTACAAGTGTTCGAAAGGCGCGACCACGAATACAAAAACAGCGAGGAAATACCCCTCGTCTTGCAAGTGAGGTCGTCGACCCTTGGAGCAATTAAAAACGATTATGACGTTTATATTGAGGTCGACGTTAACGACGCGGGTTCTTACGACAGCGTCGGAACTTTTTACCCCGAAAAATATATTTACGACGAGTTAACGGGCTATAATTATTGGTATTGGAATTATATATTTTTCCAAGGCGACGGGTCGCTTATTCCCGACGGAAACGCTTTAAGGTTTAAAGCTTATGTCGTTCCCGTTACCGCGAAAGCCGAGCAAACCACGGCTTACGGTTTAACCGATAAATGCGCGACTTATCCGAGCGACTTTTTTAACGGGACTTTCTTAATGAATTGGGTCGGTCTAATTGGGGACGCGGTTTTCGGTTGCACGGATTTAAGCGAACCCGTTGTTGAATGGAACGACGTGTCCGCCGTGCAATTAGATATTAACAACAGTATGACGGTCGAGAGCGGGCAAACTCAATCGGTTTTTTGTTACCGCGAAAACAGGGGCGCGGAATTTGACGCGGAAATCGGCGACGATTTCGTATGCGGTATTGCTTACAGAAAAAGCGAGCAACAAATAGACAAGTTCCGTTTTATTATTGGGAACGCGAACTCGGATTATGCGAAAACGGGTAACGAACAGCAATATGTCGAGGTTGAAATTCCGCAAGAAAGCGTTATGTTTAACGATATTTTAATGTTACGCTCGGCTTTAATGACCGAGTTTGAAACCGACAGGGTTAACACAATCGGCGAGTTAATCGCCGAGGGAATAAATAAACTCTTGCCTTATGCGACCCCGATTGTTGACGTGGGACAGCTCGCGCTTAACTCGGGTTATTTTATACAGGACGTCGGCGCGGACGTTAATATCGAAAACTCGCTCGACCCTAATTATATAAGCGGGTTGTTCTTTTTCCGTGTTCGGGGTCTTTCAGTTGTAAACGTTAACGATTACGTCGACACTTTCGAGGAACTCGAATATTTGCCCGCGACAGAATTTCGGCGTTTTATGAACGACCAATTATACCCGTTACAATTAAACGAGGTTAAAATTGACGTTTATACTCGGGATTATGAAACGTTCGAAACTTTTAAAATGGAAAGCCCCCTCGTTGTAAAGGTTTCGGCAAGACAGGGGCGCGAGGTTCAAACTTTCGACGAGAACCGTTCGACGAGGGTTATTCCGACCTCGTTAACGTTTAACATTATTTCCGATATGCTTTCAGATAACGAGCAATCGGGGGTTCGGGCGTTCGTGCCTTTGACGTTTTCTTATTATTATAGCCCTGCGGTTACGCTCGGCTCGATTGCGCAAGGGGTCGAGGATTTTATCGAGAACCCCGCGGGCGCGAGTATCGAGTTTTTGCGCGTAAATTGGTTTATGGTTGTTGTTTTAATAATCTTTGCGATAATCGTTTCCCTTGTTTACGCGAATATAAGGGGGGGCAAGGGGGTAACGATATTTAACTCGCCCTTTTCAAGCGCGAGCGGTCGCGAATGGGGGGAATGATTTAAATGGCGGTAATTACACTCGGGGCGCTTGCAAGTTTTCTTGTCGGGACGATAACCACTTTCGGCAAGGGTCTTGACGTTTTATTCCGCAACCCTATTATTGCTTGGTTTACTTTGCTCGTCGCGTTAAGCGTCGACAGTTTTGTTATTGCGGGGTTTACGGGTAACGGTTTAGTCGGTTATATTTTAACGTGGGTTATTTCCAATTTCGCGGGGGTAACGATTACTGTTCAATCTTGGAATATTCTTTTTTTGATTGGAATTTCGCCCGTGGTTATTTATGCGGTTAAACATTCAGTAAGCCCGTAAACCGCAACGTTTAAATAGTAGTTTATACATAATTTTAGGGAATGGCTAATCGAAAAGTAACGCTTGGCGCGTTGCTCTTAATAATTGTCTTGTTCTTGAACAGCGTAAGCGCGTTAACGGTCGAGGAATTACAACCCGAACAAAACGTAACGGTTACGCAAGCGGACGCGCAATACCGCGCCGAAGTTAACGCTAAATTGCAACAGTTAAACGACCGCTTAAACGAAATGCCGTCCCAAGCGAGTTTAGAGGCGACTTTAAGCGCCCATTTACAGCTTGTTAATCAAATAATCGAGGCGTTTAAGGTAACTTTTGTCGTTTATTTCGTTATCGGGGGTCTTGCCTTGCTCGGCTTGTTTTACGGAACTTATTTTTATTTTAAAGGTCGGGGGCGAATATAATGCCCGATACCCCGCAACGACCCGACACCCAAGCAAAAAAAGGGTTCTTTGAACGAATGTCCTTGTTTCAAAAAATAATTTTATTCATAATCGTCATTATTGCGCTCGTTGTTTCCCTCGGCGTCGCGTTCGGGGGTTTAAAAGATTTTTACCAATTTTTCTTTTATTTAATTGTTCTTGTCGGGGTCGTAATCGTTGGGTATATTGTTTACAAGGCAACAAGCTTAATTTTTGCCCCGCGGTTTTTCTCGCCCCGTGAGGACTTACGAACCAAATTAACCAATATGGCGAAAGACTATAAACCCGATAACGTTAACAATCTTTATTTTATTGGGGACGTTGGAAAAAAAAGGGTTCTTGGCGGGCGCATAATTGGGCTTTTAGGATTGCCTTATTACACGGGAAAAGTTAAACGTTACGAAAAGGACGTTATCGACAAGGACGGAAAAACAGTTCACAAAAAGAACGACGTTGTTTACAGCGAGGTTAAGGATTTCCAAGGAAAAAAAATACCTAAATACGAGAACATTACTCTTTCAAAAGACGGCGATACGCTTTTCGTTGTTAAAAAAGAAAAGTTTTTCGGCTTGTTCGGAAACATTCACTTAATCCGCGCGCACTTTGATTACCATTCGACGCTCCACGGGGACGTCGAAATTTACGATATAAACCCCGTGCCTTATGGTTTTTACGAATACCCGTTTAAACAAATGCAAGACCAAGTAACCGCGGTAATGGTTCAGAACCAAATAGAAACAATACTCGCGACGCACGAACACCAGCACGATTTAATTAGCCAATCGGTCGACAGCGCGATTTACTTTAATCCCGTTTACCGATACAGTTTGAAACAGGCGAGCGAGATACCCGAGGAATAAAATGCCTAAAAAAAAATATTCACAAGTGGAAAAGGACGCGGTTGATAAGGTTCTTGACGCGGTTATACGGGCGCACGTCGAGGAACTCGTATTAAAAGAACTCGAAAAACAAGGGTTCATAATTTCCCCTAAAAAATGGGTTAAAAAGACCCGCGAGGGTTAGGGGTAAACGTTAAAAGAGGGTCGAAAAATGGATTATAAACAGCGCGAAAGAATGTATATTCCCGAAAGCGAGTTCCCGCGAACAGCGTTTAAGCTTGACGAACACGGGAACAGAATTTCGCTCTTGACCCCCGATAAAAAGGTCGACCCCGCGGTCTTTTGGTCGCGCAACGACCAAAAAATCGGGTTAATCTTATTTGTTTCAGCGGGCGCGCTCTTGCTCTTATTGTTAAGCGTCGCCGACCCTTTTTCGTTCTTTTGGGAAACGGTCGTCGGGTTTATTGTTAACTCGGTCGGCGCGTTCTTTTTCGGGGGGGCTTAAAAAATGGTTAAAAATATAAAACTCGCTTTCGACACGGTTTTTAACTCTTGGGTCGATACCCTCGATTTCGCGATTAACTCGGACAGATACCTAATTTTTCCTTTAAAATACGATATTGTATGCCGTCGTTGTAAGAAAAAGTTAACGGTTAAACGAACGAACAAGTTTATTTCTTTTTTATGCGGTTGCGGTTGTCGAGTTTTTTACCCGCCTAATCGAGAGGACTTAATCATAAGCAATTTTATTAAGCCCGAAGAAAGAAAAAACGGGGGGAAAAAATGACCGACGCTCCCGACCGATTAGAAAACACAATCCAAATGTTAGCGCAAAAGTTTAATTACTTTGACGTTAACGAAAGGGTTGTTATTACGCCCCTTTCAAAAATGCTTTTTACGACGCGGTCGCTTGCTAAACTGTTCGACGATACTGCGGGCGAGATTAAAAAGCTTGAACAGTTGTATAAAGACCCGATAACTTTTGTTTTAAAAAATTACGATACGGGTTTTTCTGAAAAGAAAAAAGTTAAAATATCGATTGGAAAAACCCTCGGACAAATAGAATGGATTTTTTATCGGGACAGCCATAAGTTCACGAGCTTAAAAAAGGTTTACACGATTGACGCGTTAAAACCTCAAATGTCGAAAAGTATTACTTTCGAGGATATAACAGCGGTTCGGGGTTACGTGGAAATGGAAATTAACGGGCGGTATATTAAAATAATTAAAGACCACGCGGTAAACGTCGCCCCTTTAAATTTGCCGATTGTTAACTCGCAAGAACTCGATAACGCGATACGTGAGAGCGAAACGGGGGTTTAAAATGGATTGGGATAAAATTGTCGCCGACCTTGAAAAGTTCCAAGCGAAAGGTTGGGCGTTCGAAAAAAAACTCTTTGGTTCTTTAAAATCGTTGTTTATCGGCGCGGTCGAGTATTTAATCGCGTTGTATATTTATCTTTGGATTTATGACGTTTACGGTTGGGAACGAACTTTAATCGCGCTTGGGGTCGGCTTTATTGTTTTCAGTTTAAGGGAGCGCGTTAAGAATGTCCGCGGTTGAGGATTTTTTAAGCGTTATTCTTGAACTCTTGGTAACGCTAATAAAAATTTTTTTTGGGACGGTTAAATCGACCATTCAGTTAATTAGTGAGGGTTTTAAACGAGGCGGTAATATATGATTTCGCTTGTTAATTTGCACGGTTTAAAGAAAAAAAAACGAGAGTTGAACGACGAGTTAAAACAAGAGTTACGTAAACCCGAGTATAAACAGGACGTCCTTAAACTTAAAAGGTTGCGCGGTCGCATAAGCGGGTTATGTTCAAGGTTAAGCAAGAAAAGGCGGGGGCGGTAAACCGTGCCTAAAAGTCCCCTTGTCGAGTATTGCGAGGCAATCGATTTAAGATACGCGGATAAATCTTATATGGAGCTTTATAAAATCGTGTTGGGTATCGATAAAAAATATTTCACTAATCTTGTCCTTTCTGATTTTAAGTTCCGTGCGAGCCATCAGCAAAACGTCGTAATGAGTATTGAGGGCTTGCAAGGTTGCGGTAAATCGCTTTTTGGTATTGCGCTCGGAATTATTCTCGGGCGTTATTACGATAACCCCTTTCTAATCGAACGCGATATTTATGTTAACCCGCGCGACCTCGATTTCGATTTACGGAACGATACCTCGCGCCGTCGAACTTTTTTATACGACGAGCAACCGCAACGAACCGTTGGTATTGGTTCAGCGTCGACACAAATAGGTTTAAGCGATTACGAGGAAATTTGCCGTTACACTCAAAACAATTTAATTTATTGTTCGCCCGAGATTTACGACCACGCGCATTATTTTTTGTTCGAACAAATAGAGTTTGACCCGCCACGTGTTAAAAACGAGAAGTGTATTAAATGCCCGAAATCGATTGAATGTAAGAAAAACTTTTATAAGACCCTTTGCGAAATTCCTTTCCACGAACGGGACGGTTACCCGAAAGAGTTTAACTTTTTGCTTAAAACGAAACGGCTTGCGGATAAGTCTTTCGTCCCTCGGGGGATTGTTTCGTTGCCCGTGGTCGCGCCCGATATTGCGGAACGTTACGACAAGGTTAAGCAAAAAAATATTCAATCGTTCGAGAAATTCCAAGCTAAATCGACCAAAAAACTTTTTACTGAACTCGACGAGTTCGCGAAAGAATACGAGCAAGACCTTTTAATGACGACCTCGCGCGGTGTTTATAAGCCAATCGGGTTAAGAGCGATTGAGGGGCTTTTTTATAAAAAGTTCGGGTTCGAAAGGTTTACCAAGTCCCAAGTCGACGTTTTTGTTCCCATTATAAAACAATCGCTTTTACACAAATGCGAAAAGCTTAATAATGAGGACGCCCCTTAATTAATAATGCGGGTTAAAAGTTTAAGCGGGGTTTCCCAAGGGTTTAAGACGAGCTTTCGTTTAAAGAAATTTACATTTAGGGGGGTATTATGAAATTCAGCGAAATACTGTTATTGCTCGCGGGGGTTGTCGCGGTAATTTGGGTCGTTATCGCGCTTAATACGTTTATCGGGGGTAACCCGATTTTTGCTTACGTTGGAACGCCCGTCGCAATCGGCGGTATGGTAATCGTTGTCGGGTTGCTTGTCGTAACCGTAATTCAAGGTTACCTTGACTTATAAAGCTTGCTCCATTAATGCAAGGCGTCGGGGGGTTATGTATAACCTTGCCTCGCACACGCACGGAATAACCCCCCTCGACGCAACCTTTATTAAGTTCCTTGAACATAATATTAACGTGTTGGGATATAGTCCAAGGGCGAGGAACGGGGTTTAACGTCCCTCGCTCTTGTATTTATAACGGGGGGGTATGATTGAAAAAACACGAGAAACCGAAATCGTTTTGTTACGGTCTTACTAATCGTTGCGACGACGGGGCTTACATTCTATTCGCCGATTACGACAAGATTTACCTTGAAGTTTTATTAAAAGAACTCGCGAATGTTTACAAGAGGTTCAAACCGATTTTAACGCGGTTCGCTATTTTTGAAAGCTCGCCCCGAGTAATGACCAAAAAGGGCGCGCTTGGGTCGTTCCACGTTGTAAGTTTTGGAAAAATTCCTTATGCTAAAATGCGCGAGGTCTTGTCTTATATGACGGTCGACGACGATTTTTACAGGTTACCCAAGTCCACGGCTTACAGAACGAACACGTTAAGAGTAAGCCCCAAGTTTGATTATAAAAAACCCGACGTGGTTTTAAAAGACGCGCCCCGTTTCCTCGCTTGGTTTCCTTTGGAGCAAGGCGTAAGCGGGGTTGAAGTAAGCAACGCGCACTTATCGGGGTATTCTCTTTATGTCGAGGATTTCGACCCCGAGGGTCTAAAAAATTATGTTAAGGACGATTGTTTTAAAATCGAGCTTAAAAAATACTTTTCAAGGGGGGGTTAAACATATATGAAAAAGTATTCAATCGAAACAAGGTCGAATTATAAGGGGCTTAACGCCATAACCATTCGGGACGGCGCGCGGTCGGTAACGCTCGCGTTAGAGGACGGGCGGTTCGAAAAAGTCGAGAACTTTTTAAGGGGGGTTAAATAATGGGCGTTCAAAAACAAGCGGTTATGTCGAGGAAAGCGGAAACGTCGTATACTCGTTTTTTTGAAAACGCGTTTACCGAGCAAGACCTCGACGAGTTAATACAAGAGGGGGGCGCAACGAGTTTCGAGAACTTTAAAGAGAAGTCGCGAAAACACGTTAAGGAACGCGAATATTGGGACAGAATGTTTAACGGGCGGTTTAAGGGTCGGGACGGAAAAGAGCGTCCGAGTAAGTTTAATCGGTTGGGGAAAGCGATTTATTCTCGTTATGTCGAGGGTCGGCAAGCTCGGGATATTTTTGTTTGGCAAGAGATTAGGCGGGAAACCAAAACGGGTTTTACGACTTATAGAATAAGGCGGGTTTCGAAAGGGTCGCGGATTGAGTTTCGGGGTCGGCTTTATAAGGGCGGTATGTTTTTGCCTCGGGATTACGGACAATAAAAAAAAAGAGTTAAGCGGGTTGCCCCGCTTAACTTTCGTTTACTTTTGAAACTGTGTTTAATGTTTGCTTTAGGTCTTTGACGCACTCGTTCGCAACCTCGATTTTTGAGAACTCAAAAAGCCCGTTCATTAAGCCCTCGATTATTATGAGTTTATGCGAAAGTTCGTTCATTTTATCGATTTCGAAAGTTAGCTCGGCATATAGTCGCATTATATTCTCGGTTCGTTTAGCGTCGTTTTTTGTTTTTGTTGTTTTTTCGAGAAGTTCTTTTCCTTTTTTCAATCGTTCGTTTACTTTTTCCAGTAGTTCTTTTTTTGAAAGTTGTTTTTTCATTTTTTCACGCTCCTTTTTTGTTTCTGTTTTCGTTGTCTTTCTTTTGCAAGGCGTTCGTATTTGCGGATTGTTTTTCGTTCGCTTGCTTTGAATGTTTTTTCAATCCAATTCTTTTTTTTCAATTTTACCACGCTCCCTTAATTTTTTTATTTGTTTTATCGCGTATGCTTGTTCGTCTTTGGTTGCGAACCGTTCGATATGGTGTCTTTCGACCCTTGCTCTTTCGCCGTCGAGTAAGAAGTGTCCGAATACCGCCGAACCGATTGTATACGGTTTTAATCCGAACCCGCCTTTGCATAAGAATAGTCGCGTTCTTGGGTCTTTTGTGCAACCGCCCGCATTATAATATTCGTGGTTGAGAACAACGACCTTGTTGTCGAGTTCTTTTCCCTCGATTGAAAGTCTTTTGTAATCGTCGCTTAATTGTCGCCCGAGGTCGAGGTAATCGAGCGCGGTTGCTCGGCACGTTTCCGCTTTCTTTTCCTTTTTGCTTTCCTCGTTTTCAGTTGCTCTTGCTTTCCAAACGTTATAAGCGTCCCCGCACGCAACCGCTAAATCGAGAACCTTACTGTCGTCCAATTCCAATTTTA
>Ga0180432_10004877_pt1 | contig 18133 bp, 14 predicted proteins | sample SS_ome_10_FD_132414 | JGI IMG/M metagenome (GOLD analysis project Ga0180432, IMG submission 132414) | Hypersaline lake sediment archaeal communities from the Salton Sea, California, USA - SS_1_MS_2 metaG | ecosystem: Environmental > Aquatic > Non-marine Saline and Alkaline > Hypersaline >...
ACCCGATTCTCTCGAGGCTGGCACGTTTGATTATATTCCCGTGCCACCCCTGTTTCTACCCCTCATGACGAACGCCTGCCCCCGTTTTCCTCACCCCTTTGTCCCCTCCGTGATACGCTCACATTCAGTCGCTTTGCGGCTTGGCAATCACCTTGACATGTCGTTGAATCCCGACCAGAGCACAACAAGGACACCGGCAAGCCGTCCCTGACGGTTATCTCCTCTTCCTCTTCCGGCTGCACGCTGCCTGCCCCGGCTATGATGGCCGGGGCAGGCGACGCACCTTCCACATCATCGCACCAGGCATGCCATCTCAAAAGCCTTGAAGCCGTCTTGCCAACAGGACAGGGCGTCGTGGACCGGGGAAGGGAGATCAAGCAGGGGCACTATCTAGGGAATCTCACATACCACAGAGATATGGCAGCGCCTTAAGCAGGCATCCGACGAGGAGCCACATCACCTGCGCAGTCTCTCGGCAACGCATGGAGCGGCAAGGGCTCAAGTGAAGCAGGCAGGGAGAGAAACGCGGGTCTGGGTCACTGGCATCTCACAAACACAAACCCGGGCTGGACGCACCGTGCGCACCGAATACCATCTAAGCCACCGGCTTCAACAGGGCGATGGCATAGCCCTTCTCCTCTCCAATGACGTGCATCCCCGACGAGGTGAAGCGAACGTCGCCCGTGTTGGCATCACGTTCAAACCGCCCTCCCACCCAATCCTCGCCTGTCCACAAGACCCCCAGTCCCTCTTTGGTGATCTGAGTCTCTCTCCGCACGAGCGCATAGTCGCCCTTCTTGCTGGAGGAATCAAGCCAGCCATCCCTGGGCACAGGCAGTGCAAAGTGCACAGCGCCTGCTTTGAGTTCCAACCTGCTCTTGGGCACACCGCTGAGGGGATGCAGATAGTAGGCACGGCCCTCGACGAGAAACTCTCCCGTCGCCACATATCCCACTACATTGGAGCGTTCAAAGACGTCTCTGCTCGGCGCATCGGACAGGCACAGAATGGGAATGGAATCCAAGAGACGACAGATCTGCTCGAATCGCCTCGCGATCGCTGTGGCAACGTCGGTCATGGCGCTCTGGATCTCCATGGCGACTCGTCCATAGAGAGTCTCCTCAAGCCGCGCGGCACTCCTGTCTTCAGCTTGGAGTCTCCGACAAGTATCGAGTGCCTTCTGGTAGAACCATCGCGCGTTGTCTAGACGCCGCAGTGAGCGTTCGAGACGCGCTACCAACAGATACGCAACCATGGCATTGTGGCTGGAGCCGCCCATCCCGAAGACCTCGGCCGCGCGCCGGGCCAGGTCGGCCCCCTTGGCCAACTGCCCAACCCTTGCGTGTGCATCCGCCAGGTAGAGTTGAGCCAGCGCGGTGCCCGGTATGTCGTTCGCACGCTCGGCACAGCGCATAGCTGCGCGACAGTAGTGAAGTGCTTCGTCCTTGTCGGCGCGAGTCCAAGCTTTCGCGGCCCCGTCTAGAAGAACCTGGACCGGCTCTTCGGGACTAGGCCGTGCAAGAGACAACGGGTTGTTGATGTCAATCACCTGAACACCACCCCGGATCGCGCACTATTCCTGATCCGCTTCACCGCTCGGGAGCGCATACTCCCGCTTGACCATATGCTGCAAGTACTCCAGCGTCCGGACTGCATCAAAGGGGACAACGGCCCCCCGGCTGCGAATCCACGCCTGGCGCAGTGACTCGATGAACCGCATGGCGATGAACTCGGCCGACAGACTGGTACCCTGCTCGACGGCGTCCTGGAATCCCCGCGTGAGGGCCAGTATGATCTCCATCTGCGCATAGGCCCGGGCCAGGCCGCGCTCTCGGATCGCCTCCGCCTCCCCCTTCGCTCGCTCTTTCTGTGCCTCGCTTTTCCAGACCGCCTGCCAGCTCGCGACACGCCTTCTCTTCACCTCGTCCCGGATCTTGTCCGACGCCGGTTCCAAAGCGCCCATCCGCACTTCCAGAACCTGCGCCCCGAACTCGCGGGCCGAGGCATCCAACCCCTGGCGAAGCCGCTCGGAAATCTCACCCCGTGGGTCACGCTCAGGTGCGTACGGCTCCAGCAGTTCGTCCAGCCGATAACCCGCGACAATGGTCCGCAGTGTACTGCCCACGTCGCTCATGACTCCCTCGGGCCAATGGTTGACGCGCCCCTGGCCTGTATCCAGCATGATCGAGCGCGAGTGGCGCTGCCCCGCCTGCGTCCAAGCCCACCGATAGACCGAGCGCAGAGCCCCACCGGACGGTGGGGACATGCTCGGCCGCGGGCGCGCCAACTGAAACCGTACCTGAACCTCGGCCCGTACAAGGATGCCGTCCCGGGTCAATGCCGTCGCTTCCTCGCTCCGCTCCTGCGGGCGCAGGTCCAGCACCTCACGGATGCGCTCAAAGCGCCGCAGGAAGACCGCCCCCGGCCCAGCGACCCGCACGAAGCGCCCGAACCGTTCCAGGACGATCGCGCTGTCGTTGAATACGACCACGTTGCCAGGGCCGCCAAAACGGGCGAGGGGCGTGTCCTGATGCTCTTCGCTTATCTGCCCTTCCCGCACCACCACGCTGGGATAGGGAGCAGCAGGTGGCGCCGAGAACGAGGACAGGCCCAGAATGCCGAAAATGTCCTTTCGCGAACCCGCACCCAGGTCAAGTGCAGAGCGGGGGGCGCGGCCAAACAGCAGTAGCCAAACGTATCCCAGAGCGGCGCGCCAATCGCCTATGTCGTAGACGTCTTGCACGAAGGCAACCGAAGCGGCAAACATAGCCACCAACCCCAACCACCCCGGCACCATCCCGCCCAAGCAGCGCCAGATACTCATGGCCGTCCCGCTGACTCGGGCGCGCACGAATTCCAGACCCCAACCCAATACGACAATGGCCAACACCCCAGCCCCAAACAGCGCGAAGCGCATCAGGGTGCGGATCGTGTGACGCCTCGTCAACTCGCGCTGATCCGGGTACTCCTGCACCGACTCAGCGGCCCAGAAGTCCATGCCAAGTTGCCCAAGACTTGCAGTCACTTCGATACCTCAGTTACTCGCGGTCTCGCCCGTGCTACGGGACTCACCCGCGGTGGCGCCAGGCTGCATCAAGAGACGCAATTGGCCCGGAATGCCCTGGGTGGTCGCCGGGAGCCACCGCTGGACGTCAGGCGACGCGGCCATCTCATCCAGAACGTCAATGAAACGGAGGGCAATCACGTGGGGCGGGACGGGGGTCCCCGTATCCGCGAGTTGCTGGAATGCCTCCGTGATCGCCACGATCATCTGGCGCTGCGCGTCCGCGCGGGCTTCCTCGATGAGCCGCGTGGCCTCCGCATCTCCCTGGGCCTCTCTTTCGAGCCTGCGTCGCTCCCAGCGCGCCGCCCAGCTTTCGACGCGCTGGTCAAGCACGCTCTCATCTTCAACCTCGATGTTGCCTATGCCAACGGCCAGGACGTGAACGCGCAGCGGCCCCAGGCTGGCCTGCAGATCCTTCGCCACCCGTGCGCGCAGCGCTTCACGGGCAGGTACCCCATCTCCGCTCTCGCTTTCCAAGAGCTGATCCAGAAGCATGCGGGCGATCTCACCACGCAAGAGGTCGGCGGCCCGCTCGGTGACGAACTGATCCCACCCGATTTCCTTTCGCTCTTCCCCCTGCTCAGGGCCAACCCCCCGGGCCTGTACGGCTGTGAACACGGCTTCCGGGTCGAACGAATACGCTCCCTCATCCATCGCCTTCCGACTGTCAAGCTTGAAGATGGCGAACATCATGACGCTGACCGGGATGCCATCACGTGTGAGCGCATGCACCGCCTTGCCGCAAACCTGAACGCGCAGATCTACCAGAGGGCCGGGTTGCTCCTTGCGCCTGGTGAAAACCAGTCCATGCCCACCGATCCGTGTGTAGTGCGTGCCCACCGTGAGGGGGATGGCATAGTGGCTGCTCGCCATCACAAAGCCAGGCCCGCCCTCGCGCAGCGAGGCCTTGCCATCCACGATCTTCTCGACTTCCCCGTCCTCTTCACGATAGAAGGGGTAGTTCAGGCCCCACATGTACGCGCGAAGCGTGCGCCCAGCCTTCTCCCGGTGCTCGCGGCGGGTGGGCATCGCCGGGAGGAGGAAAATGCCGCTGAAGCGGAGAGCCCGGCGGAACAGCCGCCACATCGGAAGGAAAAGTACGAGCGTGCCCAGGAGGCCCCATCCCACTGTGTGCCAGGACCAGAACAATACATCGTCACCGGCCACCGTCCGCCCTGCCGTCACCCCCATCATCAACGACCAGTCGAACGCGAACAGATAGCCAGCCGCGGTCAGCCGTCCACGCCGACCACCCAGGATGCCGTATTGGATGACGACCACGTGCACCAGCAGCAAGCCCAGCGGAACCAGGATGACCGTACCCTGTGTTTGGATTAGGAAGTCGAGCAGCACCTGGTCCATTCTACTCCTTGCGAGACACGCTCGTGATGCAGCCCCAGGCGTCCGCCTGCACCTCGTAGACGGTTCGTACGGAACGCTTGATGACCTGACCTGTGATGCTTTCCTCTTCCTTGGTGTCCGCTACGACCGCCGTCATCCGGACCCCGCCATCATCCCTTCGATCCATCTCGTCCCAGGTCCAGACCCTTGATACCAGCCCCATCGTTGCGGATGTCCCCGTGTGGCGAGATTCCTCCAACGGGTTACCCCGTTGGGCAATGTGCTCGGCCTCACGTCGCACGACATCCACCAGCAGGGCCTCCCGCATGAAAATCGGCTGCGGCACGCGCTCATTCAGCCGTCTGGCATATTCCTCCGCCACCTTCGTCGAAGAATAGTAGGCTAGCGTGGGGGGAACCGAGACGTAGGCAATCAGACACATCAGAGGAAAAGCGCGCACAACCCTCTCGCGGGTAGACAGGTCATGTTCCTGTTCAGGTGTTCCATCGATCTGTGAAGCACTCGACGAGTCATCAAACACAAACCAGTCTGCTAGTTCCCACAGGAAGGAACTCCTCACCAGGAGGACTGTGAGAGCCCCTGTCACGACGATTGCGATAGCAGGCGCAAGAAAGGCCAAAGCCGGCCTCGCTGCCCCAGCTCTTCTCGCTTTCCCCCGCCTGACCCGTTGAAGCAAGGCATCCTCTCGCAGAGCGTAGCGGGCCGCGTAGACATCCTGGGCCGTTAGCACACTGAGAACGACGGTGAGCAAGATGGCCAAGACCAGGAAGGGCGGCTTGACCCCTCCCCAAGGCCAGACAATACCAATCAAGCCGAAGAGCAATGCCCATCCGGCGATCACCCACGGCATGTAGAAATGAAGCGCGAGAAAACGCAGCAGCGGCCACCGCGTATTGCGTTCTCCACGCTGCCAATCCTCCCAGGCTCGATTATCGGCACCACAACGCCCACAGGGACGCCCGGCTTCGTAGTATCCCTTGCAGACAATACATTCAGGCATGCGGCCTTGTCCCCCGCCTCCAACGTCACTGTTGTTGACTTTAGAATATCACAGATTCACCCCAAGGGCAAGTGCTGTTGCCGAGCATCCGTCAGCCCCTCGCGCCAGGTGGAGAGATCAACTCGGGCCGGGTGCAGGAAGCAAAACAGCGGGAGGAGGCAATGCCTCTTCCCGCTGTCTCTTACAGCCAGATAACGGACTCGATTACGCCAAATGGACCCCAGATAAGGACCAGCTACGACACCAAGTCGGATTGGAACTGCGGCACAGGCTGGGCCTCGCTTCGGACCTCCTCCAGCTCAAGCAGCCCTTCTCTCACCTCCAACCAGGCGCGCAGCCACGGCGCAAGCAGCGTCATACTGGCCGGAACCAACGTCACGCCAGCCAGATACAGCAGATACGGATGCGGCCCCACGATGCCCAGCAGACAGACGATACCGATTGCGGGCAACAGCAGCCACAACGCCGCAGCGATCAGCGTATGCTCCGGGGTAATCACACATTTCGAAGTGATACGGTGCATCCTCTAACCTCCACCTCCGATCTCATAACCATGCTAGCAGCGATCTGTGTCATCATCCGTGTCACACAACGTGTCAACCGGCGTGTCAAAGCACCGGATACCCAAACAACCCCGCCGTCCCACCCGTGTGCCAGAACAACACGCGCTCCCCTGGATGGAACGCCCCCCGCCGGACCAGATCCAGGAGGCCGCCAAAGGCCCGGCCGGTGTAGACCGGGTCGAGCAGTATCCCCTCAGCGCGTGCCATGACGCGGATCGCGTCCCGCTCCAGATCGCCGATGACAGCGTACCCGCCGCCCACGTAGCCGTCGTCCACCGCGACGTCCGTGGGCGCGAACGTGAGGTCCAAGCCCAGGTGGTCCGCCGTAGCTGCCGCCAGGCCAGCAAGTAGGTGCCGGAGCGCGTCGGCCTCCAGGTCCACGCTGATGCCTAGGAGCCGGCCATCGTACGCCAACGCGCGCGCCCCCACCATCAGCCCAGCCTGCGTGCCGCCGCTCGACGAGGGAATCACGATGTGGTCGAAATGCACGTCGCGCTCGGCGCACTGCGCTACGAGCTCCTCCATGGCAGCCATGTAGCCGCTGGCCCCGGTCGGGTTGCTCCCGCCGTAGGGGATGACATAAGGAGAATGTCCCGTCTCTTGCATCTCCTGAGCCACCTGCCCCATCACCTCGACCAGCGGCCGATCCCCTGCCCACACCACGTCCGCACCCAGCAGACGATCCAGGAGCAGATTGCCCTGGGTCTGTGCCGGTTCCTCCCCTCGCAGCACCAGCGTGCTTTCCAGGCCAAACTTGGCCGCCGCCGCCGCGGTCTGGCGCGCGTGATTGGACTGGGCCGCACCGCCCGTGATGAGCACATCGGCCCGCCGTGCCAGCGCGTCGGCCACCAGGAACTCTAGTTTGCGGGCCTTGTTGCCGCCCGTCGCCAGTCCGGTCTGGTCATCCCGCTTGATCCACAGCTCGGGTCCACCCAGTTGCTCCGTCAGGCGCGATAATGGCTCCAGCGGGGTAGGCAGGTGGGCGATGGACACCCGGGCCAGTCTGTCGGTCAACACAGCGTCACCTCCCTGGTTTAGATTGCGCTCTCATGGACCTGCAACGCTACCGTAACACAGATGAAACTCTGAAAATCCCAGTTCCAGGTTATACTTGCGTCATTACCAGTCGCCGGCGTGCCCGGACGGCACCTCGAACGACGTGCGGCATATTGTAGCACAGACCGTCGAACTGTCCACGCGCGAAAGCGGGGCCTTCCTTGGCCTTGCACGAGGCGGCGGGTCAAGCCCGATAGTACGGCGGATCAAATCAATGGTATAATGACTAGCAAATCCGTATGCAGGGCTCGCGGCAGATGCCGCGGACATTGACCCCGATCGTCTGCGGTCGGCTGCGTCCGCGGACAATGGGACCGCGGCCATCCTGGCCGCATCCGCACGTCCCACCAGATCGCCTCCGCGCAGGACAGTGAGTCCAACAAGGTCCGCACTTGGGACCGCCGCCATCCTGGCGGCAACAAGAGGATTGAAGATGAACACACTCCACCGTGTCGCAGGTGTGATACTTGCAAGCCTACTGCTGGCAAGCACAGGCGTGCCCGCGTTTGCTTCTCCGCCTGCCGGCAGGCCCACAGAGGAGACCTACCGGCAGGGAGCAGGGCCGGATTCCCCTCCCCATCGGGAAACACCAACGGAAACATCCGCGCCGGACGCGCTCGCACCCGCGTGGCTTTCACCCACTCCCGGATCGCTCGGGCAGACGAAGTGGGAGGGAGCCCCCCTTGAGCCAGAACTGCTGCACGCCCTGGCAGACGCGAAACCCGATGAACACGTGCGCGTTATCGTCTACCTGCACGAGCAAGTCGACCTCAAGGTAGCAGCCAGTGGCGCGCGCGAGGATGTCCCGGCGAAGAGTACGGACGAGGTTCGCTTCCGCATCGTTACCGCGCTGCAGACCGAAGCCGCCCGTTCCCAGGCCCCCCTTCGAGCATACCTGGCGGGTGCAAGAGCGGCCGGATCAGTACGATCCTACACGCCCTTCTGGATCTTCAACGGCATCGCCGTCCAGGCCCATCCATCGCTCGTTTATGCCCTCGCCGCCCACCCGACCGTCGCCATAGTTCGCCTGGATCATTATCGCAAGTGGGTCGACACGGCGACTCCTGGCACTGAATTCTCCGCCCACCTGGACCGCCGCCTGGTGGACGGCGGCCATCCTGATCGCATCCACAGCCGTGCACGATCCGAAGCGGTCGAGTGGAACGTCGCCCACATCCGCGCCGATCAGGTCTGGGCCTCGCTCCAGGTCTCGGGCACCGGTGCCGTCGTCGCGGGAATGGACACGGGGGTAGATTGGATTCACCCGGCCCTGCAGGCCAATTACCGCGGCTACAATCCCCCAGGTCCGAGCAACCACACCTACAGTTGGCACGACGCCACAGGCGACGGCGCGCTGTACCCGGTGGACGGGCACGGGCACGGCACCCACACGCTGGGCACCGCCGTCGGACAGGGAGGTATCGGCGTCGCGCCGGGGGCACGCTGGATCGGCGTCAGAGCGCTCGACGCGCAGGGTCACGGCTACGACTCGTGGATCCACGACGGCTTCCAGTGGCTCCTGGCCCCCGGCGGCGAGTCCTCGAAAGCCCCTGACGTGGTCAACTGCTCGTGGGGCAACACCGCCGCTTCCATGACCACGTTTCGGCCTGACCTCCAGGCACTGCGGGCGGCGGGGATTATGCCCGTCTTCGCCAACGGGAACGACGGCCCGGCGGCTGGCACGGTACACTCACCGGCCTCCCTATCCGAAGCTTTCGCTGTAGGCGCTACAGATTCCAACGACATGGTGGCAGCGTTCTCCAGCCGGGGGCCCTCCCCATGGGGAGAGGTTCGCCCGCACGTTGCCGCGCCAGGGGCGCTGGTGCGCTCCAGCCTGCCGGGAGGCGCGTACGGGCAGGCGAACGGCACGTCGATGGCCACACCTCACGTCGCCGGCATCGCAGCCCTGCTGCGCTCGGTCAGCCCCACACTGAGCATCACGCGCGCCGCACTCATCATCACCAGCACCGCCGTCCCGTTGAGTACCACGCTTCCCAACAACGACAGTGGCTGGGGGCGGGTGGATGCCCACGCCGCCGTCGCCGCCCTGGCCCAGCCCGGGTTCATCGCCGGGACGCTGAGCCGGTCGGGAGGTGGCGACCCTATCGCCGGAGCGACGATCACCGCGGCCCCCCGCGAGGGCGGCGGCGGAATGGCCACGAGCGACAGCGAGGGGAACTACCTGCTGACACTGGCTCCTGCCACCTATGACCTGACCGCCTCCGCCTTCGGATACGAATCATCTACGGCCTGGGGCATCGTAGTGGCGGCCGGTGCGACGCACGTACAGGACTTCGTCCTCAATCCACTGCCCACCGGCACGCTGCGCGGCCAGATAACCGACGCCGCCACAGGCGCGCCGCTCGTCGCCACCGTACTCGTGTCGGGCACTCCGCTCGAGGTGACTGCCAACTCCTTCGAATTCTCCCTTCCCGCGGGCACCTACACGGTGCGCGCCTATCGCTCGGAATACCGCGTGGTCACCACCACCGTGGACATCACCGTTGGTGAGGTCACGAGTGCTGACCTTGCCTTAACCCCAGGCCCCTCTATCCTGCTGATAGATAGCGGCCCGTGGCACTACCATAGCCAGATCGCCTACTTCCGCCAGGCGCTGGACGACCTGGCGTACACCTACGACGAATGGTCCATCAACAGCCTCCCAAATGGCGTCCCGACGGCAGACGACCTGTCGCCCTACGAAGTGGTCGTGTGGAGCGCACCGAAGGACGCTCCCGGCTACATCGGCGCAGGGGGAACCATCACCGGCTATCTCTCCACCGGCGGACGGCTGCTGCTGAGCGGTCAGGAGGTCGGTTTCCTGGACGGCGGAGGTCTGGCGTTCGAGCCCTACTACCGGGACTACCTGAAGGCTCAGTGGGTACGCGACAGCGCTCAAGTTTGGACGCTGCAAGGCACCCCCGGAGATCTCTATGCCGGCTTGACGATCACGATTAGCGGTTCGGGTGGGGCGGACAACCAGGAGAGTCCCGACGAAATCGCAGTCCTTGGTCCCGACACTACCGTGCCGGTCATCGCCTATCGCGGGAACGGGTGTGGCGGGGTGCGGGCAGGCACGTGCGTAGACTATCGCGCCGTCTATCTATCGTTCGGCTTCGAGGCCATCAACGATCGGACTTCCCGTCAGGCGATAATGGGCCGGGCGCTAGACTGGCTGACAGCACCACCGCCAAACGCCGGGTTGGAACTCAGGCCCAGCGTTGAGACAGGTATCGGAACGCCCGGATCCGTCATCACCTACCCTTTGAGGGTGCGACATACGGGGCAGGCAGGAGGCACCGACGCGGTCAGCCTGTCGCTGGATGGCGCATCCTGGCCTGTGCGCCTCAGCGCGCCCGCGCTTTCACTGGCACCCTGCACCTCGGCGACCGTCGTATTGAGCGTCACGGTACCTCCAACCGCCGGGTGGAACGTGCACGATATCGTCACACTCACCGCCAGATCCTCGCTCTCCCCCACCCTGGCCCCGACCGTCGTCATCACGTCGAAGACCGCGGCCCCCGTTCTGCTGGTGGACGATGATCGCTGGTACGACCAGGAGGACAAATACAAGGCAGCTTTGACAGACGCCGGCTTCTCCTACGATCTCTGGGACACGGGTGGTCCCACAACCGGAGCGCCGGGGGGCAGCCCTCCGGTGCACGTCCTGCAACGCTACCCCATCGTCGTCTGGTTCACCGGCTACGACTGGCATGAGCCGGTGACCGCTGAGGAGGAGACAGCGCTGGCGGCGTACCTCGACGGCGGCGGGCGGCTTTTCCTCTCATCCCAGGACTTCCTCTACTACCACCTGGACACCGCATTCAGCCAGGAGCACCTGGGGGTGATGGGCTACACCGAGTATGTCACACCGACGTTGGCCAGTGGCGTGCCGGAGGACCCCATCGGCGGTCCGTTGGGGACCTACGCGCTGGATTTCCCGTTTCAGAACTGGTCGGACGCGCTCCTGCCCACTCCGGGCACTGCCGTTCCCTTCCGTGACCAGGAGCGCCGCGCCATCGCGGTGGCGCAGCACGGAGAGGACTTCAAGTCGGTCTTCTTCTCGTTCCCGTTTGAAGCACTGGAGGCGACTGGGCGAGGTGAAGTCATGAAACAGATACTCGGCTGGCTGAGCTGGCTGGGCGATTCGTCACTGGCTTCCGACCGCGCCGCGGTCTCCGGTGGCGACGTGCTCACCTACTCCATCGCGTTGCACAACGACAGCTCCACGACAGCCAGCACAACACTCTCCAACACGGTGCCCGCCGACCTTGCGTTGGTTGCCGGCAGCCTCACCGGACCGGCTGTCTATCATTCAGCTACGCGGCGGTTCTCCTGGGCGGGGCCACTGGAACCAGGAGAGACGCTTACGTTCACGTACCAAACCACGCTGACGCAGGGCCTGCCCGCGGGCACACCCATCACCAACACAGTTCGCGTCGGATCGGAGGATCAGGAGTTTCACTTCTTCCGCACCGCGCTGGTGCGGGTGGACGCACCGGACCTCTCTCCCTCGACCCTCCAGTGTGACCCATCGTCCGCGCGTCCGGGTACGTTGGTGACCTGTACGCTGGCCCTCGCCAACGCCGGTACTGGTGACGCGCCCCAGGCATCAGCTATCCACGCCGCCCCAGCGGATGCCTGGCTCGTTCCCAGTTCCCTATCTCAGATCGGTGGAGGCGCTACGGAGATATCCACGGGGACCGTGCAGTGGGCCGGCGTGCTGAGTGCCGGGGCACAGGTGACGCTGACCTACGCGCTCACCCTGCCAACCAACCCGGTCAGTCCGCCCCTGTACAGCGTGGCATTTGTAGAAGATGGAACAGGGCAGGCCTGGGAACGAGCGGCATGGCTCTTCCCGGAGCCATGTCGACTCTACATGCCGACCACGTCAAGCGTCAAGCGTCAAACGTCAGGCGAAGGCATCGGCGTCGGCGACATCCGCCCGTAGCGCAGTGGCCTGATATCAGCGCTCAGACTTGCGCCCGACGGCGCACGTACCACCAGGCGACCAGCGCCCCCAGGAGCACGATGAAGGCCAGCACCAGGTACGGGGTCACGATGGCCAGCACGGACATCACCAGGGAGATCGTATCCTCCACCGTGCTCACGATCGGATTGCCCACACCCGCCGTTGTAGCCGCCACTATAGGTCGCCCTCCCGACTTGACGACGTGCACGCCGCCGGCCAAGATCACCCCGCAGACCGCCCCCAAGACCGGGTGAATGCCAATCGTCTTCGTGCTGGCAGCGAAGAGAATCGCGCCTGCGGCCGGGCGGATGAAGGTCTGGATAATATCGTTGGCGGTGTCAGCGGCAGGCACCTTGTCCACAAAGATCTCGACAAGCAACAGCACGGCCAGTATAGCGATGACCCACCAACTGGCCAGTGCGTCGTACGGCTCGCTGAGGGTGATCAGCGACGTAAACCGGGCCAGGACCGCCACGACCAGAAGCGGGATGTAGGCGTTCAGACCCGCAGAGGTCGAAAGACCAAAAGCAGTCGCCAGGCTCATAAACGCTTGTGCGATCATCTTGGATCCTCCAAATCAGACGCCCCACGGATTGGAACAAGCCCATCCCCAGAAACCAGGGCTTTGGCGATACGGACGCTGCGTCCGCTCATCCTACAAAGGCGCCATTCCGATGGCGCACCACCACCCTACAAAGGCGCCATTCTGATGGCGCACCACCACCCTACAAAGGCGCCATTCTGATGGCGCGCCAGCACCCTACAAAGGCGCCATTCCGATGGCGCGCCAGCACCCTACAAAGGCGCCATTCCGATGGCGCGCCAGCGCATGAGAAATCCGGTTTCTCTGGTTCCCGTGCCTTGTCCTATTGGGCCTCCAGCGCGTGTATCCCGGCACGGTGGCCAATCTGGCCATACAGATGCGCAGAGAAAACCATCAGCCAGACAGAGAACGGCAACATCAGCAAGCCCAGCGCGCCGCCCAGAATCCACCCACAGATCGGGATGACGGCTAGAATGGTGGCTGCCGTGCTGACCACCAACCCAACCACTATACTCGCCAGCCACACGACCACCTGGGAGATGACGATATTCCCAATATCGGAGAATAGGAACTGGAAGATCTCTCCAAAGCGCAGGCAGGCCCCGATCTCACCGGTTTCGGCGTAGCGCACTTGCAGCACGGGCGTCAGCAAGCTCATCAGGATACCGTACAGCCCTCCCAGGCAGCCCAGCCCCAGGCTCACGAGCCCGGACACCCCAGCCAGAATCGCCACCAAGTCCTCCTCCTCGCCACCAAGCGCCGGCAGAATCCAGACGACCGCCATAGGGCAGAGCACGATGAAGAGGGGAATGGAGTAGATCATCATGACGACCCAGAACATCAGACCGTCCATGAAAAAGCGCCCTATGTCCTGCCAGGCCGGCAATGGATGGGATTCACCGGCCATAAGATTGCGTGTGACAGCGATGGCGTACCCCATGACCACAAACCAGCCAAAGATGGGGATCAGAAAGAGCACCGCCCCCAACAAGAGCTTAGTCAGCCACTCTTCGTCTTCGAACACATACCCAAGTGCTTTGCCGATATCCATCCTGTCCCCCCTTCTTCATTGTCCACAGGTCAACGCACGTTCAATGGACCGCCGGCATCCCGTCCGCGGATGCACGACCAATGCCCGCACCCATCGCGGGGCCCAAACTCGCCCACAGTACACCCGCCGCGCCCTGCTCGATCCGTCCCCTGGAGCACTGCACGACGACGGCGAGCACGCCGATGGGCACATTATAGTCCAAATGCCCACACGCGACAACCATCACTGAAAAGGTGGCAGGCCCTCCAGCGTGCCGGTCAGCCTGTACCTGACAGCGCCAATGGCCATGATCTGTATCAGGCTCACCGTGAAGCCGGCCAGCAGTGGGACGACGGCCTCACGCCAGTCGTTCACTGTGTTCTCGCGTCGCACGAGTGTCAGGAGCAGCACGCTGTTGACGATAGTGAGAAGTCCCGACACACCCACGGCACTGAACAGTGCCAGTGGGACGAGCAAGAGAGACCAACGCGTCAGCACCAGGCCAACCATGCCGGCCTCAAGCAACAGCAACACGCCCAGGTCGCGCAGATTCCGTATCGCTGGTTCCGGGACGGACTGCCGCCAGAACGTGAAGTTGAAAATCGGGTGCACGAGCGCGCTGATCAGCAGTCCATTCAACGCGCCGGTGGTCAGCCGGAGCCAGTTCTGAGGTTCATACACGTGCGGTGCGTTGGGGAAAAGCGTCAGGTAGGAGTTCAGGCCGTCCGCTGCCCAGAGCAGGAAGAAGCCCACAAGGACGACGATGACCAGAGGAGACGGAAACTCGGCAGCGCGACGGCGGCGCAGTACCCAGGCCTGGCCAAAGAATCCGGTCAGCGCACCCAAGAAGGTGCCGCTACAGCGCGCGCACAGTGGAAGCTGGCGTCCGGCGATGGTGAAGGAATGCGACGTGATACGATGACACACGGCGTAGGCGACCATGTCCGTCTTGGTCAGGAACCCACCCGGTGTCACGAGTATAAACACCACGAAGACCAATGCCGCCAACGCGACGACGAGCCAGGGCCATGGAGAGGTCCGCCCGCGAGCATCATCGCCGGACACAGACGCACGGACAGACGCAGCCGACCGCAGACGGTCGGGATCAATGTCCGCAGAATCCTGCATATCCATGAAGATCAGCTTTCTCTGCAGAGCAGCGATCAATCTAGCGGACGTGACGAAACGTCCACAAGCGGTTGATGAAGAAGTTCCAGAACAGCACCACCCCTGTGGCGATCGCTTTCGCGCCGTTGTAGGCCAGGTCGAAATGGGCCATACCGACGGCGTGGGCCAGTGCGCCAACAGGCCCAGCCAGCAGGCCCGCCTCACCCAGGAACAAGCGATCAGAGACATAGAAGATCAGCGTGTTGATCGCCAGCCCGGCCACGTTGACCACGGCGAACTGGACAAACTGCTTGCGCAGCGGATCAGCGCGCGTCTCCGGATACACCCACAGCCGGTTCCAGACAAAGTTGCTGATGACGGCAGCCGTGAACGAGAAGACGTTGGCGATCAGCTTGGGAACGCCCACCAGTTGGACCAGCAGGTTGAGCGCGCCGAAGTCTATGACGGCCCCCAGCGCACCGACAGCGGAGAACTTGAAGAAGCGAACGACATCACGTTGATTGGTTCGGACAAGGGTGGTCAGTTTCGCAATCATGGTTGGCTAGTTGGTTCCTTGTGTTGGTTTTCTCGTCGGTCTGCAGGCCAATGAAGGCCAGGATACCCAGCAGGACGCCGATGTGCAGGTGAACGTTGTTGACGTACAGGTTGTCGAGGAAGTGATGGACGCTGAGGTGGGTCCAGGCCCCCAGAAGGCCGATGGCGACGCCGCGCAAGAACCCGTCAGCGCGGCGAGTGACCCGCCACGTCTGCCACAGGACCGCGCCCCAGAGGAGCAGGTAAGCGAGCGTGCCGACCAGGCCAGTCTCAGCGGCGATATTCAGATAGTAGTTGTGCGCGTGCCCCAGCGCGATGGGCCAGTTGACGAGCGCAAAACGCGGGTATGCCGGCTCATAGCAGCCGAGGCCTACGCCGGTCCACAGGTTGTAACGAAGCATCTCCAGTGCCGCCTGCCAGTGAGCCAGCCGCTCAATGACCGCGTAGTTGGCGTCGTTGATGCCTATCCCGCGCACATCCTCAAAGCGCACGTCCTGCGCAAAGCCGGTCAAGCGCGCAACAAAAGAAGCAGGCAGCAGCCCTGTCGCATACAGGCCCAGTGCCCCGACGGCGAGCACGCCGACCAGCAGCACTCCCCAGCGCGTCTTGCGCGGCAGCGCAAACGCCATCGCTGAGGCCGCGGCACCGAAGCCCAGCCATCCCCCCCGGCTCCACGACATGCCCAGGGCAGCACCCAGGGCCACGGAGATCGTCACGCAGGCGAAGACCTGAAAGGTTTTCCGAAACCTTTCAGGTCTGGATGTCCGCGCTTTCACTCGTCGCTCCCGTCCCCACCCGGCGAGCGCTCCAAGCACCGTCCCTATCGCCAGCGAGAGCGTCACGCCCAGGTACCCCGCGTACGGATTCGGCTGCTCGAAGGTGCCATAGGCACGGTAGAAGCGCTCGCCGAGGGCCAAGACCGCGAAGTGATCCGGCCCCTCACCACGCAGCCCGAACTGCCATGCCCCCATGCCGGCCTGAAAGAGCCCGGTGACCAGCAGTGCTCCCAGCAACCAGTGCAAGCGCCGGGGTGTGAGGCGATCGCTGACGAACAAGAACAGCAGCAGAATCTGAACCCACTTGGCCAGTTCAGTGACGCCGTAGACCGGCAGTTCAACCGCGTCCCACAGGGAAAGCAGCACCGCGCCGACAAAGACCAGCAACGGCAGCAACAGCGGGGCGGCCTTGCGACCGCCCGGTCCGCAGCAAGCGCGGTAACCGACCCCCGCCGACTGTCTGCACGTCGATGTAGGCCACATCCATCCGCATCGCAATGAAGTGCCACCCAGCGGGTAGGGGATACGCAGATTCCGACGTGCCAGGCCCTGCGCCAGCCAGGCAGCCACGGCCATCAGAACGAAGACGTGGGCAATTTGGGCTGGCACCTGCGGCACCTCGGCATGCAGGTAGGCGCGCAGTGGACCGAGGAAAAGCGCGGCAGCCAAGCCCACCAGGGGTTCAACCACAGTCGCCACGCCGAGGATGGCCAGCCCGGCGAAGAGCGCTCCGTCTAGCGGGGAGAGTTGCACGAGCAACAGCCCGGCCACAAGGGCCAGCGCCAACCCGAGAAGTGTGAATAGCGGCCCGTTCCAGGCCAGCGCGCGACGCAACGCCAGGCGACTCACGACGGCACTCCGCCAGACCTCGACGGATGTCCGCATCCGCGATGCCCGCATCCGCGGTGTCCGCATCCGCGAGCACACGGACGGGCGATCAGCACCCGCAATGTCCGCCCTCGCTACGAACCAACACACGCTCCCGGAAGTGGTCGATTGTGTGCTGAAGCCCTTCCTCCAGCGGGACCTTGGGCTCCCATCCCAGCACACGCCGCGCCTTGCCGATATCTGGACAGCGCACCTTGGGATCGTCGGCGGTACGAGCGTCGGCAGGAGTGACAAACGTCACGGGCGAGTCACTGCGGGTCAATTCTAACACTACGTGGGCGAAGTCCAAGATCGTCATCTCGTCCGGGTTGCCCAGGTTAACCGGTGTGGTCTCACTCGAGTGGAGGAGACTCACGAGTCCTTCGACCAGATCGGAGACAAAGCAAAAAGAACGCGTGCGAGAGCCGTGGTCGTACACGGTGAGCGGATCACCCCGCAGCGCCTGGCAGACAAAGTTGGGCACCACCCGCCCGTCATCCATCCGCATTCGCGGTCCGTAGGTGTTAAAAATGCGGGCGATGCGCGTATCCACACCGTGGTAGTTGTGATAGGCCATCGTCAGTGCCTCGGCGAAGCGCTTGCTCTCGTCGTAGACGCCACGCGGGCCGACAGGATTGACATTGCCCCAGTAATCCTCGGGTTGGGGATGCACCAGGGGGTCGCCGTAGACCTCCGATGTGGAGGCCAACAGGAAACGAGCCTCCTTCTCCATCGCCAGACCCAAGGTCTTGTGCGTGCCCAACGCACCGACCTTGAGCGTCTGGATGGGGTAGTTCAGGTAGTCCACCGGGCTGGGCAAGCTGGCCAGATGGAATACTGCATCGAGGGCGCCCTCGATGAAAATGTAGTTGGTCACATCGTGCTTGACGAAGCGAAAACGCTCATGCCCGGCCAAGTGCGCGATATTGTCCACGCTGCCGGTGCTCAGATTGTCCATCGCGATGACCTCGTGGCCATCGACCAACAAGCGGTCGCATAGATGAGAACCGATGAAGCCGGCCCCGCCTGTGATCAGAATGCGCATAAGCCTCCCTTCAGAATGTGAAGTCGAGGGGATTATACCGCAGGGTAGCGGAGTTGGGTAGTTGCCGTCTGCGACCGTCACACATTGGGGACAAGCTCCTGAAAAGCCAGGCTGGGCCACTGGAGGGCCAGCCCGCGGAATAGCTGGGTCATTGGCAACTTACGCACGTCGTAGCCAGCCAGTTCGAGTGGA
>Ga0180432_10004879_pt1 | contig 18130 bp, 22 predicted proteins | sample SS_ome_10_FD_132414 | JGI IMG/M metagenome (GOLD analysis project Ga0180432, IMG submission 132414) | Hypersaline lake sediment archaeal communities from the Salton Sea, California, USA - SS_1_MS_2 metaG | ecosystem: Environmental > Aquatic > Non-marine Saline and Alkaline > Hypersaline >...
CCCTCCGCCCCTCCTTCCCCCGCCCCCTCCGTCCCTCCTCCCCCCTCATCCTCCGTCCCTCCACCCCCCGCATCCTCCGTCCCACCATCCCCCGCATCCTCCGTCCCTCCATCCCCCGCATCCTCCGTCCCTCCATCCCCCGCACCACCATCACCACCGACCCTGTCCACTCCCTTTAAGGCCCCTTCGTCACCATCTATGCCCATACCAGGCCTCCAATGCGACCCACCGTCATTGTCTTTACCTCCTCAATCTTCTAAAGGCTTTAGCTTGTATGAAAAGGATCGGGAGCTTTTTGAGCTCGCGGAAAGCCTTCAACCCTCCGTCTCGAGAGCCCACCAAGAAAAGCGTATTCGAGCCCTTGGAAACCTCCAAGCCACTCTTGATGCATGGGCAACTTCATTTCGAACCTCTCACGGTCTGGATTACATGACAAACGCCAACGTGTTTAATCTCAAAGTGGCTGGGTCGTTTCGTTTTGGTGTTTATACCGAAACGAGTGACATTGATGTCTTGATGATTACCTGTATCTACATTGACGCAGAAGTTTTTTTCAGTAGTGTTTCGAGTGCCTTGGCTGCAGGAAAAGGCATGGACAAAGTACTCAACATCCCCAAAACACGTATTCCGATTATTGAACTTGTCATTGATGGTATTCCCATTGATCTCTTGATGGCATCCACTTCTATGGCTCTCCTGCCAGACCCCTTTAACGTCTTGGATGCTTCCATCATGGGCTCCGTGGACAATAAAACCTTGCAGTCCCTAAACTCGGCCCGAGTTACGGATTACGTCCTTCATCACTCGGCATCCGAGGGCGTATTTGTCCCTCTTCTCAAACTTGTTCGTATTTGGGCCAAGGCACGTGGAATCTTTGGTGCCAAGTATGGCTACTTGGGTGGAGTCCAATGGTGTCTCTTGGTCCTTCACCTACTGCAAAATTCGAGCATGGATCCGGACCGTCATCACCTGTCCCACATGGTTCGAAAGTTTTTCAAGTTTTTAGAGTCTGCCCCTTGGAAGTCATGCATCATTTCCCTCCAACCTCTTGACCATGACGTTGAGACACGTAACTGGTACCACGACAAACGTCGCTACGACGAGGCGATGGTCTTGCTGACCCCAACCGAACCCTACACCAACACTACCTTTAACGTCAACTCCAACTCTCTGTTGCACCTCAAGGAAGAATTGACACGTGCAAGTGAGTTGTGCAGCGGGTGGAAATTCGACCTCTTGTGTCAGCCCTGGATGGCCAAGGTTTCACCCCTTTTCAAGAAAGGGTGGTCTCATTTCTTGCATGGAATCTACGAATGGCATCCAGAATTCATCCAGGCTCTTGAGAAGATTGAGGATGATGAGAAGAGGAAATCTCTTGACGAGGAGGCATGTCGCGAGTTCAATGCAGAAAAGGGTCGCATTGATTCCAAGATGCGTATGATTGGCTTGGCGATCAAAAAGCATATTGGACCTGTTGAAGAATGTCGACTCTTTGTGTCATGCCACGAGGTTGACGAGAGGTGTGTCGAGTGGATTTTTGGCCTTCGCCTTACAGAAGAAGAATCCAAGAAGAGCCAATTGGTGTTGAATGTGGCACCCCTCTTGAACGATTTTCGTGGAGAGATGAAGTTGCACAAGCTTGGTTACACCTACCTTCATTTCAAGACGCTTTCAAGGAAAGCTTTTCGCTCTTGGCACAAGAAGAACATTGTCACTTGATTCAATTGGCCATAGGCCAATCAAATCAGAGATTTTACATCTTGATACAAATTCTTGAGCTAGGCTCTAAGAAATCAAACCATAGCATTTTACATCTTGAATAAATTTCGTCCCTTTACCCCTTAGTATTCTATGTCTAAGTAGAAAAGGCACCAATGGACCTTGTTAAACTCGCCATGGCAGTAGGTTGCCCCAGAGACGACTTGCGTCCTATCGATTATGCATTTATCTTTTTGTTGCCAGAGGTTCCGCAAGAGGAAATTGCTGCCTATTGTGCCACCTTGAAACATGTCCATAGGTTTTGTTTTGCGTCGACAGGGCCCGGGTCTGGATCTTTGGGTGCACCTCACCTTCAGGCCCTCATGGTGGCCGAGGGGATTGACCCAAGCCGCCTGCTTCCCATCCCTTATCTCTACCCGGATGGTCATGTCAATACCTACTTTGAAGCCATGTCCTTTGCGGGCTACCTGGCTTCATTGAACCATAAAGAGTCACACTCTGTTGGGTTTATTGCCCAAGCCTACCACCTTTTGCGTGGCTACATGACTGGAGTCTCTGCCATGGCATCGCGTGGATTGACTGTCGCAGATTTTCCTGCCGTCCCTCTTACCCCTCCTCCCGTCGAGTGGTCCAAAAAGATTGTCCATTCGCAAGGGATTGCCAAGGGGACCAAGTGGGAAATTTTCCATGGTGAACTTGAAAGAATTAGTCGTTACCAAGCCAAGGGTGATATCTTGGCTGCCTCTCAAATCTTGGATTGGTGGGAAGCCTCGGCAATTGGTCACATCTAGGTTCATCCCTAATCACTCTTCTTTATTACACAGGACTTTCCCCTGACCAAGCATGTTTCTCGTCTTTCTCACCGCCTACCTTGCCTGCTTGCTCTTTTCCATCCTTGTGCCCTACCCATGGGTGACCTGGTTCCTCGTCCTTCCCCTCAAGCCACTGACCTTTGCCGACCCCATCATTATCCTTGGGAACCTCGTCGCCACTGTCGCTTTTCCCTTGGCGTGGATTCAGCAGATGGACGAAGAGACGAATGTCCGCTTCCAAAGTTTCGTTTTTGGTATCTTGGCTCTTTGGGCCACCCAGGTCTACTTTTTCGGCTGCTCACTTTTCGTCTACCACCTTTGGGCGGGTTATCTCCTCCTCACCCTCTACGCCCGTTGGCGACATCTCGTCCACCAATCTATTCTTGACCATTAGACTGATGGACAAAATAAATACCACCTCGGGACTTTTTCGATACTCCCTCGAAGTCACGAAAAAAAAAATTATCGTCCAGAAACGACAAATGAAACCCGTCATTCATTTGGAGGAATCCCCATGTGACCCTGAAGACCTTGTGGATTTACACCTTGTAACTCGTATGGCCCAAAAAGCTGAAGGGTGTCAAGAGTTGGCCACCTACTTCAAAGGTATTTTTAATGCTTCACCCAAAAGCAACTACCTTGCAATTTTTCTCCCTATGGCTACCAATGAAAAACTAAACAAGATAATGTTTATTGAAGCATGGCCTGGTGGCCAAGTGAAGTGTGAAAGCTTTGGGTCCTTGAAGAAAAAGTGTATGCAAAATCCTTTAGAAAACGGCAGTCAATCCAAATCATGGACCGTGGATGACCTTGTGCTTGGGTGTTGATCGAAAGAGCGTTTAAGGTGACGCAACTCGGCAGTTGCATCACGTCTTACATGGACAAAGCCGCCGATACAAATTCCCAATATGTTGGAAGTCGAAATGAATTTGCGGAAAATCATGGCCAAGCACAAACTAAACCGTATATCACTTGTGAAAGGCTATTCCGTAGACGCTGCTGCGGCTTTCGAGGATCACTCCGTTCAAGTCCTTCACGTGGACGGAGCACACGATGCGGAATCGGTGTATAATGACCTTACAGTGTGGTGGCCCAAGATGATCAAGGGTGGAACTATTGTCGGTGACGATTACGTGTGGCCCTCGGTTCAAAAAGGTCTTGCACGTTTTATTCGAGATGTGGGCGTTAAATTTACAACGGCACGACAGAAATTTATTTTAATAAAAACATAGACCTCTCATCGTCCGACGTCAACGTGATTTGGCAGTGGCGAACCATCTTTTCCTAAGGCCCCCAAACCACTTCCTCAAGGCCCCTTACCACCTCATCCTCAGCGAATTGTAATATTAAATCAAGAGAAATTGCATTTAATTGTAAAGGCCGTTTGACCACCACCACCTCTTCTCCTACCAGCTCTTTTATTTCATCAAGTTCTATCCATGAAATGTCCCGATCCGTGTCAAATTCTGGAAGTTCTTCTTGACGAATCTCGCGCGGAAAGGGTTTTGGGCGCTTCAACGGTCTGATGCATACTGCTGGAAAGGCCCAGGAGAGGACTTCTCCTTCCAAGCGGTAGGGGCATGGAGTTTCATCGGGACCGTCTCGATACCACCCAATCAGGCAGGATGCGGGCATCATGACGATTGAATGTGGATGGCTCGCCAGGTAGGTTTGAAGGTCCACCTTCAGCCTTGTCCTTGATACGAGCATTGGGTTGGCGCGTTGATTTGAAAGTGGTGCACGGGGCCTCATTCTCTAATTAAAGCATTTTACGGTGATCCAATCAAGTTTGAATTCTATATGATAACATCGAAATTATTTAACCCAAACAATTTTTGTGTCGAAAATACACAAACCTCAAACTCCTCCACATCTAAAAATGTCCGAGTCTGAGGCATCCTACCCAGCACCATCCGATTGTTCCGTGGATAGTCCCAAAACACCGTCGCCGTCACCCCCTCCGGCACCGAAGCCTTCTCGATCAAGGAAGGAGTCAAAGAAGGCATCAAGTGCCAAGCCAAAGCCAAAGCGCAAGCCGAAGAAGGCTGAACCTAAACCCCCTCCGTCACCTTCTCCCTCACCCCCTGTTTCACCCGTAGACGCCGCGTCACCTGTTGACCCTGCCTCGCCTCCCCTCTCCCCCTCTCCACCCCCAGCATCTCCCGTGGCCTCACCCTCACCTGTCGCTACCCCGTCACCGGTAGTCACCCCGTCGCCCAAGGCGAAACCTGTGAAAAAGTCCACCAAGAAACCCGAGGCAAAGAAGCCTTCCAAGCGCCCGGCGCCTATCAAGGCACCTTCCCCAGTCCAAGAACCAGAGGAGGTACCCGGATCGGAGGATGAGGGAGAAGATGAGCCTGTCGAGAGTGGCAAGGAGATGAAAGATGCCTATGGAATGAGTGATGCGGAAGAAGACGCGACACCCGTAACGACTCCGCCTCCCAAGCGCAAGCGTGGTCGTCCGCCCAAGTCCAAGGATACCAAGACCAAAACGGATACCAATGCTGCACCAAAGCGCAAGAAACCGGCCAAGGAAGACACAGTGAGCGTTGATCGGCTCTATGAGGAAATGGAGAAACTCCCCAAGGGTGTCAAGGCGCGCATCATCTTTGACCAACCGGCCCTCTTTACACGGGTAAACAATGGCTTGTCCGACCTCATTGAATGCCCCCAGTTTGCCCTCTCTGGCCAGTATCTTTGTGTTGACATGCAAGATGACGACAATTTTGCCATTGTTACTCTGCGCCTTGAATGTCGGACGGTGGTTGACGACGATGCCTTTGACACGGATGAAACGGTCTACTTTTGCTTGGACACCAAGCGTCTTGCGGCTGGTCTCAAAAACATTCGCAATTTCCAAACCTGCTCCATTGAGCTCAACGAAAGCGACCATGTGGACATCATTGCCCAAAACAACTTGACAGCCGGCAACCTCACCGTCATTAAGCTTCAAAATGTGGATATGGGTGAGTATGAGCCCGTGGGTATGTCGGACATCAAGTACACGTGGCACATTGTTGACATGGACGTGCAAGACTTTCAGACCCTGGTCCAAACGGCTGCCGCTTACAACTCCAAGCACATTCGCTTCCAGTTTTATCAGATTGGCGACGCCGAAGACGAATACATCTTGGCGATCTCCACCGGTGAAGCAGAAGCCAGGGTTTTCATTTACCAACACATTTGTCTCAAGCCCGAGTCGGATGAAAAGTCGGAAAAGGCCAAGACTGATGAAGAAGAAGCCAGTTTTGATCCCTCTACCGTCTATTGCGCATCGAGTGACACGGTGATGACCCAGGATGAAATGCGCAAGTACACTGGATCCCATGACCCTTGCTATGACCACAACTTTTCTTCGCGTTACCTCTTGCGTTTCTTGAAGGCTACTGAGAACAAGTGCATCATGACCCTCCACTTCAACAAGGATGGCGAGGATGAGAGTGGACGCATCAAGCATTGGCCGATGGTCCTTCGCTACCGTCTTGGCGACGACTCGTCCCGTTCCTACCTCAAGTTTACGATTGGTCCTGTCAAGCAAAGCTAGAGATTTTTCTCAAGTCCCTTTGCCCTCTATAATTTTCACTCCTTTGGAATAAATGTCATTGTCTCAACCCCTTGACCACTCATCGATCGCTTCCCTGTGCCAGATGCACAAGTCCAAACACCAGTGCCATGAGGCCCACAAATTGTTTTTTGAATATGCCCATAAGATCACCAAAGAAACCGGAGTCCATACATCCTTCAACCCGAACCGCAAGGTTCTTGGGTTTCATGTGACCCTGGCAGTGCCGGATGGTGCCCAAGGCAGCCGTCTCGTGCGATGCGCCAACCACAATTGCAACTCTTTGGGCATCTTTGAAATGGAGGAAATCTACATTATCAATGCACCCAACGGCTCCTTTCGCCTCATGGTTGCCAAACAATCAGCTGGAGCCATTGCCTCCTTTGCAATTATGATGGTTGTTCTTGCCATTCTTCTCGTCTTGTTAATTGTTTGGGGTGTCCAAGGCTCTAAAAAATCCCACAAAACCTCCAATGATCATGTCAGAACCGTCAAGTTCCATCCCCAGTAAAGTCCTTGCTTAGGTAAACTTTAAAAATAAAGTCTACATTTATTAGAGATGAAACAGAAAGTTCTGCAAGGAAATTCGAAGAATTTTCCTTGCAGAACTTGTGGAATATCATAGTGTTGTCTCAAAACTTTTTGAGGCAACTATAAAATCTGCAACTCTCTCAATGGAATCTCTTCAAGAGGGCAAGTCGCCAACAGGGGTGTCCCTTTCTACAAAACCTAAATACCACATGGGGGTGACCTTGTCGTCCCTCACTCTTCCTTCTGAAAAGGGGCTTTACCAAACCACAATTGTCCAACCCAATACCACACTTCCCCCAAGCTATTCCACCCGTCTTGCCTATCCCAACTGTTCACTACCTGTCCACAACCAGGGCGAATGTGGGTCATGTTGGGCTGTGACGGCAGTGGACATGTTGGGCGACCGTGCATGTATTCAGACTGGCATTAAATTTCCATTCTCTCCTCAACCTTTAATCTCCTGTGTAACCCGTCCCAATGGTGCCGATGAGGACATCCTCCATCCCTTTTCCAAACCTGAATGTTTTTCACTTGGACCAGCCAAGGTTTTAAAATGCGCGTGCGGAGACGCACCCACCCAGGTCCCTCCTTCAGGATGTTTTGGCAATTCCATGATGGCTGCATGGGACTATCTAAAAAATTATGGGACAGTGCCCTTTCTCGATATGGGTCCTTATGCGAATCAAGTCTCATGCAAAAACTTTTGTACAATGTCTCTGGGATTTCCTTCTTTCTCCGAATCGGTCTACTTGACCCTAAAAACAAGAGGGCTTCAGGAGGCTTATCACTTGGCCGATCCAGACATTGGCCTGGCTACCAACATTGAAAAGATGAAGATTGACCTTCTAGCTTTTGGTCCTATCCAAGGGGCGTTTTCCGTTTACCAGTCATTTTTTGATTTTTTCGAGAAATATCCTACAGGAATTTACGCCATGGACTTTTCAAGCCATCTCCAAGGGGGCCACACCTCCAAGATTGTAGGGTGGGGTGTCCAAAAGGATGAGGTCTCCAACCTAAAATCGTCAGAGCCAATCGAATATTGGCTTCTTCAAAACACATGGGGCCCGGATTGGGGCGACAAGGGATTTTTCAAGATGGCAATGACGAAACCAAAAGATCTTCCTAAACTTACACAAGCCAAAGCATTTGTTGTGGAATACAATGCCATTGCAACTATCCTCAAAGACCCAGATGCCTACAGACGTCTTATTGTGCCGAAAATTCTCCCCATTAAGCTGAAAAAATCAAAGGCAGAAAAACATATTGGGTTTTGGATTGGTGCCGTCTTGACGGGTATTGTACTTCTCCTCGTCCTTGTCTGGGTCGGTTGGTGGTCTAAATCCATTGACAAGACATAGAAGAATCGAATGAAAATTTATTTTTTACACATCTGCCAACATGTCAGCCCTATAATCAACTCGAAAAGCTGCAAGAAAGTCGCCATTCATGGCAATGGCAAACATCTTGACAATCGTCAACCCCCACCCAACCGATTTAAATGCAGACGCGTTTTGTGGAAGAGAACGCAAAGAAAGTATTGAGATCTCAAAACGCTCGGGTTCAAAGGAAGAGACGTAGGTTCTCAGGACGGCATCTTCTCGAAACATAAGTTTCCGTTTTGCATAGGTTGGTGGAGGTTTGTAGAGGGCTTCTGCCCTAATTGTCTAAGCCCAACACCAAAAATAATATGTAATCATTTGAAATTAAAGCCGATTCATAATTTCGGTTTGATAGATCTAATGGTCCCAACGGCTAAGACGTTGGCTCCGAAGGTAGGCCACCACGTCAGGCGGCAAGGTGTCACCAATGTGATTCATGCGCACCCATGTAAGTTGACGTGAGGTGTGCATCCCGTGGCCGGAATTGTAGGTGTGAATGGCTTCTGCCAAGAGGCGTTCATCAAGGGCCGATCCGTGGACACAATAAGACGTTGTACCGGTTGAACCGTCCCAAAAGGAAATCATGGGTCCATGCAATACGGCCGACTTGGTGGCAAATGGAAGATAGGGTCCCAAGAAGTGGCTCAAGGCGGCACATGCAGTGGTTCGCGGATGTTCGCCTAGGTCTTGGCGCTTTCCATGAAGATAATCGGTAGCAACCAGACGACCATCGGGTGCAAAGGTTTGCACGCATAGAAGATAAATTCCGTAGCCTTGATTCCCGTAGATGAATAGGTTGGATGCTTGGTGTTGGATGTAGGGGGAGAGGGCCTTGCCGAGTTGGTGGGTGATGATTGACGTAGATCCACTTGACGTAGAGAAACTCATGGGAGGAGGATTAGTGTGTATGAATGAAGGGTAACTTGAATTTATTTTTTTATTTCAATTCGGCAGGTTCATCTGCAGTCGCAGCTTCAATGGCGGCCATGTCGATGTGGACACCCCTTGTCTTGGCTTTTTTAGAAGACTTGGAAAGTTTCTTTTCCTCCTCTTTAATCTTCATAATGGCCGCAGCATCCCTTCGACGTTTTTGCATCTGTTTGGCTTTTTTCTCCTTGAGCTTGGCTTCCTGTTCCTTCTCTGTTTCGCGTTTTTCTCTCAGAGTTTCCATGGCGGTTTCAAGCCTCCCTTTCCACCGGGCAGTGATGTCAGTGTCGGGATCCTCTCGTTCTTCCTCTGTTCCAAACAGGGCAGTCGCGACAGAGTTGAGGGACAATGCTCCATAGACTGTTTCTTCCTTGACTCGGATAATGGCGGGTTTTCCGTCAGGGTCGGACTCGGGAGGCGGGACCTCCACGTAGCCAATCCCCTTTTCTTTCATTTCATTAATGAGCAGAGATTTTGTAGTGTCCAATTGTTCCTTGTAGGTACGACGACTGTCAAGGTAGACTGTCTCTTCGTCTTTTGCTTTTTTGTGTGCCTCGTAAAACTGGTTCAAAACTCCAGACATGACAGGATTTTGTTTTTGGGCTGGCAAAGAACCCACATCTCTCCTAACAAATAAAAATGTCGTTTCAACAACAATCTTTGGATAAATGTTCAGAGTGTGGAGGTACTGGCCTTGTAGCTACTGCTGTTGCCGTGTGTAAACATTGTCAAGGGAAAAAATGTGCCGATTGTGGTGTGGGCCAGTCTGGCTATGACCGTCTGCCTTGGAGCGAGTGTTCCGCCTGCATAGGCACTGGGTCGTCGGACGAAAATGTCGCACGCTCATCCATGGGCCTCCATCCCTTGACTCGTCCCCAAAAGCAACATTCATCGTTTTGTGAGCCCCATTCTTGGTGCATTCAAGCCTAAAGGTTCAATAAGCTATGATTGATTCAAATTCTCAAGCTACACTCTAAGAAATCAAACCGGAGCATTTTATGCTTGACCACATTTCCTTTTCTCTCTTCCCTCTACCCAACACAACCAGCATGGACCTAGAAGAAAGCAAGCTCGCCCGATGTGATATGTGCACTCAAACCAAGCTGGCCTCGACCCTCATTCCCCTTTGCTCATCCGACGGCACCTCTCTCTACTACTGCTCCGTTGCATGTGTTGCCCGACGCGTCTTTACTCTCGATGCGGCCCAGTGTGTGACGGGCAATGGCGGATCACACGGACCCATCGAGGAACGCCCCTGGTTCACGGCACCCTGTGGCACGTCCTACACCCGTTCTTGCTGCTCCCACTGCCGCACCGAGATGGACGCTACGGAGCTTGTACGTGCTTCTTGCCCCACCCGCCACGCAAACCTTTTGGACGACTGGCAGGCCATTCGTGGAGGCCTTGGTGGTGGCCCACTCCGTGCCGACGAACCGCCCAAGACGTGGACATGTTCTGACTGTGCTGCAGTCTTTTCCAAGGCGGAACTGGATGGCCTCTTGCTCGAACTCAACCTTCCTCCTCCTCCTCCTCTCCCTCCCATGATGCCACCGATCTCTCCCCATCCGATCGCCCCTCCTCCGACGACCTCTCTTCCGCCGGTGACTCTGGTGACGGCACGGATGGACTCGATGAGCCTCTAGAAGAGGATGATCCTTCAGGCGATGGGTGTTTCTCCCTTGTCACTAGCAAAGTCTTTAATAAATCCACCCCATTGTAAATAGTTGGAGCCCACGTCTCTACCCATGCATCCAAATCATCCTTCACATAGATGAAGGGCGTTGGAGCTTCAGTCAAGATTTGCGATCCATCAAAATCTGTCAAAAACAACGGAATGTAGCCCGGACACCCAAAGTCAACGCCGTCCCTAACTTGAAGACCTAACTTGGCTGCTTGTTCAAGTTTAAAATGGGGAAAGGGAATCATGATGCATGAACCACCGCGTGGAAGGCTAATCGTCTTGACTAACGATTTCACTTCGCGGTAGACATAGAGGCGGAGGGCGTGAAGCACTGCGGCAATAAGATGGGTGCGTTCTGCGGATGCGGCCATATGGGGCAAGGAATAAGCATAGGCTGCGCCGCCCAAGAGGTGGGATGGAGGACCTAGACGTGCCTCTTTCAAGTGGCCTTTCACACCAAGTCGAATCTTTTGTAAGATGGAAGATTTGCCAAAGGAGGCGACTCCAATACGCCAGTCGGGCAGGTATTCTTTGTGGGACATGGAGTCAAGAACAATTGTGCGGTCGGGACAGGCGGCGCCAAGAGACGGATAGGAAGCATGGGGTGTGCGACAAGTCTGCCATCCCCCCTCATCACTGACTAAAATGGCCTTTTGTGAATAGATGATTTCGCCAAGCGCCAAAATATCTTCGTCCGATGCAAGACTTCCCCACAAGTACAAGGGGTTGGAAAGAATGACAAGGTCTCTCGGGTGGAGCAAGGTTTTCAGAGAAGCCATGGAGATTTTTTGAGATGTTTCATCCATACGAATCCAAAGAGGATCGGCAGCAACTACACACGCCCTTGACCCACGGGGTGCCAAGAGTCTCGCACCAGGGTTGGCTTTTCGCCACTGGTCAATAATGGATTGAAGGAGAAAGGTTGAACCTGGACCCACCACGACATTTTCGGGGTGGGTCACATAGCCCAAACGTCTCGAGAGGGACCGTGCAAAGGCCATCTGAAATTCTCCCTCTTTCACCTGACTGTCACTTGTTGATGCTGCAAGGGCGGCTGTCGAAATGTCTGTAAGGCTTTTGGATGGAGGAAAGGGAGGAATCTCCCGTGTGAAATCAACTTCTCCAGAACTCATTTATTGTATATGGAATTTAGAATTAGGAGGCGTGTTGGAAAAAGACTTTACGAAAGAACTTTCTTTCACCTCTAAATTCCAGTGAATTCCCTACTTAAATCTCGACTCTTCCTCCGCCCTTCAATCCATCGCCTCATCTCTCCAAGTTCTGGCTTCTAACACCAAGGCCAAGAAAGCCCGACGCTCCGGGCCTCCCTCGATTGGTGAGAATGTGTTGCTTGTATTCTGCACCTCTGTAGGAATTGTCTATTGTAGCTCAAAACTTTTTGCCGGCGTCACCTACATGTTTGCCAAGCCAACTGCGAAAGCTGACGCCGCCCCGTCTGGTCAAGGTGTCCCAATTGATTGATTTTATCTTTCTCTTCCCAAACCAAAGCCAAACCATATGCTTTCCGTTAAGGTCAAGTCTCTCTATTTCCCATCTGCCCAATAAAAGATATATGGGAAGTTACTTTACTAAACCTGAAGTCAAAGTGAGTCTTGGTGGCCAGGAGAGAGAAACCAGGCTCTTCAAAACCTTTGGAGAATTTCGATCGTGGGCCCATAAGAATTTTCGTCTCCAAGGAAAGGCTAAAGACTATAGCATTTGTCATTACGGCATACGTCCCACCTCGACGTCCCATGCCCATGTCGAGTATTCTGCCCTCTCCCACTTTGATAACCCGACGCGCTTGTGGCTCAAAGCCCCTGGAATTACTTACCATTTCTTCCTGACCTATATGATCAACAGCCAATAAATTCATTTTTTGATAACTTTCTCCCCAATTATCTTGGACAAATAAAATCAAATGGCCCATTGGCTTGCTGACGATCGTATTGACGCATGGGTTCCCGGATCCGCAAATACTGCCCTCGAATGTCAGGCTGCCGTGCAACTGGCTATGCGCGACGGGCACCGCCGAGAATTTGACGAATGGCTCGGGGCTTTCGCTAGCGGAACTTCTACCCCCTTGGCTCCTGAAGCCCCTAACCAAATCGGCTTGTCTGGTGGATGCGTGGCCCTCGCCGACCCTAACCTTGCCTATTCATGGTCATCCGAGTTGGCACCCCTTTTGAAACTCCAGATGAAACACTACCGCGAGGGAAAGGCGCCTATACCACTTGGACGTTTTGCCGACCATCCCGTAGTAGCCGTGTGTGCTCTCCAAGACGATGCCATCAACCACTGTCGTGCCCTTGATCTCCCCCTCTATTCCCACCTCCACTACCCACCACGTCACCTGCCCCGTTACTCATTCCCCTCCGACGTGCCCGTCGTAGACGTCGGCACCCAATCCTGCCCCTCTTACCGTCTTCCACGCGTCGGACCCGGACCTGGTTAAGCATGCACGTCTCCCCATCCCCCAATAAACGCCCAAGTGAAACTTACCCTTTAAAGACAAACAGAGAGTTATATCCTCAAATTCAAGTTCTACTGTATTTATTTTTTTTAAATGTGTAGGCGTCAAAGAATAAAGACGGGTGGCGTGAGATGCCGAGTGCCGCCTGTGCCGCCGCAGATAGTCGTGGCGGAGTGTGAAATCTGATTTTGTGAAACAACGATAGTTCCGATCTGCAGTCTCATGCTCTAATGCGGCTTTTTGAGATCCATGGTACTCTACCGAAATTGGACCCTTTCTATTGTTCGTCACACAGTCGTTTCGTCAGCGGCCTCTAGCACCATGTAGGCACCCGCCGCCTGTAGTTTCGCCGCCGTCTCAGTGTGGCCTTTCCTCAACGCGGTCCGCAGTGGTGTATCACCGTTGGACATGGCTTTGTTTACGTCTGCACCATAACTAATCAATTTATCCACAATCTCCGTTCGATCTGTCGCGGCCGCCACGTGCAGCGGTGTCATCATAAATGCTCGATTCTGATTGGTCTTGTTCACGTCGGCACCCGCCTGCAGCAGGATGTCTACAATATCACTGTAACCAAGACGAGACGCCTCCCACAGCGGGGTGCGACCGAATGAGCCCTCACAGTCGACATCGACCTCGACCCCGGATTCCAAAATATCACGCACCAATCCAGCGTCGCCAGTGGAAGAGGCAAAGTACAGTGGTGGGTAAATGTTTGCGTCATTCAGTGAGACCTGGTTTGACGTAGACTGTGGTGGGGAGAAGCTTGAGTCACTCATTGAGACTTGGATGGACGTATGGAGGAAAGCAAACTCTGGCTGTAGGAAGGAGGGAGGGAGAGGAGGGGGGGGGATAGGTTGTGGTGAAAGGGGCTTTCGCGAAATTGACACACTTGTCCAAATCTTTGCGCGAAAGTGACACGTGTCACTTTCGCGCAACTTTTGCCGTTCTGTGTCAGTTTCGCGTGAATTTTCCTAAGGTGTGTCAATCTCGAGCAGAAATTGGATAGTGTGTCATTCTCGCGCTTGGTTTTGCTCTCTTCCAGCAGTCGCCTTCCAGTCTACTCAGCGTCGCCACCAGTCGTAGGCGTCGGCGCCGGTGCCACCGGGTAGTCGGCGCGCAGCTTGGCAACGGCCGCGCGCGCCGCTTCCTTGGGCAGTAGCAGGAACGCGCACGTCTTCTGGTAGTGCTTGGCCAGCGCACAGTGTGGGCAAGCGCGGCGCGCCGCCGCGCCGGCGGGACCGCCAGCGCTATGATGCGCCGCTATCCGCAGCCTGCACCTGGTCGATCTGCAGCGTCTTGCGGTCGTTGGCGGTCATGCCCTCCAGCGCCGTCTTGCGCTGGTCCACTGCCTGCTGCGCGTTCTCCTTCTTGATGACGGCCTCCAGCTTCCTCATCCTCTTCTTGTCCACGCTGCTCATGAGCTGCAGCGTCGCCGCGCCGTCGCGTGGTCCTCCTCACCGCCGCCCAATGACTCGCCGTCCTCCAGCAGCGTGGCGGCGACGCAGTCGTCAACAGACGCGCTGACCGACGCTCCCGCCGACACTGACGCCGACGCCGACGCACCGTCTCGGCTGCAGGTGCGCACTCACGCCTGCGCTCCTCGGCGCTGCGCTAGCGTCACTTGCGAACCGCTGGCCCCGGGACATGAGGGACGGCCGCCCAGGGGACTGGGAGTGAAAGGCGCTGGGCTCTGATGAGAACGTGACAAGCAGGACTGGGCGGCAACGCGCGAAGGAACTCACAGATGTACCGCACCCGGTGACCCAGTCGACCGCGTCGGCGCGGGGGACCTTGGCGTGCAGATGCGACGCGTCGATGGTGAGGACGTGGCTGATGACCCCGGACGCGCGCAGGCAGACCGCGGCGCCGGAGACGAGGTACAGCTGGTTCAGCGAGTTGTCCACCAGCGTCCAGCCGGCGCGGCTGTCCGCGTCCACGTCCCTGTACTCCCGCAGGTACGCCATGAGGCTGCCCATGTTGAACGGGTCGCCTGCCGCCGCGCGGCCTTGATCACGGTCGCCATCTTGGCGGCCACGGCCGGGTTCGCACACGCGGGAACAGCCGACGCAATCACGCGCGAAAGCACCGCGTATCTGTGTCACTTCTGCGCGAAACACAAAACCAATGACAAAGTACGTGCGAAAGTGACACGGCTCCGTGTCACTTTCGCGTGTAGTTTGGCCTGCACTTTGACACGCGCGAAAGTGACACGGGAGGTCACTTTCGCGCGGACTTTGGCCCTTGTTTTGCCCTGTGCGAAAGCGACACCAACTCGCGCGAAAGTGACACAGTTTTTGCCTTCTGTGTCACTTTCGCGTTTTATTTGGAAAAGTGTGTCACTTTCGCGTTTTATTTGGAAAAGTGTGTCACTTTCGCGTTTTCCTCGTGGTGAAATATAGATTTTGCAATTATTCTTTTACAGCTTCCACGGCCACACTTCATCTCTTCATCTCTTTTCCTTCACCAAGCTATGATTCCTGTAACCAAAGCTAACATTGTCATCAAGCAAACAGTTGCCCTCAAGATTACTCCGCTGCACCTTGCGTCCATATACAGGAACACAGACGAGGTAAAGGCACTGATTGGTGCCGGCGCCGACCCCAACCAAGCCAGCATCTTTGGCATCACTGCGCTAAACATTGCGTCCAAACAAGGGGACATCGAGACGGTGACGGCATTACTAGCGGCCGGTGCCGATGTCAACCAGGCCAACGCCGACGGTGTCACTGCTCTTATTCTGGCCTCGCAACAGGCACATACCGAGATCGTGACTGTTCTGCTGGCGGCCGGTGCCGACGTCAACCAGGCCAACGCCCGCGGTGTCACTGCTCTTATTCTGGCCTCGCAACAGGCACATACCGAGATCGTGACTGTTCTGCTGGCGGCCGGTGCCGACGTCAACCAGGCCAACGCCGACGGTGCCAGCTCTCTTTTCGTTGCATCTCAAAGAGGTCACACTGAGATCGTGACTGTTCTGCTGGCGGCCGGTGCCGACGTCAACCAGGCCAACGCCGGCGGTGTCACTGCTCTTATTCTGGCCTCGCAACAGGCACATACCGAGATCGTGACTGTTCTGCTGGCGGCCGGTGCCGATGTCAACCAGGCCAACGCCGACGGTGTCAGCCCTCTTTTCGTTGCATCTCAAAGAGGTCACACTGAGATCGTGACTGTTCTGCTGGCGGCCGGTGCCGACGTCAACCAGGCCAAGACCAACGGTGCCAGCCCTCTTTTCGTTGCATCTCAAAGAGGTCACACTGAGATCGTGACTGTTCTGTTGGCGGCCGGTGCCGACGTCAACCAGGCCAAGACCAACGGTGCCAGCCCTCTTTTCGTTGCATCTTGTGCAGGTCACACTGAGATCGTGACTGTCCTGCTGACGGCCGGTGCCCTTGTTAATCCTCTGCCGGAGGCTGTCGTTGACGGTCCTTGACTCACCAAGTCAAACAATCATGTAAGATGAAATATGTATATGTAAAATTCATTGTTATTTACGTGTGTATTGACACCAGGCCACTAGAGACCTGTGATGGCGACAGACACAGTCTATGTGGGAACGACCGGGAAGTGATGCATCAGCATCTTCCGCCGCCACTCAGCGCGCTGCTGCTCGGTCAGTTGCCGGGGCTCCAGGTGCCCCAGCCAGTCCATCACGGCCGTGTACACCGGGTCCTTGGGAGGCCGGTACACCATGTCCGGTGTAATTTTCACGCTGATTTCCGCATGGTTCGTCGAAATCGCAAACAGCTCATCTAGCGTCGCGGCGCCGTCCAAAGACGGCAGCCCGACCCGCTCCGCATCCAAGTTGACGATGGACTCTTGATCCACTGGTTGAAGCGTCCAGCTGTCGCTGGGTGTTTCATGACCACTGGGCCGCGCCCGGCGGCGCTGACCGGGCTTAGTCTGCCTGGTGGAACGCGGTAGTGGTTGTCCGCAGAATGACGACACGGTCACCAAGTCCGTACATAACCACATCTCCAGCGCGACACCGACGGCGGCCACACCCCCAGCTGCAGCGGCGAACTCCAGAGCGTCAGGAGAGTCGGACAGGCAGCTTTTCGTCAGGCTGTCCCACATCGCTTGCCGGGAGGCGCGCGTCACCAAGTCGTTGGGAAACAGGCGCGCCCGGTCCGTGCACGCGCGCTGTGCCGTCGGAGTCTCACGCAGGAAGTGGACAAGTCCGGCACAGAAACGGCGAGCGGCGACAGCAATCGCAGAAGATGCATCGTCGGGGAGCGGTGGCATAGTCGCGCTCTTGTACAGTTCGGCAATGCCGTAGAAGGCACGCAGAGCCCGATCGGTATAGGCAGGCGGAGCACCGATGGGTAGCGTCGCGTCAACGTCCAGTGTGTAGACGGCGGCGATCATTGCATCGACGTTGACAGTCGTGGCGAAGACGGGGTAGTCCATCGACTTGTCCATAGGAGTTGTGCTTGCTGTTGAAACGGTTGAAACTTGCGCTATAGGCAAATGCTTGCTATAAGGTGTGGGAGACCTGGGTCTACTGTAAGAATGTGCACTTAGGGTCCATTGCAATTACGTAAACGGAGAAAGATTGAAATTATCAGACAAAACATTGTATTTCGGACCGAATAGTACCTGTCATACAATTTGAGATTAAAGACATTCCCACCACAGTTTCTCAGTCCCACTTCATGACTTCGCTTCCTACGGCATTCAAGAGACTCAAGACTCCCAACTTCCCACCCGCCTATTTGGTTGCACAGGCCTCTAACACTCTTTTATATATTTGTGGCAACCTATTTATTTCATCACTCAATACAAGCATGTGCCTATGGTGTAACGGAAACATTTGTCTCTTCCAATGGAATGAGATAGGACAAGCCCCGGGTTCGACTCCCGGTAAGCGCATTTGTGTAAGCGGTTCTTTTTTGTCGAAAGACCAAGACTAAAAGTCATTTTCAATAGGGACCGGTAAAGCCAAATATATACTTATGAAATAAGAAATTATACAAAATAGCTACTGAAACAACTTGATTCTTGTACCCACCGCAAAATTCCCAAGTGTATATTTGGGTTTACCGG
>Ga0180432_10004880_pt1 | contig 18128 bp, 22 predicted proteins | sample SS_ome_10_FD_132414 | JGI IMG/M metagenome (GOLD analysis project Ga0180432, IMG submission 132414) | Hypersaline lake sediment archaeal communities from the Salton Sea, California, USA - SS_1_MS_2 metaG | ecosystem: Environmental > Aquatic > Non-marine Saline and Alkaline > Hypersaline >...
AGACGGTCAACGGGTCGAAATATACTTTAAACAGGATTCTAGCGCCGGTCTCGTCGCCGTCATGGCGAATCGAGACGGAAAAGGAGACTAGGAGGACAAAATGTCCAATCAAGAACGAGAACAACTGATCGAACGAATGGCAAAGGCCTTGGCCGACGCGGTTCGAGCGGAATGTACTTGTGGCGGCCGCGGCGACGACGATCCCGAGGCGTGTCAAGCCTGTATGGTCTGGCACCGGGCCCGGCGACAAGTTCAAGAGCTCATGAACTAGATGCGGACCTTCGTCATTTACGGAGCGCCGGTCGCTCAAGGCCGGGCGCGAGCGTCCCGTTTTGGCAAAAAACGGGTCACCATGAGAGATCCGTTCAAGTCGAAGGCCTGGAAAGAGTTCGCCCGACTTCAAGTGATGGGCCGGCGCCCGGAGATGATTCCGGCCGGCTCACCGGTATTCGTGTGTCTAGATTTCCATATGCCGCGGCCAAAGTCATACTCTCGTTTTCTTTTTTGGCACGTCAAGAAGCCCGACATCGATAATCTCGAAAAGGCCATTCTCGACGGCGCAAATGGTGTCTTATGGGCCGACGATTCTCAAGTCTGTCTGGTACTCAAAAGAAAGATTTACATCGAAGCCGACGACCGGCCGAAGGTCGTTTTAACAGTGGCCGAGGCCACTCAAAGGAGCAAAGAAAATGCCGAAGCTTTCAACCAAGGAATTCAAGGTCGGTGGGAAAACCTACAAGGCGCGATTTTCGGGTTTTGATTTCATCGTACATGATTCGAAAGACAACGAAGTGGCCGTCGGCACCCTAGACCCCGACGACGGCCGGGCCGATTACGCTCGAAACGACCTCCCGGAGGTTCCCGAATATACGCGCCGGGATATAACGACGATTCTCCTCGACCTTCACAAGAAGGCCGCCGCGGCCGAAGAAGCGAAGAAGGCCGAGAAGAAGGCCAAGGCCGACAAGAAACAGAAAGAGCCAAAACAGAAGCGAAGAGTCGCTTGCCGAGAGCAGAAAATCGAGATTCGAACGGAGAAGCTCCCGGTCGATTTGACCAAAGAAGAGCTAGCCTCCTTCGCGACCGACCTCGCCGAGAAGTCGAAGACCATCGACGAGATCAAGGCCGAGAAGAAAATCGTCATGAAGGGGTACAAAGACCGGCTCGACGAGCTCGAGGAGATTCGCCGCGTTCTCTACACCGCTATCGACACCGGTCTCGAACACCGAGAAGTCGAGGTCGAGATTCACTTCGACTATGAGAACAAGAGAGTCGAGCACTATCGAAGCGACACCGGTGTGATGATACGTGAGCGGCCGATGAGTGCCGACGAACTTCAAGAAAAATTGATTTAAGGGGTACCCATGGGTGACTACGAACACAAGACAAACCGGGGCTCGATGTTCCGGAACGAGAAGAAGGAAAAGGAGAGCCAGCCCGACGAGCGGGGAACCATAAACATCGAAGGCCGGCTTTTTTGGATTTCGTCATGGTGGGAAAAGACTCGCGACGGCCGAGAGTATCAGTCAATTTCTGTCGCACCGATCGAAGAAGGCAAGCGCCGAGAAAGGCCCCGGAGCGGACCGGAGAGCCGCGGGAACCAATCCCGGGCCCGGAGTCAACACCGCGAAGAGAGACGGCGAGAGCGGCCGCCTCGAAACGATTACAACCCGCCGCCGGCCGACGGCGACGATATACCGTTTTAACAAACAAAAAAGGAGCAAAGAAAAATGGGACATAGAAGATGGACACTTGAAGATAAAAAGCAATTGGTTGAGCTCACAAAATATTGGCATATTGACCGAGGATCAAGAGACATTGGAAAGGATCGTCGCTTTTTTTTATTTCAAAAATTTAACCGAAACCTGTCGGGATATAGATGGGCGCAATTGATCCGACTGTGGAGAGCCGACCCTACCGTAGACACTCACGGTAAAAAGAAAGGCGCCAAGGATCCAAAGAAGCTGGAGCCACCGACGACGAAAAACGGTCAACTCGAATTGAAAGCGCCGACACCGACACCGACACCGGCGCCGCTTTCCTCTCTGATTAATGAGCTCCGGGTCGAGCTCCAAACAAACCACGAAGCCGGGCCCTTAAGCAACCCCCAAGTGCTACTGGCCGCGGTGAGGAAACTGTCGGAGCTCCGCGCCCAAACTCGGGTCTTGATTCATGAGGTATCGATTCTCAAGGAAGCCCGTAGAATCTAGACCTTCCGGTCAATTGCTACCGTCGTCTCGATGGTGTACAATTGGGCCATAATTCACAGGAGCGGAAAGGGTTCGAAGTTTTGAGAAAATCGATTCAATTGTACTTGGTGTTATTTGTCGGCCTGTTCTTGTTGGCGTTTCTTGCGTCGTTCTCGGCGAAGTCTCTCCCGAGCCGCTCGGCCTGGAATGAGAGGTACACCGTCGAGGAGGTCGTTCGCGGCCTTGAGTACGTCAAAGAACTAAAACGCGACGTAAACCCCGAAGCCGACTTCATCCGGCTTGGAAGGGCGTTTACGGCCGCTCAAGAAGCGTACGAGCTTCCGGCCTTGTTTCTCGTTTCTATCGGCTGGCATGAATCGCGCTACAAAACCGAAGACGTCGGAACTCTCGGCGAGGTCGGAATCATGCAAGTCGGGCCCATGGGCCGAACAGATGAGCGGTGTCGCGACGCGTGCGGCGAGATGGTAGCTCTCGAAGATCAAATCATGTGCGGTGCGTGCTGGCTTCGGGTAAACGTCCAATGGTGCAAAGACCACAATCGAGGATTCAACGGATACGCTACCGGCAAGTGCGACCCGAAGAGCGAAAAAGCGAAAAGCAAAATTCGAAGAAGGTATAATCTTTGGAAGAAAACTCACGATCATGTAAGGAGCAAATAATAATGTGTGATGAACATCTCGGAAAAAAAGAAGACTGGAAATGGAAGGCCGCCGAGGGAACCGTTTGTGAGAAAATGGTCGACAATGGTGTCGGCGGGCTCGCCATGTGCGAAAAAGACGCCTTTTTACATCGATCGGTTAACGGTGAATTAGACGCAGATCCCGGGCCCTTTTTTATGTGTGAAAAACACTTTCGCGAGGCCTTTCCGGAAGAGCCGAAAATGGATGGGGGGATCAAGAAAAAGCTAGTCAAGAGATTCCATGAAAACGTCACCGGGGAAGGATTGCCGTTTGAAGAGCTTGAAAAGAAGTTCGGCAAAGGTTCCGAAATATCGAGAGCGGCCGCCGGTTTTCTCGCTGGCATACCTGCCGGTGCGCCTGTTCATGTTTTGCCGTCTGAATTTCTATGCGAGAAACGGATCGAACAAGAGCTCGGGCCAACTATCGGAACGGTTTCCAACGCCATGAAAAAAGAAGCCTCGAAAAACGGCCTCGACTTAAAGATCAACCCGGAGACGAACGCGATAGATGTCAAAATGAAAGCGCCGATCGCAACCGGTGCCCTCAAGAAGTCGGTTACTTCAAAAGACGCTATAGCAAGTTTTAACAAGGCCGTCGAAAAACTGGCCGATGCATTTTCTCGCGAATTCTCTCCGTTTCTGAATTGCACAAAGAGAGTTATCGAAACGGCGAACGTCGACACCGAAGAGACATCGAGCGGAGTGTTCAAGTTCCCCGACGGTGAGCTCGTCACCGTTCCCGACCCGAATCCGGCCGACGGCTGGCTTCTCGTCGAGGCCGACGAGCTTGAGCCCGACGAATGGCCCGAAAGAAGTTATTACTTCCCGACTGTAAACCACTTCGAAGGAGAGCTCATCGTTAGTGAGTACGCGACCCGAGCCGAGGCCGAACAAATTGAATTCGTCGAGTTCCGAGAATGGACTCGGAAAGCCGACGTCGAGAGCGACGAAGAAGAGCCCGTGGTTTTTCCACTGCTCAGGAAAGAATACTATTAAAACAACCCCGGCAAACGCCGGACAAAGAAAGGTGACACCATGCCAACCAAAGACGAACTAAACGAACAAATCGCCAAGCTCACCGCCGCGAAGACGGAGCTCGAAGCCGACAAGGCCGCTCTCGAGGCCGAGAAGACCGCTCTCACCAAAAGAGCCGAACTGGCCAAGCAAGCCAGAGACGAGAGAACCGAGGTCGCCGAAGCGCAAAGTCAAGCGCTCCTCGCCGAAGACAACGAGAAGCAAACCCTCAAAGAAGAGCGAGACAATAACGCGACGCTCATCGAAGAAAAAAAGGCCGAGATCGAAGCCCTCCGAGAAGAGAAGAAAGCGCTCAGAGAAAAAGCCGAAGCGGCCGAAAAACTCGCCGCCGAAAAAGCGGAGAAAGGTCTTATCAATGCCGACGGATAAAAAGAAGTTTTCGACTTGGCTCGCCGCCGAGCACGGTGTCGAAATTCGGGACATGAGAGAGACGAATTTTCCGCTGTTTTGGAAGTTCGCCAAGGCCGGCGCCTTCGCTAAGGCTGGAAAAGTGATATTCGTCAAAAACCTCGAGAAGCTTAACGAAGAGTCTTTGTGCCGGAAGCTATGTCATGAGCTCCGGCACATCGAGAGACAACGGTCGAAAGGCTGGCCTTTATATCTGGCCTCTTACATCTTCTCCCAAAAGTTCCGACGCGACGACGAAGTCCTCGCGTATACCCGAAATATGGAGTTCGATTTTTTGTTTGGGGTGAAAGACCGCGGCCCCGGTTACTACGTCGATCAAATGAAGAAAATTCACTTTCTCAAAAGCCGGCATATCAGAATAGCCCGAAAGAAGTTGAACGAGCGCTCTCGCAAAATCGAGAACGGCGCCTTCACTTGGGTTAGAGACAACTACAAGAAGTATCTAGGCAGCAAATGAGATGTCCACGAGAACCGTCTCTCCATGGCCGAGCCCATAGGCCGGAATCGGCACACCGCCCTTGTACAGTCTGACGATGTCGACGCTCGCTCCGACGCTCGACGCCATTCCCGAAGCAATCCCCAAAAGTTGAGCGGTGAGAAATCGATCCTTCCGGGGATAGATGCTCATACCATGAATAAACGGCTCGCGCCCTTCCATGAAATCCCGAAGAGCGACCTCGATTCTTTCCTCGGCGGTGGTCTCGAGCGCGGCCGTCGGCGCCCAGAGTCCCTCGACAATAATCGAAAACTCGGTTTGTGTAATCGGAAGAACCGAGAGCCCAGCCGTCATCGGCTTTCTAGTTCCGAGGGTGATAGACTCTTCGACTAGCTCTATTTGTTCGGCACTTGGTAAACCGTCGTTGTCGGCGATATACACAATGACCTCTCCGACATATCCGGTGTATACGTACGCCTCGACGATTCCAGGCACTTCGAGAGCCCACTTCCGAAAGTCGACGTAGGCTCCCCCCTGCGGCCGAACCTTGTACTCTTCGACGACTCTCTCTCGATACTCGGCTTCGGTCTCGGCGTCAAATCCCTCCTTCGTTTGAAGAAGCATATCGACCTTTTTACCGAGGCCGGCCGGTGGCTTGACGAGAGTCATCTCGGTGAGAGCCAAGTTCCCTTGGTCGCCGGCGCCGGCGTTCCCTTGAGTGTCGGCAAACGCTCGAACTTTACAAATCGGCCGCTCGGTGGTGTTCAAGAACTCGACCGTCTTGAACATAATCTTCGATGCTTCGTGCATCATTTTGATCCCGGTCGAGTATTGATCTTCGGCGCCCTCCTCGAGGGTAAACTGAACATTGTACTCGGCCTGAACTCCGACCTTCGGCGGCCCGACTCCGATGAGCTCCCCCCAAAGAACGAGCGGCCGAACGAGCACCCCGTTCACCTCGATTTCATCCCAGGAAGCCGACTTGACGAACCGTTGTAACGCGTAAAAGCCGACGCGTTTATAAAGCAGAATAAAGACCGCGGCGACCACCTTAGCCAGCACTCGAAAGAACACCTTCGGAAAGATGGGTATAGCTTGACCGATCTCGTTTTCGATCTGCGTGATTATAAGCTCTCGGAGTTGTTCGGTGGTCTTCATTGTCTAGTACCAAAGAATATACTTGATCCCGACGTTCATCATTCGGGTTTCGGTTCCGACTCGGCCATGACCGGTTATTGTCGAGCCGGTGCTATCCTGTCGAGCGACGCCATGAGTTCCGATCGCTTCTCCCATCTCGTCGTTATCGGCGACCGCGTCCCCCCTGGCCTGCGTAGGGCCGGCCGGAGGATGGCCTAGGCCGTCGATCGTTCCGGCGGTTCCGGAGAGCGTAGCGCCGATGTAGGCGTCTTGAACGCCGGCCGCCGCGGTGACGTCGACTATCAAGTGGTTATGCGACTGAACTTGATCGGCTTCGTAGTGGCCCATGTAGCGGCCTCCGCCGAGTCCTCGAGGAGCTCGAAACCGCATATCGGGAATTGTAAGGTAGGCTCCCGATGTACTTGGAGTGAGGCCGGCCGCGTCGGAGGTCTTGCAGAATTTACCGTCGGCGGCGTGCGCGGCCGCGTTGTTTCCGTCTCCGACATAAGAGGCGGCAACTAGATCGGGATACGTTGCGACGGATACTGTCGCCCCCATCGAGCCATCAAGAAAGAAGGCCCGGAGCCCGGTCGGAATCGTTGGCCAAGTCACTATATCCATTTTCCCTGGATAGCCCGAGATTTTTCGAATCGCGTCGCCGTATTGAGAAGTTACGGCCCCGTCATTCGTTCCGCTCGCAGTGATCCCGGCCTTGGACAGTAGCCACTGCTGCAAACCAAAGATGTCATTTACGAGAGCGGCGACGAACGGCGTTCCGGTTCCGTCTCCGGCTACCGCGACATCTCTCGCCTTCCCGAGCGGGTAGTTTATCAAGTCGGAAATATCGATTTTTCCGGTGAAGACGTCTTTCGGTGAGATTGCCATTGTTTTCTATCCTTCCCTTATGTGTAGTTGACACATAAAACGATCTTTTTGTGAGTCGGGCACAAGCTTAGAACGAGATCCTCGAGCTCGTCGGCTCGCTCGCTCGGAACGTTCACCGCGCTAATAAAAGTTTGTGATCCGATGTATATATAATAGTACCAGGCCGACAAGTATGGAGCGATATAAAAGAGCGTCTCGTCGTAATTGATGGCCGAATAGTTCCCGCATTCCATCGTAGGCTCGCCGCATTCGGCGAGAGGCTCGCCGCATTCCCCATAAAAGTCGACGCTCACGGTGTAGTCTTTGTTGATTAAGAGCTTGTACGGGACTCCGGGAGTGACGATATAGTCTATCGGATTCCAGGCCTCGCCGCTCGCTATGCCTTGATCTTCGGTGTTTCCGCATTCGGCGAACTCTTCGCCGCATTCCATCGGGGTTTCTCCGCATTCGGCCTTGATGACCGGAAGCACCGGCGGGGGAACGTAGCTCGGATCGTACCAGTCATGAACGTACAAGTCGAAGCCGGCTTTTTGAAGTACCCCTTGGATATACGAAGGGCTTTGACCTCCGATAGCTTTCCAGGCCGCCTCGATCCTGGCCGCTCTTTCGGCGTCGGTGAGGCCTTCGACCGGTAGGATGTTGAACTGCTCTTCGTACTCGTCAAGGTCTTCGGTGAACTCCGGAAACACTCCTAGAGTCGTTTTGTCGCTCTCGGAGATCGGGTCGTCTACAATCGCTTGACCTAAGCCCTTGAAGAAGTCATAAATCTGTGTTTCGAAAAAAACCCGCCACGCGTGCGCCCTCGGGAGAAGATGTCGGAAGATGTTCCACATTGACATAATACCCTCCTAGGGATACGTGACGGCCGCGGTGACCTTCTTCCCGCGGTTTTGGTTATCTCGGCCCAAGTACCAAAGAACGACCGGCACCGTCGCCAAGGTGATAGACACACCGGAAAGCGTCGCGTTGATTCTCGCCGCTTCTTCCATCACAAGACCTTGAACTTCTCCCGATGACAGAATGTCTCTCGCTGGCAGCTTTGATACGCCATCGATAAACGGCTCTCGGCTCCGGAAGTAATTCTTGATTACCGTCGTTATTCTCGTCTTCGCGTCGTTGAGATTCTTCGAATCTAGGTCTCGAACTTCGACGTCGAAAGAGACGAACGTCACTCCGGCGACGTCGACTTTGTCGCTCACCGGCCGCTCGGCTTCGACCGCGTTCTCGACCGCGGTGAGTTGAGCCGCCGTCGGTGCCGAACCGTCTTCGGTGTCGACGTATATCTCGACGGCCGTCGGAATGATGGTCGAAACGTACGGGTAAGCGTACGGAATCCCGTCTACCGATGTGGCCCACGTCCAATAATGGTAAGGCGCCCCACCTTCGGCCGGAAGTTTTGCCCGGTCCAGTATCCTTTGACGGTAAACACTCTCTGTGTCTCCGTCGGCACCGTTGACAGTGAGAGCCGACACCGTTCCCGAATCCGCTATCGAAGACCGAGGCTCAACCACTTCGAGCACAACACCGACACCGGCGTCTAGGTTGCCGATCTCGCCTCCGGTGGTACATTGTACCGGAACCGTAGTCGTCGGCGTTGTGGTGACGGTGTCGGCCGTACACAAGTAAATTAAATCGCTCGGCCGGTGCCGGAACTGATAGGCCGCTTTGATGGTGTCGCCGGCCGCGGTGGTCGGTATCTCGATCTCTAGCTCGGCGTGAGTGTCGCCGATGGGAGCTCCGACGTCGAAGATGTCGGCCCAAAGCTCGAGAGGCTTGACGAACTTCCCGTCTATCTCGATTTGCTCCCAAGTCGCGGTAACAACGAACATTTGGAAGAACGACACCCCGAGGTACTTCCCGAGCAAGATAAAGGCGCCGGCGAGCATCTTCGAGATAACGCGATTCGCGGCCTTCGGAAAGAGCGGTAAGACCTTATTGAGCTCTAGCTCGAGCTGGCTAATTATCGCGGTGTTTACCTCGGAGATCGTTCGCATTTTCTAGCCGTCTTTCTTTGCCCCGGAAAGCTCCTCGAGCGTTTGTATCGCTCCTTGTGTCATCAAGATTTGTTGCTCGATTGCTTGTAGTTGGCCGGCGTGCTGCTGATGAGCTTTGTTCAAATTGTCGAGCGAAGCCCGGAGCTCGGCGAGCTTGCCTTCGGCCGTCGGCGCGGCCTTCTTCGCCGCCGCGGCCTTCTTCGCCGACTTGATCGGAGTGACCTTCTTCGCTACCGGTTTCTTTTTCTTCGTTGCTTTCGTCATTTTCGTTTGCTCCTTTTTAGGTTGGTATTTTACCCTTGACATATGTCTTTTGATCCGACGTCAAGCCGGAGTTATCATCCACTCACGATCGGGCTCTTGTCCAGTCTCTCATTGACAAAAACTGAAAAAAACAAGCTGTTGTTTGCAGTGCCGCGATGATGTCGGCCAGATCTGTGCCGGCATTGTCAACAATATCTTTCCATATCGATTTGTAGTTATTGTACGCCATTTTAGAAAACCTCCGAAACGCATCCGATTCGAGCGTCTATTGTGGCGGTGCCGCTTGCATTCGCTTCCAAAGCCCTCGCCATTTGTCCAAATTCGCCAGTAGTGCCGGGTGCATAAGCGCGGGTTGCCGTCGTAGAAGTACACAGGGAATCCCCAATAGATACCGCCCCGGTAACCTTGACCGGCCAAATTCCAGAATATGCTATCGTCATTTGTGCGAGGTTCGCTCCGCCGATAACAACCACACCGGTGCAAAGTTCATTAAAAGATAAAGTTGTAGTAGTAACGGCTTTCGCGTTACCAGTATCAATAATGACAACGTCACCGGCGACTCTCGTTCCCCCGGAACGATTTTGTAGCTGGATAGTCTCCCCGCTCACTTGCCATGTAGTGCCGTTGTAGTACCATGGTTTCTGATAGTCACTATTGTATATCATCCATCCGTTATCAGGACTAAGCCCGGTCATCTCGGATGTGATTCGGACCCATGGCCGAAAAGCGGCGGTTGCATAGATCGCGCCCTCGCCCGCCCCAATCCTGAACTCCTTGGTGGCGGCATTGTAAAGCAGCGAGCCCCATTCGGTGTTGCTGATATTTGGGTCTGTGACCGAATGTATAAAAATTGTTGGATTTGCGCTCTGTGTGTCGTGGTCGAAGTCCCTAAGGACCCAGTCGCGATCGCAAAAAATAAGATGTCTGTTTCCGCCTCCGCTGACATTGCCTATACCAAAGTGAGTCCCATCGTCGGTGACCGTTTGAATCTGCATATAACTACTACTGCCGATGTAAATCCGGTTAGCCGTAAAAGCATTATCAGAATACACAACCCCATCAAATTCAACGGTTTGATCGGTGTAAAACTTTGGAGATCTTCCAGGTGTACCAGTATTACCAATTCGAACAAGGCCTGTACCATTTGGATCGAGTGTGATGTCTCCATTCAGCGTTGTCTGGATCGTGCCGCCATTGGTGAGTTGTAGGTATCCAGACAGGGCGCAATCGTACCCGTCAATGTCACCCAGGACACTGAAGTTACCGTTCACAGAAACGTGTGGGGTTATGGCGCTGATTTCCAGGCGCGTCGTGCCAGCGTTCTGAAAGATCATGTCGTAGTTGCCACCGCCCCTGGAAAACAGCCGGATCCCTGTATTCTGCTGTGTCACGAAAGAATACGACGGGGCCGCAACCGTTCCGTCTAAGGCAAGGATCTGACCATCGTACATCGTGAGGCCTGCGGAGCTGATACCTGCAATGGACGTCGCGCCCGCGACAAATCGGAAATTGTTCGTTCCAGTTCTCCAAATGCCCGTATCTACATCACTTACGAAAGAGATTTCGGGGTTACCTTCGGTTCCGGTCCCGACCCTTATTCGGCCGCTGGAATCGATAGTAGGGATGGAATCCTGTATTAGCTTGCCGGTTGTCCCGTCGAAGAGAGCGATCGACCTGTCGACGGCCGAGCTCGGCCCGATGACTGCCCCGTCGATGTTCGTTTGAACAATACACCAATTGGATCCCACTGTTGCTTGGTCTCCGGAGGGGGAACTATCAACGATACAGTAAAGAGTATCACCGATCTCGACGTTCTCTCCCGACGCACCGCCGATTTTCCCGGCGACGCTCACCTTGTAGGTATGACCCTTATTGGCGGCCGGATAATCGGGATTCGTAGAGCAATCAATAACGCCTTTGAAAACGAGAGCGTCATTCGTCTCGAGCAGATTGTCGCAATAGGTTTTTACAGCAAGTCCGGTGTACAGAAGGTCGTCGGTCGCCGCCGATAATGAGCCATCGGTAGAGATTTCATCGACCGAAGTTCCCGTTCCGAGGGTAATCGCTCCGTCGATGTCGAGCCCGGTCGCGTCGAATTTCGCCTGTTGAGCGCCGGCAATTACGACACCGATTTCGCCAACCGACGGAAGCCGAAAGCCGGTGTCGACATCTCCTTGAAAGGCGTAGGATGGCTGCCCTAGCGTCCCGTCTCCGGCCTGGACAGTGTCGCCGGAAGTGGTCGGTGAGAGAATCGTTCCGGCTCTTGACCAAACACCGGTGCCAACCCCCGTTTGAATCTCGAGCCAAGTCGCCGGGCCGATCCCCGTTAACATCCAAAGGGAATCATCGTCGTCTTGTTTTGCGATTTGATACAAGTTCTCGGCGAGGAATCCGCTCGCCGCGAGCCGAGCCGTCGCGTCGGCGTACTCGAAATTGTGTAACGCGTGTCTTGATCCCGTTCCTACAATTGAATGTCTTTTTGACATGGTTCTTACCCTTCTATCAAGTACTCGCTCGACGAGTCATCTCGTATAAACTCGCTTCCCGGTGGGTCTGTTATCAAATAGTCTTCTTCGTCGGCCGGCGGTAATACCTGTCGACCGAACTCTTCGGCCATGGCGAGCCAATTCTCGACGAACTCGAACGTCTTTAGCTCGCCTTCGGCGCGGATAACAATAATGATTCGAATACGTTTCGGCTGCACCATTTGTGCGCCGACGCTGATCTCGTTTGCGATTCGCTCGTCGAGTATCCATTGCAGATCTTGTTTTACGGCTTCTTCGATTCGCTTAATGTTCGTCGAGTTCGCCGGAAGCGTTCGGATCAAAAACTGCGTTCGGCTTCGGTATTGTTTCGCGGTGTCGAGCTCGTCTCGGTTGCCCCACCATGAATAAGTCTCGTCGTCTCCGCCGGAGTCGTCTTCGTTGCCACCGAACATCGAGAGATAACAGGCCGTATAGAGAAAGACATCCATCTCGGTTTCGCCGCCGCCGACGGTAATCTCTCCGCCGTCGGGAGTACAAGTAATCTTGAGGTCTCCTCGAGCTATCTTGATGTTTCCGTAAGTGGTCATGGCAGCTTGACCGTCGCTTTCTCGGCGCCGGCCAGTGAGGCAGTGAGCGCCGTCGGTACGTACGTATAAGGCACCGCCGCGAGCCCGGTCGCAATGGCCGCGAGATTCGTCATTATCTCCGTCTTGAGCTTCTCGAACTCGGTGTTCAGGGTTGAGAAGCCGACGGCCGTATCGGCCGAGCCGCCGATCTCCGCGGTTCCGTCGGCTTTGAGATGTATCGAAAAAACGATATTTCCGTCGGCGTCTCTCGAGTACTGTCTTGATTCACCTTGAGCGACTCCGCTCCCGTTCTTTAAATCCAGGTAGCCGACAATGACCCATTGACCTTGACCGGGAGCCTTTACCGCTACGGCGAGATCGTCGTTCAACGGTTGACCGTCGAAGCCGGCCGGCGAAGCCTGAGAACCTTCTATTTCTTCCGGGTCCGCGGTGGTAGCCGTCACCTCGAGAGTCTTGTCTCCGTCGTCGGTGGCCGCCTCGAGGCCTTTGACTCGTCCTAGCTCGACCATGGTAAAGCCTCCGCGTCGCCATGAATCCCGAGAGTGAGCGTCGCCGTCTCGACGTTGGCCGACTTGTTAAAAGTTACCGACCGAATCAAAAACTCGTAAAAGTCATACACCATCGATCGCGGTGCCTTGATCTTAATCGTCGTGTTCGGTGTCCAAAGGGCCCCGGTCTTGTCTCGCCATGAGATGACCGTCGCTGTGTACGTGCATAGATTTGCAATCATGCGCTTGTAGGCGGCGAGAGAACCTTCTTGTGCGTCGGCGCCCCTTGCATCCCCTAGGGTGATATTTTGCGGCCTGTAAGGCGTATCCAGGTCTGTTACGAATGGATTCAGAGTCGAGTAGTAGTTCCCGGCCGCGTTCCCGGCTCTCGCCTTTTTGAAGGCCGTTACTATGCTTTTGAAGCCTTGCACGTTCGAAGACATCCGAAACGACTTGAGCGGAGATACACCCTTCTCGAGCTTCGCCACCGGAGAGCCTAGATCGGTTTGCCGTTGGAAGACAAGATTCCCGTCGACATCCGAGGCCGTAAGGAGGTCTCTTTGTCTCGCGAGCCCTATCAAAAAGCCGAGCGGATTGTCCGTGATAGCGTACGCGACGTTTTTGAACTCCGGAATCTCGGCGACGTCGACAAGCATTTGAACACCGATCCCGAAAGGCTCACAAATGTCTTCGGCGATAACATCGATCGTTTGGTTTTTGTAACGCGGTGTCCAGTGGTCGACCCTTGTATTATTGTCGTTGAGCTCTCCCGGCTTCGAATAGCAAGAAACATCAAGTGTCGACCGGTCGACGTCGTCGTTCGGGATAGGAGTCAACATCGTTCCGGTGACCATCGCCTCTCTAGGGATCTCTTCGGTCTCGGTGTCAATGGTAATCGCTGGAAACTTGTACGGCTCGAACTTCTCCCGGTGAGCTGGATTCTCCGAATCAAATGGCGCCTTGAATGAGGCCGTGTCGAAAGTGTCGTACGAGCGAGTTATCGAGAGATCTTCCCACTGCCCAAATCGGGCCCCGTCGATCGCTATGGTGACTTTTTCGCTCATACGTAGTACTTGATCTCTCTCCCCTTCGGGATTTCTAGAACTTCGCGGCCTAACAGGTTGTTCGAAGCGATGAAAAAGTCGAGATTGTCGTCGACGAGCCCGGGGTAAAGCTCGGCGCAAAGGTCGATAGGCGTTCTCGGATACGTTAGAACGATTCTCCGCTCCTGTTTCAACGAGAACGAGAGGTCGACCAAGTACCCCGCGGTGAGCCCGACGAGCTTTACTAGTGCCTGAAAGCCGTACCCTAGATCGACGTTCCCGGCGCCGGGCCCGTTCGCGTCGAGGTCAGAATAAAGGCCGTCGGCCCAAGTTGCGTAAGCGTTGAGCTGATCCATCAAGTCGAGAGCCGAGTCGAGCGCTTCGTTTCGAGTGTTGAAACGAGCGTTCGCCGCGTTCTTTGCTACCGAACCGATTGAAGCTCCGGCCGTCATCTCGTTCGTATGAAAGTCGTTGATGCTTTGGGTGTCGTTTATGTCTATAACGCCGGTGTAAATCGAGCTCAAAATCGAGAAATAGGCCGCCGAAACTTCGGTCGGTGGAAGACTCGAGTTCGAGCCGTTCCCGATGAATGTTTGAGTACTCGAGATGACGGCGTCGAGTGTTTCACTCGCGAGGCTTCCCGTCGCGGTGATACCACCGGCCGCCGAGCTCAACAGGTTCAAAGTGTCGTCGAATTCTTGTTGAAATCCGAGAGCCGCGTCTTGAATGACGTTCGTCGCGGCGACGACACTCCCGAGGGTGTTTTGAATACTGTCGAGAAATCCGAGGCCGTCGAGCGGAGAGGCAAGATCGAGCTGTTGAGCGAGTTGAGCGGCCTGAGCGGCGAGGAGAGCTCCGAGAGCGTTCGCGATCTCGGATTGTGCGTCGACTTGTTCGGCCGGATAGATGAGCCCGGTCGTCTCGACGAATGTCGCGTCAAAGATGACTTGATTCGCCGCGGTGACGAGATTGTCTCTCCGTACGATCTCACCTACGGGTATCACTTGTTTCGGCCCGTACATTGGATGCTCGAGCGTCGCGATTCCGGAGAGCCCGAGAAGAGTCTCGAAGCCGGCGGCCATCGTATCGACATCGGCGCCCCAAAGGTACATTCTCATGGGGAACCGTTGGCCCATCTTGCCGAACTGTTGAACGTACGCGTTCCCGGCCTCTGAGAATTCGTGTACGGAGCTGTGACGGCCGAAAGTCTTCTCGAGGTCTTCATACTGGAAGGTGAGCTTAAAGGGCCCTCCGTCGACACCGGTGAGCCCGTGCACGGTACTCGGCTGATATGCCGCGGGAAGAAGTCGAGTGTTCCATCCCTCCGAGTCTTCGTATTCACCTCCGAGGCCGAGAGCGGCGAGAACGTCGGCGCCTAGGGTACTGAATGACATTTATGCACCCCCCGAGGTTTGAATCGTGAGGCCTTCGTTAGTTCCTTCTTGCCCGGTAACCTCGGCCGAAGTGCCCGGAGGTGTCTTGATCTCTAGAACCGTCTTGTTAGTCGACACCTTCTCTTCGATACTTCGGCCCATGAGCTGCTCGGGAGAGACCGTCGACGGGAGCACGGTCGCGCCGCCGCCGTCGGTGGTTACCCCGCCTCCGCTATTCGTTACAAAATCCATGGCGAGCTTTCCCACTAGCCCGAGTGGGTTTTTATGAGATGGAAAGAGATCTTTCAGGCGAAGAGATTTTACAGTATTTACGATACGCGAAACAAAGTCTTCTATCGAATTGTAAGCCCCTTCAAAAACAGCGACTATAGAATTCCATAGGTTTTCGAAAAATCCCTTTGTCGGATCCCACGCCGCTTTAATGTCTTTCACTGAACTAACAAGGAACGCGATCGGGTTGAGAACTTTACCTATTCCGTCTGTGAATATGCTCTTGATGTCATCCCATAACCAACCGAACGCGATCTTCAATTCATCCCAATAGCGGATAATTTGAACGACGGCCGCTCCGACTCCGACGACGGCCGCCGCAAAGGCTAGTACAAGCGGGTTAGCGGCCGCGACTGCGCTCGCCACTGTCAAGGCCGCGGTGAATACCTTGATCGCCGCCGCGGCGACGAGAAAGGCCGTTCCGATGGCCTTGACCTTGTCGGGATTGTCGGCGACCCAATTCATCAATTTACCGACCACCTCGAGCGCTTTCCCGATCTTCTCGATCGGCTTGTATTGGTCGTTAAACTTTATGAGCCATTGATAGAAGTCTTTGGCTCCTTGAACGAGCTTCTTGACGAAGTCGATCACTTTCGTCTTGATGAGCTCCTTGTTCTCGACCGTCCAAGCCCTAACCTCTCGAAGTACTTTCGTGAGCTCCGGAAGGAGCGGCCCGAGAGCCTCATATAAAAAGCCCATAACTCGAAGTTTCATCGAGTTCATGGCGTCGTTAAAATTCTCGGCGGCCTTCGCTTGCTCGGCGGTGACGATACCATTGTCGAGCATCTCTTTTTTGAGCTTCGCGATCTCGTCGGCGGTAAGCGTTGCAATGTTCCCGAGCTTCTTCCCGGCTCGACCGAAGGCGAGAGCTCCGAACGCCATTCTCTTTTGAGGATCGTCGATCGATTGCATCTTTTTGATGTAAAGGTCGAAGGCCTCCGATGTATCTTTCGTGTTTTTGAGCTGTTTCAAGAACGCCGGGTCGTTTCGTTTCAACATCGTTGTTAGGGCGCCCTGGCCGAGCTTCGCCTCTCCGACCGTCTTCGAGAAGGTGTCGAGCCCCTTCGAGAACTCTTCGGTCGTCAATCCAGCTTGTTGGGCTACAAATTGCCATTGCTGTAATTCTTCGATCGGGAAATCGAGCCGCTTGGATTGCTTGGCGAGCTTGTCCATTTGCCCGGCAACTCTCCCAATGACCACCGCAAGGCCAGCGAGAGCCACCGTCGCGGCGATAAACCCAGCTTTAAGGCCAGTGGCAAGGGCCATTCCAACGCGGTTTATAGCCCGGTTTAAGCGCTTCATGGTGCGACGGCCGGCCGCTCCGAATCGTTTCAATTTTCGGCCCATCTTCGAGACGGTTCGAGACATCCGATCGACGCCTCGGAAAACGGCTTTTAAAACTATGTTCTTGCGGCCTGGCATTAATTCGACCTCGGCTTCGTCGCTTGTTTGAGCTCGGGAACTATTCCCCGATAGAAAAACTTGATCTCGTCTGTAGTCAAAGAACGAACCGGCGGTAACGACGGATAGAGCCGACAAATTTGAATTAACATCTCTCTATACACGTTGAACCTCGTTCTTTGTTCGTAAGGTATCAGGCCGAGCTGACCCTCTCGAACTAGCTCGATGACTACAGATCCGCTAAAAGCGAGAACACCGCTTGACAGTACTTCAAATCCCCTTGACGAAGGGCCCCGAAGTGAGCCACCGAACGACGGGAACAAGCGCCCATAACGGCGAACTGTTTTTGCACGTCTTGATGACCCTTCTTCCGGTCGGATTCCATCCACGCGTTGCCTGTGAGATACCCAAAAGTGATAGGCTTTTGATCCTTGCTAACTCTCGGGTGTACCGTCGCGTGACCTTTGTCGTCGATGGTAATACGGCCGTCTTTGATCCCTCTCTTGACCTTCCGAATGTCGGCTTCGATGTCTCGGCGAGTGTTGTCGTCGAGACCTTCGGTGTCGAGGTCGATGTCGTTCATTTCGATGAATCGCTCGAATTCCGTGTCGATAGATTCTTCGTCGACTTTATTTTCGAGATCTAGTGTTTTCACTTCGCTTGTCATTTTCGTTTGCTCCTTTTTAAAGCGGCGACGCCCCATCGCTGGTAAAGGTCGGAGCGTACCGACGTCGCCACAAGCCCCGATCCTTTACAGCTTTTTCAACTGCCCGGTTCCCGCGAGAGTGATCGGCATACTTGCCGTCTGATTCGCGAAGTTCGCGTCACCTTCGATCTGTCCCTTCCCGGCGTAGCTCACCGGGCCGGCGTACGTCACGACGACGTTAAAAAAGCGCTTCGAAGCGATTAGCGTTTCGATGTACTCTTGATCGTTTTTCGCATTGTCGATAACGATTGAGCCACCTTCGAGCCGCCATCCCTTCCGGTTTGTGATGAGCCGAGACGAGCCGTCGCCGTTTTGAAGAACGGTGTTCGTGTACCCGCCTAGGCTTCGATTAATGTCACTGTCTTCGGTCCACGTGAACTCACGACCGTCGAGAGAGACTGTTTCCGGACTGCCTCCAATTGCTGGCATTTTAGAGCCTCCTTTCTAGGCCGCTACGGCGCCGCCGAAGTAAAATCCCCAGTTCAGATCCACGGAGATTATGTTGGAATTTCCGACGAGTTTCAGTGTCACCGAAACATCGCACCGCTTCGGGTTCGTTGAGCTAATCTGGCAAACGACGGTATCCTTGATCCAATCCCGATCGACCACGATCGCCGCGTCGGCGAGCCCGTCGACCCATCCATACACGACACCTTTGATGTCTTTCGGCTTGATGGCCGAAGGGTTCTCCGGTGCGAACTCGTC
>Ga0180432_10004881_pt1 | contig 18128 bp, 36 predicted proteins | sample SS_ome_10_FD_132414 | JGI IMG/M metagenome (GOLD analysis project Ga0180432, IMG submission 132414) | Hypersaline lake sediment archaeal communities from the Salton Sea, California, USA - SS_1_MS_2 metaG | ecosystem: Environmental > Aquatic > Non-marine Saline and Alkaline > Hypersaline >...
CATAGACTTTAAGGTCTGGTGTTTTACTAACAATATTAAACTGTTCACCTTTAGTTCAGAGTACGGCTACTATATGTTTGGAGAGGACGGAGTTTTCTCTAAGGTGGCTTCGAGAAATAAAGTCTTTGAAGCTATGAAGGCCCTGAAAGATAATCAGGACGCTATACTTGTCCACATCGATATTCTTACGGAAGGAATAGATCTACCAGGTATCACAGGAGTTCTCCCTTTCAGAGAATTGAACCTTATTAAATTACTCCAGACTATTGGAAGGGCCGCAAGGCTCTTAATTACTGACCGAAAGAAACTTTACTCAGAGGTTATCAGACCAATGGAATGGAATAAAATGATAAAGCCCTATTGCTGGGTCATCATCCCTATGCTTAAACAAGACGCAGGACATATAATGGAAGATACAATTAAAAAAGTCCTGGATGCTTATGGTACTCCTACCCTTGAGTTCTCAAGAGAGGACGAGTACAGAGGAGAACCCGATCCTTCTTTAGAACCAATCACGCCACGGGATAAACCAAGGGGAAGCGATAAAGAATCCGATCTGATTCATATCATAGAAGATCTTATGGTTGGATTAGAGGCACCCCCTTTCGAAGACCTGGGCAACCACCTTATAGCTAATGCGGACCCTTCATTAAGATTGTGAGGAAAAATGTTAAAGACAGCACACATTGCGGCTTATCCATCTAAATACTTAGAACTCTTTCAGGTCCCAAAGGACGGGAATCAGGATACTCTTCGAGAATTTGTTAATGCTATCAAACGTCTGACAGGACCTAATGGTATACAATTCCGTTCTGCGGATGACAGGAATAAATTTAAAGGAGACGCTCTTGAGATCCTTTCAGAAATATTCTTCACAATATTTAACGCGGATCCAGCGATGGGGCTTACAGACTATGCCCCCATCACTCTGGACGAGGACTACGGAGTAGATGCTAAGGGCCTGAACGCCACAGGAGACTTAGCAATGGTGCAGGTAAAGTTTAGAGGGAATCATAGTGACCCCTCAACCTTTCCTACCTATGCAGAAATATCACGCACATTCGCATCGGGGGTTATTCAACAGGGCCTTGACCCCTCTAAAGATAAAACCCTCTTTGTTTTTACTACGGCGGATGATGTAACGCATCAATGCCATACAGTGTTTGGAAATAAACTGGTCGTGGTCAATTACGCAGTCATACAACGTGCCATAGATAATAACAGGAACTTTTGGGCACTCGCCTATGAGAAAGTCAAAGAATATATCGAGTATCATTGCGGTTCCTATTCTATCTAATCAGTCTGTAAGCTCTTGGCAATATCAAAACTTCCTATTCTATCTAATCAGTCTGTAAGCTCTTGGCAATATCAAAACCTAACATAAGGAGAATGCAATGAATGAACTTAATCCAAAAAGAAAAATTAACTCAGAATTAATTAAAGCCCCTAAGACTAAAAAACAACCTACCACAGAAACGGGTCCACGATATATCGTTGAACCGCGATATATACAGGAACGTAATAAAGATAGTATCTATACCAAGGCTTCAAGAATTACAGATAAGTGGGAGCCCTCTAATCAGGATGAAGGTATCAATGGAAATGTTAGACCTATATACACTGTCGCCACAGGAAAATTCTCCTTTAAAGATCAGGACTCGCCATTCCACGATGATAAGACCCGTGGAATGTATGAAGTAATCCCCTCGTCACTTCTCCTATATAGACTCCTCTGTCTTTATAAGGCAGAAGTTATTACTGAAGGACCCGATGGATACAAATGTATCTGGTGGATAACTTTAAAGCATAAAGCCACAGGAGATAAATTAACCCTCGGAGAATGGAAGGGTGCAGCAGGTATATGGACTTCCTATTATTCTCTGAAAGAATTACCCTCTTCCTTTAAGAAAGACATATTAAGCCTCCTCAACCTATTAGTATCCGAAACCTGCCCACACCCCTACGACGGACTCGTTGCAGGGTCAGTAGCTTAGAAAGGACACACCATGCCTAACTGGATTACAAACATCCTAGAAGTAAAAGGACCTGCAGAAGATGTAGAAAAATTCTATAAGGCAGTCTGCCCGGATGAGTTTGAAAATTTCTATTTACGCGGCACAGTACCCATGCCTGAAGAACTTGTTGGCACAACAAGTCCAACCCCTAAAGGGGATAATGAAAAGACTTTAGAACTCATTAAGAAATACGGAGCAGGTAATTGGTATGATTGGTCGATCCAGAATTGGGGCTGCAAGTGGGACACATCTGACTCACACACACCTGAAACAATAGATAACGGAATGCGCTTTAGATTCAATACACCGTGGGGCCCACCAGATCAATGGGTCATTAACACAATCAAAAAATTCCCCAGTCTGGAATTTACAGACTCATGGATAGATGATGGCGGCGGTGCAGGTATATTCTTCGTAGCTTCTGATAATGGAATATCCCATGTAGAAGAACAAAGCATTAGTGATCACGATTGGAAAATAAAATATGATGAATACTACAAGGAAGAATTCCTACTTATAACAGAAGGAGATTATAAGGATGTCCTGGAAAGCTACCAGAATGAGGAATATGCAAATTATTCCGAACTAGATGAATTCCTACTTAAGAGATTAAAGGACTCAGACCTACCGCTGTTTATTACTTATGATTGGGGATATCTACAAGAAACATATGAAAGGAGAATAAAGAATGAAAAAGTATACCTGCCCAAGATGTAAAAAGTCATCTGAATCAATTGGAGTAATATCTAAGTGTTCCCAGACCGTACATTTGGATACGGACGATTGGACTAACCTCGAAGTAGGAGAAACCATTAAAGGATACTGCCTATTATGTGGAGAAGAGATCGACTGTAAAACTACAGAAAAATTAACCTCATAGGCTACTACGCCCGCACGCCACCACCAAAAGAAAGGTCTTAAATCATGAAACTGAAATCCCTAATAAAAATTGTAAGTAAAAATTATCCCGATAAACTTGTGGAAAATGCTTTTGAGACAGGGAAACCTGTCGGGGATGGACTTGCAGAATTCATTGCAAGGGAAATTGAGGATACTTTTGAACCCGGTGCTACTTCCAGAGAACAAATCGCGGAGGCTAACAGAGCTATGACCTATGCACTGGAAGAACTTCAGTCTGTAGTAAATGCTCTTGAAGAATACTGGAATAATAAATACGAACAGAAAAAGGGATAACATGGATATTCTCGTAAGAACTCATATTATGGATGACTACGCAGATGAAATTAATACCTCACTCATTAGTCTGGATGAAAAAGAAATAGAACATATATTCGAGCTCTCCAATAAAACTGATGGTGATAATAGGATCTCAGAATATAACTATACCCCCATTTATGGTAACATTGAAGATCCTGAAACCTTTTTTAAAGACAGACCTTATGTATCCGTAACAAAGGATGAACTGAAAGTCTTTCAAGAAAACGAGGACTTTTATGCAGACTGTGCTCTACTTCATGTAGATAAAAAGGATTTCTGGTGGACAGGACTTATTAAACATACTCAGATTTCATGGGAAAATAGAATGATACCATTAGAAATCCTGGGGACGGGACGTGACCTGAAAACTAACAGTTTAGACGCTGTTTTTGAAGCACTAAACAGACTTGAGCACTGCTCCCCAAAATCAGAGCCGTGGATTAAAGAAAATGCCATATTTATTCGTGAACAAATTCAAAAAATCACTTAAAGTAATACTTTAAGTGATTGATGTGTATACCCCTGCACGGGAAATCAAGGACTTACAATGAAGATTAAAGGGGGAGCTATGAACTATGGGACCGGGTCTGGGTCCGGAGGGTACGGGTCTGGGAGTGGGTCCGGAGGGAAAGGGTCTGGGAAAGGGTCTGGGAAAGGGTCTGGGAGTGGGTCTGGGTTCTTCGGGTCTGGGTACGGGTATGGGACGACCGGGTCTGGGACCGGGTCTGGGTACGAGTCTGGGTCTGGGAGTGGGTCTGGGTTCGGGTCTGGGTACGGGTATGGGAAAGGGTACGGGTACGGGACCGAAAAAGAAAGAGAAAAAATAGAGAATAATATTTTGAACAATCTCAAAGATGAAGAACTACCACTCTTTATTAATATCTCATGGGAATTCTCTAAAAACAAAGACCTATTTGAAAGAAGATTAAAGAGTTCTATATAATATGTACCCGCGCACACGCATAGGGTTTCACTCACAAAAGGAGATTAATATGAATGAGGAACATTGGACCAAAATCGCGGCTAATCTACTCGAAGGAAAAAAGATTAATAAGGTTAGATACATGACCGAAGAAGAAAAAGATATACTCGGATGGAGTAACAGATCTCTGGTCATACAATTAGATGACGGAAATCTGATCTTCCCCTCCCAAGATGATGAAGGTAACGGGCCGGGAGCACTCTTCTCTAATGATGAAAAAATTCCTGTACTACCCGTAATATAAATACGGGATATATTAATATCTCATGGGAATTCGAAGAAAGATTAAAGGAGATTCTATGAATTCTAAAGGGAACGGGTCTGGGTATGGGTACGAGTCTGGGGACGGGTACGGGTCTGGGCACGGGTCTGGGACCGGGTACGAGTCTGGGGACGGGTACGGGTCTGGGGCCGAAAAAGAAAGAGAAAAAATAGAATTAAATATTTTGAACAATCTAAAAGATGAAGAACTTCCACTCTATATAAACATGATCTGGGAATTCCCTAAGAACAAAGACCTCTTTGAAGAAAGATTGAAGAGTTCTATATAATATGTACCCGCGCACGCGCATAGGGTTTCACTCACAAATTCAATGAAAGGTCCGTTATGAAGAAAATCTTAGGCGACTGTATGAGAAAGGTCCTAACCATATTGAAAAAAAGGAAAATCCGAAAACTAATACTATCAGGTCACGCCGATACTGATTCATATGAAAACCTACTCAAGGAACTATAATGGCTAAAAATGATGGAACACCCGTTACTGTGATCTTCGCTAAACATATGGTCAATATGATTGAAGCTAAGAACATGAGCCCTATATATTACCCCGAAGGATTCGATGATGGAAAATATGGAGAACATAGTTCTTATGAATGTAAAGAAAATGAATGCCATAAAAGTCCTGATGGTCGATGGATAACTAATCAACCGACCGCTGATCGAGCTCATAGATTCTTCTGGAGGATTGAACCTAACTATAACTGCTATGGGAAACCATCCTTCTCTGCCGAAAAGAAAAAAGACCTCTTCAACAAGTCGGAAACAAAAAAAGTTATCCATGAAACCAACAAACACTCTATCTGTCTGGAATGGTTTAAGTTTGATCTTCCCACAGAGGTAATATGGGGCCTCGGACAAGGACCCGTTTATATTACCATCTATGAGGGTAATGAAAAGGTCTGGACAGGAAAAACCCCTATCGATCAAAGGGGCTGGAAAAAAGAGTTCACTGATTTTATTGTCGAATATTTTAAATGGCCCGGACCGGATCGAAAATAAATAATTCTGACCTAATTTATCTGAGGGACTCTGACCTGTGAAAAATTTTTGTCGTATAACGGTTGGAAAATCCCGGTCCTAGGGAGGGTCTGGGAAGGGTCTGGAAAAGTCTGGGAAGGGTCTGGAAAAGTCTGGTTCCGAAAAAGTAGTAGTCTGGGAAAGGTCTATAATCTAAAAGGGGGTATCAAAATGAAACATAAGAATGCAAATATAGTTATCATAGAGGGCTGTGGTGATAAGTTACTGGATACTGTTCTTACTCATACTACCTACGAGATAGAGGGTATAGGGAGTATCTTATTACATACTGATGACTTGACCTGTCAGGTACGTATACCTGAACTTGATCTTTATACTAAGACAGAGTTAAATGGTTATGAGGGTCTTATCCTACTAAGGAGATAATACTTCTAAGGGGTCTTAAAGGGTCTCTAAGGGTCTTAAGTCTTATAAGGTTACTTCTGGTATCTCTGAGGGGGTTATCCTCTCTTACAAGTCTTTAAAAGGAGAAATAACATGAACACAGCAGAGCGTACGTTCTTAGACCTATGTGAAGAGGTCGATCATTGGAAGAGAGAAGCTAAGACCTGGGAAGCTCGTTATGAGGATCTTAGTAAGCAGTATTCGGAATCTCTCAATCAAAGTATTAAAGGTAATAAAGAGATGGTTGGTATAATGCTTAATGCAGTTCTTGATCCAGAGAGTGTTATTAACAAGGGTCATGAGGCTAAGTTAAGGGAGCAGATGGGGGAGCAGAAATCATAAGTCTTTGTGTCCGAGAGGTTTATGTATAAATCGTTGTGTCCGAGAGGTTTATGTATAAGTCGTTGTGTCCGAGTGACTTAGTTAATTTTAAGTATTGGAGGGGGTCCTTATAATATTATAAAATTATCTTTATGTATATAATTAACGGACATTCGCACAAAGTTTTAAATTGAGATATATAATACAAGGAGGTAGTTAATGTCTTTCAGATATTTAGGTAGTACGCCCGGTTATCTTGGGAAGAATAAGAAGGGTAAGGATGCTAATATTGAGGATGATTTAGAGGAGATTTATTTTGTTACATCTCTTCATGAGACTGAGGATGGTTGGGATCGGACTCGGACCTGGGGTTGGTTTAGGACTTATAAGGAGGCATCTAAGTCCGTAAAGATGAATGCTGGGGATATGGCAGAGTGTTGTTATTATTCTCATACGGTGATAGAGAAGATGCCTTGTGGGATACCTTCAATGGCGGGGGAGTTTCAGCGTTGGTTTAAGTGGGTCGTAGATCCTAAAGACAAGGATAGGTTTAGGGGTAAGTGGATGCGTTGTTCAAAGCCAGTTTGGTCAGAGGGGATAATCGGTTTTAGTATAGGCTAGTCATAGATACTACTGTAATGAAGAAACCATTTTACTATGTGAATGGGTCAGATAAACGGGGAGGGATTGGATGAATAAGAAAAGGGCAATGATGATAGCAAGCGGTAAGACGGAGGACGTGGCAGATTTAATTATTAAGTTAAACAAGGTCATTAAGGGTCTTGGTCAATCGGAGTCGGTGTCGGTGAATAAGGATTTGGTTCATACTGTAAGAATAAGGATGAATGGTCGGGATCGGAAGTTATTGACTCGGTCAGCGAAGATAAACTGCAGGAGTTTTGCAGATGAGGCTCGGCATGCTATTCAAGAGTATTACAAACGACGAGGGGATGCTTAATAATATGCGCTCTGAGCAATGAAAGAGCATCTTGCGAAAAGAAGGGCGTGTAAATATTACGGGGTTAAGTCCCCCGAGACTCCTGAGAATGGAAAGCTACTAAAAAGGATCTCCAAAACAAGAACCTGCGAAGATCCGACAAACTCGATGCAATCCTTGAAGTAACACCCAAACTCATCTAACTGGAGACATAATCATGAGCCTCACCAAATATCGGAAAGCTGTTGGACCCTGCCCCACCTGTGGCAAAATCCCAGACTGGTTTAATGATGGGCCGGCCCAACCCTATGGCCCCGGAGAGAAAACAGTCTGGAAAAAGTCTAAGTGAATATCACACAGGTACAGGTATTCCCCAACAAGAATCCTAATTCATAAAATTAATAATAGATAACTGTAAAGGGGTGTTATGAAAGAGCTTACAAAGCAGGAGTTGGAAACCTTAAAAAAGAAGTTGGAAGATTTCGAGAATCAAACGTATAAAGACACAGGAATGAAGAGTCTCAATGGTGGTTATGCCAAAGCCGAAATGTTCGATTACGATGATGAATTCATCGACTTTGAGTTGCAATGGGGGTGTCAAGATATGGGTAGCGGGGAATCCATGATACATACTGAGCAGCACAAGATCTCAAGGGTTACTTGGGAGATACAATAAGTTATCCAGGTCAGAGAGGGTGAGATGAAAACTTATGAGGTGGATGTATGCCGTATAGCTTATGGTAATTTAACGATAGAGGTCCAGGCTTCTTCTTCGGAGGAAGCGATGCGTATAGCAGAGGAAGAAGCTGGGAATTATTCTTTCAATGAACATACGAGTGAGTATAAGTCCCAGGGGGCGCTTCAGAAAGGTACGTGGCATGAGTGAGATGAAAACAGTAAAAGAATTGGTTAGTGAGATTGGGGCAAGTGACAGCGAGTATGTCACTTATGGTGAGGGTGATCTTGGAATTCCTGTAAAAAGGGAGGATGCTATTGCGGACATTTCATCCATGGATGATGAGATGATTGGTGAGGGTACTTGGTATGAGTGTGATGAGACCGGTAAGGTGAAATGAGGAAACACTTTAACTTTTGGTTATAACTAAAGGAGAATCAAATGGTTACAGTTTATCATAATAGTGATTTCTTAAATTTTTCTTTTATGAATGAGGCTCAGGTAAGATCAGCTTGGGAAAACATAAAGCAAAGGAATCTTACAAAGGTTGCAGAGGTTACAACGGAGAGTCTTGACGAGGCATATCAGCTTACGAATAACATTGACCGGTCTTGGGTTTTGAATAGAAAGGTACGTTCTTTTAAGAGTGAGGCGCGATCAACATCTATTGGTGACCTGATGAAGTTTAAGGGTAATAGTTATGTTGTAGCTACTACGGGTTTTATTAAACTTTAGGGGGTTCGATGATCTACAGGAATTGTAAGAGTTCGTATACAACTGCGTTGAATAGGTACATCCGGCCTGATGGGTTAGCTGATGTGGTAATAGGGGATTCATCTATAATGTTAGAATTTAAGATTTCCTCTCATACGGAGAAGTGGGTAGGGGAGTATGATCTTGGAGAGGGTAAGTATTTTCTTCATAAGGAATCGCAGGTCTTAAATAGTTCTGCGATATTAAATTTCAAGCATACTTCTTCTGGTGGTTTATTGGAGGGTAGTTATAAGGACGGGGAAGATTCTGGTACATGGATTATTTATCTATCATCGGATAAGTTGGTGGGGGGATAATGGTAACTAACAAACTTTTAAGATGTGAGTATCAGGAAACTATAAATAAGATGGATGCTTTACGGAAGTATTATCAGAAGAAGGCACAGAAGGTCTTAGAGGCTCCACAATCGATAGGTCATGAGTTGACCTATCGAATACTATCACATAAAGCTGAGGCCATTACAGAGTGTCTCAGCATCATTAAAGAAAGATTGGAGAAATAATATGAAAAAGATTCTACTGAGTTTCATTACGCTTATGTTTTTTATTGGTTGTGGGACGGACACAGTATCGGTCCGGGAGGTTGGAGTAGGTGAAGTAAGTATTCTTATTGTAGCGGAGAATGACAAAGTTTTTTCTCAGACGGCACGGTCTTCAAATGTATTCATAGGTGGCTCTGACATAACAGAAACATGTAGGTCTTTAACGGTTACGAAGAGTTCAGTGACCGGTCTTATAACTAATATTCCTTCTGGTAAGGGTAGGACATTTACAGTACGGGTATATGATTCTTTATCAGAGGTCTGTTACAGGGGTTCAGCTTCAGCAGATATCATAGAGGGTAAGACGGTATCAGTTCCTATTATCTTGGAGCGTACTAAGGGTAGCGCAATAATTAATGGTGTTATAAAGGAAGATACATTACCTGGTTATCGATATTATAAATTTGAGGCAGAGAAGTTCAGTCCTTTGGGTGGTGGTATTTATGGGACCTGTCTTGTAGAGGCCCATTTCTTAAAGGATAATATTATATATCCTCGGACCGGTCTGGGTGGTGTATTGAGTCATGATACTATCTCTGGGGGTTCAGTTGAGTCTTTATTTAATGGGAACCATACGGCAGGTCGGGGTTATGCGAAACCTATAAGTGCTCCTTGGGGTTACATAGTTGATATGGGTCAAGGGGTTATCTTGGAGAAGTTTATCTTTTCATGTTGGGAGATACATTTTTACGGTGTTCCATCGAGTGTATCGGTATATGGTTCGAATGTGGTTACAGGTCCTTGGAACAAATTGGTAACAAAAGGTTACACAAAGTCTTACACGACAGATACTTTGTCTCTGACCTATGAGCCGGTGGTCAAGCAACAGTCCACAAGTATAAGGCAGTAGGTTTTTATGGAGTGCGGTTTAAGGCTAAATAGTGGGACCGGCAGATTATGTGGTGCTTTAGCTCATGTACCTGTTAATTTAATATGGTCTCATTGTTTTGGTCATACGGATTTATTGTGTGATATGATAGGGAACGAGTGGCTCTGTGATGAGTGTCTATATGAGATTTTAGTAGACAGTCAGTGGTCGGTGGGATGGGCTAAGCGTTCTGAGTTCCTTTTTGGTGGGCACAAGGACAAAATGGTTCGTGGCCTTATCTATGATACGGGTATTCAGGCTCTGTCCTCTATGTGTGTGGAATGCGACAATGTTATCGAGGTAGAGTATGATCGTAAATTTCAAGTATTTCCAAAGTTTGTTGAGGACGCTAACAGGTCTTACTTTGATAAGTACATTCCCAAGGCCCCTCATCCGGTTAAGAATCAATTATGTGGTAAATGTTTAGCGGGTGTTGAGAGGGATTACATAAAAAATTTGGATGATAGTAAGTTACCGTTATTATTAGATCAGGAGTGGCTTACTTCTGAGGCCCGGTTATTTTTTGAGAAGAGATTAATGGGATAGTATCTTTCAGAATGGAGGCTTGAATGGTCTTAGAAGATAATTTTGATGCTGACGAGATTTTAAGGGATTTGGATGATAGGGGTTATCCTCTGGAGGAGGATGAGAAGGAGGGGGATAATGATGTTAAGGAAATGAGTTTTGGTGATAATGATAATGAATACTTCAAGGACATTGACGGGGATCTTGGAGAGGACTCATGGGATTAATGGGTCGGCAGTTCTATATTATTTCTGATATGCACCTCGGTCATGGAAGGTTAACCGAGGAGGGTTTCAGACCTGTGGGATTTTCTGAGAAGATCTTATCTAATCTTGGCATGATATTGAATCCCTCTGATATTCTTATTAATCTGGGGGATAATTGTTTCGGTCAGGAAAAGGTATGGTATGAGCGGTTATCCTTTATCGAATGCAAAAAATGGTTGGTATTAGGGAACCATGATAAACATAGCGTATCTTGGTACATGGATCATGGTTGGGATATGGTTTGTGAGGGTATTCGATTGAAGATGTTTGGCAGGAACATTCTGTTTTCCCATATTCCAGTAGTCTGGGATGGGTGGTATGATGTGAACATACATGGTCACTTTCATTCCTTTGGGTTGGATAGGATAAAGAAGTATGAGCCGGAGATACATAAGATATTAACACAAGCTCATTATCTGGTAAATATAGAATCGAATGGTTATCAGCCTATGAAGTTTCAAACTATTATGAGGGAGTGGGAGAAAAATGTCAGGAGAAAAACGTGCAATTGAGCTTTTGAGGTTGTTCCTTAAGGCTCACAGGATAGGTCATATGGATGATTTTATAATCTGCAATCTTAGAGAGATTGAGGAATTAGTAGAGAGGGACTTCGTACCGGACATAGTTAATAACGGTAAGGCTCCTTTCAAGAGTGCCTTTGAAGAGGAGGGATCTTTGAAATATTTGATTTATGATGGGCGTTATCACACTGACCCGGACCGGGCACTTGTCCTGGATATTTCTAGTACGTTAAAACAGGCCAAGGAGAGTAAGAGTGATCACGGGGAAGATTGTGTTATTGAGGAGAATGCAGAGCAGGAGGGGGAATTAATACCAACAGGAAGGATGTGGTAATGTTAAATCAAATTTATAAAAAAATATCAGAACGAATAAGGGCTCGCCCGTTAAATGTGGACGGTAAGGTAGATGGCTCTTATAATTTTTTACACAGAGTTGATGCAATAAGCTTGTGTGAAGAAGCATTTGAATTAGGGGTTTCTGATAACACCAAGACCCATATAGAGTTTTTAGAGAGTATAGTAAATGAGACTAATAGCTATTCTGATAAAGAAAAACTTTCAATTATTAAAGAGATGTGTAAACAAGAAATTGACAGGGTAAAAAAAGAGAAATGAAGAGCAGGGTGTGGCATTAGTACCATAGGAAGGATTTGGTAATGAAAATTAGACTTGAATTGATTGAAGAAATGTTGGGGACATCTTCTGGAGATCCTGAGATCCATCGGGAACACATTGCTTCGAAGGGTCCTAATGCCTCATCCATCGAGGAAGAGGTAGCTTCTCTGGGAGTTGATAACGTGGAGCGAAAGTCTATGAGTGTCTTTCCCAGGACCGAGAAGGGTGAGGTTTTTATATGGGACTACCAGCTTAAGGGATTCTTTAAAGATGCTTGTGGGGCATTATCCAGAGCCAGAGGGACGGAGTCTGGAAAGCTTACAGCTTATAAGAAAATTATTGATGGGCTTATCTTTGTTAAGCCTCGGAAGATTATTATTAACCCACCTAAAGGTCAGGGAAGAGTAGTCGTGGGTAAGTGTGTTCGTCCATTAAGGATTGCAGATCAGAGGGGTGAGCGGGTGGCCTTGGCTTCAAGTGAGACCGTTCCGGCAGGTTGTTCCTTTGATATTGAGATTCAATATTTTGAATTGAAGGATAAGAAAACAAAGAAAGGAGATGAACCAGGGGAGAAGGCCGATCTTCTTTCTGTGATAACAGAATTATTAGATTATGGTGAGCTTCGGGGATTACTTCAGTGGAGGAATTCCGGTAAGGGTAGATTCATTTGGAAAGAGATTAAAAAGGGTAAGAAAAAATAGCAGTATGAAAAAGACTCTATAATTTTTTCACTATTATCATTTAACGAAAGAGGCGTATATATGTTTAAGATTTTAAAGAAGTTGGTTCTTTGGGCAGTAATTGGTTTCGGGGCACTTTTTGTCTTTGGTATTATTGTGGCTTTGATAGATGATGATGAGAATGTAGTCCGGGAAGAGGGGGGTGGGACGGAGCAAGTACAGCAACAGGCACAGGCCTCCTACGCTATTGGGGATACTCTTAAGACAAAGAAGGTTGCTTTGATAGTAACTAATGCTTCTAAGACACGTAGAGTTGGTGATGAATACTTTGGGTCTACGGCATCCGAGGGGGCTGTATATATTGCTGTTAAATTTAAGTATAAGAATATATCTGGCTCTTCGATAGGTATGTTTGGCAAGCCGGGTGTAACTCTTCTTGATCCTAATGGAAATGAGTATGAAGAAGATATGGGGGCAACCACATCCTATGCATCTCAGATAGGTGTAGATGAAAAGATTCTTAGTGATCTCAATCCGGGGATCACTGTAAATTCCTGTGCGGTCTTTGAGGTATCAGAAGAGATGTTAGCTTCTGCAGGATGGAAAATAGCTGTTTCAGCTAATGGTTCGGACTTTCTTCTGAATATTCAATAAAGGGTTGTGTGTGTGATGGGTGAGGATCGGGGGACCTTTATGGTTCTCTGGTCCTTTTATTAAAGACCTCTTAGAGGTAACGCAAAGTAAGGGTCAGGTAGAGTAAAGTCATGTCTTGTTTTTCGGAGTAATGGCAAAGCTAGGTTTTGGGTAGTGCGGTAAGGGCAAAGTTAAGTTTAGTTTAGCTTGGTTGTACGTTGTTATGCAAGGGCATAGCATAGTTATGTTATAAAATGCTTAGCGGTCTTAGGGTTGGTGTGATCCTTCGGGGTTACATCACCCAATTCATGAATCATGAACGGATAAATTAATGGTTAAATATATTATTATATTTTCATCTTTATTACTTCTTATAAGCTGTAAGGAAGAGATTCCATCAAATGTTATATCAACTCATTGGGTAGATTTAGATGATGATGGTCATAATGAGAAGATAGTTTATTACTATAAGAATGGTTGTAAGGATAGTATCTTTCTTGCAATAGAGATCAAAGGTCAATTCAATGATCGCTGGGACACCCATTATAATAAAATGGTGGATGATCACCCGGGTGGTTCTATTGGTTTAATTGATTTGGGTCCGAGATATTATGGGAGCAAAAGGGATGCGGTCGGGATTGTTGTTATTATGGCTCCCAGTGGATCAGCGGGCTATGGCGGTTACAAGATTATAGCAGACCCTGATTTTAAGACCATTTATAGTAGGCACGCCCTTTATCAGGGATCATTTGAGGTCTCAGGCAATAAGATAATTGAATGGGTTGGGGATCCAGAACCCAATGATGCAAATTGTTGTCCTTCTTATTATAAGAAAAGAGAAGTGAAATTTTATAAGGACCGCCACGATCAGGTGTGGAAGGCCAAGATAAAAGAAACCCGAGTTAAAGCTGAGGAGAGATAATGGATAAGTGTCCCTGGTGTAAGAAGATATCATGTGTTCCGAATGAGAGTACTGTAGAAGCTGATAAAGTTACCAAGATGGTAAGGACAGCTTGCATCCATTGTGGTGGGCCCATAAATGTCCATATGAGATTGGCTGTAAAATTTGAGGATATAAATAAGGGGAATCACAAAGAGGGGGATCAAGGTGAGAAAGTTAAAAGCCAAATTAATCACCAAAAGAAAGAATTACGTAAGGGGTCATACTAGGCTTTGGCGGGAGACTCTTGAGCATTGGAGATGTAATTTGGATCTTCTCGTCTTAAATTACTACTCAGGTCTTGGTCAGAGAAAGAAAAACAAGGTTTCTCTTGTTACGGACATGAATATTAATCAGAGTAATTGTTCTTTCTGTTTTTTCTTTTTAGATCATGGGTGCCTATCTTGTCCCGTCTATAAGAGGACTCATGCAACAGGGTGTTTGTATACTCCATATAATTCTGTTTATTTCTGGCTTAGAAAAGCAAGGAATGAAAAGATGTCTCGGAAGAAATTATTTGAAGAAGGCTTTAAGGTCATCTCTGATGAAATAAACTTTTTGTTATCCTTAAAAGATTAAGTTTAAAAAAGTGTTATTTAAGTATATAATACTTTTGAAGATATGGATAATAGTGGGACGACTCCTCATTGCTTTTTTGAGTTGGTCTCTTCCTGGGAGGGGTTGTTCCACTACATCAAAATAAGGAGCTAACCATGAAGAAGAAATTAATTGTATCCGATTCGAGTAAAGGATGAACAACAGACAGAGGTTAGACATTATGCACGCAGATTTATATTTTCAGGAGGGTTCAAGTGATAAGGTTTATAAGATAAACCTTGATCAACACGAGAGTTATTACAAAGTCAGAGCTCAGTGGGGTCGTAGAGGGAACACTCTTCAGGAGGCCACGAAATATTTGGGGGAGAGTCAAAGAGATGCCGAGCGTACTTTTAACAAACTTTTAAATAGTAAATTGAGTAAGGGTTATTCGCAAGTTCAATATAATGAAAGGGATATAGTTATAGGGGAGGGTTTTGCTGCCTATGACCCTGGCAGGACACTAGCTGCTGGTGCCCATGCTATTAATGGGAGAGGGTTTGGGGCTGGGTCTGGGAAAAGGGACGGGACCGGGTCTGGGCATGACCCTGACGAGCCACTAACCCCGGAGACCTTTGACTCCTTACTCCAATATCCAAGCAGTATGTTGGATAACTCCAAGCCTCGGTCCAAAGGTCCTACTAGAAGGACACCCAAAGGTCATACTCCTTTGAATGTTCGTCGAAGACTGAATCTTGAACCAGAAGAATGTGATAAAATATTTGTACCCCATCTTCTAAAGCCTGCAAACGGTAAGACCACTGAAATGAATCGGAGAGTATTAAATGACTTTATGCGGGACAACTCTTATTGCGCTCAGGAAAAGAAAGATGGCCAACATTTCACTATTAAAAGAGTTAGAGATGACGTTATAGTTCGGAATAAATTAGGGAAGTCTGTAGGTTTTCCTCCTGAGATAATTAAAATGCTCGGGGAGATAGAGGGCGATATCCATCTTGATGTTGAAGGGATCGGAAAAACTTATCATATCTTTGATATCATGCTCCTCGGTGATAGGGACCTGACCGGGTATGGGTATGAGGACAGGTACTCTAAACTTGTTGAAATTAAGTCTAAGCTATCTCTGCCCGTAAATGGTTATAGTTTTAAATTGGTTCCTCTTATTAAAGGAACTACAGCAAAGACCGCTCTGCATAACCGTTTGACTAGGAAAAATAAAGAGGGTATTGTTTTTAAAAAATTAAGGGCACCTTATGTTTCGGGTGCACGAAATGATACCATGTGCAAGTTTAAGTTCTACGCGGAGTTATCGGCTAGGGTTTGTGAAGGCCGGGTAGGTAAGAGCTCTATTGGGCTTGAGTTATTGAACGGAGATAAATGGGTTAAGGTGGGTAACTGTACCGTGAGTGCTAAAAAGATGTATTCAATTAGGCCCGGTATGGTTGTAGAAATAAAATATCTTTATGGATATAAAGGAGGTTCTTTGTATCAGCCCTCATTCAAAGAGATCAGAGACGATGTTTTATCCTCTGAATGTTCAATGGATCAGATCAAGTACAAATCCGAGGAGGATGATTAAATGGAAATTAAACCCTGTAAATGTGGTGATTTTCCACGAGTCCGTACAAACGGTGGTAGCTATGTACTACTCCGTTGTGCAACTTGTGGGTATGAGTGCGGTTCATTCCTCAATAATTTTGTGCCTTATTTAATTGAACGATGGAATGAGTCAGATAGAGATCGAGCACAGCAAGTAGCAGGTGCTGCGGCATTTGATCGTATGGTTGAATTTTGTCAAGAAACACCGAAGCAAGATGAACCCGTCAAACCTAACTTCTTTACAAAATTGATGGGCTTAAATAAAAAAGGTGGAAACATAAAGACAAAGACGGGAGATTAGATGAAGGTAATAATGAAAGCCCGTGAGATCCCACTTGGATCAACTATTACAAAAATTAGAGGGGCTAAGGAATACATCATTAATGATCGTATTAGAATTTTTGATACAGAATTTAAAGAGATCAAATCAAGCGATGGTGCTCGATTTATAACAAGTGGTAATGCTGATATCAATGTTGTGTCATGTGATTCTGAGCTTGTATGGCATGTTGAGCCCAGGGCACTTATTGAATATCTTGAAACATCCGAGGAGGATGATTAAATGAAATTAAGGATATCGAAATCAATAAAGGAGCCCGATTTTATCCCGGTACTGAGGGAGGCAGAGAGTTATCAGTATCAGTTCTTTGGAGACCAAGGGTTCTTAGGAAGATCTCCTTGTCGGAGTTCAGTGAGGAAGTTAACTCCTGAGGATGTTATGAATCGTGCAGAGATGTGTCCTTCTTATGGTTGGGAGGTATGCAATCTTGTGGATGGTAATGGAAAGGTTCTTGGTACTATGACACTAAGGGAAGCATTCCTGGGCCGGTATCGGAAGGCTTACCGAAGGGCTACTGATTGTTCGCCAGGACTTTCGGGAAAGGTATAGAAGAATCTTCTCTGATTTGTCTCTTCGCTTGAGACAGATCTCTTTCTTTCTTCATCAGTATTTGTTTTTGATCCTTGATAGCTCTATTATACCATTCTGGAATAAAGGGTTCTGATAAATCAAAATGGTTCTGTATGGGTTGTAGGATAGTTACCTGGAAAGGTTTTCTGTTATCAGGGCTATAAGTTTTAATGATGGCTTTAAGTTTGGTTAATGTAGCTTTTAATTCTTTTTCTTTTATGTTTGGATTTTCAAGGATCTCACGTTTAATGATTGGCTTCATCTTGTTATCTTCTGGCAGGACAGAGACGGCTTTTCTTAGGTACTCTTTAAGACTTGGCAGAGATATGAAGCTGACGATTTCTTTTAAATGGGAAGCTATTCCAATCATAATAATATCCTTTTTTAATCAAATACAAATAATTATAGATAATTAGCCGGGAAAGGAAATATATGAAATCAATAACAGGTCTGTTAATAGTTTTACTTTCAGTGATGGCCTTCGGTCAGAGGCAGGTTTTTCAAGTAAAGGATGCCGAGGGGGATATTATCTTTGAGTCATTTGATTCTATGGTTGTTCAGTCCTATGTTGTACCACCCCCAGAGGTCATAACACTTATACCCGGATCAGCTGACACGCTTCGGGACCTGATACTTAAGGAGATCCCTAAACACAGGCTTCCCTTTTATAGTATTGAATGGGAAACTCCTGGGGAGGATGCAATGAGAAAGGGTAGAATAATTCTAAACAATGCAGAGAAGGGGCGGGAGCTATTAATTGTCGATTCCTTTTCTAAGGATTGGATTGAAACTAAGTTCCCAGGAATAATTAAAAAGTGCACAAAGCCTACTACGCCTCTACGTCA
>Ga0180432_10004882_pt1 | contig 18127 bp, 12 predicted proteins | sample SS_ome_10_FD_132414 | JGI IMG/M metagenome (GOLD analysis project Ga0180432, IMG submission 132414) | Hypersaline lake sediment archaeal communities from the Salton Sea, California, USA - SS_1_MS_2 metaG | ecosystem: Environmental > Aquatic > Non-marine Saline and Alkaline > Hypersaline >...
CCCCTCGATACCCCGCTCGCCGAAGCCGCCAGGCACCACGATGCCCGCCACGCCTTTGAGGCGATCCCAGCCCCGACCGCGCTCCAAATCCTCGGAGCTGACGAAGCGGAGATCGATGTCCCATCCGTGGGCCACGCTGGCGTGATCGAGCGCCTCGGTGACGCTCATGTAGGCGTCGTGGAGCTCGACGTACTTTCCCACGATGGCGATGGGCAGGGTTGGCTTGGGAGCGCGAATCCTATGGACCAGGTCCTCCCACTCCTCCAGGTTGGGCTCGCTGACGTCGAGTTGGAGGCGCTCGGCGATGAAGTCGCCCAGTCCATCGTCCTCCAGCAGGAGGGGGACCTCGTAGAGCACGGGCGTCGTCACCAGCGGGATGACGGCCTGTCGGTCGACGTCACAGAAGAGGGAGATCTTGTCCCGGAGAGACTCGTCGACCTCGTAGTCGGCGCGGGCGATGATGGCGTCGGGCTGGATGCCGAGGGAGCGGAGCTCCCGGACGCTGTGTTGGGTAGGTTTGGTCTTAAGCTCGTCCGTGGCACTAATGTGCGGCAGGAAAGTCACATGGATGTAGAATGTGTTGTGACGGCCCACATCCTGACGCATCTGGCGGAGGGCCTCAAGGAAGGGCAAGCCCTCGATGTCACCGACGGTACCCCCAACCTCGACAATCACGACCTCAGCGCCGGTCTGCTCCCCGACCAAGGCGATTCGCCGTTTGATCTCGTCGGTGATGTGAGGGATGACCTGGATCGTTCCGCCCAGGAAGTCCCCGCGGCGCTCGCGGGAGATAATCTCGGCGTACACCTGCCCCGTGGTGACGTTGCTGGCCTGGGTCAGGTTCTCGTCGATAAAGCGCTCGTAGTGCCCGAGGTCGAGATCAGTCTCAGCGCCGTCGTTGGTGACGAAGACCTCACCGTGCTGGTACGGTGACATGGTCCCCGGGTCGACGTTGATGTACGGGTCGAGCTTCTGGATCGACACACTCACCCCGCGGGCTTTGAGGATGCGGCCCACAGAACCGGCCGTGACGCCTTTGCCGACGCCGCTGAGTACGCCTCCGGTGCAGAATATGTACCTTCTTCCTTTGTCCATAGATTCTCAACCAGCTTGTGACTCTAGGCGCAGTCACGTGTTACCTGACAGGCGAATGGCACAAGAAATCGGGAGCGTCACTTGCGCGACCCTCCCTAAGATCAATCAGACTTCGCGTCTGGTTTGGATGAGCTGTGGCGTCTGCCGCCAATGCCGCCGGCTAAAGCAGAGCGGTCAGATCCTCGGCGGTGCGGCGCATGTCCAAGAATACGAGCCCGAGCTTGGCCTCTTGATGCGCTAGCACAGTCAGGACGGCTTCCTCGCCGACGGACATCAGTATGACGTAACCCTGATCGCCCTTGACGTAGACCTGACTCAGCCTTCCCCGCCCGAGCTCCGTGGAGATCCGATCACCCAGAGAGAGCATGGCGGCCGACATCGCAGAGACTCGGTCCTCCTCAACGCCGGGGGGAAGGGCCGAGGCGATAATGAGCCCATCGACACTGACGAGGGCCGAGGCCTCAACGTCGGGCGTGCTCATCTGCAGGCCCCGCAGCCGGTCTATGAGTTGCTCTGTCCTTGACTTTGCCATGCGGTCTCCTTCCACCTCCAACGGGGTATCTCGATCGTCTTGGTTTGCTGCCCGACATCGTCTCTTCAGGATGTGTGCTCGACTCGTACCTCGCCGTATCGAGCCTTAGAGAATTGGTGACTACCCCCCTGGACAAGCACGCCAACTATAGCATAGCTGGTGGGGGGTGTCAAACAAACGTTGCGGAGGGGGGACAGGCGTCACGCTCGGTTTGCGAGCCAGCGGCGTCGGGGCGGACCCGCCTAAGGGGCCAACCGTCAGCGAGGGCGTAGGTGGGGACGTCCAAAGGGTGCCGCGGTCTGCCAGGCCATGGATCAAGATCCTCGCTGGTTCAATTGGAATCCTCGACCTGGCTGCTGTAGCGACGCTGGATCCGGCTCCAGGCAGCGCGGACTTGGGCGAGGTCGTCGCGGCGCTCGGGCAGCTCGCCGTAGTGGACGAGGACGTAGAACTCGGTGATAAGAGCGGCGTCCGTTTGGTTCTCCGGGAAGGCGGTTCTCAGTGTGTCCAAGTAGTCGTAGGGCGTCTCATCGACGCGGCGAGGGCGGCCGCGTCGGGCTGCCAGCGCGGCCAAATGAGCGTACGTGCGTCGGATGGTTTGGGCTGCGAAGAGGCCCAACACTCGGGACCCGGCAAGAGCCTCGCCCATCTGTTTAAGGCCTCGACGGCTGCCTCTCAACAGCCCGTCGAGGGTCGACCGGAGACGGAGGCCATCCCAGACGGATTCACGCGTTCCCTCGCTGAGCCCTCTCGACCTCGCCCGGAGCCGCGAGAGCGAGACCGCAACCAGGAGGAGCACGATCAGGGTCCCCACAGCAGCCACGACCAGTCTGATGATCTCCATCTGGTCTGTGGTGAAGGGAGGGGCCCACGGTTCGCCGGCCTCTGAGGCGTAGTCCGGAAAAGAAACGTCATCGAAGAGGTCGGCCAACGCACGGCCTACCTCGTACCGCTGGAGAAGGACGACCAAGGGTTGAAGGATGAACTGCGCCAGCCAGGCGAGGGCATATAGGATGACAAAGATGACGACCTGGAGGAAACGTAGGACGGGAAGAAGGACACCGCCCAGAGCTTGCCCGGTCAAGACGGAGGTCAAGCCGGCGGCCGCAGCGAGTACGATGGAGCCGACGATCATCGTAGTGACCAGCCACCCGAGACCGAAGGGGCTCTCCCGGCCTCCGTACTGCTGTCCAATCTCGTCCGCCCGAGCCATGGCAATGCCAAGCAGGCTGATGAAGAAGAAGAGGTAGACAATTCTCTGATAGGGCCACCTGACCATCGATCCAGCGATGGCGGTCGTGACCACAAGAATCAAAACGCCGAGCCGGAAGTGGAAAGCGACGCTCGAGCTATCCAGTCTCCGCTGGGCTAGGACCAACCCGCGCCACCAGAGAAAGGCGGTAAGGAATAAGACAAGCATCTCGGGGCCGAAAAGGTTCCGGCGCAGCTGCTGATACACGGAGATGATCCAACGGCTCCACAACCCGTGGCCAGGATAGACGACACGCTGCACAGCCAAGGCGCTGCTGAGCAGCACGCCTGCGACGATAAGGGCCGATCTCGCTTCGGAGCCGACCAGGAAACGGAAAGAGAGGCGCGCCACGTAATGAATGGCCAAGATGGCAAGGAGGAGACTGCCGAAGAGGGCCCAGACGCCGACATCGGTTATTGGGGCGAGGAGGGCTACGTAGAGGGGCGTAATGACACAGACATCCATGGCGCCTAGCGTGACATAGACCAACTCGCGGCGGATGTACGGCGTGAGGCGGGCCATAGTTGGCTTCCCAGTGGCGTCCATCTCTTCCGCGGGAATGCGCATCTCAAGAATTCCCTTATCTTAGGCGCTACGCATGGGTCGCATGACGGTAGGCTTCCATGTTCAGTAGTCCCGACGCCATAAGGGCCTTTCTCGATGATGTCAGCGCTCCATTGGTCTGGTTGAAGACGGGAAGGGAGGGAGGCAGGTGGTAAGTGAGGACACTGCACAGGGGGGATGGTGGTTTCCCCTCAAGAGAGACCAGAGCCAGGCGTCGTCCGGCGTCCCGGAGGGTGACGATGATGTCCTCGAGGCGATGGGTGACGATGGGCGTTACCACGACGAGGGTCGCGCCCCAGGGCAGGCGCGGACTCTCGCGACGGAGAACCTTCTCTATGGATCCGGTGGCGAAACTGGTAACGCCGGCTAGCATCTCCAGAATGGCGGCTAGTTGCTCCGGAGACCGGCCCGGGGGCACGCGGGCCGGCTGATCGGATTGAACAAGGCAGCCATTGGTCACCATGCCCACCTTGTGTCTGTGCCCCACAGCCCACACGGCGATGGAGGCGGCGACGCTGATAGCGTTTTCCAAGAGGGTGGGGAGGACTCCCTGCCAGTGGTGCTCGAAGGTGCTGACGTTCAGGAAGACCACCGACTCTAGCGAGGCCGTGGGTTCGTAGACGCGGACCTGCAGTTCGCCTTTGTGCGCGGTGGCCTTCCAATGGATACGGCGCATGCCGTCCTCCGGGCGGTGGTCGCGGACCCCGATGGTGCTCAGAGGGTCCTCGATCATTCGGCGCTGGGCGCGGCGCTGCCCGAAAGGGTCCTTGGGCGGGAGGCCGAAGTCGGACAGAGGCCACGCCCTGGGGAAGACGACCAACCGATCATCGCTGCATCGTTCCTGCTGCTCTTCGAAGAGGGTGAAGAGATCACCGGATTTGAGGTGGACACGTCCGAGGCCGTAGATACCTCGCTTGGTACACGCCAGACGGTAGCTCCGGCTCACACGTTCGTACCAGCGCAGCGCCAGTACCTGTTGGAGATAGCCCATTCGCGGGATATGGGTGGGCATGAGCGCCCCATCCTCCAGGGTAAGGGAGAGGGGAATTTCGTCCTTGATCTCAAGCCAACTCACTGGGAGGAACTTCCGATTGGTAATCTGCACCGTCATCGCGACGGACTCGCCCGGAAACGCCCGCTCTTGGTCGAGCTTCCTCGTGTAGTCCAGCTTGCAGAGGGAGCGACGCTTCCACAGCCAGGCTACGGGGATGACCGTGAGGATGCTGGCGGCCAAGGCGAAGACGGCCGGCTCATCAAGGATAATCCCAACCACGATGAGAAGAGCGGCCATTTCGAACCAGACGGGCGTAAACTGGCCCCCGCGCCGGGACCGTGCCTCAGCTGTCTTCGTTCCCTCTCGCTTCATAGGCGTTCGATCCGGACTGCTACAGGCGGAAGGGCATTAAGCCTCCTCGACTGGAACGGGCACGCCCTCGATGACGTCGACCAGAATCTCGGTGAGCGCGCGCCCCCTGAGCCGAGTCGTGGGACTGATCATGATACGGTGGGTTAGCACGTGGGGTGCGAGGTACTTGACGTCGTCAGGGAGCACGTAGTCGCGCCCACGGATGGCGGCCAGCGCCTGGGCGCAGCGGTAGAGGGCCAATGTGCCGCGGGGGCTGACGCCGAGCTCGACGTCGGGGTGCTCACGTGTGGCGCGGACGACGTCGACCACATAACCCCGGACAGACTCTTCCACACGCGTGTCGCGGACGCGCTGTTGAAGCGCTCGCAGGTCTTCGGGCGTCGTAACCGGGCCTAGTTCCTCCAGAGGATCATCTCTCTCGAATCGCAGCAGCATAGCGTGTTCCTCGTCCTCAGTTGGGTATCCGAGAGAGAGACGCAGGAGAAAGCGGTCGATCTGGGCCTCGGGAAGGGGGAAGGTGCCTTCGAGTTCGATGGGGTTCTGGGTGGCAATCACCAAAAAGGGCCTGGGCAGGGGATGGGTCTCGCCATCGACGGTGATCTGCTGCTCCTGCATGGCCTCAAGGAGGGCGGACTGGGTGCGGGGGGTGGCGCGGTTGATCTCGTCCGCCAGGACGACCTGGGACATCACAGGCCCTGGCCTGAACTCGAACTCCTGGATCTTCTGATTGAAAAAGCTAATGCCGGTGACGTCCGAAGGGAGGAGATCGGGCGTGAACTGGATGCGGCGGAAGGCGCATCCGAGGCTGCGAGCCAACGCTCGGGCGAGAGTGGTCTTGCCGATCCCGGGTACGTCCTCCACGAGAATGTGGCCCTCACAGAGGACCGCCACGAGCCCCAACTCAATCACTTCCGACTTGCCGATGATGACCTTTTGGACGTTCTCCCGCACCTGCGCGGCGGTCTTTTCAATCATTATGGTCCTCCAGGCGGTGGTGCTGTCTGTTGTGACGGCGTCTGTCGAGCACGGTTCGCATCCAGGGTATCCGGCAGTGATACAGCGGGTTCGGCGCACGTACCGTCGATGGGAGTATAACACGGACCAGCTTCGCTCGGCAACTGGACCCCTGGTGGGTTGTTGACTTGTCGCCGGGGGTGCGCTAACGAGTTGTCGCGGACATGGTGACCGGTTGGACACCGTTGGCGCCAAACGGGCGCCGCTGTACTGACTAGTTGTGACTGGTATACGTGGCAAGCGTACGCTCGTGAGGTGCATCGCACCGGTAGGGGCGACAACCCGTTAGTGCACCTTGTCGCCGGCTGTCTCTTGCCCCACCTAGCTCCTGCGGTATAATGATCCCCCGGTGCGTAGTCCTGTCTGCTAGGAAGTGGTGGGCAACGGGACAGTGACCTTCAACGAAGCTCCCAGAACCCAGAAACGAGGAAGCATGCCCCGAACCTACGTGGCCCTTGACCTGGAGACCACGGGTCTCGATGCCCAGCGTGATGCGATCATCGAGGTTGGAGCGGCGAGGTTTCGCCGCGACGAACAGCTAGACACCTACTCCACGTTTGTCGACCCCGGGCGTCATATCCCCCGCGAGATCACGACCCTGACCGGCATCACAGATCGTGACGTGCGGGGGGCGCCTCATCTCTACGACGTACTGCCCGACTTGGTGCGCTTCGTCGGAGGTGAGCCCGTGATTGGACATAGTGTGAACTTCGACCTGCGGTTTCTCCAGCAGCACTCTCAGGATTTCGACAACGAGTACCTGGACACGTTCGAGTTGGCCGGTGTGCTCCTTCCTGATGCTGACCGGTACAGCCTCAACCGCCTGGCCCAGATGCTGGGGGTCACCCTGGAGCAGGCGCATCGAGCACTGGATGATGCGGTGGCGAGCTATCGAGTCTTCCGCGCGCTGATGGTCCGGGCCGCATCGCTCCCGGCGCGGTTGCTGAAGGAGATCATTGGTCACAGTGAGAGGGCCTCTTGGCAACCGTGCGCGTTTTTCCGCGAGGCGTTGGAGGAGATGGCGCACCGGCCTCCTGCGGAGCGACACTCGCCAGAGCGTCTAGGTCCTGATGGCCCGCTGTTCAAGGCTGGTGAGAAGGTCGAGCGCCTGGAACCGGTGAACGATACGACATCCCTCGAGGTCGGCTCTCTGGCGTCTCTGCTGGATAAGGGGGGAGCCCTCGCTGAGCGGTTCCCAAATTATGAGTACCGCCCACAGCAGGTGGAGATGTTGCGGGCTGTAGCGGAAGCGTTCAACGAGGGACGTCACCTGCTGGTGGAGGCCCCGACGGGCGTGGGTAAGTCGCTAGCTTACTTGATTCCGACGGTGCATTGGGCGCTCCAGAACGGCGAGCGTGTGGTGATCTCGACGAACACGATTAACCTGCAGGAGCAGCTGCACGACAAAGACTTGCCAGACTTGGATCACATTCTTTCGGCTGATTTCCGGGCCACGGTACTGAAGGGGCGGTCGCACTACCTCTGTCCGGCTCGTTTGCAGGCACTTCGTCACCGCGGCGCGCGATCCCCGGAACAGGCGCGCGTGCTGGCCAAGGTCCTCATCTGGCTCCTACGTACCAAGGACGGGGATGGCGACGAGCTTTTTTTGCCGACGGGGTTGGAACGGAGCATGTGGCACCGGCTATCGGCGGACTACGAGGGCTGCGATCCAGAGCGCTGCCGTTTCTTCCAACGGGGGGTCTGCTACTTCTACCGCGCTCGGCGGGCGGCGGAGGCGGCCCATCTGATCATCGTGAATCACGCACTGCTACTGGCCGATGTGGCTGTCCAGAATCGGGCTCTGCCGCAGTACAAGTATCTGGTGGTGGATGAGGCGCATCACCTCGAGTCTGCGATCACTCAGGGGCTGAGCTTTGAGACGGATCGAACGAGCGTGCGACGTCTCTTGAGCGAGATTGGGCACGTGACCCAGGGGGGGCGCGTGACTGGCCTGTTGAGCCAGGTTCTGGGACGCTGTCAGCAAGCGCGGCTGCCGAAGGATGTGATGGATGAGGTAGAGCTTGCCATCGGAAGGATCGGACAGTCCGTTGAGGGTGCGCTTCGGCAACTGGACACGTTCTACGACCGGATAGAGGACTTCGTAGCGGAGCAGAAGGGGGACCGCCCCAGCCGGTACTCCTTCCGTATGCGGCTGGGTTCTGGGATTCGAGTCCAGCCGGCGTGGGACGCCATCGAGATCGCGTGTGATGACCTCGATCGGCCGGTCCGCGTTGCCGTGGGGGAGCTGGAGAAGCTAGCTGGCGGCCTGGATGAGTTGGTCGCCAGCTACGATCTACCGGACGCCGATGAACTCCAGGTGCAGATGCTGGGCATGGCGCAGCACCTAGAGGAGGTACGCGCCAAGATCAGCCACATGGTCATGGATCCGTCGGATTCTCTCATCTACTGGCTGGAGATGCAGCCAAACAGCGATCATCTAAGCCTGCACGCCGCTCCGCTGCACGTCGGGCCATTGATGCAGGAGGAGCTGTTTCACAAGAAGAACTCGGTGGTGCTGACCTCGGCTACACTGCGCACGAGCGGCACGTTTGACTTCTTGAGGGAGCGGCTGCACGCCTGGGATGCCAACGAGCTGGCCGTCGGCTCTCCTTTCGACTACGAGAGCTCGACGCTCTTCTACATCGTTGACGACATTCCGGAGCCCAGCGAGCGGGGCTACCAGAACATCGCCGCACAAGGCATGGCCGAGTTGTTCCGTGCCACGAAGGGACGGGCGTTGGCGCTGTTCACTTCATACCGTCAGTTACGCGCCACATACAAGACAATCAAGGCCCCCCTCGCTCAATCCGGGATCATGGTCCAAGCCCAGGGTCAGGGCATCTCACGGGCTCAGCTACTGGAGAACTTCCGGGGTGGGGACAAGAGGGTTCTGCTGGGTACCAGGAGTTTCTGGGAAGGGGTGGATGTGCCCGGGGACCCGTTGAGCTGCCTGGCTATCGCGAAACTTCCCTTCAGCGTGCCAAGCGATCCGGTCTACGCGGCGCGGGCGGAGACCTTTGAGCAACCGTTCCGGGATTTCACCGTGCCGGAGACGATTCTGCGCTTCCTGCAGGGGTTCGGCCGGCTGATTCGGACGCGGGATGATCGGGGCATCATCGTCTGCTTCGACAAGCGTTTGCTGACGAAGTCCTACGGTCCGTTCTTCCTTGAGTCTCTGCCCGATCCATCGATTCGTCGTGGGTCCATCACCCAGCTGCCGAAGGTGGCGGCGGATTGGTTGGAGCGGTAGTACGTTGTCAGCGGACGGTTGCGTGCAAGACGTAGTCAAGCGCTATGTCGTCAGAAGGATTGGTCAGGGTGATGAAGTAGTCCTGGGCTGCGGGCAGCGCGGCGATGGAGAGGTTTCGCGACCCCGGCGGAATCTCCCACGTGGAGCCTTCATCTGCACCCCACACGGTCACCTCAAGGGACGCGGGCGAAACCTCCAACGTCACGGCCTGGTCGTCGAGAGCTTTCGGCACATAGCGGTATCGACCACCTGAGGCTTCTAGCGTACGAGTGACGGTTGCGGACGTGGCCCCGCGATCGAACTCGATGCGGGGGCAGGCGACTGTGAACGGTCGGTCGCTCTGGTCGTACAGCGACGGGTCGCGACTGCTGGAGACCTGGACCCTCATGTCATCGGATCTTGCCACGCCGAGGTCACTTACCAGCCCCACGGGGAGTGCCCACACGTAGCTTCCAGACACTGCATCCACCTGACCAGCCACGAGCCAGGCCTTGCCACCGGATGCTGCCTCGATGTCCACCACCTCTACTCCCGATGAGCGCCATCGGATGGTCTGGGTGGTGCCCTCCAGCCACAACTCGTTACCGTCCGGTTCAACGAACTCAATGGAGGCCTCCTGGGTTGGAGAAAGTGTAAGGGTCAGTGTGTACGGTGTTGCTTCGGTGGATCTGATGTCCACGCGTTTCTCCAGAAGTTGGCAGCTCACCCCGCCAGCTGTTATCGTGGGCGGCCGGCTTGCTGACCCGTAGGTGATCCTTCTGGATGAAAATCAGGCTCACGGGCTTCACAGCGGTGACCGACAGGACAACGGGCCCCGCCTCTTGCGCAATGAAGCTATGTCGGCTGATGTCGCCCTCGTCAAGGCTGCCTGTAAGGGTGGCTGAGGTCTCCCCCGGTTCGAAGGTGATGCGAAGCGGGGCGGGCGGACTCTCGGTCGGTTCAACTCCGTCGGACGATTCGGCGGTGGTTGATTCCTGGGGACCCTCCCCTGCCGTGGTCGGCGTCGCCTCTGCCGGAGCACGTAATGTGAGTGTCGGTGGGGATGACGGCGTCTGCCTCGGTTTGGCCAGCTCGTAGGACACACAGCCGAGGATTGAGACGAGGATGAGTAACCCAAGCAGCAAGAGTCCGGTTCTCTGCCTCATGGGTGATCCTCCCCAATTCCCCGTCCACAATCCTGCCAGGCTTTCCGCCGCGAGACTAGCGAGGTCTGACGTCGGCCCCGGGCACCCGAACGGAGGCGATGATTTCGTGCATCACGGTCTCGCCGGTGACGTCGCGCAGGCGTGCGGCCGGGCTGATGATGATGCGGTGGGACAGCGTCGGGATTGCCAGCTGCTTCACATCGTCAGGGAGCACGTACTCGCGCCCGTGCATGGCGGCCCAAGCCTGCCCCGTTCGGTAGAGGGCCAGCGAGCCGCGGGGGCTCGCTCCCAGATAGATGTCGGAGTGCTGGCGGGTCCTCTCGATCAAGTCGACAATGTACTCTTTGACGAGGGTGTCCACGTAGACGTCCTTCAACGTTTCCTGGGCTGAGAGAAGGTCGGCCACGGGCAGCACCTGCTCGATCTGGGTCACAGGGTGGACGTAGCGCTGGGATTCCAGGATGGCAATCTCGGCCTCCGGCCTTGGGTAACCCAGGCGGATGCGAATGAGGAAGCGGTCCAGCTGCGCCTCTGGAAGGGGGAAGGTGCCCTCGTACTCGATGGGATTCTGGGTGGCCATCACAAGGAAGGGTGCCGGGAGCGGATGCGTCACGCCGTCCACGGTTACCTGCAATTCCTGCATAGCCTCAAGGAGCGCGGCCTGGGTCTTAGGGGTCGCACGGTTGATTTCGTCCGTCAGGACGATCTGGGCCATGATTGGCCCCGACCGGAACTCAAACTCGCGAGTCTTCTGGTTGAAGATGGACACCCCCGTGACGTCGGATGGAAGCATATCGGGTGTGAACTGAATTCGGCTGAAGGTACAGCCCAGGGAGGTGGCCAGGGAGCGGGCGAGCATCGTCTTCCCCACGCCCGGTACGTCCTCGATGAGGATATGGCCTCGCGCCAGAAGCCCCACGATGACTAGCTCGATAGCCTCTCGCTTTCCGATAATCACTTGCTCGACGTTCTGGGTCAGCCTTCTCGTAACACTCTGTACAGCCTCAATATCCATCGGTCTCCTTACGTGAGCTCACGCTCGTCCACGGGCCCAGCCGCTCTACCCCCATCCGGAGTTTGGTGGGTCCGATACGATTACGCGCCGACCGCTTTCCAGGTCTACCGGGCAGCCTGCATGCTGCGTCCTTCACAGTCTTAGCTGTCTCCCCCTTAAGACCTCAGCGATGACCGAGCACCCCGCCCGCAGATCGTTCAGCGGGAGGTCTCCGGGCAGGCGGCAGGGTGTGTGGGTGCTCAACGAAAGACACCCCAGCCCAGCATGCACACGCCCAAGAGCATAGGTGAGGATCTCGTGATGGTCGAAAGCCAAAGCCGGCAATCCACGGATGGACCACCAGCGGGCTTTGGCTGCATCACTGCCCGGCTTCAACAAAGGCATGGCGTGGCCGGCGATGACAGACAGATAGGCGATGGTAACCACGTGGCCCCGGGGATCGCGCCCGGGGGCGCCGAAGGCGCGGAGTTGCTCAAGGTGAAGGTCTTGGATGCCGGTCTCCTCCCGGAGTTCGCGCGCCGCTGCGTCGCTTGGTGGTTCTCCCACATCGACAAAGCCGCCTGGGAAGGCCCACATCCCCCTAAACGGTGGGTTGCCCCGCTGGACGAGCAGAACGCGCGGGTCACCCTCTCCCAGGGCGAGGAGGACGACGTCCGCCGTCAGGGCGGGGTGCTCATAGTCGTGGATGGACATGGGGCCTCCTGCCTTGAAGTAGGGCGGTTAGAGGGAGCGTTGGGCTCCGCGAGACGGATCCGCAGAGAGAAACTGGACCTTTCCCAGGCTCTTCGGATGGCCGCAGGGACTCGCTGTAGTCTTGTCCACCACAGGTATCGATCGACGGCCTGGTGGTGCTTCGATCCCGGCCAGCTCGCCAGGGACACGCTGGGCTGAAGGTGCCATCGGCGTGCCCACGAATGCGTCCGTCGTCCTGTGGCAGCGGGCCTCCGCGGGATTGCTGGCGGGATGCCCTGGGCATACGAGTCCCTCCTCACGGCGTTATCACGGTTCGAACACCGCGGCCGAAGGTCTCCAGTCCGTCCAGGACCTCGTTGATGGCGTCGGCGTTCAGATCCACGGTCCGGGTTACCACGTCGGAAAGATCGAGGACGCCGCGCCGGGCGTACTCGATGAGCAAAGGCAGCTCCTGGAGAAGGTGATCGGCCGAGCCAATGACCTCAGCCTCGCGACCCAGGAGATCGGCGTAGGTATCCACTTGTAGCGGCTCGGAGGCGATGCCGACCAGCACGGCGCGGCCGAAGAAAGCCAGGGACTGCACGGCCTGCTTCATCGTGGATGGCAAGCCCACGAGCTCGAGAGAGACGTCCGTGCCCCTGCCGTCGGTAAGTCGACGGATCTCCTCGATGGGATCCTTCTGGGAGGCGTTGACGGGGATGGCCCCAAGGCCCTCGGCCATAGCCAACCGCTCCTCGTTGATATCCACAGCGTAGACATCTAGCGCGCCCATAGTCGCGGCGAGCTGAACGGCCGACATCCCCAACCCCCCGACACCGAAAACGGCCACCGTCTCGCCAGGATGAAGACGACCCTTGCGGAGGGCGTGGAACGACGTGGCCGACGAGCACATCATGACCGCGCCCTGCACGAAGGGGATCTCGTCCGGAAGGGGGACGGCGCTGCGGGCGGGGATGACGATCGCCTCAGCGTAGCCTCCGTCCCGGTACTTGCCGATCATGGAGGCCTCGACACAGAACTGCTCGCTGCCAAGGGCGCAGTAGTGACAATCCCCGCAGGTTGTGAGGTAGTGAAGGCATACGCGGTCGCCGACCTGCACGTTGGTGACCTGCGACCCGACCTCCTCGATGACGCCTGCGACCTCGTGGCCCGGGGTAATGGGAAGTGGAGCGACCGGCGAGTTTCCAGCCCGGTAGTGGGCGTCTGAATGGCAGATGCCGGCCGCTCTGACGCGGACCAGCACGTCCCGCTCTCCTACCTTGGGTAGCATGACCTCGCGCTCCTGAAGCGGGGCGCCGATTTCGACGATCTGAACGGCTTTCATCGTTTGCGATCTCCTTTGTCGTTGGTCTCGTTCGTTTGTGCTTCTTGAAGCCGGACCTTCGGCCCGCACGTTGGCAGTCGCAAGGTGCTCGGAGGACGAGATCAGGTCGGATTGTGGCACTACGAGAGCAGCGCGGTCAAGTCCTTTACGTCCGAAAGGTGTTCGGCTGCGTGAATGGTCTCCAGCACGCGGTCCGTGTGATCCGGCTCAAGGACTCGGACGGTGAGCCAGCGGAACTTGTCCTCCAGGCTGTCGAGGTCCCAGGTTCTTTGTGGGTAGTTGATCTCGCCCTCGACAGCGTCGCTCTCAAGCGCACGCCCGTCGCGGAGTCGGAAAGTCACTCGGCTGACGTACTTGCCCTCAGGGTTGCCCTGGCACGCCAGGCGGTAAAGCCGAGTCATCTCTTCAGTCTCGACGACGGAGATCCTCTGGGCCAAGTCACGGATCTCCTTCCTGGTCAGGACTGGGGTCAGTATCTGATCGGGTCCGACCTCACCGTCGACGATGAAGGCCGCCACGGGCCATGCGAGATTGAATTGAGCCTCTTCCGTCGTGGTGGGCAGATCCGTTCCAAGGCACAGTGCCTCGTGGAAGGTCTCGACCACGACGTGATCTATCTCCCCTGCCGTAAGATCGTACGCGGTCATCAGCTGATCCGCCGCCATGATGATCGCGTGAACCCAGGCGCAGCAGGCATACCGCTTCCACGCCAGGCCGTCAGTCATTATGTAATGGTCACCGATGTCCGCCACCCAGTCCTGATGCGACTGGAAGTCGAAGAGGCTGGGAATCCCGGTGAATCCCCGCTCGGCGAGCTGGGCGGAGAGGATGCCATTCATGGCACCCCACCCGACACCGTGCTTAACCATGGCAGGGTGGTCGATGTCCCGCATCATGGGTAAGTTGGGCGCGTGGTATTCCGCGACGCCCAGAGCGTGTCTAGTCTGCTCTGCATTGAGCTCCATCAGATGGGAGGCGACCGCAGCGCAGGCCATCGAGCCCCAAGACCCGCAGGCCTGGTAGACATCGTGGGTCGCGTGCCAGATGCGGGCCGCCCGATGGGCCACCTCGTAGCCGACGACGATGCCGGTCAGCAAGTCACTGCCGCTGAGAGTCAGAGCCTCGGAGAGTGCCAAGGCTGTCGGAACGATCTGGGCCCCGGGATGGCCCTTGGTGTAGAGCGCACAGTCGTCGATATCGATGGCATTGGCGGCGTACGCATTCGCGAATGCGGCACCGGCTGCCGAAGAGCGCCGTGCGTGGAGAAAGATGGTCGACGCGTCGCCGGACCAGCAAGTTGCGGCGACATCGGCAGCGATCCTACTCACAGGGGTCTGCGTCCCGGCGAGCGTCGCTCCCACGCTGTCCAGCAGTGCCATACGGGCAATGCGCTGAGTGTCCGCTGGAATCCGGTTCCAGGACGTTTCAGTGACGAAATCGGCGATGAGTCGACTGCCGCCCAAGCATCCCTCCACGCGTTTTCGCACTACGTGTTGTGCCGCCCAAAGCGGCGCACAAACCCGCCTGGCCCAGGACATCCGCGGCCTCGCGAGAGGCTTCAGGGGCCAGATGGTTCTTCGATTATACCTAACAAGATCGGGCGTGGAAAGGGCAGAGGGAGTCCGTAGACCCGCAGTTGGGACGGTCTTTGCCAAATCACGGGGGCTGTGCTACACTGGCCTCGACACGCGGCGGACCCCAACAACTTCATCAGAGGCGCGGCGACCCTCCACCTGCGACGTCCGCTCTCGGGTTTGCCTAAACCTCCTCTGCCCCGTACCGGGAATGCCAAGGAGGACCATTTTGTCCACCCTATTGCTCAAGGACGCGGAGCTCCTCGTGACGATGGAGGGGCATGGGGAGTCGAATCGCCTGATTCCCGACGGCGGTCTCTACGTGCGCGACAACACGATCGCCCAGGTAGGACCTACGTCGGAGCTTCCCGATCATGCCGACGAGGTCATCGACGCCAGCGGGATGGTCGTCCTGCCTGGCTTGGTGAACACGCATCACCATTTGTATCAGACTCTCACGCGAGCTGTGCCGGGCGTGCAGGATGCCCCGCTCTTCAAGTGGCTGAAGATCCTGTATGGCATCTGGGCGGGGATGACGCCTGAGGCGATCTATACGAGTGCGCTGGTAGGGCTCGCGGAGCTGATGCTATCAGGCTGTACGACGGCATCCGATCACCTGTATATCTATCCAGGAAACTGCCGCATCGACGATGAGATCCGTGCGGCAAAGGAGATCGGAATACGCTTCCAGCCTTGCCGAGGGTCGATGAGCCTGGGGCAGAGCGAGGGGGGACTGCCGCCGGATGAGGTCGTGGAGGGTGAGGACTTCATCCTCCAGGACACACGGCGGGCGATCGAGACCTACCATGATCCCGAGCCGGGTGCGATGATGCGTGTCGCGGTGGCGCCCTGTTCGCCCTTCTCCGTCACGCCGGAGCTGATGCGTGAGTCGGCGGCCCTGGCCCGCTCGTACGGAGTGATGCTCCACACGCATCTGGCGGAGACGAAGGATGAGGAGGCGTTCTGTCTGGAGCGTTTCGGACGGAGGCCGGTGGCATATGCGGATGACCTGGGTTGGATGAGGGAGGATGTCTGGCACGTCCATTGCGTCCATCTCAGTCCCGAGGAGATCGAGCTGTTCGCCGAGACGGGCACAGGGGTCTGCCACTGTCCCAGCTCGAATATGCGGTTGGGTTCTGGCATCGCGCCGATCCGCTCCCTCCTTGACGCGGGCGCGAAGGTGGCGCTGGGCGTCGACGGGTCCGCCAGCAACGATTCATCGCACTTGCTGGCGGAGGCACGTATGGCACTACTCCTCCAGCGGGTTCAGGGGGCTCCGACGGCGCTTTCCGCCGAAGACGTACTGTGGATGGCAACTCGGGGCGGGGCAGAGGTACTGGGCAGGGAGGACATCGGGCAGCTGTCGCCGGGCAAGGTCGCCGACGTCATTGGGGTCAGCCTGAACCGACTTGACTACGCAGGCGGGCTCCACGACCCCTTGGCGCTGCTCGTGTTCTGTCAGCCGCAAGGTGTTGATCTTTCGATCATCAACGGCAGGATCGTGGTGGAGGATGGCCACCTCGCCACCCTCGAGTTGGGTCCTGTCGTGGAGCGTCACAACCGGATCTCGCGGGAGCTCGTGCGGGGAGAGCACGGCTAGACCGTGGCCGCCGATGTCCGCACGGGACGCTGGGGGAACGGAGCGCTTCGGAAGTCGGCCGGGCAAGGGGGATGCTGAGGAGGGGGCCCTGCACCAGGAACTGAATCGGGGCGTGCTAGAGACTATTCTGGAGGCTAGGGACGTCACCTCGCTCTCCGTCGAGGCGCTGGTCGACTTGACGCGGGAGGGGATCGTCGATTACCTGCCGGATGGGATCTGGCAGGTGGATCCGCGGAACGGTGACCGAATCTTGTTCCACTCTTCGCGGGGCCGACGTCCCCACGACAACGCGCCCGAGGGAGATACCGATATCCCTGAGCGGCCGTGCGCGATTTGCGAGGGGCGCACTACGGGCATCATCGATGTGGCGGACCTCAGTGAAGGTTTCACGTTTATCAACAAGAACATGTACCCGATCCTCTATCCCTTCGAGAAAGCTGGGACTGCTGCAGGGCTCCATTTCCTCCAGTGGACTTCTTCGCAGCATGAGCAGGACTGGCACAATATGATTCTGGAGGACCGGGTGGTGGTGATGGAACGCTTGGCCGCGCTTGAGGAGACGCTTCTGGTGGGTGGTGATCAGCTTCCAGCCGCGAAAGGTACGAACGAAGCGAGCGATGCCACCAGATACGTCGTCATCATCAAGAACTACGGTCATCTGGTCGGCGGGTCCCTCATTCACGGTCACCAGCAGATCGCCTTCAGCAACGTGATGCCGCGGCATTTTGAGGATAATGTCCGCTATGAGCGCGAGCACGGGGAGACCTTTTCGGCTATGATGATCCGGGAGACTTCGGAGGCGCTGATTGTCAAGGATTATGGCCCGGCGCTCCTCGTGGTCCCGCCCTTCATGCGCCGTCCGTACGATATGATGCTGCTGCTCAAGGACGTGAGCAAGGCCTATCTACACGAGCTGGAACGGGCGGAGTTCGAGGCTGTCGCTGAAGGGTGGCACGATGCTATCGGCGCCATTCGGAAGGTCATGCCCAGCGTTGGACGCGAGATCGCCTACAATGTCGTCACCAACAATGGGCCCGGGGCGGGCCTCTATTTCGATTTTCTGCCCTACACCCAGGAGATTGGAGGGGTAGAGCATCTGGGCCTTTTCGTCTGTCAGGAATTGCCCGAGAAGGCAGCCGAGCATTTGCGAGAGATCGTGCTCTGAGGAGGGAGGCCTATGCGAATCGGATTCCTGAACCCACAGGGGAACTTCGATCCGGGGGACAGTTATTGGACGGAGCACCCCGACTTTGGGGGCCAGTTGGTGTATGTAAAGTCGGTGGCGCTAGCGATGGCAGAGGCCGGCCTCGAGGAGGCCGGCCTCCTTGAGGCCGGTCACCAGGTCGACATCCTGACGCGTCGGATCGTGGATGATGCATGGCCCGAGTTCTCAGATCCCTTCGATGCTTACCGGGGGGGCCCTAACGTGCGCATCGTGCGGCTGCTAGCTGGACCTGATGCGTTCCTACGGAAAGAGTTGCTTTGGCCCCATCTGGTGCGTGACTGGGTACCCGCGATTCTGGATCATTATGACGACGAGGATGCAGGCTTGCCGGACGCTTTCACGGCTCACTACGGCGACGGCGGACTCTGCGGAGCCTTGATTGAGGACGAGACGGGCGTTCCTTTCGCCTTCACGGGGCACTCTCTAGGCGCGCAGAAAATGGATAAGCTGGACGTCGATCGAGAGAACTTGAAGGAGA
>Ga0180432_10004883_pt1 | contig 18127 bp, 17 predicted proteins | sample SS_ome_10_FD_132414 | JGI IMG/M metagenome (GOLD analysis project Ga0180432, IMG submission 132414) | Hypersaline lake sediment archaeal communities from the Salton Sea, California, USA - SS_1_MS_2 metaG | ecosystem: Environmental > Aquatic > Non-marine Saline and Alkaline > Hypersaline >...
CAAAGGACCTCAAGAAGACCGTGGACGGCCTGTTTACCCTGGCGCAGTCCCTGATGATTGCCGAGACGAGCGGCTGGATCACGGCCGAGACCGCGAGCAAGGTGTATGCCAGCATGGCCGGCCAGGTGGGCATCGAGATCGACGCGGCCGAAGAGATCAAAACCGCCGCAAGGAAGGCGGGCGATAAGGTAACGGAAGACTACGCGGCGCGCGAGGCGGTCATAGAGCAAGTCGTGGCGCGACTTGAGAAGAAAAACCCCCGGCTGAGAGTCGCATGACCCGGAGAGAGCAGGCATATAACCGGCGGCTCAAGGAGCTGATCAAAAAGACGGACAGGCTCGCGGATAGAGAAGTCGAAAAGGTGCTGGGATTTCTCGAGCAGGCAAGGTCCGAAGTGGCGGCCCGGGTCGCATCGACCGAGTGGCAGGCGCATTACATCCCGGAGCTCAAGGAGGCTGTTGAAAGGGCGATCGAGGCATTCAGGCAGCGGTATTCGGCAGGGCAGAAAGAGGGTCTGGCCAACATCTGGAACGCCGGAATAGACAGTATCGACGCGCCGCTTCAGTATGCCGGGATCAGAAGCGGCGCCCCCGAGATATCGCGGACCGTGCTCGAGGTGATGCAGGGATATTCCGCCGATCTGATCAACGGGCTCTCATCGGATGCGGTCAAGAAGATCAACAGCGAGCTCGTTCTCGGCGTGATGGGCGGAAAAACGCCCTATGAGACCATGAAGGCGATCGGCCGGAGCCTGGACGAAAAGAGCGTATTCAAGAGCCTGGGTCATAGGGCCGAGGCCATCACGCGCACGGAGATGGCCCGCGTGAACAGCGCGGCCCGGGAGGCCCGGATGCAGGCGACGGCGGAGGCCGGCACCGAGCCTGCCATGAAGTGGCAGAAGAAATGGATCGCATCGGGCAAGGCGCACCCCAGGGAAAACCATGCGGCACTTGATGGCAAGATCGTGGATGTCAACGAGGATTTTCCGGGGGGCATCCCCTACCCGCATGCACCGGGGCTTCCGGCCAAGGAGGTCGTCCAGTGCGGCTGAACGCACGTGCTGACTTCTCCGGACTGGGAGGAGCTGCCCAAGACATGGGAGGCGGTGCCTTACCAGGAGCGGGCCATTTATGATTAACAGTCTATGAAGGAGGTAAAGGTAATGACAGAGCAAGTGAAGCCAAATGGCGGGGGACAGGGAAAAGAAGAAGAGCAGCCGAAAAATATGCCGGGGAACCAGGGCGGTCCGGAGAGCACCAACACCGGAGATTTCAAGGGCCTGATCGCCGAGGCCTGCCGGGCATACGGCATCGACAAGAAGTTCGTGCTCTCTTCGCGCATGGACGGCGATGCGGCGATCATTGTGACGCAGGGCGGCGCCAAGGTGCAATACCGGAAGGGCGACGAGGTGGAAAAGCTGAGCCCGATCCGGGTAACCGGGGTCAATCCGGAAAACGAAAGGCGCAAGCCTGTGGCCGGCAAAGGAAGCCGGCACGCCAAGAAATAAAACCACCGGGAGGGTTTTTCTATGCTGTATACGAAAAAAAAGCCGCCCGACTGGCTCAAGAACCTGCCCAAGGGCGCGATCGGTATCGGGGTCGAGGTGTTCAACAATGTATTTGGTGATACCAAAGACGAGGACCGGGCAAGACGCGCGGCCTGGGCGGCGATAGAGGCCAAGTACAAAAAAGGAGAGGACGGCGAATGGCGGGCGAAAGAGGCCATGACCGGTGCGGAGAGGAGCCACCCTATCCGGTTCAGGGCCGCCCGGCAGGTGGACGAACAGGGCCTGGTGTGGGAAGCGATATTGATCGCGCCGGGGCTGAGTTCCGGATACCCACGATTTTACTGGACAGACGAGGTCTTGTCCGCTGCGGCCGGTGTGTTCCAGGGCGTGGACATCAACGCCTATGAGCTGACCGCGGATTTTTTCACCCACCTTCCTATTCCCAACCTCGAGATCCTGGATGATGTCAAACGGTACCTGGTGGCCAAGAAGGTGGGCTGGGTCGAGAAGACCTGGTGGGCCGAGAGCGAAGGCATCAAGGCGACCATCCGGTTTTTCAAGGAGGCCGCGTGGCTGCCCAAGATGATCCAGCAGGGCATGAACCAGGGAAACAGCGAGGTCCTGGGCTTATCGATCGATGCAAGAATCCAGGGCATGGAGGTCGTAGTGGACGACTTCTCCGTGGTCTGGGTCACAAAGATAGTGTCCGCAAGCAGCGTGGACGTGGTGACATATCCGGCTGCAGGCGGGAAGTTTATCCGGGCCGTTGCGGGCCTTGGCAAAAACCACAAAGGAAAGGAGACGATCATGGATAGAGAAGAGCTTCTTAAGTTAATCGAGGAGTCCCGGCCGGAATTGCTCGAGGGCAAAGACAGGGCCGCGCTCAGCGATGATGAGATCAAATCGCTGGCCCGCATGGCAATGGAAAAGCCCAAGACAGACGATGGCGGGGACAAGAAGGGCCCTGTGAAGGATCCGGCCGACGGCGGGGATAACGGTGACGGCACAAAAGATCAGCGTGCCGCGCAGGCGGCCCAGCCCAAACCTGTAACCCAGGAGGACATTAACAAGGCCATCAAGGATGCCACAGGCGCCCAGGAGAAACGGGCCGCATGCGGCCGCATGCTCGATGAGGCATTGAGCGCGGACGATAAGCTCCCGCCGAATATGGCCAAGCGGATCCGCAAGCAGTTCGAGGGCAAAGTGTTTACCCGGGAGGAGCTGGATGCCGGCATCAAAAATGAGAAAGAATACCTGGCCGCCATGAGCGGACCCAGCCTGGACCTGGGCGACCAGACGCGGATCAATGTCGGTTATCGGAGCCTGGACAAGGCCCAGATGGCCGTAGATCGCATGTTCGGGCTTTCCAGGGACGATATGGTTATGTGCGCCCGGCTGGACAGACTGGATCACAAGCCGTTTTTCGAGGACATGCGCGCGGCCCAGGACTATGACAAGTTCGACGAAGTGCCGCCCTTCAGGGGCCTCCGGGAGATGTATGAATTTTTCACCGGTGATTCCGAAGTAACCGGCCGGTTCAACCACAAGGCGCTCTCAAAGGACCTTCGCGCGGCACAGGATATCACCAGCGCGACGTTTTCCTATGTGCTGGGGAATACGCTCTCCAGGCGGCTCGTGCGCGACTATCGCGAGATCAACTTCCAGGAGGACCTGCTCATCTCCATCCGCAAGCCGGTCAAGGATTTCCGGCAGCAAGAGGCCGTGATGGTGGGTTATTTCCCTGATCTTGCCACGGTGGACCCGGAGGCCGCGGATTATGACGAGATCTCCGGCGTGACCGATGAAGAGTCTACCTACGCGCTCATCCAGAAAGGTAATATCCTGACCATCACCCGGAAGACCATCATCAACGATGACATGACGCTCATCGACCGGCTGGTGAGACGGCTGGGGCGGACCGCCAGGCGGACGCACGCCAAGTATGTATGGGCGTTTTTCACGGCAAACGCCAACTGCTCCGACGGGACCGCATGGTTTACCTCCGGGCATGGCAACCTGACTACGTCCGCGCTCGCGTTTGCGACAGCCCTGGCTGCCTATCAGGCCCTGGCCAAGATGACCGAGAAGGATTCCGGCGAAAGGATCGGCATGCTGGACGACCCGAACCTCAAGCCGACCCTGGTCTATCCGATCGATCTTATCGCAACCGCGGAACAGATCATAAACGACGATGATTATTTCTCCTCGAACGATCTGACCACCAAGACCAGGAATCCGGTCAAGGGCAAGATCAAGGGCGCAATGGTGTCCCTGCTTACGGATACCAACAACTGGGGCCTCCTGATGCCGCCGAGCGAGGTGGACATGGTGGAGATGGGCTACCTCAACGGCCGAAGTGAACCGGAGATGTTCGTGGCCGACACCCCGCAGAGCGAGCAGGTATTCGTGGCTGACAAGATTCGCCACAAGATCCGGCACGAGTATGCCGGCGCGCTGGTGGACTTCAGGAGCGGCTACGGCGGCGTGGTGGCATAAAGACACGGCCTGACATGATTTGACACGAACTGACAACAGCCAAAAAAAGGGAGGTTTTGAAATGAAAAGATCAAGAGGCATAACGCTGCTGTCTCTCATAACGCTCGTTGCATTCGTAGCGATTGCCGTGTTTGCAACGCAATGTGCGGCAGCCGAGTACTGGAAAAACAAATATGTGCGGTTTTCCGCCACGGCCGGGGAGACATTGGCGACCGGCGATACTGTTTGCATTAAAGGCTCCGATGGCAAGGCCTATAAGGCGGACGCAAACAGCTCCAGCCTGAGGCCTGCGGTGGGCATGATCGGCAAGGGAGGCGCGGCGAATACGACCGTTGAAGTCATCCCGCTCGGCGTTCTTGCGGGCCAGACCGCCATATCGCCGGGGGCACGGCTTTTCCTTTCGGAGACGGCGGGTGCACTTACGACCACTGCGCCAACAAATGCCCAAGCTATGGGTTTCGGCGCGTCTGTAGTGTCCGCCAGTTCGACAACGGATTATTTTATCAGCATCATGATCCCGACCAGTTCGGGGGCCGGATATTAGCCGGTGAGGCTTTATCGTCCCATACTGCTTGCGGCCGTGCCGGGCCTGGTGTTCTGCATCGTGCCAGTGCCCGGCATCAGCCTGCGGCTTTCGTTTCAGCTGGCATCCATATGGCTGGCTGCGGCGGTATTTACGTCCGTGCTCACAAGCTGGTGGTGGAGAGCGTTTTTCGTGCTGGCGCTCGCCCAGGCGGTCTCCGAGGCGCCGGCACTACATGTTTACATGCCGCTCCTGATGATTGCCGTCTTTCTGGCGGCAGCCCAGGGATTCAGTAAAATCAGGCATGTTCAGGTCATGAACGCCATGCGTGTCGCGGCATTGATGCTCACCGCATGGATTGTCCTGCAAAGGCTCGGCGCTGTAACAGATTTCAATATGGGGAACCAGGTGGCGGGGCCTTTGAATGCCGACGCGGCGGGGGTATTTCTGGCCCTGTGCCTGCCGGCATTTATCCGTTACGGGCTGATCCCCCTGGCGGCAGTTGTCGTAATCGGCCTGTTTTTATGCGCCTCTACGACCGCCATGATTGCAGCATCAACGGGCATTGTTTTTTTTATATTCTTATGGAGATGGCCGGGGGTAACGGATTCCGGCGGTCGCTTCGCCATAAGGGCGATATCCTTAATGGTCGTGATAGCCGGCATGATGGTCTTCTTTCAGATTTTCGACCCCATTGAAAACACGCTGCAGTGCCCCAGATGGCAGGCCTGGAAGCACATCGCATGGTCTTTCCGGTCCGAGGCGTTCGGCAGGGGGCTCGGATCTTTTCAGGATATATTTCCGCTGCTGATCTCGGGAGACGCGCGGCTTTCTTCTATGGGCTGGTGGAAGCATGCGCATAACGAGTATCTGCAGGCCGCATTCGAGATGGGGCTCCAGGTAATGGTCCTTATCGTCGCCTACCTTCTGGCCTTCGGCTATCGCGCCTGGCAAATAAGAAAGTCGCTTTCCCGGGAACAATGTACTGTGATCGCCGGCATTACTACGCTGGCAGTATCGTGCCTCGGCTGGCATACGTTTCATGTCGCACCATTGGCGCTCCTGGGGGTTGCCTGGCTGGGCCTGGCACATAGGGAGATAATATGAGCACGTTATTTGATTATACCGAGGCCATAGAGGTCCTGGCACCGGGCGAGCACCCGGTGGATGAGGCCAAGCTGCAGACGGCCAGGGAAAAGGCCGTGGCCAGGGCGATGGATGCGCACTCCAGGCACAAGCCGGTGGTCGTGGTGGAGGACGTCGACGGCGACGGCGGCTTTGATTATGCGCTCTCAGGCCTTGCCTCCTGGGAGGACAACTTCAGCGTGATCCGCCAGGTAGAATACCCGGTCGATGACGACGATGAAACACCGGGAATCCTGGAGGACAATGAATGGGCAATTTATGAAAAACCTTCCGGCCGGGTCCTGAGAATGGTCTCCAGCACGCCGCAGACCGGTGAGAGCATCCGGGTGACTTATACGGCGCGGCATGCCTGCACGGTATCCGACTGCTCGGTGGATGCCGGCGACGAAGAGGCGGTGCAATCCTTGGCTGCGAGTTTTTTCTGCCGGATCCTATCGGCCATGCATGCCCAGGATCAGGACTCCACGATCGATGCGGACAGCGTGGACCATGCCGGAAAGCGCCGTGAATACGAGGCCCTGGCAAAGACCTATCGCGGCGAGTATTACAACCACATGGGCATCAAGGAAGGCCGGCCCAAGCCGGCCAGCCACACCCAGGACCAGGACGTGGACTATCCCTGGGGTCAGGACCGGCTGACCCATCCCCGGCGGAGAAGGTAATGGAAACCGAGGTCATTTACAACATCACCGAGGTGCGCGAGCTCGCAAGGCGCTACCCTGAGCTGGTCCGGCAGGAAAGCCGGCGGGTCATGGACCTTATCGTGCGCCGGCTTGAAAAGGACGTGGTGGAGGGAACCCCTAAGGGCGTGGGTGGCCAGGCGGGCCTGGCGGGATCCACCCAAGGCGAGGTCGTTATGTTCGGGCAGTCCGTCCGCGGCATGGTGGGCCAGCCCCTGGAATACGGCGAGGTCGTGGAGCTCGGAAGACGGCCCGGAAAGGCCATGCCGCCGGTGGAGCCGATCGCGCTCTGGGCCAGGTCAAAGCTGGGCGTGCCCGCTGATGAGGCGAAATCCGTGGGCTTTGCCATCGCCCGGAAGATCGCGGAGAAGGGTTTTGAGGGTGCGCATATGTTCGAGAAGGCCTGGAACAGGAACGAGGCCTGGATCCAGTCGCAGCTTGGAACCATTCCGATGCGCGTACAACGGAGGCTTTCCGCATAATGGCGCTGTCATCGATCATCAGCGAGGCAAAGAACGTATTCGAGGGCGTGACCGGCCACGGCATTGTCCATGAATACGAGCGATGGTCCAAGAACTGGTCGACTCTCTTGAATCTTTTCAAGGACTCAAATAGCAGGATCAACGGGCTGACCATATCACGGAAGGGCACGGCGCAGCGGCAGGCGACGATCGGCGAGGTGGAAAAGGCGCATGTGCTGCGTATCCAGGCGGTCTATGGGCTCAATGACGCGGATGGGTCCGAGACGACATTCCAGTCGCTCCTAGAGGACTATGTGGCGGCGTTCAATGACGATGACAACAAGACCCTGAACAATACATGCCTGACCATCGATCCGGACTGGGGGCCGATGGAAAATGCGGTGGGCCTGCAGATCGATGACGTGACCACGCGGATATTCGGGACGGTTCTCTGTCATCATGCGGACATGAGGCTGTGCGCCATAGAAACAATCAGCGTTTAAGGAGGCGATGTTATGTTTACACTCAAAAAGGGGGCCGAGTCTTTCCAGGTGGTGGACGGACCGCTTGCCGGCAAAAGATATGTGAGGGGCAAGGCATACAAACAGGTGCCGCCGGAAGAGAGGGCCAAGTTTGAAGAGATAAAGCCGCCCGAAGCCAAAGACAAAAAGGCGGCGCCTTCAGGAGCAAAGGCCCAGGCTCCGGACAAAGAGAGCTCGAAGGGAGGGGATAAACCATGAGATCATATCGCGCAACGCATAATCTGGTCGCCGTTTCCGCTAACAGCAAGGAGACGGCCATCAATACTGAGCAGACTCTTGATACCTCAATGCTGGTGGCACTGGAAGACGTGATCAATCTGGAGCCGCGCCGGGAGAGCAACGCAGACGAGTTGACCGGAAAAGAGGAGGCGGATGCCGTGTATGATCTGGGGAATATGGCGGCAGCCGCTTTTAATTTCGCAAAGGCCCAGCCGCAGCATTTCGCCTTCATTTTGGCATATGCGCTCGGCGCGATCAGCACTGCTGCGGCCGGTACCGGTTACGAGCATACGATCACGCCGATCGAAGACGACGAAGATGCATACAGATCCAACCCGTCCTTTACGGCGGCCCAAAGATTCGGGAAAACCGTTGTCAAACGTCGCTTCGCGTCCATGTTTGTGGATTCTTTTGTGGCCACGTTCGCCAAGGATGACTGGTGTAAGATCGTCGGGCAGTGCAAGGGCACGGGCAAGGTATCGGACAATGTCTATGAAGAGACGATAAGCGCGGCGCCGGATGCCACCTCTCTTACGCTGGCGGCGAACGCCGTCGAGGGCGCAGACGCCGCGGAGCGGCTCGACAATGTCCAGCGGATCCGCGTGGAGCTCTCGGCGGATGAATGGACAGAGGTGGAGTACTCCGCGGTCTCCGCGGCAACGCCGGCCATAATCACCATATCCGCGCCGGGGTCCCCGGGAAGCAATGTGGACTACAAGGTGCTTTATATCCCCACAGAGCCTGCGTGGGCGACCTTTCCTGCACGGGTGACCGAAACGCCGCTCCGGGTGAGCCAGCTGACCTTCAAGCTGGGCGGCGCCTGGGACGGGAGCGCATTCCAGGGCGGCCGCGAGATGGATGCGGAGATTAGGACCATCGAGTGGAACTTCAATAACAACGGCGATATCGAGTTCACGCCGGGGGCGGGCGACGCCTATGCCTCGCGCTATTTCCGGAACAACCGCATGCAGACATTGCGGGTGGGTCGGGAATTCCGGAACTACATCATCCAGCAGCATATCGACGACAACGACACCTTCGGCGTTTACCTGCTCGCGGAAGGGGCGATTTACGACTCCCCGCACAAATACCAGGTGGAGGTCATCTTTCCGCTGTTATCCGTTTTGTCCGCGCCGATATCCGTTGACGGAAAACGCGTTGCAGAGGCCGGCGATCTCATCATCCTGGAAGACGACACCTATGGCAGCGTGATTGTCAATGTCAAGAACCTTCAGAGCACATATGCAGCATAAGGGAGGAATGAAAAATGCCGAGGGTACTAAGCAAGGAGACTTATGAGCTCAGAATCCAGGACAACATCTCCGGGAGCGAGCTCGTATTCTATTACCGGATGCCGACGACGCAGGAGCGCATTGCCTATCAGAACGAGGGCACGCAGAGAATCAAGAACAAGCTCGTGTTCCGGACAGGGCAGACAAGGCAGAAGTTCGGCGCAAAGATACTAAGGGGTATCCGAAAAGATGATTTTATAGTTGAAAAAGACGGCAAGCCCGTCGATATATCGAGCATGCCCGACTGGAAGGAGCTGATCGAAGAGCATGCGATGGATCTGGTCGAGCTGCTCGCTGCCCATGTGTTCGAGAACTCGGCTGAGGCCCTGGAAGACGCAGAGGATGTTGAAAAAAACTAGCCGAAGACCTCCGGGCAATCCGCAAGGGGGTCTGCAGCGATGAAGACAGAGAAAAATGCGAAATCGAGACCGGAGACAATATCGGATGGGCCTGCGCCAACTGCCCAAAGGCGAGGGCGGAAGACCTTCATCCCTATACGCAAAAGCTTCTCCGGATCCGGCTTCTCCGGATCGCGGGGTATCCGTTCAGTGCAAATGATTTAACCCCTGAAGAATGGCTGGACCTCGGAAAGGTTGCACAATGGTTGGAAGCGCCGGAACCATTAAAGTAGAAATCCACGTAGACGACAGAGGGACCGTGACGGTCAAGCGGTTCGAGTCCGAAGTGGAAAAGACCGGCCGCAAAGGGGAGCGGGCATTCAGGCGGACGGGGCGCAGCATCGGGGACATGAACAAGCGCCTGGCAATTACCAATACCGCCATGCTCAAGTTGAGCGGCCTGATAACAACGCTGGCCGGCGCATACGGATTCTTTAAATTGATCAGCATGATCAATGAAACGAGAAAGGCGGCATCTGATCTTCAAGAGGCAACAAATAAATTCAATGTGGTGTTCGCGGGCCAGGTTGACCTGGCATCGAAATGGGCGAGTGAGCTCCGGGAATCTTATGCCATGTCGAGGAGGGAAACCAGGCAATACCTGTCTTCAGTGCAGGATCTTCTGGTTCCTATGGGCATGATGCGCGATGAGGCGGGCAGGCTTTCCTTCGAGATCGTCAAGCTCTCTGCGGACCTCGGGAGCTTTAACAACCTTCCGACCGCAATGGTCATGGCCGATATCCAGTCGGCCCTGGTAGGCAATTTTGAGACCATGAAAAAATACGGCGTCGTGCTCAACGCCACGATCGTCCAGGAAAAGGCGCTCGCGCTCGGCCTGGCAGAAACCAAAGACCAGCTTACCGCGGCGCATAAAGCGCAGGCAGCATATAAACTGATGGTCGAGGGTTCACGGGCCGCGATCGGCGATATGGCGCGGACTTATGATGACCATGCAAACCAGATGAAACAACTGGAGAGAAACATTGAGGATCTGTCAGCGGCCTTTGGGGAAAAACTCCTTCCGATGATAACAAGCGCTATCAAGAAGTTTAATGAGCTGGCGGATGCGTTGGGCATCGGCAATGAGGAATTAATGAACCCCCTGGTGCAGCAAAGAGAGCGGCTGGAGAGAGAGCTGCACAAATATGAGAGGACGGCAGAGATATTGTCATGGATACCCGGAATTGAGACGCCTGAGGCGGTCAAACGCCAGATAGAGCTCGCAAAGCTGCGGCTCGACATGATCAATGAAGCGATCGAGCAATATCAAAAAGAAAAAGCCGCCAGGAAAGCGAAGGACGGCGGAAAGCCAACCCCTGCCGGCGCCGCCGGCGCTGGCGAAAATCTCATCCAGAAGCTTCGCAAGGAGGCATACGCCGAAGACTTTCAGCGCCTTCAGGCGGTGATGGATGCCCAGGATAGATATATCCAGGAGGGCCTCGAAGACCTCGAGGAGATCAACAAAAAATCCAAAGAAGTCTTTGACGATGATATGAAAAATGCCGTCACGGGCTGGGCCAACAATTTCAGCCATGAACTGACAAACATGGTCTGGGAGGCGGATATCAGCTTCAAGAAAATACTGGAATCCTTCGGCCGGATGGTCACGCAAATGGCCATGCAAAAGATGATCGTGGACCCAATGCTGGGGTGGTATTTCGGCAAGGGAAGCGCGCACGGCAATATATTTGACAGGGGCAGGCTTTTGCCTTTCGGCCACGGCGCCGTGATCAATCATCCGATGGTCTTTCCGATGGCGAACGGCGCAGTTGGCTTGATGGCCGAGAAAGGCCCCGAGGCGATCATGCCGCTTAAGCGCACACCGAGCGGGGACCTGGGCGTTAAGGCGGAGCCGGCCGCTGTCGAGGTAAACATCTTCAACAACGCATCCGGCACCGAAGTCAAGACCCAGGAGCGCGTAAGCGCCCAGGGCGGGCGGGCAATCGATGTAATTATAGACGAGATCGTGGCCGCCAAGGTCGGCCGCGGCTACACCCACAACGCCCTGAAGCAGGTCTTCGGAATGCAGCCCCGGGTGATGGGGAGGTGATATGGCATCATGGCCCGGCACACTTCCGGATGATCCGTTAAAGCAGGCCTATGAAGAGACCTTCCAGGATCAGGCCCTGCGCACCCCGATGGACGCAGGGCCGGACAAGCTCAGGCGCAGGTTTACCGCCGGCGTCAAATATTTTCGTTTCCGATTCAGGCACACCAAGACCCAGGTGGCGACGCACATGACGTTCTATGAAACGACATTGAGCGCCGGCTCGCTTCCATTCGACTGGACCCACCCGCGGACTGGCAGCGCCGTCGAGTTCCGGTATGTGGGCCCGCCCAGGATAAGCGGCGGCGGCGGAAACAGTTTTTTTATAAACGCGAACATGGAGATTCTGCCATGAGCAGAGACCTGTCCCTGACATTTCGGGAGGCGATCAATGCGCAGCAGACGGACGAGGTGTTCCTGGTGCTGCTTACGATCGATCATGACGACCTGGGGTCGCCTTTCTACGTTGTCAACAACAACGAGGACATTGAGAGCAACGGCAATACCTTTGTAGCGTACCCGTTTGATATCTCGCTGCCGGACGATTCGGATGACTCCATCGCCGTCGGCAAGGTCACCATTGATAACGTGCACCGGGATATCGTTGTCGCGATCCGGGGGATCAACACTGCGCCGGACTTGACCATTCAGGTGGTTCTGGCAAGCGATCCGGATACCATCGAGGCGGAATTCTCCGGATTTAAATTCACTGACATCGTTTATGATGAGCTTGTCATATCAGGCAATATCAGCATCGAAGATTTTATGCACGAACCTTTCCCGGGAGACTCATTCGTCCCCCGCTATTTTCCGGGGCTTTTCTAATGGTCGCTGAATGGGCAAGCAGATATATAGGCATCCCGTTCAAGATGCATGGCGCGGACCGTACCGGCATAGACTGCTGGAACCTTTTCCGGCTGATCTACCAGGAGCAGTTCGATCGCAAGCTGCCGTCATATAACGACGAGTATGACGAGAGCTTTAATCGCGAGCAGCTTGCTGCGGTCATCTACCGGCACCTTGCGCCCTGGAGCAGGATCATGGAACAGGGAAAAGAAAGCCCGGGAGATGCGATCCTGTTCCGCATCTTGGGTGAGCCAACGCATGTCGCCGTTGTCGCGGGCGACGGTTTTATGGTTCATGTCATGAGGGGGTGTAACTCAGTGCTGGAACATTACAGGCAGGCGATCTGGGCTCACCGGATTGTAGGGTTTTATCGCTATGTCGGATGACCTTAAAATAATACTACTGCCTAATCCGTTTTCAACAGAGCGGAAAGAATTCTCCGTCCCGGCGCAGGGATCCATTCTGGATGTCCTAGACAGGATGGGCGCATGCTTCCGCGCCCCCATTGATGCACGAGTTTATCAAAACGATCAGCCCATTGAAAGAGAGCGCTGGGGCCTGATGCAGCCCGATCCGGGCAACACTCTCGCCGTCCGGATCGTGCCGCATGGACCTGACGGCAAGGATCCGCTGCGGGCGCTCATGACGATCGCGGTGGTGGCGCTTTCCTGGGGTGCCGGATCCTGGGTGGCCGGCGCATTATCTCCGGGAAGCGTGGCCGGCACAGCTGCCGGCGCGCTGACTACGGCAGGTCTTACCTATGCGGGCATGCATCTGGTAAACGCGCTTATTCCGCCACCCACACTTCCCGCCTCTATCGCGCAGGGAAAAGAAGGATCCCAGAGTTTCGGAATCCAGGGGGCGAGCAACGAGATGCGACCATTCGGCGCCGTGCCCCACCTGTTCGGCCGGGACCATTTCTTTCCGCCGTTCGGCTCTCAGCCCTATACAGAGATACACGGAGACGACGTCTTCCTGCGCATGCTTTTTGTGCTCGGTAGATCCATGCAGGTAGAGGAGATGCGGATCGGAGAGACGCGCCTTCAGGACTTTCTCGGCGAGGATGCCGAAAACGCGCCCTGGAACAGGGTGTGGTATTACGTACATGAAGAATTCGACCCGGATACAGACGACCTCCAGATCGTGACGGATGACACGTATCAAGAGAGCCTGAGCATCGTGCTGGAAGAGGAAAACGGATATTCCACCAGAACGACGGCCGCGGATACGGACGAGATAGTTGTCGACATCACCGCGCCGAACGGCGTCTGCCGGATTGAAAACGACGGGTCCAAATCTCAGGCGAGCGTCCAGCTCGAGGTCCAATACGCGACGGCCGGATCCGGAAGCTGGACCGCAGGCGAGACCGGAAAATCCGTAAGCCAGACCGAGGTGAACCTGACGCAACCGGAAGAGTATTTTGATTATGCAATAGGCGCCTTCGCAACCGGATACCGGGCTATCCGCGTGGGCATCGATAAGGCGAGCGGCCTTCCCGGCGTGCTCTACGGCCTGTTGAGGGAAAACGAATTAAGCGCCAGGAGACAGGCGCCGGTATATCCGCCGCACATGGCGCCGATCTGCATGGTAATCCGGAACAGCGACAAGGCGACCGTGGAGGATGCCGACATAATCGACGAGAGAAATGATGAGCTCCAGGCAAGCGGATCGGATTTTGCCGCAAGCGAGGACTCCCCTCCCGGTGACCATGTCGTCATTGCAGCCGGTACCCTGCAGGCGGTTCAGACCATATATGGCAAAAGAACCACGACGATCCGGAAGGCCTTTCGATTCCCGGTCGATAAGGGAAAGTATGACGTTCGCGTAAGGCGTATCACGCCCAGCACCGAAGACGACAGCCAGACGATCGACACGATCGCGTGGACATCGCTCAAATCCATTCGTCACATCGATGATCCGGTCCAGCTCAGCGGGCTCACCCTGGTGGAGATGCGCGTGCGGGCAAGCGAGGAGCTAAACGGCATTATCGATTCCTTTAATGTTATTGCGACCGCCAAAGTGAACGACTGGAATGGGGTCTCCTGGGAGGTCCGGCCCACGCGCAATCCGGCGTCCGCGTTTCGCGAGCTTCTCCAGTGCGATGCCAACAAGCGGCCGCTTGCGGACAGCCGTCTGGACCTCGACCAGCTTACGACGTGGCATGAAGACTGCGAGTCCAATGGTTATACTTTTGATCAGTATATTGATTATCGTTCGAGCGTGCAGGCCGTGGCCGCCAATATCGCCCATGCAGGCCGGGCCTCTTTGACCTATAAGGACGGCAAGTATTCCATTCTGATGGACCGGACGCAATCAACGCCCATCCAGCACTTCACGCCGAGAAATTCCTTCGGATTCAAGGGCCAGAAGTTTTTCCCCAACCCGCCGCATGGGTTCCGCGTGCGGTTCAAAAACGAGGACAAAGACTGGAAGACCGATGAGGCCACGGTCTATAACGACGGCTATAATGAGACAAACGCGACCGAGCTGGAACAGCTCGATCTTCCCGGCATAACCAATTACGACCTGGTCTGGAAGCATGGCCGGTTCCACCTGGCGCAGCTCGAGCTCAGGCCGGAGGAATACAGCATTCAAACTGATGTCGAGAATATCCGGTGCACCCGGGGCGACCTGGTCCGCGTGGCCCATGATGTGACCCTGTGGGGGCTTTCCTGGGGCAGGGTCAAGGAGGTGCAGGATAACGGCACGCACGCCACGGGCGTGACTCTCGATGAGTACATGACGATGGAAGGCGGCAAGAGCTACAACTTGCGATTCCGGCTGGCCGACAGCTCGACGCTTGTGGCGAGCATTGTCACCCAGGCCGGGTCTTATCAGACGGTTACTTTCACAACGCCCATTCTCCTTGCCAATGCGCCGGAAGCAGGCGACCTGGCCATGTTCGGCGAGGCCGACGAAGAGACCGTGGAATGCCTGGTAAAGGCCGTCAAGCCCGGCCCGGGTCTTTCCGCCACTCTGTATCTGGCAGATTATTCATCCGGAATTTATACGGCTGACACAGAAGAGATCCCGCCGTTCGACTCTCATATTACGCTTCCCGCCAGGCCTAAGCCACCCAGGCCGATCATTGAAAGCATTACATCCGATGAGACCGTTTTGGTGCGACAGAGTGACGGGTCGCTCGCGCCGCGGATCGTGCTCAAGTTCGATATCCCGCCCGGATTCGAAGTCCTTGCCGATATCGTGGAAGCGGAAATCAGGCCGGATCACAACGCATGGATGCCGGCCGGAAAGGTGAATGCATTCGAACGGCAGATATCATTCACGGAAGTGGAAGAAGGCCTTGTCTGTGATGTGCGCATCCGCCTGCGAACAAAGCAGGGGCTGTATTCGCCCTGGAATGCGCGCAGCCATACAGTCGTCGGTAAAAGCTCCGCCCCGCCGGATGTTGAAAGGCTGCTGCTGGAAGGCGATGTCATCAAGTGGCAATATCCGAACCCGCCGGTTGACTTTGCCGGCTTTGAATTACGACACAGGGGTGGCACAGGCCGTAACTGGGATGGTGCGATCAAGGCGCACGATGATCTATTGAAGACCACGATATTCCCTGTCGGGTCGTTACCCGGAGGCTTAAGGACGTATATGGTCAAGGCCGTCGACACATCCGGCAATATGAGCGAGAACGCTGCGCTGCTTGTGGCGAACCTGGGAGACGAGATTTCATCCAACCTGGTGCTGGAGGGGGACCCGGATTATACCGAAATTATCGCCACGCGGGACCTGACGGCATACCGAAATGACGGTGTGTTTTCCGGCGTTCCATGTTTCGGCACCGGCTGGTATGGCCGCGCAGCCCTGAAGAACGTTTCCGGCGCAGCGTACAGCTGCTCGGTCACCCATGTGGATTGCGGAAACGGAGCGCCCCTTAATGCCCTGGGAGGCTCTGGTTTCAGTATTTTAATCAGGTACAGCGATCCGCAATTCCTGGGCGGCCTGAATACGGCCCTGTGGTCAAAATATCAAAACTCAAGCAACTATATGGAGCTCCGCTTAAATGTGAGCGGCCAGGTGGTTGTATATTTATACGCGGGTGGATCCGGTTCATCACATACATTCTCTGCCTCCATTCCCTGCGATGGTTCATGGCACGATATTCTCGCGGTCTTCGATCTTACCAACGATCTGGTTCATATATATATCGACGGTGTGGAAAATGACGATGGCTGGGATATAAACGGGCTGCCGTCTGCGTTTTCCAATACCGCAAATTTTTGTATCGGCGCCCGTTCGGATGGCACCGCCCGCTATTGGGGCTACATTGATGAGTGCCGGGTTTACAGCGGCGCCCTTTCAAGCAAAAAGGCAGAGCTTCTGGCCGACAATATCGATGTCAGCGATACCCTTTTAGGCCACTGGGACTTTGAAGATGCCGCGCTGGTCAATGCCAGCGAAGGCGTTGCCCATGATCTTTACGGGCTGTCAAATAATCTGAATCGCTTCTGGCTGGATAATGATGATGCGAACTTCTGGAACTCGGATCCGGATGCAAATTTCTGGGGCTCGCGCTATGAATCCTTTTCATACCAGACAAGTTTTGTGCCGGATGCCGACGCCTTGCCGGCGGAACTGCTTGTCAGCATTGATATCTCTGGGCTTCCCTGGGAGGTTCTTTACCGGACGGGCGGGGACTCAAATATCTGGTATCGGGATGATGACGCCAACATATGGGGCAAGGACGATGATGACAATTTCTGGGACCCTGTCGGCGAATGGCTTCATTGGCCCGGAAGGCTCTCCGTCTCACGCCAGCGATATCAGTTCCGGCTCAACGCCGGGCCGGGATACGAGTATGGCTACCTCGATGACCTGAAGTTTCAGCTGGATGTGCCGGATATTGTCGAGCGCCAGGAGGACATCTCAATATCAAGCGGCGGAACGCGCCTTACATTAACCGAGACCTATCGGGCTATATCAAACATATCCCTTACACTGCAATACGATGGCGGGGACGCCGCCTATGCCATTGTTAACGACAAGGTCGCAACGCCTGGCGCAGGAAACGGCCCGGAGATAGAGTGTTTTGACATTTTCAAACAAACAACCGCAGGATCTGTCGATGTGACAATTCAAGGATATTAGGGGTTAAAGATGACGGATTTACCGGCAAGCGGATATATCTCAACCGACCCGAGAAGTATTTCCCAACAGAAGGCGGCGCTCGAGGCCGTCAGGGATGTCGTAGCGGAGCTGCCCGGTGGCAGCGCTGAATCCGAGCTGACCCTCGATGCAAGCGGGGCGATAACGCCAACAAGGGCAGTCCATACAGTCGATACTTATGGCGGGGCGGCCGCGGATGATCTTGAAAATATCACAACAACGAATATCCCGGCGGGCCGGCTATTACTCATTCACATCGAAGATGATGCCCGCGTAGTCACCGTCAAGCATGAAGCCGGTGGCGCCGGCCAGGTTCATTTAAGGGCGGGCCGTGACATGGAGCTCAATAAGACGGATCAATACCTGCTCCTGCTGCGCATCGGGACGGATCTTTATGAAGTGGACATCATGCGTAAGATTGCATGCGTCTTCAGGGCATATCGAAATACGAGCGATCAGAGCATTCCGGCCTCGACATGGACAACCGTTCAATTCCAGACGGAGCTGTTTGATTTTGGAGGTGATTACAATGCCTCAACCTATATTTTCACGGCCCCCTCTAAGGGCCTTTACAAGTTTGACGTTCGCGCGGCCTATGAGAATGTGCCTGACGGATGTTATGTCCAGATATCTCTCTACAGAGGAGCGGATCAGGCGTATTCCGTAAAATATAACGAGACAGGCTCCCAGCTGGACATTGTCCAGCTAGCCCTTTCAACGATGATTGAAATGAATGCAGGCGACACTGCCTATGTCAGGGCCTATCATAATAACGGCTCCGCGCTGAATATTAAATATCTTACGCGCTATACAAATTTTGAAGCCAGGAGGCTTGATTAAATGTCTCTTCCA
>Ga0180432_10004885_pt1 | contig 18125 bp, 13 predicted proteins | sample SS_ome_10_FD_132414 | JGI IMG/M metagenome (GOLD analysis project Ga0180432, IMG submission 132414) | Hypersaline lake sediment archaeal communities from the Salton Sea, California, USA - SS_1_MS_2 metaG | ecosystem: Environmental > Aquatic > Non-marine Saline and Alkaline > Hypersaline >...
GCCCCGGCGAGAGCATCACTCTGCCGCCTTATCTGTATCACAAGTTCTGGGGGCTCGAGAGCCGTGTGCTGGTAGGTGAGGTGTCCGTCGTGAACGACGACAATGCCGATAACAGGTTCTACGAGCCTACCGGTCGTTTCCCCGAGATCGAGGAAGACGAGGCACCTCTGCATCTGCTGGTCAATGACTATGCCAGGTACTACCGGCCTGGTGACTAGGAGGCCTACTCACGGGCTGCTGACCACCCAGCGCTTCAGCCGCCCCAGGGCACCTCGTGACCATGCGCCGGTCCCCGCGCAGTGCGAATCAAACCCCGCATCGGTCTGGTGCTGATGACCGGGAAGCCAGTCCTTTGACAATGCGCAAGAGAGGTCACATGCACGGACGCAAACCGGTTGTCTGTCTCGGGATCCTCGTCGCCGACGTCGTCGGGCGGCCTTTGAGGGCACTACCTGGCCGGGGTCGGCTGGTATTGGTCGATGAGATGAGTCTCCACACCGGAGGTTGTGCAGTCAACACTGCCACGGCGCTGGCGCAGCTAGGCACTCCCGTGGAGGTCATGGGCAGAGTTGGCCCTGACGCATTTGGAGACTTCCTGCTCAGCGAGTTACGTACGCGTGGGATTGGCGTAGGAAGTGTCGCGCGCGATCCGGAAACAGGTACTTCCGCCACGATGGTCATGGTTGACGCAGACGGTGAACGGCGCTTCGTGCACTACATCGGTGCCAACGCCCGGCTGACCCTGGAGGACGTCGATTGGGATGTAGTCGAACGCGCATCCATCCTGCACGTCGCGGGGGCACTGGTCCTGCCTGGCCTGGATGGCCGGCCGACTGCTGAGCTTCTGGGGAGGGCAAGATCCGCGGGGGTGACGACTGTTCTCGACACAGTGTGGGATGACACCGGCCGGTGGATGCAGCTCCTGGAACCTTGCCTGCCACACGTCGATTACTTCGTCCCCAGCCTGGAGGAGGCGCGGGCGCTAACCGGACAGGATGAGCCGGAGGACATCGGGCACGCCTTGCTGGATCACGGGGTGGGAACCGTTGGTCTGAAGATGGGCGCTGCCGGGTGCCTGGTGATGACCGATGCCGGCGAGTCGTTACGCATACCAGCCTTCGAGGTGGATGCGGTGGATGCTACAGGGGCAGGCGATGCCTTTGCCGCAGGATTCATCGCCGGTGTCTGGCAGGGTTGGTCTCTGGAGGACACGGCACGCCTGGCCAATGCCGTGGGTGCGCTCTGTGTGACGGGACCCGGGGCCACCGGCGGTGTGCGCTCGCTACGTGATACCATGGCCTTCATGCAGTCCGCCAGAATCCGCAACACCTAGCAGACAACTGGGCACCCTGCGGTCGAGGGCGATCCGCTGCAGACCCAGGCATGCGTGGGCATCGTGTTCGCGCGAGTGGAGCAGGCTGCGGCGCGTGGCGGAAGCGCCCGGCGAGTCTCCTTACCCGGAACACGAATCCTGTTGTTCTGACGGCAATCATCTACAAACACAGAATAGGAGGGGTACAGTGATCTCTATCTACGGTCGTGAGTGGAGCCGGGAAGGCATCTTGCGACGCGTGGGACACATGGATCAGGTGGCTGGCATCAAACTGGTGGAAGCCGGAGACGGGAGAGCGCGGGGCAGCAGAGTCCTGGAGGTCCGGACGGGGAGTGGGTTGTCCTTCTGTGTGCTGGCAGATAGGGCACTGGACATCTGCGCTTGTAGGCATAGGGGCATCCCACTGGCCTGGATGTCGCCTGCCGGCGAGGCCCATCCCTCGTACTACGAACCCCAAGGGATAGGTCTGCTCAGGTCCTTTCAAGGCGGCCTGCTGGTCACCTGTGGTTTGGATCAGTTCGGCGCTCCTTGCACCGATCAGGGCGAAGAGCTTGGCTTGCACGGGCGAGTGAGCAACCTGCCTGCCAGCTCTGTCGCGTACTCCACCCGCTGGGTCGACGAGTCGTATGAACTGGAGATCACGGGGGAGATCCGCCAGGCGCGATTGTTCGGAGAGAACCTCGTGTTGCGAAGGCGCATCTCGACACAACTGGGTTCGGCCAGAATACGCATTGAGGACACCGTGACGAATGAGGCATTCGAGCCGCATCCGCACATGATCCTGTATCACTTCAACCTCGGTTTCCCCCTGGTCAGTGAGGATTCGCGCTTGCACCTTGAAGCCGAGGAGACCGTTCCTCGCGATGAAGACGCGGAAGCCGGCCTGCCGGACTGGAGAAGCCTTCAACCACCGACACCTGCCTACAGGGAGCAGGTATTCCGTCACAAGATAGCGGCCGATGACGAGGGGAAGGCACGGGTGGAGATCGAGAATCCTGCCCTAGGCATGGGATTGCGCCTGACGTACTCGAGCGAGGCACTGCCCTATCTGTACCAGTGGAAGATGATGGGAGAAGGGACGTACGTGCTGGGCATCGAGCCTGCCAACTGCGGGGTGATTGAGGGGCGCGCAGCGGCTCGCCGCAGGGGTGACCTCCCCCAGCTCCGCCCAGGAGAAGGCCGCACCTACGTACTCGAAGTTGAAGTGGTCGAGTACACCTAGGATCTGCCATCAGGCGAGAGACTCAACTCTTGCCGAGTTCGATTGCACCAGGCAAGCTGGCCCACTACCGGCGGGGCGGTGCCTCCATTGCCCCGCCTCTTCAGGTGCTATGAGTCCGCGGCGGAGACAGCGAAAGTGGTGACAGCACCAGCAGTCATATTCGGAGCCGGAAACGTAGGGCGTGGCTTCCTCGGCCAACTCTTCTCTGAGTCGGGGCGCGAGGTCGTCTTCGTCGAGGTCGACCGGACGCTCGTCAGCGCCCTCAACACTAGACGCACCTACACCATCCGCTTGGTGGACAACGAACGAGCCGATGAAGTGACCATCTCTCCGGTGCGGGCGCTGCACGCCCAGGAGGTCGACGCCGTAGCCGAGACTCTGTCGCTGGCTGACGTCGGCGCCACAGCGGTGGGAGTGCGCGCGCTGCCCCGCATCGCTCCACTGGTTGCTGCGGGTATCATGAGACGGAACGAGATCGGTGCGCAGTCGCCTCTCAACATCATCATCTGCGAGAACTTGAAGAACGCGGCTGAAGCCTTCCGCACCATGGTTGGTGAGCACCTATCGGACGAACACCAGGACTACCTGCGGACACACATCGGATTCGTGGATACCGTTATCGGGCGCATGATACCACCGTTGAGCGCGCACATGCGCAAACGAGACCCCAGTCTCATCGCCGTCGAGCCATACAAGGAGCTGCCCGTAGACCGCCAAGGCTTCGTGGGGACCGTTCCTCGGATCGTGGGCATGGAGCCATACAGCCCCTTTGCAGCCTATACGGCGCGCAAGCTGTACATTCACAACTGCGGCCACGCCCTACTCGGGTATCTGGGCCGCCTGCGGGGACACGCCCTCGGATATGAGGCTCTGCAAGACGAGGCCGTCCGACTGCTACTTGAGCGGGCCCTGGCTGAAGCGCGGGCCGGAATCGTAGCCGAGTACGGCGTGACGAAGGAATGGCTCGAGGACCACATCGACGACCTGCTTCGTCGCTTCGGAAACCGGGCTCTGGCCGATACCACCTTACGCCTGGGTAGGGATCCAATGCGGAAGCTCGGGCCCGAGGATCGGCTCGTGGGCGCGGCCCGGTTGGCCGAGAAAGCAAGACGTGCGCCTGAGGCACTGAGCTGGGGCATAGCCGCGGGTTACCTATTCGATGACGTTGACGATCCTCTCGCGGTAGAGTTGCAGAAGCGAGTTGGTCGAGAAGGCCTTGGCACGGTGCTGGCCGACGTCAGCCGCATCGATTCAGACGAGCCGCTTGGCGTCCTCGTGCACCAGCGGTACCGCGCGCTCCGAGAAGGAACGTGGTCCCTACCTCAGTGTGACTGAAGCTGATCGTCGTAAGGGCACCCGGCTTCAGTTGCTTATGTCGTGTAGTTGCGCCTCCAGCAAAGGCCCAATCGAATCGAGCGGCTGACTAGCGCGAGCCTCGCCGACCCGGGCATGCGCGGCAGCGTGTTCGCGCGAGTGGACCAACATCGCGTCGTGTGGCGAGTGCGCCCGTCGAGTCTCCCTACCTGGAACACGAGTCCCTCTCCACGAGATAGCAGGGCATCCGGTGTACCTCGGCCTTCGGCTCCTTGCCCTGGATGCTAGATATGAGCAGTTGCCCGGCCAGTTTCCCCATCTCGTACAGCGGCAAGGCCACCGTGGTAAGCGGTGGCCTTTGCTGTGCGGCCAGAATACGATTATCGAAGCCCACAAGAGACACATCCTCGGGTATGCGCAACCCAAGCTCGTGGAGTGCATCGATAGCACCAAAGGCCAGAATATCGCTCATGCACAGAATCGCCGTCGGCGGTTCGGCAAGGGCCATCAACTCGTGAGTCAGGCGATAGCCAGCGGTCTGGCTCCATTTGCCCACTCTGACCAGGGAGGGATCGAAAGACAGCCCGGCTTCGGCAAGCGTCTGCCGGTAACCATCCAGACGCAGTTGCGTCGCCTCATAATGGGAGGGCCCGTTTATCAGACCGATTCTCCGATGTCCAAGCTCGACGAGATGGCGAGCGCCCAGCGCACCGCCCTCCTGATCGTCAGGTACCACGCAGGGTATCTCGAGTTCGCGGGTGTACTGATACAGATATAGGAGCGGCAGAGCACCCAAGGAGACGGCAGGCCCCGTTCGTTCCCTCACTCGATAACCGCTCATGAGGATGACGCCGTCCACTTGCTTGGCCAGCAGCATCTCGAGCGCCGCCCTTTCCCGCGAGGCCTCTCCGTAGCTGTTGCAGAGCAATACGCTGAAGCCCTCTTCACTACTCGCTTCTTCAACACCGCGCACGAGCGAAATCGTAAACACACCCTCAAGATCATCTGTCACGACCCCGATAGTGTGGCTCCGTCTGGCACGGAGACTGCGGGCAGCATAGTTCGGCCGGTAGTTCAACTTCTGGACTGCATCGAGAACGGCGAGGCGAACTCTCTCGCTCACGCCAGGCACCTCGTTGAGCACATTTGAGACGCTAGCAGTCGAGACACCGGCCAGCTGGGCCACATCTCGGATGGTTGCTCTCTTACCCCGTTCGGGTCTAGGCATATTGGCCTCGCGATCAGGTTATGGTCTTATCTAGATCGGGTGCCGCACGAGTATCAAGGGGGCACTCTGCTCCGAGCACCGCATTCAGTTGCTCGCCTGCGTGCGTACTGCTAGCTGCATTGTATCACAATATGGAGAATCTGTCAATCGTTTAATATCGACTATCGACAGAATCATGAAACGTTACATTCGTGCATTGCCGACATTACGTTGAGCTGTGTGATTCTGCTGGTCACTTTCGCCGCCTAAAAGCGGAGATTCATTGCTCTCCCCACTTGACAAACGATTCGATCTATGCTACAATGTTAAACGATTAAGTACTCTGCTTCACGTGTGACTGAAACGTTTCATGCAAGTCAAGGATGGCAGCCATGCGACCAGAGATTCGCATTCGTACGGGGAGAGAGCGGGGAAGCGCCGGGGATTACTTGAGTCCACAAAGGCGCTGGAGGCTCACTAGAGACGACTTCTGGGGCTATCTATTCATCCTTCCGCAGCTAGTCGGTCTCTTGGCCTTCATAGTCTACCCGGCAGGTTTCTCGCTGTACCTCTGCTTCTCCGAATGGGACTTCATGTCCGCCCCGCAGTTCATCGGCTTGCAGAATATCCAGGAGGTGTTCAGCGATGACCTGTTCCTCAGATCGTTGGGCAACACGTTCTACCTGGTGGCGGGTATCGTGCCGCTGACGATGGCAGTCTCTCTGCTGCTGGCCCTCTTGACCAACCGCCCCCTCTTCGGTCTGGGCGCCTACAAAGCAGCGTTGTTCCTCCCGATGATCACCGCGTCCATAGCGGTGATCGTGGTGTGGTACTGGCTGTACGCCCCAGATTTCGGTCTCATCAACATCGCCCTTGAATACCTGGGCATCCAGGGACCTGGTTGGCTGAGCTCCAAGGCGTGGGCAAAGCCGGCCATCACGCTGATGATTACCTGGCAACGGATGGGGTATTTCTATCTGTTGTTTCTGGCGGGCCTCAAAAGCATCCCACGAGAGTACTACGAAGCCGCCGGCATAGACGGCGCCACCCGGCTGCAACAGTTTCGCCACATCACTTTGCCTCTACTCTCCCCGACGACCTTCTTCATCCTCACGACGATGCTCATCGGCACGTTCAGCATCTTCAGTGAGCCCTTCTTCCTAGCTCGTGGCGGTCCGGCATACGCCACGTATACGATCGTACTGTACATCTACAACCTGGCCTTCTCCTTCTTCAAGCTAGGCGAAGCCGCCGTGGCTAGCTGGGCGTTGTTTGCATTACTGTTCGCCATCACGTACGCCCAGCTCAGACTCTCCAAGCGATGGGTGCACTATGGTGACTAAAGCGAGGTCGCGGGGCGCTGACGTGGGCCAGTGCCAGCAGCGCCATTCACGGGAGGGCAAGTCGAAAGTGCTGAGAGCACGGCGTCATCTGCCGCTGTCGCAAAGGATCGAGACCCTGTCAATCCACCTGGTACTGTTGGTATGTACGGTCACGACTCTGGTGCCCTTCCTATGGATGGTCAGCACCTCTCTGAAAACGGACCGGGATCTGTTCAGGTACCCCCCAAGACTGATCCCAAACCCGATCACGTACGAGCGCTATCCGGCGGCCTTTCGAGATCTGCCCCTGGTGCGCGGGCTTTTGAACAGCGCCAAGATCGCCGTGCTCTCGACCGCGGGAACCGTTCTCAGCAGTTCACTGGCGGGATACGCCTTCGCCAAGATCCGCTTCAAACTGAGGCAAGGCATCTTCGGAGTCTTTCTGGCCACCCTAATGATTCCGTGGCAGGTGACGCTGATACCGTTATACGTCACCTTCAGTCGCATCGGCTGGGTCGACACGCACCTCCCGCTAATCGTACCGAAAGTCCTGATGAATGCCTATGGCGTGTTCCTGATGAAGCAATTCATCCAGCGAATCCCCGATGACTACATCGAGTCTGCCCAGATCGATGGAGCCAACCATGCGAGGATCTTCTGGAGCATCATCTTGCCTCTCGTTGAGCCGCCACTTATCACTCTGGGGCTGTTCTCATTCATCGGAAGCTGGAACAGCTTTCTGAGTCCGCTCATCTATCTCAACACGGCCTCCAAGTTCACCGTTCAGCTCGTGATCAACACGCTGAGAACAGTCTACTACACCGAGTGGGGACTACTCATGGCAGCAGCGACGATCGCGATCCTCCCGATCCTCGCGCTCTACTCGGTTGCACAGCGGTACTTCATTCAAGGCATCACTCTCTCGGGCCTGAAAGGCTAGGTGCGTTCTAAGGAGGGATTGCCGAGGGAGTCAGCCCTTCCGTTCAACCGAAGTGAAGAGACTCCGTCTTGAGCGAATCAACGAGGCTGGACCTTCTCACAGCACAACCATCACTGGCGAGGCCTACTCTGCCGTCAAAGTGACGTGTAGGTGACTGCCGAAGGAGGAGGATATCGATCCATCGAGGAAGAGGAACCCAGGTAGCATGACCACGCAGAACAGCATCGATTCAACAGGCTGGCACGATGGTGCCAAAGCCATCCACACAGGATCTGGAACACACAGAGAAAGGATAGGCAACATGCGAACGGTCAGAATACTCCTCAAGGTTCTCTTCGTGCTCGCGACAGTGGTCGCGTGCACGCGGGCTCCTGCGACGCAGGTGCCCGTTGCTCCCACCGATACCACCGCTCCAGACCCCACCGCCACGCCGGAACCTACTGCAGTACCCGAGCCGGTCGAGATCACTTTCCTCTACCACGACACGGTAGTTGAGACTCCTGGGTACGAGGCGCAGATCGAAGCCGCAAACAAGCTTCTGGAGCAACAGGGCAAGAACATCCACATAGTGGGCATGCCTGCTACCGGCAATTGGCCCGAGTACCACCAGAAATTCCTGGCCCAGCTCGCTGCAGGTCAGTCTCCTGATATCCTCAACATCGCAGAGTCCCAGATGCCAAGCCTCATTGCCAAAGGACACGCTATGGAGCTCACCCCTCTCTTGGACCAGATTGACCAGTCGAAGTACTTCGAGACGACCTTCCAGAGCGCCGGGCTTCAGGATGGCAAGTACTATGGCCTTCCCTCCAAGCTGGTTTACCTGGTGATGTACTACAACAAGAATCTGTTCGATAAGGCGGGCTTGGCCTATCCATCGGGGGATTGGGACAACCCCATCACCTTCGATGAACTCCGCACGCTGGCCAAGCAGCTGACCGAGGGCGAGGGGGGCAACAAGACCTTTGGCCTCTACATCATGCCCTACATGGGCTATGCCGGGATGTACGCGCGGGCCAACGGTGGAACGGGTGTGGCCTACGAGGACAAGACCTGTGCGCTGACTGAACCCGCCTCCTTAGAGGTGTACAACTGGTTTGATGGAGTGTATCGCATCGACAAGAGCGCGCCCACCCCTCAAGACCAGGCGGTGATCAGGGGATTCGAACTCTTCAAGACCGGCCGCATCGCCATGTACATCGATGGGAACTGGTTTCAGCCGCAGTTCAACGCAATCGAGGACTTTGAGATAGGAATTGCATCGCTGCCAGCGGGCTCCAGTGGCAACGCATACACGATGATGTTTGTCAACAACTGGTTCATCTCAAAGGGCAGCAAGCATCAGAGTGAGGCTTGGGAGGCCCTGAAGGCGCTCTTCAGCCAGGAGAGTTGGACCGCGCTGGCAGAACTTAGTGCTGGTGGGATTCCGATACATCGCGACGTGTATGAAACGTTCCACGACCAGTGGCTCGGTCCCCAGTATGCGGACGATGACAGACGCGCATTCCTCGATGCGATTGAGCACGGGATGACAATGCCTTACGACGAGCACTACGCTGAGATCGATAACGAAGTCAACCAAACCTTGAGTGAATGGCTCAACGGCGATATCACCGCTGAAGCCTATGCACAACGAGTCTGTGAGACCTGGAACGAGGCCTGGGGCAAGTAGCGGGGTTGAGAACTGTCCCGACGTGTCCTGGCCTCTCGCGGGAAGGCGAACCCGGTTCGACAGGGCGATACGTTCGCCTTCCCGCGCTGGACGCCTCTGAGCCCCGGCGGACGGCCGCTCCGCCCGACACCGCAGAGCAGGCGTACGAGGGCAGATGGGTATGCTCCCTCTACCAGCAGACCTTCTTCCCGACAGGTGATGTTGACCCTCGTAGCCAGAACTGCGACTATCCTGAGGCCGGATCGCGTCCTATTCATGCGACCGCAGTCTGAACCGATGGGACCATCAGGTGATTGATGCCAACGGAGACCGAATCATGCAAGACTTGAGCTTTGATTTCAGAGATCCCGTCTGGGAGTTCAACGGAGTGAGGTTCGCTGTCCAGCTCTTCACTTACGAGAATGTCTATGGACTCGATGCCGATGCCACGTCTCTTGTAGATAGTGGGCCAACTTGCTCCCTGCAGTGCACGCAGCTCACCTCGGCTGGTGGACAAGAAAGGGTCACAGGCGAAGTCTCGCTGAAAGCCGTGTCCGAGGACCGAGGGACTTCCTTTTCCATCCACGCTCGCATGGATGAATCGATTCGATGCGTCAAGCTAGTGATTAGGGGCGTGCCTTCGGGTGAGATCGTCAGCCTGCGTGAGACGAATCGGAAGGCGATTCCCGATACGGGCCTCATCCTGCGCTATCCAGGGGGCTGGCGTGAGTTACCCACACCGCTGGTCATCCTTCAGAGCCAGGAAGGCAGCTATTGGTATTGGCGTTCGCTCGACACCCAGGTGCGTGGCAAGCGGTTTGTGTTTCTTCGCAAGGGTGATACGCTCGATGTCGAACTCATCTTCGACGAGGCAGCGACAAAGGTGCGAAGAGCCATAGACGTACCTGCCTGGGTAGTGGGCACGTGCGACGATCCGCTGCCTATCGTTGACTGCCACAGAGACCATTCAGAGCGAGCCCATCAGCTCGTACCTTGGGATCGTCGCGCCGACGTGCCCGACTGGGCCCGAGAGATCTCCCTGATTGCCACCATCCACTGCCAGCATTGGACCGGCTACGTGTTCAACGACTACGCCAAGGTGCTCGAGACCATCGAATGGCTGGCCGGACGCGTCCCCGCCAAGAGAATCCTGGCCTATCTACCCGGCTGGGAAGGTCGCTACTACTGGCAGTACGGTGACTACCGCCCGGATCCGCGAATGGGAGGAGAGCACGGGTTCGAGCGGCTGATCCAAGGAGCAAGAAGCATCGGGGCTCGAGTCATGCCGATGTTCGGAATCAACGTGGTGAACCAGGGCGCTCCGAACTACGCGCGGTGGGGGGCTCCGGCCGGGCACCCCCCCGCCGGAGGAAAGGTGGATTGGGACGGATCACGCCTTTATCACTCGGGTTGGTCCAGCGTGCTGAACCCCGGTGCCCCGACGTGGCAGAACCGGCTGCTCGCCCAGATCGTAGGTCTGATCGATAGGTATGGCTTTGATGGCGTGTTCCTGGACATCTCGGCCAGCTGGTGGAATGATCGCAACCACGACGTCTACGACGGCACTGTACAACTGATCCGGCGCATTCGAGAGAAGCATCCCCAGATTCTCGTCGCTGGCGAGGGCTGGTACGACGCGGTGGGCGCGGTGACCCCTCTTGTCCAGTCGGGGCATATGGATGGGCCACTTGTGTGGCACGACCAACCTTATCCTAGCTTCTTCGACAGGTATGCGCGGTGCTTTGCTCACCTTTGCCTGGGGGACCCTGGTCGGGGCAGCACCGGCGTGCATGAGTTGGGCCACAATGCGGTCACACACTCCCCACTGCGGAGAGGGGTGATCCCAACCGTTGCGATCGTTGAGGATACGCTTTCGAAAGCACCTGACGGCCTACTGGCGATTCTCGAAGATGCAAAGCAGTACGCCAAGCGCTTCTTGTCGCAGCCGGAGGGCTAGTCGTGTCCATCCCTGTCTGCGTACCGACACAAAGGGTCAAATCGATGGGCCAACGCGAACTGGTCACGCGGGTCTTCCGGTTTGAGGAAGTTCGGCCCGTCCCCTACTGGCTCTTCGGGCTCAAAGAGAGCGAGACCGGGATGGCGAAGAGCTTGGACGACCACTACGGATCGCGCGACTGGCGAGAAGGAATCCACGAAGGCTTGATGGGCCATCACGTGGGATTCATCAAGGAGTCCTTAGGGGATGGCCAAGCGAAGGACACGTTTGGTGTTGTCCTCAGAGAAAGCAACATCGTTCACGTGCTACGCCACCCGTTGATCGAGCCCAGCCTGAAGGGATTCGATTGGCCTGACCCGGAGGACATGGTCGACTGGGAGGAGCTGAGGCAAATCTATTCGGTGCGCAAAGACCGATTCCGACTCTGCGGGCTGGCCATGGGGCTCTTTGAGCGCAGCTGGTTCCTTAGGGGTTTTGAGAACGTGATGGTCGACATGGTGGACAAGCCTGAGTTCTACGAAGAGCTGTTGGACGGCATCCTGGACATACACCTCAGATTCATGGAGTTGCTGGTATCTCGCATCCCCATCGAGGGCTACTACGGAGGGGACGACGTGTCGGACCAGCACGGAGTCATGATGGGACTGGAGCGCTGGCGCCGGTACTTCAAGCCCCGACAGGCGATGATGATAGACCGCTGTCACCAACTGGGCTTCCCCTATGTTCTTCACGCGTGCGGAAACGTCCTGCCTTTGGTGGATGACCTGATCGAGATCGGACTGGATGGGTTCGAATCGCTTCAATCCGAAGCCACAGATGTGTTCAAGGTGAAACAGAAATCCAAAGGTCGTCTAGTGCTCATCGGCGCGATGGGGATGCAGTCCACGCTGTTCTCGGGCACACCCGATGAAGTTGTCCGAGACACCAGGCGTCTCGTGAAAGATCTCGGTGAAGATGGCGGCTACATCATCGGGCCTTCAAAACCACTGGAGGAGGAGCCCGTAGACAATGCGGCTGCCTTCCTCGAGACATTGATCAACCAGGGTGAGTGATAGCATTGACCAAAGCTACTACGTATCGCAGACCACTTCCACAGAACCAACCACCCCTCAGACCCGCTGCATTCCAGGCCCTGCCCGTGGGAAGTGTGCGCCCGAGAGGTTGGCTGGAGGCACAGCTACGGGTCCAAGCGGACGGGTTAACCGGACATCTGGATGAGTTCTGGCCGGACGTCAGGCCAAACAGCGGTTGGCTGGGCGGAGACGGAGAGTCCTGGGAGCGGGGCCCCTACTACCTGGACGGGTTGCTCCCGCTGGCCCACCTGCTCGATGATCCGTCGCTACTGGCGAAGGCCCAGAAGTGGGTTGACTGGACGCTGGATAACGCGCAGCCGAACGGACAGATCGGTCCTCCACACAACGTCGATTGGTGGCCGCGCATGGTCATGTTGAAGGCCCTGACCGCGCACCACGAAGCGACCCGCGACGAGCGAGTCCTGCCAGTGCTGAGAAACTACTTCCGTTACCAGCTCAGGGCCCTTCCAGCCCGTCGCCTGGAGAAATGGGGTCACGCCCGGGGGGCGGACAACATCCTGAGCATCCATTGGCTCTACAACCTCACCCGTGAGCCGTTCTTGCTCGATCTCGCCGACCTGGTGTTCGCCCAGACCGTTGACTGGGCCGAACTGCAGGCCAACTACAGGGTCGCTGACATCCTACCCCTCAAAGAGTACGGGATGTTGACCCACGTGGTCAATCACGCCATGGGGGTGAAAGCCCCGGCCGTGTTCTACGCCCAGTCAGGACGCGATCGCCACCGTCAGGCATCCAGACGGGGAATAGCCAACCTGATGAAGCATCACGGCCAGCCGAATGGCATCTGGAGTGGCGACGAGCATCTGAACGGGACCTCACCGACGCAAGGAACGGAACTCTGTGCCGTCGTCGAGTACATGTACTCTCTCGAGGAGATGATGCGCATCCTCGGCGACCCGCATTTCGGCGACGTGCTGGAGCAGGTGGCTTTCAACGCTCTGCCCGCGCCGTTCAGGCCAGACATGTGGGCTCATCAGTACAATCAGCAGGTCAACCAGGTGGTAGCGAGCGCGGCGGAACGGGAATGGGCCAACAACGGGAAGTGGTCCAACATCTTCGGTTTGGAGCCGCAGTTCGGGTGCTGCACGGCCAACTTCCACCAGGGCTGGCCCAAGTTCTGCAAGAGCTTGGTCATGGGATCTCAGGACGGAGGCGTCGCCCTGCTCGCCTACGCGCCTTGCGTCGCGCGCATCGAGCTTGCCGATGGATGCCTGCTGACGATGACCGAAGACACAGACTATCCTTTCGGAGAGAGCATCCGAATCTCCATGGCTGTCTCGCAGCCGAGTCGCTTCCCGGTACACTTGCGGGTTCCCGCCTGGGCTGATGACCCGACATTGAAGGTCAATGGCGCGGATCAGCCGAAGCCTGCCCCCGGTACATTTGCGCGTCTGGAGAAGGAGTGGCAAGACCACGATCAGATTGAACTGCACCTACCTATGCGGATTCGGTCTGTACCAGGGCATACCGGGCTGCTATCGGTCTTCAGGGGACCCCTGTTGTTCGGGTTGAAGATCGGGGAGGATTGGCGTAAGATAGGTGGATCAGAACCGCACGCCGATTGGGAAGTCTATCCTACGACGCCATGGAACTACGCCCTGGCCTTGGATCCGGATGCGCCGGAGAAGAGCTTTGTCATCGAGACTGCATCGATTTCACGAGTCCCATTCGACCCGGGCGCCTCACCGGTGACTCTCAGGGCCAGAGGGCGTCGTCTGCCGCAATGGAAGATGCACCGCAATTCAGCCGGTCCCATCGACGGGGGAGGGCATCAGTCCTGCGAGAAGGAAGAAGAGATCAGTCTGATCCCCTACGGCTCGACGAATCTGCGGATAGCGGCCTTTCCGTATCTAGATCAGTAAGTGCAGTCCGGGCGACGACTGGGACAGGATCTTTCGAGGCCACGCGGCTGTGAGCATTCAGACAAGCCACAGCTTTCGCTCATGGCCAGGAGGGTGGAATGGGTCAACAACCTGCCAACATCCTGTTTATGTTCAGCGATCAACACCGTTTTGACGCGGTGGGCTGTAACGGAGCACCGGTTTGTCGCACCCCGGCACTCGATTCTGTAGCCGCTTCAGGTATGCGCTTCACTCATGCCTTCACGCCCTGCTCCCTTTGCTCTCCGACCAGAGGATCGCTCATCACTGGTCTCTACCCGCACAACCATGGTCAGTTGGCCAACATGGGCAACTTCAACGGCGTCTTTGACCACCAGATTCTGGACAAGGTTGGCTACCCAACGCTGCTAAGCGAAGCCGGATATGCGGTGAGCTACGTCGGAAAGTGGCACCTGCCCAAAGAAGGAGATGCCGCTTCATGGTCCTTTGACCAGTGGTGGACAGACCGCCATTACCTGGAAGATGCTGCGGATCTGGGACTGAACGGCGATCATTCACTAGAGGTGCAACGATTGGAGTGGGGAGGCGATGCCGCGTTCTGCGGGAGGTCCGCCCTTGCCGCCGAGCATCTGCAGGAGTACTGGACCGCCGAGCGGACCATCGAGCTACTGCAGCGTTACGCCAATCGCACTCAGCCCTTCATGGTCTGTGCCTCCTTCTTCGGACCTCACTTTCCCTACGCTGTCCCGGCGCCCTATGACACCATGTATGATCCAGACCAGGTCGAACGCTGGGTCAACTTCGATGAGCAGTTCGAAGGCAAGCCGCTGATCCAGCAGAAGGAGATGCTGCGCTGGAATGCGAGCCACCTCACGTGGCCGGATTGGCAGAAGGTCATCGCGCATTACTGGGGGTACTGTAGCTACATCGATGCTCAGATCGGACGCATTCTGGAGCATTTGGAACGAACGAGCCTGTCAGAGAACACCCTGGTGATCTATACCAGCGACCACGGAGACATGGTCGGCAGCCACCGCCTGTTCAACAAAGGCATGTACATGTACGACGAGACCTATCGGGTACCTTTGATCGTGCGCTGGCCGACTGTGACGCCCCCGGACTCTGAGTGTGATGCGTTTGTGAGTCTGGTCGACCTCATGCCAACGCTGCTGGGATTAGCGGAAGCAAGAGATCCCGGCGAGCTTGACGGACGCTCGCTGCTCCCCCTGCTGAAGGGTGCCGTACCGCATGACTGGCCCGACGATGTGTTCGCAGAGTTCCATGGGTATGAGGGAGCCCTCTGCAGCCAGCGCATGGTTCGCACCAAATCGTGGAAATATGTATACAATCCTTGCTTCGAAGACGAGTTGTACGATCTACAGAGCGACCCGGGTGAGTTGCGCAACCTGGCGAGCAGGCTGGGGTATAGGCACGTGCTGAGGCGCATGAAGTCACGCCTGGTTGCCTGGCTCGAGCGCACTGGTGATACCATCGGCGAAGATGATAGCTGGAAGGGCTCCTCCTACGATCTCTATCTCTCCGGGCGAGAAAGATGAGTAGGGGGTCTCGCCGATACCGATGATCCGTGCTGTCGCGCATCCGAGATGGGTGAACGGGACACCGAGGTCAGTCCCCTTGCCAGGACCGTAACCTGCCCAGAATCGGGGAGGCCATCCTGGCGAGCTCCAGGCCGTCCGCGCGTCGATCGGATCTTCTCGACTGAGTTGGCCAGATAGCAGTGGGCGAGCAGCGGTCCAATCCCACCGTCGCCCTATCTGCAGATGCGATCTGCGGTCCGCGTCCCAGGCCGCCACATGTAGCGCGGGACCCGTCAGGGCAAAGCCCACATCGTTCTGCAGCGAAAAACACCATGTTGCATGGAGGCACACGATGAGTCCAGATTCACGCCCCAACATTCTCATCTATATATCGCATGATACTGGGAGGCACATTGGGCCGTACGGTGTCACGACGGTCCAAACGCCCAACCTGGAACGAGTAGCGCGCGAAGGGGAGGTCTTCGCGAACTGCTTCTGCACGGCTCCCCAATGCAGCCCTTCGCGGGCCAGCCTTTACACAGGTCGCTATCCACATCAGAACGGCGTCATGGGTTTGAGCCAGGGTGACTTCGCGTGGGATTTCGCCAGTGCCGAGGTGCATGCAGCTCAGCGCTTCGCGTCGCTGGGATACGATACTGCTGCCATCGGCACGACGCACGAGACGCGGACACCTGAGAACAGGGGCTTCGGCTTCATCAATCCGGACAGCGATTCGAGGCACGTTGCCCAAGTCTTGCAGCGCTGGCTTGCGGCGCGTGGTGATTCGGGGAATCCCTTCTATACCCAGATTGGGACGGTGGAGACGCACAGGCCATGGGACCGCAACGATGTGGAGCCTGATGACTCACTTGGAGTCACCGTGCCACCCTACCTGGATGACACGCCCGGAACCCGGTCAGAGCTGGCCGCATTCCAGGGTAGCATCAAGCGGTGGGATGAGGGCCTGGGGCACGTCCTCGGAGTCCTCGATGAACAAGGGTTAGCAGCGAACACGCTGGTCGTAGTCACGACGGACCATGGTATTGCAATGCCTCGAGCGAAGGTCACGCTATACGACCCGGGCATTGGGGTCCTGCTGATGATGCGGTGGCCAGAAAGGATTCCCGCGGGCTGCGTGTACGAGGAGCTGGTCAGCAACGTGGACGTCTTGCCCACGCTCTTGGGTGCCATCGGGATCACAACACCGAAGGAGATGGCCGGCCGGAGTCTCTGGCCTCTGTCTCCCGCGGGTGTCCATCAGCCCCGGAAGATGATCTTCGCCGAGAAGACGCACCACGTCTACTATGATCCGATGCGCTGCGTGCGGACTCAGCGCTACAAGTACATCCGCAACTTCGAGAAGGGAGTTGAGATCCCGCTGGAAGCCATCGTGACCCCTTGCGGCGGAGGGGCTACCTACTTAGAGAATATCCACAGGGCGTATCACCCGCGCACTCACCCGCTCGAGGAGCTGTATGATCTGCAGGAGGATCCCTTCGAGCAGACCAATCTGGCCGAGAACCCGCAGCACAGGGAGACGCGTGAGTCCCTGGCCCAGTCATTGGCCAAATGGATGCGGGATACGGATGACCCCCTCCTCCGGGGGCCTATCGCGAGTCCTTTCTACCGCAAGGCCGTGGACACCCTGCCATGATGACCGAGTGATGACGGCCAGGTCTTCATGGCGCTCCAACCCAATGGCGTCATCTTAGAGAAGCCCGTGCCAGGAGCACGACAGGCGAGGACCCCGCTCCTTCCGACGGACCGACAGCGAACGCCCGGGCCGCTGCCTCGATCAGCGGTGCTCCGGGCACTGTCAGGCTCCCGGCCAACGAAGAGCGGCGATGACGAGCAGGTACTTGCGTTTCCTCTGGGCCTACACCCCTAAGCCGCTGACCTTCGGAAGGTGGGCCCGCCTCTGCTCGAGCATCTCGTTCACCATCGGCTTGATCTCGGCCAGCGAGAGCACAGCAACGGTGAGGGGACCGTGCGCGATGGCCTGGAAGACCAGAAGCGGGTCGCCGGTCAGCGCCGCCTCCACCGCCATCTATTCGATCATCAAGTTCACGTTTATCACGATGGCACACTGAGGCGGCAGCGGGCCGACATGGACAGGGTGGAAGCCGGCCTTGTCGACGAACAGCGGCACCTTCGCGCAAGCGCCCTCGGGCAGGTTCGGTATCAACCCGGTGTTGGCCACGTTCCCATTGCAATGATAGATCTCCCCTCCCCTCCAGACATTGATGATCGGAGCCGCGTACTCGGGCCCCCGCTCCAGGCTGACCGGCGTCTCCTCAGATAGCCACTCCTTCACCTCGTTCTTCCAGGTGTGTTCCTTCTCGCGGTATTCGTTCAGGATGAATGCGTGCACCCCAGGATTCCAGCCCGTACCGTGCGTGCAGTACTTCTCGATCAGGTCCGGCCTCTTGCGGAACCACCAGTTGTACTCGCTGTTGTGCCCGCTCGACTCGGTAACGTAATAGCCCAACGCCTTGAACATCTCGTTGCGGACGACCTCGTGCTCGTAGATCTTCTTCCGCCGGACGGCCTTTCGCAGCAGGGGGTAGGCGTCCCGGCCGTTGATGCGGAAGTCCAGGTACCACGCCTGGTGGTTGATGCCGGCACAGACGTAGGTGACGGCGTCGTCGGCGGTGGCGCCGGCCCACTTGGCCAGCATGTTGGCGGTGCCCTGGACGCTGTGGCAGAGGC
>Ga0180432_10004886_pt1 | contig 18122 bp, 14 predicted proteins | sample SS_ome_10_FD_132414 | JGI IMG/M metagenome (GOLD analysis project Ga0180432, IMG submission 132414) | Hypersaline lake sediment archaeal communities from the Salton Sea, California, USA - SS_1_MS_2 metaG | ecosystem: Environmental > Aquatic > Non-marine Saline and Alkaline > Hypersaline >...
ATTCCCGAACTCCTCGGAATCGAGGAATGGAGCGTGCATCTCAGAGACACCCTCACGCCCGATGAACTGCTCGGGTATTTCAAGGACAAGCCGCTGGATTTCGAACCGGGCGAACAGTGGCAGTACAGCAATTCCGGCTATCTCGTCCTGGGCCGCGTGATCGAAACGGCAGCCGGCATGAACTGGGCGCAGTTCGTCACCGAGCGGATCATCGAACCTCTCGGTCTCGAGCACACCGGTATCGACGATGATGTCACGATCGTGCCCGGCCATGTCTGCGGTTACCAGCGGGTGGGGGGCGAGCTCGTCCTGCCCGAGATGATGAGCATGTCCCATCCCTGGGCGGCGGGGGCGCTGTATTCCAACCTCGACGATCTGGCGGCCTGGGATGCGGCCCTGGACACCGATCGGCTGCTGAGCCGGGCGTCACTCGATCAGTGCTTCACGCCCGTCGCTCTGAACGACGGTACCGCTACCAGCTATGGTTTCGGCTGGTTCATCGAACAGTTCAAGGGCCGGCGGATCATCTGGCACAGCGGTCGCATCAACGGCTATCTGGCCCACGCCCTGCGCCTGCCCGATGAAGGGCTGTATGTCGCCGTGCTGTCCAATATCGAGGATGACAGCGCCACTCCGGTCAGGATCGTCGCCGAGAGTGTGGCGGCAATCGCCCTGGGTGAACCATTCGACGAAGTGGTCGGAATCGAGCTGAGCCCCGAAGAGGAAGATGCCTATCTCGGAACGTACCGGTTGGGTTCAGGGACCGAACCGGGCCCCGAACTCACCGTCATCCGCGAAGAGGGGAAACTGTACATCGTTCTGCCCAACGGCTTGAAGGACGAGATCGTGCCCGAGTCCCGGACCAGGTTCGCCGTCCCCGTGCGGCAATCCGGGATCGATTTCGAACTCGATGACGAGGGTCACGTGCTTCGCCTGCTCGTCCCCGGCCCCGGTGAAGACAAGATCGTCTTCACGAAGATCGGGTGATCTCCGGGATCACGTGCCGGCGGTGAGGTCGGCCACGGCCTTCCGGCGTGGCAGAAGCAGCAGGAAAACGCCCAGGATCACAGCATGGCTTGCCAGCGTGCCGTAGAGCATCGACCGCTCGCGGACACTCGTCGCGAACAGATCGGTGAAGAGCAGAAACGGGACGCATTGCAGGAGTACGAACGCAGCCACCCACCCGACCACCGCCCAGAACCTCGTGTGCCAGAGTCCCCAGGCCAGTACCAGATTGACGAGCAGATAGACCACGTCGAGAACCCGGATAGAAAGGGGCTGGGTTCCCCAGGCGGGTCGCCCGAGCAGGTTCAGGATGCTCCCGAGGTGAGAGAGGGCTCCCATAATCATGATAACCGCCACGACCTTCAGGTAGATGGCCACCCGCGGGTGAGCGATCTTTTCACGAACCCGGTTGATGAATTCCATTATCGGTGTCTCCATTGTCATCGGGTAAACCCGCGACCTTCGTCCAGTCAGCTTGCTGCCATGACTGGGCCATACCGGTCAGTAGCAGGCGGTGCGCGGCAGGGAAGTCTGCGCCGAAGTCGGCCAGATGCGTAATCTGCAGCACGGCCATCCCGTGGATCGACGACCAGAAACCGTAGGCGAGCAACTCGTGATACTGCTGACTATGCCCATCGGACTTCCCCGCGCCCACGACATCCGCGACGGCGTCACGGATGACCGTATACTCGGTGTTCTCGGGAACCTCTTCGGCCAGCGAGCGACGCGCTGAGAGTCGACCGAAGAGCAGCATGAAGTCCCGGGGATGCTCCCGGGCGAAGTCGATATAGGCAAGCCCCAGCCTGACCATGCGCTCGGCTGGATCCGGCGCGTCGGCCATGGCGGCACGGAGTGTAGCGACGAGTGCCTCGTTGGCCTCGGCGGCCAGAGTGTCGAGCAGGTGTTCCCGGTTATCGAAGAACTCGTACATCCCGGCCGGACTCATGCGGGCGTGCTGTGCGACCTGGCGCAGGGAGAATCGCTCATGGCCCTGGTCGCGTAACAGTGCGCGGGCGGCAGCCATGATGCGAGCCTGCTTGTCGGCACGACGCTGAGCGCGGATGCCGGGCGATTTCTTTCTGGATCGATTCATGGGCATTTCTCCGAACGGTGTTCAGGATAATACCGAACACTGTTCGGGTCAATACAAAAGCAAGGATAACCGCGACCGTCGACGGGACGGTGCGGGTACCCGATAATCGTTCAGCAGGCTGGCGTCAGCGAGTGCCGGGGGGTAGTTCGAACGCCCCCGGGTCGAATTCGACATTCACGGCCAGTTCTGTGAGAACCGATACATGGTCGGGTTCCTGTTCGTTCCGGAACCTGTGGGGGAAAAGAAAACCTCCGACCTCACGATAGTCCTCGAGTCGCAGTCGCAGACCCCAGTCCGGATATTCCACCCACCGGGGAAGCCATGTCGCGGCATCTATGGCGTAGACCACCACGCCCCCCAGGGGCAGCTCAACCCGCAGAACATGCGCCGGTGCTTCGTCCACCTGTACCTGGCCGGTGTACTCGGCGCCGAAATCGAAAAAGACAGGAAAGTACTGAGCAAGGTCCATCTCGAAATGGTGCCAGTCGGACTCGGGAAGCGGATGCTGATAGGTATAGGCGCTGTCCGTCTGAGACGGGTAGGCGAGAAACCAGGCCTGGTGGCCGTCGAAGAGGACGTGAAGAGTTCCCACGACTTCTTTTCTCAACCGGTTGGGGCGGATGATCTCGCAGACGATGTCCGGCCGTCCCGCCGGCCGGGTCTCTCTGAGTCGGAGCGTTCTCAGGTTCTCGAGGCCTCCGATCCGCCCATGGCCCGGGTACACCGGGCGACGATGTCTTGCGCCGACGGTTCTTGAGGGGTCATGACATGATCGGGGTGATGATCGGTGCCTTCGTCTGCTTTCAGGCACTCTGCAATGACTTCCACTGCTGTATCAACGGCTCCGGGAGAGGGACCATTGTTGCAGTCGAGATTGCATCCCAGAAGACAGGATAGCGCCAGAAGCCAGATTGTCATTGCAGGTGTCTCCGAAAAATGTGAGTACAATCGTGAAAGTGCTTACACTAGTTCCATGTGATACGTGCCCTATCGCTTATGGGGTTCGTCGCGTAGTGACGACATGATGCAGTACTGTATCCTTCTCGCCTCTCTCCATCCAGATGAGCGAATCCGGTGGCAACAAACCCGGCGGGGACACGTATCATTGAAACAGGTTTCATTAAATAATACTTGAAGTACATGGTCTTGGGATTCAATCCCCGTCGGGTTGAGTCGCTCTCGTCAGGAGTTGTCGAAAGGGCATGAGTCATCTGTCATGAGAATGCGCTGTGGATTGAGAACGATCGCAGCCCTGGTTTTGATGTCAACGCTCGGGATGGGCTGCAGCGACAATGGTACGGACCCGGAAGAGGGTCCTGAGATAACAGATCTGACGGGTGACTACCTGGGCCAACAGCCCCCCGGCGCAACCCCGGTGCGTTTTGCCCCGCAAATCCTGTCGCCCGATAGTACGTGGTGGTGGATCAGCCCACCCAAATTCTCGCCGGACGGCAATGATATGGTCTTCACGAAGTATATCATTGCAGACACTCACCAGAAGCGCCTCTACAGCATGGAGAGGGTGGGTGATGACCGGTGGACGTCTCCCGAAGAGCTTCCGTTCGGCAGTGAAGATGGTGTCGATTGCCACGCCGCGTTCTCTGTGGACGGCACGAAGCTTTTCTTTCTGTCGCACCGGCGGGGAGGATCGTTCTTTGTCGTCACGAAGGACGGGGGCAGCTGGTCGGATCCTGTGGTTGTGAGTATCCCCGGTCTTGCAGGTGTAGGGAATCAATTCTCGGTCACGAGGGATGAGAGCATCTATTTCGAGATAAGCAACGGACAGAATGACGACCTGTATGTGTCCCGGCTCGTTGACGGCGAATACAGCTCACCCGAGAGTCTTGGTGCACCGATCAATACAACCGACTATGAGGATTATGCTCCCTTCATCGATCCTGACGAGTCCTATCTCATCTTTGCCTCCAATCGCCCTGGCGGGTTCGGGAGCAATGATCTCTATGTCAGTTTTCACGAGCCGGGAGGCACGTGGAGCGAGCCGCAGAATCTGGGCAGCGCGATAAACTCGAACGTCGCGGATACCCTGCCGTGCATTTCGCCTGACGGGAACTACTTCTTCTTCATCACCTGGAAGGAAGACGATGAGGGCTTCACTCCTTATTGGGTAGACGTCAGCGCGGTTGAAGCACTCAATCCCGATCAGTAGCGAGCCCCCCTCACGCATATCCCCGATGTGCGGCAGCGTCAGGTGGTCTGCCGTATCTGCGACTTGAAGCGGCACCCGGCCCCCCGCCATAGACGGGTTCTGCAGCAGTCTGTTCAAAAGATGCTGCGGGCATACGCCGCGTATTGCGCCTTCGGTTTGTCAAAAGCTCCGGACATCGTGTGTTCAGTGTAACGTTGGCTACGGGTTCTTCTGGTGGTCGGCACAGACAGGGAAGTATCGGTCCGATTTCGCGTGGGGACACGGAGGGAATCTCGTTTTCGTGGTCCAGGATCTCGATCTTGTGATCGTTACAACGGCAGATATCCTGTTTCAGCAGTTCTGAGAAGATGCCTGGCTGAAGGAGAAAGCCATAATGGATCTCGTGGCTGAGTTCATTGGGGCTCTTCCCTAGGCTGTCGGTGAGACAGGGGCGCAGGGTCAGGGCTTTTTTTGACGTTTTCTGATCAAGAGCCTGGAGCACCTCATCACGCGCGGGGTCAATGGGGTCATGTTTTGCTATAACACCACTACTGTTCGGGAGCACATAGACACAGATCGCGATCCAGATCCGGGTCTTCACCACATTCATGGATGTGCTGAAGAATGACTTGATCCGCAGATGCTGCTTTATCCACTTTGAAAAAGAGTTCTACCTGCCAGCGACAACGATGAAGATCGGCCACGGTGAGGGCGGGGAGGTCGAAGTTATTGGTCAGGTAGGTGAGCCCCTTTCCCGTTGCTGGATCCCTGTACCTGATTCTCCTGAGTAGTCATCACAAGCGCCACCTATCTCGGGTGGCGGGCCACCACGAAATCTGACTCGAAAAGTAATCTGCTGTGACGCGATAGCTCTGGTTGGGGCGGACAAGGTTTGAAGCGGTACCCGGCCCGGCACGATAGACGGGTTCGGTAGACAGCGTTGAACAGTTTTTTTGCTGGCCGCCGGGATCATAGGGATTACCTCGAAACAATACCCGATCAAATTTCGTAGTTCTATTCTATGTGACGCTACATATGTCGTAATTCAACATAGGTAGGCGTGACCTGCCAGCTGAGAACAGCAACGGAGGCTCGGCATGGGGGAGGAAAGCTGAGCACCGGTAATGAGGGATAGTGAAAGAAACTCTCAAACACCGATTTCAAGGAATAATTCAATGAAAGCGAACACCCTCGTATCCCGCGTCCGCTCCCTCTTGGTCATCCTTACGATTTCAATCATATCCATGAGCTGTGGAAAGGACCCCTCAACCGGCCCCAATGGAACAGAGGAAGTCAATGGCACCCTGAGCGTGATCGAGGGGATACCGGTCCTCAGGCTCTGGGGTACTCCCCGGGAACAGGGATACGCCCATGGCTATTTGATCGGAGAGGATATCGCCACAATGCTGGATGATTTCATCGAGAGTGCCATGGGGGGACTCGATGCCGATGCATGGGAGAATGAGTTGATCCCCGCGACGGGTGCCTTCCAGTTGGAACAGAGGTTTGTGGAAGAACTGGAAGGAATGCTGGCGGGGGTCGAAGCCGGTACCGTGGGCGCCCATGCCTACATACCCTCGCTCGGACGGAATCTGACGTACGATGATCTGGCAGCAATCAATATCGGGCCGGATTTCTTCAGTATCGGCTGCACAACCTTTGCTGCCTGGGATTCCATGACCTCGGATGGTGCTACGATTGCAGGCAGGAACTTCGACTGGCCGGAGATCCCGGGTGTGTTCGAGAAGCAGATCATCGTGGTCAGCGTGCCCGCTACAGGAAGCGGGAGAATGGGGTACGTCTCGATCAACTGGCCCGGGATCATTGGTTGTTACACGGCTATGAATGCCGAAGGCGTGACCCTCAGCACCCACGACACGAATGGTCATTCGCCGACTGCAACCACCGGGTTCAGTCCCAGACTCCTGATTTACCGCGAGGCGATCGAATCTGCTCACGCCGGAACGGCGCAGGAGGATGTTGAAGCGGTCTTTCGGGCGAGGATGACCACCACTCCCCAGAACATGATGCTCACATTCCCCAGTAGTGCGGGAAACACCGGTTCGGTCGTATTCGAATATGACGGAGATCTCTCCGTCACGGGAGGGGTGTCGGTACGCGAACCCGACGGTATCGAGTCATTCCAGATCTGTACGAATCACTGCCGGGAGCGCGTTCTTCCCACTGAGTGCTGGCGGTACTCCCTGCTCGAGGGACAGCTGGAGAGCATCGCGGCGAGCGGGGGGGCGAACCACCTCACGTCGGAGATGGTCTGGGCGCTCCTCGACAGTATCGCACTGGGCAACAGCACGCACCACCGGGTCGTGTTCGAACCCGATGAACTCCTCATGCACTTTGCCTTTTCCGTCGATGTGCCTGCCCCGGCATGCACCTTCATAACGTTGAACGTGACCGAACTCCTGGCAGGGACTGGTTTCTGAATCCCCGGGCAGGGAGGCGGCACCCGGCCCGACACGATAGACGGGTTCGATATCGATCTGTGAAAATCAGTTCTGCTGCCTGTACCACAGCCTCCCAGAAGCAGATCAACCCGAAGAACGTGAGCCGGTGCACCACCCCCTGGCAACCACCGTACCTGGCGAGTGTGACGCGTTTCGTGAAAAGCTGGATTCAGTAATCCAGGGAGAATGAACCAATGAAATGTAGAACAGTGCCAATCACCCTCTTCATCGTGCTGACAGCATGTGCAACCCAGGTTGACGAGACTCAACCCGAAAACGGACGGATTGCGTTCGATACCGTCAGAGGGGGGAACCTGGAGATTTATTCGATGTCCTTCAATGGCAGAGATGAGACAAATCTGACACAGCGCTCGCAGGACGACATGAATCCGGACTGGTCTCCAGACGGAAGCAAAATCGCCTGGGAAGCATACCAGGGTGGAAACACCGAGATTTATGTCATGAATGCGGACGGGAGTGAGCAGGTGCGACTTACCGACCAGCTGGGGGATGACGCATCTCCCGAATGGTCGCCGGACGGAGGCCGGATCGTCTTCTATTCCAAGCGAGATGGGAACGCCGAGATCTATGTCATGAATGCAGACGGTAGTGAGCAGGAGCGACTCACCGATGATCCCGCCGCCGATGCGTACCCCACCTGGTCGCCGGATGGCAACCGGATTGCTTTCACCACAGACAGAGATGGGGACAAGGACGTGTACGTGATGGATGCAGATGGGAGCAATCCGGTAAACCTGACCAGCAATGCCGCTGTTGATTGGTTACCCGCGTGGTCGCCGGATGGCACCCGGATTGTATTTGTCTCAGAACGGGATGGAAACGGAGAGATCTATATCATGGATGCGGATGGAGGCAATCAGACGAGATTGACCGATGATCCCGCCCCTGATTACTCGCCCACCTGGGCACTGGATGGCAGCCAGATCATCTTTTGTTCAAGCAGGAGCGGACATTCCGATATTTATGCGATGAATGTGGATGGGAGTAATCAAAGAAAATTGACCCATAGCTCCAGTGAGAGATATTCACCCGATTGGAAACCGTGATCGCCAGGATCACGGGGACACTTTCCTGGCAGCTTACGAGGATCAATCCCAGCCTCAGCTGGGTGTTCTCCGGGACATGGGAAGAGGTCTATATTCCCTTCACGGCATCACAGGCCATATCTCGAGACCTGACATCGGACCGCGCGATGTGCTCGCAGGCGTCGCGGGCACCATGTTCGCGGTCCACGCGGCTGTTTCCCCGCGCGATCGAGAGCGGTTCCTGAACGCATATTCTTGGGGAAAAGACCTCTGATTCGATCACAGGAATGCGTGCGCCGGGCAACTTGAAGGCATATATTGTGCTGCCCGCTGAGCGAATCTGATCATCCCGATCCAGAACGTGCGCTCCATCGCGCCCCAGGCAGGTGCTGGACTGTGTCTATTCGAAACATCGCCATTATCGCCCACGTGGACCACGGCAAGACCACGTTGGTGGATCATATGCTCCGTCAGGCGGGCGTTTTCCGTGCCGGACAGCAGGTCCAGGAGCGGATCATGGATTCCAATCCCCTGGAACGGGAGCGGGGGATCACCATCCTTTCGAAGAACACCGCTATCTGGTGGCACGGGACGAAGATCAATCTGGTGGATACGCCCGGCCATGCCGACTTCGGTGGCGAGGTGGAACGCATCCTCCGGATGGTGGATGGTGTGCTCCTGCTGGTGGATGCGGCCGAAGGCCCGATGCCCCAGACCAGGTTCGTCATGCGCAAAGCCCTGGGTCTGGGCCTCACGCCGATAGTGGTGATCAACAAAGTGGATCGCCGTGACGCCCGTCCGGTCGAGGTTCACGATGAGATCCTTGAGCTCTTCCTGGAACTGGATGCGTCCGAATCGCAGCTTTACTGCCCCTTTCTGTACGCTTCCGGTCGAGAAGGCTGGGCAACGGACGGCCCGGAAGCACGGGGTTCGGACCTCACCCCTCTCTTCGAGACGATCATTTCTCACGTCCCGGCTCCCACCGGAGATCCCGCACTTCCCTTCCAGATGCTCGTCTCGACGGTGGACTTCAGTTCCTACGTCGGTCGTATCGCCATCGGCCGGATCGAACGGGGCCGCATCCGGGTCGGGCAGACAGTGCGTGTCCTCCCTCTGGGAGAACCCGGGCCGGTGGATGACGATGAAGGCAGTTCGGCGCGGGTTGTCCAGCTCTACGGGTTCAGGGACCTGGAACGGATTCCCATCCAGGAGGCCGAAGCCGGTGACATCATCGCGCTGGCCGGGGTGGAGGGAATCGAGATCGGCAAGACACTGGCCGATCCCGATCGAGCGGACCGCCTGAAAGGTATCGCGGTAGAGGAACCGACTATCTCGGTGGACTTCTCGGCCAACAACTCCCCGCTGGCCGGCCAGACGGGCAGATACGTCACCTCCCGCCAGCTCCGGGAACGGCTGTTCCGGGAACTGCAGCGCAATGTGGCTCTGCGCGTGGAAGAGACGGCGCTGCCCGACGTGTTTGCGGTGTCGGGTCGGGGAGAGCTGCACCTGGCGATCCTGATGGAGACAATGCGCCGGGAAGGCTATGAGTTCCAGGTGGGCCGCCCCCGGGTGGTTGAAAAGCGTGACGATGCGGCCCGTCGTCTTGAACCGTGGGAAGAACTGATGATCGAGGTCCCGGAGACGATGATGGGCGTAATCATGGAGGGGCTGGGTTCGCGCAAAGCGGATCTGCTGGACATGCGGGCCACCGGCCGCGGAACCCTACGCATGCGTTTCAGGATTCCCTCTCGCGGGCTCTTCGGCTATCGCTCGGAATTTCTTACCGATACCCGGGGTGAGGGCATCATGCACCACCGTTTCCTCGAATACGGCCTGTGGGCCGGTCCCCTCCAGGGACGTCGAAACGGGGTGCTGGTCGCCGACCGGGGTGGAGCCGCTGTGGGCTATGCGCTGAACAATCTTCAGGAACGTTCAACGCTCTTCATAAGCCCGGGTGAGACAGTCTATGAAGGCATGATCGTGGGCGAACACGTGCGGTCGGGTGACCTGAACGTGAACGTTCTGAAGGAAAAGAAGCTCAGCAACATGCGCACTCATGCCAGTGACGAAGCCATCCGGCTGGAACCGCCGCGGGAACTCACCCTGGAGACGGGGCTGGAATTCACCGCGGAGGATGAGCTGATGGAGGTCACCCCGACCGCAGTGCGGCTCCGCAAGCGCCACCTGGCCATCGAGGATCGCAAACGAGCTCTGAAACAGGTCGCTCACTCGGCCTGATTCCCGGTGTATCGGATCTTCCGGTGTCCATACCTCAGTCTCCCGGTCCGGCAATCATCTGTTCATGCAGATGCTGAGTGAAACAGAAAGCAATATTATTGGTCGGATGCATTAATTCGGGGGGACGGGTCCCCCGGGTGGAGATGTGGCTGAATCCCGGTGTTATTGGGCCTTTCCGGTGCTCCCACGTACAAGAAAACAGGACAGGTTGCTACAATTTCAACGATCCGGCCGACAATCTCGGTTCTGTGGCTCATCTGTCCAACAGGTACTTCTCGAACCAGGCGACCATCGCCTCGGTTGCCCGGCGGGCATATGCTCCCCTGAACCCGTGCGGGGCGCCCTCGAGGACGATCATCTCGGTGGTGACACCAGCTTCCAGGAAGGCCTGATGGATCACCTGGCTGGAACGAAGGGGGACGAGTTCATCCGCATCGCCATGGATGAGGAGAGCAGGGGGATCGTCCGGTGTGACGTGCAGAAGGGGTGAGATGGCGGCTGCCAGTTCCCGGTCGAAGTCGAGGGCCGGAAACCGTTTGTTCGGTCCGGTGATCGCCCTGAGGTCGACAGGGGGGTAATAAGCGACGACCGCGGCGACACGGTCGGAGGTCCTGAGGACCGGATCTTCAGCATCCTCTTCACCCTCGTCTGAAGCGCACCCCAGCATGAGCGAGAGGTGCCCGCCCGCACTGCCGCCGTAGACACCGAGTCGCTCCGGGTCGATCCCCCAGGCATCACTGTTGAGTCGTATGAACCGTACGGCCCTCCTGACATCCGCCACCGCGTCAGGGACTTTGTATCGCGGGGCGCTGCCATGCCGGACCGTGAAGACCGTGAAGCCCGCCTCGAGGAGGTCAGTGAAATTCCCGCTCATCCTCACCGGTTCCCGCCAGATCGAGAACCAGCCGCCGCTCACCATGTAGATGATCCCGGCGCCGTTGCCTGCCCCTTCGGGCCGGAAGACATCGAACGTCAGGGCCATCCCGTCCTTATGGCCGTAGACGACGTCGGGTGAGATGAAGGCCGTCGACTGGGCGACGGTGCCGCCGACCGGTATGAGGATGAGGACGGCAGTGATGAATGAAGCCAGATCGGTGTGGATGTTCCTTCTCGACATGGACCCGCCTGCTTCCGTTCGGTGTAGGCCGGATACGGTCGCAGACGAGTCTACATCGGTTCAGCGGTCATTCATATCGCAGAGCGGTTACCGGGTCGATGCGGGTCGCCCGACGGGCGGGGATGAAAGAGGCCAGCGCGAAGGCCCGCCCGATACCGAGGAGGACGCCGATACCGATCTGCACCGCTCATCCGCAACGCCCCCGATGATGGTAAACCAGGAATCGTCAGTCCCGTCCTCGGCACCGCAAAGCTGTCTTCGGCTGGGACCGGCCGGTCCTGCGGGAATTGTTCCAGATCGAGGTGTTCCGTTTTCTGCGCGAACAGCAGGTACTGTACGACGGAGTGTATGCGAATGCCTCGGGGCTGTGTGCCCTGCTCAGAGCGACCCCTGAACCGCCTTCCTCGACTCTGAGCCCGGCAGACCTGGAAGCACCCACTCCGTTTCAGCGATAGCGACAGATGCGCCGGGTCCAGCTGATCCGCCGGGTCTGGATTGTGTCACGCAGGTGGCGGATTCCAACTTCCCCGATTGGAAACCGTGATTGCGGATGTTCGACTGGTCTGCTATTCGACCCTGAGGGTCGCGGCAGGATCTGCGCCCGCAGCCCGTCTGGCGGGGATCAGGTTCGCCGGCAAGGCTACCAGCAGCAGCACCGCAGTCGCTCCCGTCAGGGTGAGAGGATCGACGGCGCTCGTGTCGAACATCAGACCGGAGAGGGCTCCCGAGAGGAGCAGGATGAGGCCGATCCCAGGCCCGCATCCGACCAGGACCATCCCGATTCCCTGACGCAGCACCATTCCTGTGACCTCACCGCGCCCGGCTCCTAGGGCGATCCGTATCCCGATCTCGTTCCTGCGCTGACTTACCACATAAGAAATCACCCCGTAGACGCCCCCCAGTGCCAGGATGAGAGCAATCAGGGCGAAGAGGCCGATCAGAATAGAGTAGGCCGTTCTGAACGAGAGGGAGTCTGTCAGAGTCTCCCGCATCGTCTCCATATCGTAGATCGGCAGGGCCGGATCGAGGTCGCTCACCGTCTCCCTGACTGCCGATGCCAGGCTGGTTGGGTCGACATTCGTCCTGAGCACGAAATAGGGATTACGCTCAATCCCCAGGGCCATACGGAGGTAAAGGGCGGGCCGCAACTCCGCATCGAGTCCGTAATGTCTCACGTCACGGGCGACTCCGACCACTTCGATCTTCGGCCGTGTGGTTCCGGGGCTGACGATGAAGCGACCGATCGGATCCTCATCACCCCAGTAATGACGGGCGTACGATTCGTTGACGACGACCGCCAGAATGTCCTCTTCGGTCAGAAAACGACCCGCTCTCATTCTGAGACCGACTGTCTCCGCGTAATCGGGCGTGATGAAATGAGCGTTGGTGACCGCAACCGATTCACCCGGTGCCCGTGGGGGGGCATCATCGGGTACGAATAATCGCCCCGCATGACCTTTTAACGGGATGACATTGGCTGATGCCGCGGACTCGACTCCGGGCAGGTTTTGCAGCTGCTCGAGGAGAGAGAGGTGGAAGAGATACATTGCCCTGGAATCGGGATAATCCGTCTCGGGCAGATCGACCATGAACGTCAGAACGCCCTCGGGGTCGAAACCGGGATCGATTGTACCCAGGTTCCGGTAGGTCTGTACCAGCAGGGCGGCGGTGACCAGCAGGCCCAGAGCGAGTGCGACTTCAAACGACACGAAGGCGCGCATGATCCGTCTGGTGCCGAGGCCGCCCGATGAGCGGTTTCGGGTCTCATCCAGGAGACTGCTGGTGCCGTCTCTGGTCGAACGTATGGCGGGGATGAGTCCGAAGAAAAGGGTGGTGACGATACAGATTGCGAAGCTGAAACCCACCACCCCCAGGTCGGCGTTCAGGCTTGCCCATGGCGGCAGGTCGAGCGGGAAGGAGGTTTCGATCACCGAAACACTCCAGATGCCGAGCAGGAAGCCGATGACACCGCCGATGAGGGCGAGGATCAGACTTTCGGTCAGGAACTGTCGGATGATGGAGTTGCGTCCCGCTCCGATTGCCGCCCGGATACCGAACTCCCGCTTCCGGACCTCTGATTTGGCGAGCATGAGGCTGGCGATATTGGTACATGCGATCAGGAGGAGAACGGCCACCGCTCCCCAGACGGCGAAGGATCCTGTGCGGATGTCACCGAGTCGACGTGTCCGCAGGTCGGTGACGATCGGCATTGCTTCTTCTGCGGCACCGTCGGTCTCTATCAGTCCCCGCTGGATGCGGTTGAGGTCGGCCTGAGCCTGTTCGATCGTTACCCCGTCCAGAAGCCTGCCGATTCCGTTCAGGTGGAATTCGCCCCGTTGCGTGGGATTTTCCCGGAGAGGGATCCACAGGTTGGTTGCCGTGTTGATGGCGGCTTCGTCGGGCAAGACTCCGACAATCTCATGGGGCACGCCGTCGATCGTGATGGTGTGTCCGATGATATCCCGATCACCGCCGAAATGATCCTGCCAGAATCCGTTCACAAGCATGGTGACGTTCGGCCCGCCCTCGATCTCATCTGTCTCGGAGAAGGTACGGCCCAGCAGAGGAACGAGCTTGAGGGCCTCACTCAGGTCATGGCTGACACGCAGGCTTGTCAGTCTTTTCGCCCCTTCCTCACTCAACATGTTCACCGACGGCGACTTGTAGACTCCCATGCTCTCGAAGGTGGTGTTCTGATCGCGCCAGGCTGCGAAGTCGGGGTATGTAATAAAGACGAATTCCAGGTTCCACCGGGGGGCGGTCGTATCGAGATCGACCAGGCGATCGGCTTCCTCGTACGGCAGGGGGCGCAGGAAAACGGCGTTGATCATGCTGAACACAGCTGTGTTGCCGGCGATTCCCAGGGCCAGCATCACCACGATCAGGCCGCTGAAGAACGGCTGCCGCCTGAATGAACGGAACGCGAACTGCACGTCACGGTGAAAAGAATCGAACATCCATCTTCTCTGTCTTTCCCTGGTATTGATCTTCTCGATGTTCTCGCACTCCACTTCCACCTGCTCCCGGTCGCCGAATTTCGCGATCGCCAACCGGCTGGCCTGCTTCCGATCGTATCCGGCCTCCATCAGCTCACGAGTGCGCATTTCCAGGTAGAAGCTGATTTCTTCCCGGACGTTCCGATCCGCGCCAGGACGGAAATCGGTGATGTTGAACGCTCTGCGGAAGAAGAGAGGGAAACGCATGGGTATCAGCCCTCCGGACCGAGCAGGATACCGCGAACGGCCTGTGAGTATTCGATCCAGCGGGTTTTCTCGGACTGCAGCCGTTCCCGCCCGGCGGGCGTGAGAGCATAGAACCGGGCCCGGCGACCGGTGTCGGTATGACCCCACTTGGCCGAGAGCAGGCCTCTGCGCCCCAGCCGATGCAGGGCAGGATAGAGCACGCCTTCATCGATCTGGAGAATGTCATCACTCTGCATGCGCAACCATCGGCCGATCGCATACCCATGCAACGGGCCGGTGGCGACAGCTTTCAGAATCAGGATATCGAGGGTGCCGGTGATGAGATCACTTCCGCCCATGTGAGGATTCCTCTCTGCCGGATGGCCGGGGATGCGGCGTGTTACTTGTCCCGACTACACATAGTCGGACAAGGTATGCATAGATACGGAGTATGAGTTCCCGGAGTTTCATGAAATCACAACGTTATATCTGACTGCTCGACGAGGTATACACCCCGGGTGCCTGATCAGTGTAGCCGGGGGTTATGACGGCAATATGGGGGAGCGTTCAGGGACGGGGGCAGGCGGCACCAGGACCGGCACGATATACGTACTCAGGATCGATCTGTAAGATGGGGAAAGAGACTCTCTCCTCGTGTTCTTCGGATATCGCGCCGTATCCACCCCGATACCGCGGCAGGTCGGGATTCAAGGGAACAATTTCAGCCCGGGCACCGTTATGTAGCATAGCAACTATAGTGAACTCCTCAGATCGTGAGGCGAGCCATGTCACGAAACGCCCTGGGAGACCTCGAGCATCAGGTTCTTCTCGCCGCCCTCCGCCTGAAAGATGAGGCCTACTCGGTCTCGGTGGTTCTGGAGATCGAAGAGCACACCCGCCATGCCCCTTCCCAGTCAGCCGTGTTCATCGCCCTCAGGCGCCTGGAGGAGAAAGGTTTACTGCGCTCTCACCTGGAGGAAAACTCGCCGGAGTCCGGACGAGCCCGGCGCTATTTCCGCATCACGCCGGCAGGCATGGACAGACTCCGTGACATGCGGGCATCCATCCTGGGCCTCTGGGACGGCATTACCGCCGAGCTGGACGGTGCCCGATGAATGGCCTCGTACGGTGGCTTCTGGCCCGGAGAGTGGGCGAGGCGGAAGTCGACCGGTTCTTCGAGGAACTGGATGAGCTGCACCAGCGAAAGACCCGGGATCTGGGTGAAGTCGCCGGAGACCGGTGGCGGCGCAAGGAATTGCGGCGAGCACTTCTCGCCGGTCTGGCCGGCCTGGTGCGAGGCGGCACGGGTGAAAGGACGGGTGGGGCGCAGCCGGTGACTCGGACCGGGGCAGCAGGAGAGGGCGTTCGTGACCTGGGGCGTGATTTGCGTTTCGGGCTCAGAACTCTGCGAAAACGTCCCTCCTTCGCTCTTCTCGTTGTAGGGATCCTGGGCCTGGGCATCGGTACCACCGCGACGATGTTCAGCCTGGTGGACGGTATCCTGCTCAAGGATCTGGCCTACGAGCGCCCCGAGGAACTGGTGACGGTCCGCAAGACTTTCCCCGCCTGGAGGGACAACCCCGTTCTGGGAAATGTCTGGGACAGGTTCGGCCTGCGATGGAACGAATTCCTCAGGCTGCGCGACGAGACCCGGACGTTTCAGGGAGTGGCCGTCCACAGGGCTTCGACAGCCACCCTATCGAGCCAGGGCGATCCGGTGAAATTGGACGCAGGAGAAGTCAGCGCCGGTTTCTTCCCCCTCCTGGGCATCCGGCCTCTTCTGGGGCGGACCTTCCTGCCCGGCGAAGAGGGACCTGGAGCCCCACGCCTGGTCATGCTGAGTCACGAGCTCTGGCAGGGGCGCTTCGGTGCCGATCCCGCGATGGTGGGGCGGTCCCTGCAGCTGAACGGGGAGCCCTTCGAGGTCATCGGCGTCCTGCCCCGGGGAACCCGGGTCTACAGCACCTTCTACAATGCCTATAACTCCGCCATCGACACCGGGGACCGGGCGCTCTGGATCCCGGCGAACTGGAACAGAATAGACGACCCCAACGGAAGGACGGATTTTGAGGTCGTGGGTCGTCTTCGGTCCGGGGTGACCGGGGAGCAGGCCCTGGATGAGGTCGATACCCTCCTCAGGGCCGGGCAGAGCCCGGAGGCGCTTCGCTTTCACCTGGACACCCCCAGGGAACAGGTCGTGGGTGGACACCGCGATTCCCTTCTTCTTCTCCTGGCCGCCGCGGGGCTCCTTCTCCTGATCGCCTGCGGCAACGCCGCCACCCTCCTGCTGGGAGAGGCCCTCGACCGGAGGGCAGAGATCTCCATCCGGGTGGCCATGGGAGCCAGCCGGGGGCGCATCGCCCGCCAGTTCCTCACTGAGAGCCTGATCCTGGGTGTTGCCGGCTCCCTGGCAGGCCTGGCGCTCACGCCCGTGGGAATCCGGGCGTTTCTCGCCATGGGCCCGGCTCTCCCCCGACTCCAGGACGTGGCGGTGAACCAGACCGTTCTCCTGGTGTCCGTTGTCACCGGAGTGGCGTGCGCTGTCATTTTCGGCTTTGGCCCGACCTTCCTCCAGCACAGGCGCTCGATCCACGACCTGCTTCTGAGGGGCGGGCGGTGGAGTACGGGTGGGGGCGGGCAGGTACAGGCTTTCCTGGTGACGGGTGAGTTGGCGCTGACCGTGGTCCTGTTGATCACCGGCGGCCTTCTGATCAGGAGCCTGGGGGAACTCGGAAAGGTGGATCCGGGCTTTGATGCCCGGGGCGTAGCCACGGTGCGCCTGGAGATTCCCGAGGGGTATTTCGGAACCGATAGCAAGGCCCGACTGGATGGGACCAGGCGGCTGCGTCGGGAGGCCCTTGATAGGATTAGGGCCATTCCGGGAGTCCTTCGGGCCGGAGCGGTCGACGGGTTGCCCTTTCCCGGGCGGTCCACGGGAAGTCTATCGCTCCAGGTCGAAGGAACCGACGGCGAAGAACCGCAGTCCGTTTTTGCTCGGAATCAGCACGTCTCCCCGGGCTATTTCGCCGCCATGGACATCCCCCTCCTGGCGGGGCGGAACTTCACCGACGCGGACGGGGATGAGGGTGCCGACGAGGTCTACATTATTAACGAGACCATAGCCCGACAGATCCGGGCTGTCGGCTCACCCCTCGATGCCAGGATCGTCGACGGCGCCGACCGCTATCGGATCATCGGAGTGGTCGGAGACGTGCGGGAACAGCACCTGGCGGAAGAACCCTCTCTCATGGTCTACCGGCATGCCTCTTTCTCCTCCAAGGACTTCAGCATCGTGGCGCGAACCAGCGGGGATCCGGCGAGTCTTGTGCCGCTCATGCGGGAAGCCGTCCGGGCAGTGGATCCCGGCGTCCCCGTCGCCCAGGAAACCACCCTGGAGGTCCTCATCACTCAATCGGAGGGCGCGGAGCGCTTCCGGACCTTCCTGGTCACGGCTTTCGCTATTCTGGCGACGGTTCTGGCCCTGGTGGGCGTGTTCGGAGTGACGGCCCGGAACGTGGCCCATCGAACCCGTGAGATGGGCATTCGCATGGCACTGGGAGCTCGAGGAAGGCGTCTGGTGAGGATGATGGCCCTGTCCGCCCTCAGGGCCGGAGGGCTGGGAATCCTCCTCGGCATCGTCGGCGCCCTGGTCATCACCCGCGCCCTCACGACCTTCTTTTATGGCATACAGCCCTGGGATGCGTGGACCTTCGGTGGCACAATCCTCCTTCTGGGCGCCCTGTGCGTCGCAGCGGCTGGTATGGCGGCTCGAGGAGTGACCCGGGTAGAGCCCATGCAGGTGCTGAGGGAGGAATAACAGGTAGTGCAATAAG
>Ga0180432_10004887_pt1 | contig 18121 bp, 21 predicted proteins | sample SS_ome_10_FD_132414 | JGI IMG/M metagenome (GOLD analysis project Ga0180432, IMG submission 132414) | Hypersaline lake sediment archaeal communities from the Salton Sea, California, USA - SS_1_MS_2 metaG | ecosystem: Environmental > Aquatic > Non-marine Saline and Alkaline > Hypersaline >...
AACAACAATCTGACCGCCCGCGTCGATCGTGATGTCCCCGTCGGTCGAGATGATGTCGATGTTACGCGTATCCACATCGCACTCGACGCGCGCCGACTCTGTCCCGAGCGAGTTCGCGGTGCGGACCTGCGCAACGCTGCCGGCCACGGTGCTTTGCAGCGTGGCACCGGCGCCCCGCAATTGCAATAGCGCCGAGGTGCCCAGCGCATCGTAGGACAGGAAAGCGCCGTCGGTCGCGTCGTTGGCTGTTAGTTCAAGCACCGACAGGGTCGCATCAAGGCGTCCGTCGACACTGGTCGACCACGATACGTCAAACGCCACATTGTCAGGACACTCCCACTCGCGGAACCGGAGCACGCCGTCGGACGGGGCGATGTCCTCGAGGTACGTCAGCCACTCGCCGTGATTCTCCAGCGTGTAGTTCAGCCAGTCGTACCGGGCCGGATCGTCGGCAACGAATCCGATGTCGGCAAAGGCGCCGGGGTCGGCGGTGTCGGCGCTCGCGTCGAACGCCCATCGCTGGGGACTGTTGGAAGGGTACGCCATCACACCACCACGAAGGGCCAGTGACCGGACGGCCAGCCGGGGAGCGAGGGCGCCCACCGGAGCGACCGGGTCAGGGTGAGAGTCGCCGAGAGAGGCCGGCGACCCAGCGCGTCGAGCAGGACCCGCCGCGCACGAATGAGGTATGCCGCGGTCGGAGGCTCCGCGACCTGTGCGTTGAGCGCGATGCCGCCCGTGGCGCCGTACCGCCGGATGCTGGCGTCGTCGTCGCGCGCCCCCGTCAGGGCCAGCCACAGCCCCCACTCGGCGTCGACGTCGCCCTGGTACGCCCGCGCGGCCTCGCGTCCCGCGATGATGAGGCGGTATTCGCGGTCTCCGAGCCCGCCGCGCGTCTCGCCGACCTGCGACCCTCGACGGTCTAGCAGCGGGCCGACAGCCGACGCCACCGAGGCCGACGACGCGAGGTCCGTCATGCCCTCCCACACCGGCGCGCACCCCGTGCCGATGCCCTTGACGATCGACCACGCCACCGGGCGCCGGGCGCCGTCGCTGGTGTAGCGGCGCAGGTCCTCGAGCCAGTCGGACGTCGGGAGCGGCTGCGTGTTCGTCATTCGGTCACCGTCACGGTGCCGGTGACGAGAATGTCAGCGGCCGTGGTCGGCGACACGTCAGACGTTCCGCCGTCCAGATCGACCGTGGCGCCGATGACGCCATCCACCGTCGCGATGGCCGACAGCACGGCGAGGATCCGGGCCGCGTCGCCGGTGCCAAGCGCACCGAAGTAGCCGCCGATCGCCTCCTCCACCTCGGTCGACACGTCGGCCAGCGTCACGCCGGGCGCAAGGACCAGCGTCGCGTCGACGTCGACCGTCTGCTGCGTGCCCTCCTCCCACGCGACCGGCCGCTCCGTGCCGTCGGGGTACGTCCCGGTGCCCGTCTCCGAGCCGCTGTAGACGTCGGCGGCGCTGATTGCACGGGCCAGCAGGTTGACGAGCGCGGTGGTTTGGTTGTCCGTCGCCGGACCCGGCGCGATCGTGATCTGCCACTGGCCCGACGCCAGCCCGTCGACGGTGCCGACGAGCACGCCGACGGCCTGCACCCACGGCAGGTCCGACAGGATGCGGTCGCGCAGCCCCGGCTTGGTGTCTGCCGCCCCGCCGAATGGCGCCAGCAGCCGCGTGCGGTACGTCGCATCCGACTCGGCGAGCCGTCCGACCTGCGTCACGTCCGACGCGCTGCCGGACCACACCACAGTGTCGAGGTTCGCGACGAAGTCCACCACGTTCGCGTTCCCGGCAGCGCCCGGTGTCGTCGGGCCATCGACGTCAGCGCGGTAGACCACGTCGCCACCGATGTCATCGACGGTGGCGGTCTCGTCGCAGATCCAGATCTCCCCGTTGATGCGGACGCGACGCCCCGCCTCGATCGTCGCCTGCGTGCCGCTCGTCGCGCTAGCCTGGAACAGCGCGCGCGATGCCACGCCGGGGCGTCGAGGGCGAGCGGTGCCGCCGATGTCGTCGAGCTGGCGCCCGATGGCGAACGCGGCGAACCCGGCGCGGTACGCGGCCTGCACTCGGCTGTCGTTGCGCACCGACCACGTCGCCACGCCCTCCACGATCGCGCCTAGCAGCGTCTCGTCGTAGTCTTGCGGGGACAGGTCCGCCGCGACCAGCGCCGCGTCGATAGCCTGCTGGATCTCCGACTCGACCTCGCCGATCGTCTGCCGCGTCCATCCTGAACCGGTCGTGATGTCGAGCGGCATCGGTCACCCGGTGTAGAGGTAGAAGGCAGGGGCGCCCTGCGTGGCGTACAGTGGTATCACGAGAGACAACGTATCGCCTTCGCCGCCCGTTGTGTCGTCCACGGAAACAGACGCCCGCACGCTGGGGCGCTGCTCGGAGCCGTCGCCGGTGACGGACACGACGGTGACGCCGGGGACCTGCGCGAGCTGCTGACGCACCGCCGCGGCGACCACGACAGGCGACGGCGTGACCTCGTCAAGCGCCCACCGGTCCCACGGCAGGCCATACAGCACGTCGAGCAGCCGCGCCCCCTGTCGCTCACGCAGGCGCAGCCGTATGCGGTCCTGCGCGATGTCGGTCGGGTTGTCCGTCGACTGCAACGGCAGCGCGAAGTCTCCGTCAGCGGTCAGGCGAATGGCGGTCATGAGTCCACCTTGATGCGGTTGGTCGAGACCTGCGACACCAGCAGCGTAGCCGGCGCGCCGGGCGTGAACGTTGCGGCGCCGCTGAACGGCGGGGGCGTGATTCCGGCTGCCTGCGCTACGAGGTTGACCGCGGCCTCCAGCCGCTCGATGCGGTCCAGCATCTTCGGCCCGTCTGCGACCGCGCGGCCTGCCGTGCCGCTGCCGACGTGCAGCGCCTCGCCGGACGGCAGCCGGAACACGGGCTGGCCGTCGCTGCGGTAGTCGGAACCCGACAGGCCGCCGACGGGCTGGTAGCCTGGGACGAAGTAGGCGTCGCGCAACGCGTGGCGCCGCTTGCTCGCCGGCTGCGTCGTGCCGTCTGTCCGGCCCGCGTCGACCTCGTCATGCGACCGGCCGCGCACGATGATGTAGCCGAGGTCCCCCGGCTCGATGCCGTATGTCAGCCCGCGCGACCCGGACCGCTCCCAGCGGACCGGCACGCCCTTCAGCGTGACCGGCTCGGCAAACGTCACCTCGCCGCCCGACTCGAAGCGGGGCGCGACCAGCTGCGTGACGTCGACGGTCTGCTGCGCCGCGTCGAACGCCTCGACGCGCACGGTCAGCGACGACTCTACGGCCGCAACCGCCGCCTCTCGCGTGGTGTCGAGTGCATCCGACAGTGTAGGCCGGTTCGTCGTCGGCGTCTTGCCCGTCTGCGCCGTCGGTTGCTTGACGTCCGTCCGCAGCACGCAGGTGAGGCGCGTCTGGAAGTCGCCGGTCCGACTGCCTCCGACGTGCTGCACCTCACGCACGACGTACGAGCCCGAGTAGTCGCGGGTGTTGGCCGTCACCACATCGCCGGGCGCCATGCCGGGCACAAGTTGCGAGACGAACACGACGGCCTCGTCTTGCGCGATCGGGTATCCGATGAGGCCGGTGTCAGGAGACAGGACCAGGTCGCGGACCTCGGCCTCGCCGTCGGCGGTCCACACGACGAGGCGCCCCGACTGCACCGACCACGACGCATCCGCATCGCGGCAGATGGCGTTCAGGTGCTCGGCGACCGTCGCGACCGAGGCGTACCCCTGCTCATACGTCACGGACGTGGGCGGCTCGATGGGTCCGGTTGGCAGCGATGCCGCTGCCGCCACCTCGTCTAGCAGCGCGCGCGTATCGACAGGGCCGCCGCGCTCGATGCTGACCGCCTGCCGCCGCACGTCGAGCCCGTCGCCGATCTGCAGCGTCACCTCGCGCAGCCCGTTGCCTGTAGGCGTCTCCTCGAGCGACCCGCGCACGACCTGACCCTGCACCACCTCGACAGGCTGCGCGTCCCCGTAGGACGCCAGCACGCGCACCACGGCGCCACGCTCACGCAGCCCGGCCAGCGTCTCCGAATCGAAGCCGACGACGGACACCGACGCGGAGTCGAATCGTCGCGTGCCGGAGCGCCGCACGTCGAAGCGAACCGACAGCCCTGACACCGACCGGAACGACGCGCCGGGCGCGCGGGCCACCTCGACCACCACGTTGCGGCGGAAGTTCGTCACGGCGTCGCCTCGACGTACAGCAGCCGGCACCGATCGGTGCCAAGGTCGGATCGCAGGTACGGATCGCGCCCGTCGCACAGCAGACGTCCGGCCGGGGCGAGCGGGTCCGCCGACAGGAACAGCGGGGCGCCGGGGTTCAGGAACAGCCCGCGCACCGCAAAGTCCGTTCCCGGCCGGGTCACCGACACCTGCCAGCGCGACAGCTCGGCATCCCACCAGTATTCGACGTCGTACTGCACGCCGTCGAGGGTGTACCGGCGGCTGGATCGGTCGCGTGCTGCGCTGGCGGATAGGGCGAGTGTAGCCATCATCAACCCCCGCCTAGAGAGGCCTGCAGGATGGAGACCGGGATGTTGACCGGCGTGGCGGCGCCCTCCGATGCCTCGGAGGCCCCGGCTGCGGCGTCGGCTGCCGATCTGTCGACGCGCTGTGGGGCTGCCGTGCCGCCGATCTCCGTCGTCGCGAACAGCGCACCGACGAACGTCAGCGTGCCGCGGAGTCCGTCGCGGTTGTCGCGCTCGATCGAAATGTCTTGGAGCAGGTAGTCGAACCGGATCGGCTCATCGACCACCGCGACGATCACGGGCTCCCGGCGCGCGTCTCGCAGATCTGCCTCGATGGCCTCAAGCCGCGACTGTCCCGACCGGGTGTCCAGTAGCCGCGGGTTGTCGGATGACGACCAGGTGCACTCTAGCACCAGCTGCTCGGGCTGCACGATGGCGTCGTCAGCGTTGTATGCGCCGTCCTCGCGCGGCTGCAACGTGACTTGCGCCCGGTACGTCGACCGGCGCGCGGTGGCGCTGTCGATCGGGATGTTGTGCTGCGTCCGCTGCACCTGCACAATCGCCGTCATCGTGCCCCCTCGTTGTTCTCCAGCGCGTCAAGGACCTGCCCTTCCACCGCACGCCCCGCCTCTCTCGCGATGTCCTCAGCGCGCAGCGATTCGGGCACCGTCAGGTTGACGGTCGGCATGATGCTCGGCGCACCGGGCAGGCCACCGAATCCGGCACCGAACGGCTGGAAGGCGTCCGGCTGTAGCAGGGCCCCGGTGCCCTGTGCGCGCTGGATCTGCAGCCGCTGTATCCGCTCGATCTCACGCGACCCACCGGTCGTAGCGCCGAACACGGATTGAGCATAGGTGCCCGCCGCGGTTGCGATGCCCTGCATGTCGCCTGCTCTCACCGCCTTGAATACGTCGATGAGAGCCGACAGCCCTTCCACAAGGTTCGTCACCTCCGCTGTGACCTCTAGCAGCACGGCCGCCAGCATGTCGGACAACGACACGCTGATCCCCGGCAGCGCCAGCCCGATGCTCCGTAGCGCCTCATCCAGTTCCTGCATCTGCTCGTAGAACCGACGCCACGACGCCCGGTCGGCGTCGAGTTGTGCCGCCGCGTCGGCGCTGTTCTTCGCAAAGTTGTTCAGCAGCGTGTTGTTCTCTTCCGACTGCAGCGACAGGACGATGTCCTCAAGCGCGATGCCGAACGCCACGATCGCCAGCGTCGCCAGCGCCAGGGGTCCGCCGCGCGCCCCCAGCATGGAGAACGCGCGCCCCAGCACGGGGAGTTGCGACGCCAGTTTGAGGATCTTGCCGCCGGCCAGCAGCGAGATCACGCCCGCCACGAACGCGCCGAACGGCGTCATCAACGCCTCGATCGCCGACGTCAGGGTGTTGGCGACGCGCTCCAGCCCGACGCGCGCCACCTCGCGATTAGCCCGCGCCCACGCCAGCACGGCGTCGACCACGTTCTTCAGCCCCGGCACCAGCGCCAGCCCGAAGCCTCGCACGAGCCCGCCCGTCAGCCCTTGCAGCCGCGTGAGCTGGTCGTTCAAGTCCTCGGCGGCCCGGCCCGTGGCGTCGTCGAACGTGAGCCCTAGCGCCTCGGCCTCGGCTGCCATTTCGGCGATCCCGTCGGACCCGGCCTCGAGCAGCGTCAAGATCTGCGTACCCGACCGCCCGAAGATGCGCTGCGCGATCAACCCGCGCTCGCCCGCGTCGACGTCCTTCATCGCGTCGGCGATGGCCGCGATCTGCTCCGTGATCGGCAGTTCGACCAGGTCCGCGGCGGACAGGCCCATCTTGTCGATCTCGCGCGCCGCCTCGCCCACGCCCTGCGCCGCGTCGGGGATGTTGCGCTGCAGCGACCGCACCGCCGTGCGCAGGTCGCCGAACGACACGCCCGCGAGGTCCGCCGCGTGCCGCAGCCCCACCAGCTCGGCCGCGGTCAGGTTCATCCGTCGCGCGTCTTTGTTCAGCTCGTCGGCTTGCTTGGCGACCTGCAGCGTCAGGCCGACGGTCGCCGTTGCGGCACCGACCATGCCGGCCGCCAGTTTCGCCGCGCCGGCCGCCACGGCCGCCAGCCCCGCACGGGCGCGGCCGACAGACGCCTGATCTACGTCCATCCCGAGTTTTACGACCAGCCGCTCGAGTATCATGCGCTACCCCGCCGGACCTGGCCGATGATGCAGCACTGGACGACCTCGTCAATCGACAGGCGCCGAATGTGCGGGTACGCCGCGACGGGGTCATCCGTCAGGAGCGCCGCCCGCCACAGCAGCCAGCGCGGGCCGGTCACCCCGTGCTCGCCGAGGAGCTCGATGTCTGTTGCGTCGAGTCGCCCAGCTCGGCCAGCATTCCCAGCACCGTTCCGGCCTGCTGACGCACGAGGTCGATGATCGAGATACCGCCACGCGCGAAAAAACCAGACACCTCGCAGACCTTGTACGCGGCCTCGAATGCCTCGATCGGGTTGTCCGCAAAGGCCTCGTCGCGCATGCCCTTGGACTGCAGCGGCATGCCGTCACGCACCGCGAACGCGAGCAGGTCCGTGCGCAGCTTGGCGTCGCGACGGAACACCGTCAGCATCGCCGTATCGCTTGCCTGCGTGGCCTTGATGGCGTCGCCGAGAGCCGCCGCGACGCGCTCCATGAGCGAGCACGCATCGTCACCGGGGATCCGGTGAACCTCGTACTCATGCTCGGCGCCCTCGGCATCCAGCAGCGTGAATCTCTTGCTCACTTGCGCTCCTACACGTTCGGGAACAGGCCGCCCGCCGAGAACGTCCAGACCTCCGCCTGGATCGCGATCCGCCACACGACGTCGCTGTCCTCGCGCCCGGTGCCCATGTCGGGCGTGCCGATGAACCAGAACACGCCGGTCGCCGCATCGCCGTTGTTCAGGTTGCGGAAACCGAACGGGAATCGGCCGCGGCGCAGCGTCAGCTTCCACGCCGCGTAGATGCCGCTGATGAGCCCGTGCGCCGCAGACTGGCGGTTGACCGTGATCGAGGCCGTCCGGTACTTGTTGCGGATGACGGTGTTCGTCACCTCGCCGTCGATGCCGACGGCGTTGGACGACTCGTCGGGGATCTCGTCAAAGGTGATGAAGTCGTCACGGCCAGTCGGGGGGATCGGCAGGCCGTTCAGCGTCAGGATCGACAGAAAGGGGTCGTGCGCGCGCGGCATGTCATGCCTCCACAGTCAGCGAGACGTTGACGGTCAGGCCGTCAGGCGACAGCGGAACCGGCACGACCGCCGTGGCGTTGATGGTGATGGTGCCAGCCGTCGCATCGCTGGAGGTCGTGATGTCGTACCCGCCCGCGATGGTGGTCGACTCTGCCAGGATGTGCCGGGACTGCGCGCCGAGGGCGAACACCGGCTCGATCCACGACTGCGCGACGATCTCGCCCGTGGCGTCGGCGCTGACGAACCCGCCCGCATCGACGTCGTCGGCGATGCCCTGCGCGATGGCCTCACGCCCGCGGACGTACAGCCACGCGCGGGTGAGCGTGATCGCGAGGTCCGAACCGTCGAACGCCTGACCCGGCCCGAACTGGTAGGTGCTGGCGTTGGCCGAATCGCGGAAGATGAAGTTAGCGTTGTTCGCCAGCGCGAACGCCTCCTGCGACGTCGTGATGTCGTACGCCGTCTCGCCCTGCACCCGAAGGCGCCACGCATGGCGGCGCACGTCCGGCGAGAACGACGAGGCGCGACCGATGGCCGCGGCGTCCCAGTATTCGCCGCCGTCGTCAAGGTAGATGACGCCCGACTGCTTGTAGGTGGTCGCGCTCGAGAACGCGGCCGGGACACCCGACGTCAGCCAGTCCGAGTCCGCGGAGGCACACAGGGCCATGACGTCCACGCGGGTCTCAGCCCACGCAGCCATCGCGACCTGGTCGGCCGCCGTCCGGTTCGTGTAGCAGACGTAGCCGAACGCCGACTCATCGAACCCGGCATTGAGCGCAGCGGCGACCGTCTCCGAACCCACGGCAACGTCGCGGTTGATGACGAGCACGCGGCTCGCACCGTTCGTCAGCGCGATCTTCGCGGCGGTCGACACGGCCGCCGAGATCTGCGACAGCGCCTCGTCGGCGTCGATGGTCGCCGCGTCGGTGTATTCCTTCGTCCGCGCGCCGGTGCCGTCGAGGTCGAGGTCGTCGCCGAGAATGGCGGGGCGCAGGAACTGGTTGGACGTCGGTAGGATCGTCGGCGTCGTGACGTTGAACGCGCCGAGGTACACCGACAGGGCGGTTGCGATGGCCATCAGGTCGACTCCGAGAAGGTGGCGTCAGGCGCGACGGTGTTTCAGTCGTCGTCCCTTAGCGACGTGGTCACGGTGATTGTATCCGCTGGTGAAACGTTGGTCCACTCGACAGAGTCGTCGACGTAGCACCACAGGTCGCACGCCATGCGCCGTTCGATTGCGGTGTCCAGCAGCGCCGATTCGTCGACGAGCGCCGTCATGCGCCACGGAACGACGCCCGCGTCCCGCATCGTCTGCGTCGGACCCGTGCGACGAGCCATCGCCAGTCGCGCCACGCGCAGCAGGCGGTCCGCGCCGATCCCGAACGACACGAGCCGCAAGCGCACCTCGCGCGACTGCGCAACCGCGACCTGGGGCGAGCCGCCGTCGACTCGCCGCGCCTCGGCTGGCAGGCTGTAGCCGTCATCGAACGCCAGTGCGACCGCGACGTGCGGGCCATCGGGACGCACCGGGGCGGGCTGGTCGACGTCCGTCTGATCGGTCGCCTCGTTGCCGATGATGCTGACGACAGACAGCCCCTCGGCCGTCGCCAGCGACGCGAGCCACAGGCTCACCGCATCCTCTACGCTCGCGCGATCAAGGCTCACGACGACACCGCCCGGCGCGTCACGAAGGCGTGCCAGTGCCCCAGCATGGGCGCGGCCGTCCAGTCCTCGACGTGCCGCACCTGCCACGCCTCGCCGCTGCGCTCGATGACGTCAGCCGGTAGCGCGCCATCAACCGAGGTGGCCCGTAGCGGCGTGTCGGTGATGACCTCGAACACCGCCCCGGTATACTCGCCGCCGAACAGGCGACGCACGTCCTCGCCGTTGGCCGGCTGCCAGGTTCCGCGGATGGTCGACGTGGTCGACGTGGCGGCCTGCGTGCGGCCCGCGGCGTTGCGGGTCTGCGCGTCGTACCGACGCAGCGTCAGGTCGATCGCGAACGGCACGCTCACGACGTCACGTCCCCGGCGTCCGTGCGCAGCACGCGGCCGTCTTTCTCGACGCTGACGCGCAGGCTGTTGCGCAGCTGGCCGGTGTCGATCAACGGCACGTCGCCGCGCGACCCGGCGCGCACCTTCTCGCGGCGGCGACGCTCCGACAGCGCCGGCTCGATGCCCTCGCGGATGGCCGTCTGCGACACGGCGCGCATGTACGTTCCGACGCGGAAGAACGCGTCGACGGCGTCGGACTCCGTCAGGCGGAACCCCGCGGTGCGCCGGATCTCGCGCAGCATCTCGCTCCGAACCTGGCGGCGCAGCGCCGAGCGGGCACGTTCGACAGGGTCCTGCAGGAACGACCGGCGCGGGTTGTTGCCGAGGCCTCGCTCGTGCGCCGCGGCGACCACGATAAGGGGCGTGCTGTCGTCCGTGACGACAGTCCCGTCGGGCAACCGCTCACGCTTGCCCTCGCGCGCCGGGGCGCCCTGCACGCCCATGAACGCGTCAATGCCGTCGAGGTTCGCGATGGTGCGGCCCACGCGCTCCGACACCCGGCGCAGCCGCCGCGCGGCCTCGGCTGGACTCACGACACCCACTGGGGCACCCCGCATGGCGAGGTCGCCAGCAGGTCCGCCAGCGCCGTTCCGAACTGCGTCGAGTGCAGCGACCCGAAGTCAGACCGGCCGCTACGGGACGCGCCGAGCGAGCCGAACGACTGCGAGACACGCGACACCTTGACGCTCGTCACCTCGCCCGCACCGGCGCCCGCAGAGGCCCCGGAACCGGACGCGCTGGCGCGCTGCGCCATCGTGACGTTGTGCGCGACCCACAAGGCGACCGCCTCCCAGTAGCGGCTGCCGAGGCAGTCCACGCCGGGAAGGGCCGCGATGGCTGCGGACTCCGCAGACGACAAGCCCGGCGCATCCTGCGACGCGTCGGACTCGTCAGGAACCAGCAGCGGCGCCCGCCATGCGAGCACCGCCCGCAGCGAGGCAGACGCCGCCACGGCTCACCCCACCTTGATGGTCGGCCGGTCGCCGGTGGCGCGATGCATGACGGCGCGGTGGTCCGCGACGTATGCGGCATCGGCACCCTCGAACGACACCGTGGCCTCGCTTCCGACGTCCCGGCCGGATTCTGGGATCTTGATCGCGCGCTGGTTCGGCTCCGCGGCCATGAGGTAGATCGGGCTGCGGCCGTAGTGCGTGACGGTCGTGGTCTTGGCGGGCATCATGCCTCCTGCTCAGGGGTGGGCGCCAGCGTACCGCGTCAGGACGCGAGCGGCACGTCGGCGCGCAGCACCTTCATCCGCATGAACGACTTGACGCCAGCATCGGTGTGGTACATGTACCAGTACCGGCTGAAGCCGCGCCGCTCGACGGGCAGGAGGGTCGGGCCGCGGACCAGGTCGCGACCGAGCGCGAGGTTGTCGCGGCTGTCGAAGAACACCAGCGCGTGACCGCCGAACGGGCCCTGCTCGATGAGGCTGTGCGACGGGCGGATGGTGATGGTCGGGAACATCTGCTCGAGGAGCTGGAGGACCGACTGCTGACCGCCGCCGGTGGCCGCGTACGTCTTGGACGCAAGGCCGCGGTACAGCTTGAGGTCCATCACGCAGGTGTCGACGTCGGCGATGCCGTTGGACTCGACGCTGAGCAGCGTGGCAAGGTCGCCGTACTGCTGAACGACGGCCTGACCGCTGGTGCCGGAGTCGAGCCACGACGACGCGGCGGCGGCCTCGGGGATGCCCGGATGGGTCATCACGCCGTAGATCTCCTCGGCGGTCCCGGCAGCATCGCCGAACCACACGCGGCGGTTGGCGGCCTGCAGGTGGACGACGTCGCGGTTGCGCGCGATCGCCATCTCGGCGGTCGGGGCGATGGCGGAGAACGCGCCGGCCTGCTCCTCGAACAGATCGGCCTCAACCACGCTGACGTAGTGCGCGACGGGGCGAACCTCGTCGGCGATGTCGAGCGACACCGTCGGGATCTGCTCACCGGCGCGGTAGCGTGCGACCTCGCCCGAGACGTCCATGCTGTAGTAGCGGGACTCACGCGCGCCGACCGGGGTGCGGGGCGTGAACTCGGGGATGAGATCGAAGCCGTCGAGGGGCGGGTACGGGCGCTCCATGATGCGCTCGACCTCGTGGACCAGGAGCTCCGACGGCGTGCCGGACGACAGGGCGTCGGCGCCGGCGATGCGCTGGCGGACCTTGGAGATCCCGCGATCGGCGACGGCGCTGTCGATGGCGCGCAGCAGGGGGACCGACGCGGCCTTGTCGTCTCGCACACCCGCCCGACGGGCGTCGTGGATGGCGTCGGCCAGCCGGTCGTTGAAGTCGGCCGCGGAGAACGAGCCGCGGTTGTCGAGGAAGCGGACGGACATGGTCGTCTCCGTGGTCAGGCGAATCGGATCTGGACGAGCGACCCGGTGGTGAGCTCGGACTTGATGAGGCTGGACGGGATCGGGCAGCGGTTGGCACCGCTCGCGGCGAACAGCAGGCCGTCGTTGGCACCGCCGGACACGTCAACGAACAGGTCGCCGCCGGCCGTGTGAGTGCCGCTGATGGCGCAGAAGATGCCGCCGCTGGTCTGCAGGACCGCCGCGTCGCCGTCCGGCCACGCCGGGGCGCCGTCGTCCATCGGCTTCGGGCAGGCCGCGTCAAGCCGGCTGATGCCGAGCAGGGCAAGCCCGAGGTCGTTGGCGGCGGTCGGGGCCGCGTCGCCCGCGATGCTGATGGTGCCGGTGGTGGCGGCCCCGTTGACGCCGACGTCAAGGGTGAACGACACGCCGGGGATGTCGGCGTCGACGTCGAAGGTGCCGTCGCTGTTGTCGGTGATGGTGACGTTGTCCGGGGTCACGGCCGCCAGCGCGTCCACGATGATCGCGGCGGTGGTCGCCGAGTCGGTGTCCGCGCCGATGCCGATGGACTCGCCGTTGATGGTCGCGACGTAGACGATGCCAGCCTCGTACACGACGGTGACGGTCGCCGACTGCGCCGACAGCACGTCGCCGAGCGGCTTGGCGATCGGGGTCGCGCCGTCGAAGCCGTCCTGCGCGACGAGCCGCCCCAGGGGGAGCGACTGACCGTCGGCCGCCGCGGTGGTCTCGGCGAGCGTCTGGTTCGCCAGCGCCTCGGTCACGGCGAGCGCGCCGGCGGTGCCGGGCAGCTGCGCGGTGATGACGACGGTGGACGCCGACGCGGTGACGTCGGCCCACGCGGTGAGGCCGGGGATGGCCCGCGCCGCGTCCTGCACGGCCTCCGCGATCTGCGCGGTGGTCTCGGACCCGGCACGCGTGAAGCGCGGCGAGAACGACTCACCGGACGGGGTCACGATGTCGAAGCCGTAGTCCTGATTCGCGGCCGAGCCGATCGTCAGGGTCCAGACGTTGATGGTGGTGCCACCCTGCCACACCGCGGAGCGGTACATGCTCGGATCGCCAGAGACGGGCGAGCCGTTCTGCGCGGCGGCGGGCTGGGCGGTGGTGTCGGCGAGGCCGAAGCCAGCGGAGAGGGCCATGGGTCACTCCTTCCAGGATGCGGGGATGCCACCGACGGTCGCGCTCGCGACGGAGTCGGTCGGGGTGCTGTGGATCGTCATGCCGTCGACGCCGGTCAGCGCCTCGTCGGTGTCGGCCGTCTTGCGGGTCGCCGCAGCCAGCACGCCGGCCACGAAGTCGTCGGACGCGTCCTCGGGGACCTCGACGCCGAGCGCATCGCAGGCCGCGCGCCGAAGCGCCGCCGCGTCGAGCGCGTCGAGGTCGTCGCCGGTGTAGCCGGCATCGACGGCCGCGTGACGCGCCTTGGCGTAGTCGACGGCGTGGGCGTGCCGCTCGGCAGCATCGGCCGCGGCGCGCTGCTCGGCGTCGGCCGCGTCGGCAGCCGCCGCCTCCTGCTCGTCGGCCTTCATCGCGTCCATCGCCATGCGGTAGCCGTCAGCAGCAGCCTGCTTCATCACGTCGCGCATCTCATCGGATGCCATGCGGGCGACGAGCTGGGAGATGATGTCTTCCATGTCCATCGTGTGCCTCTTTGAATCGGTGGCCCTGATGCCGGCTCGCTCGCCCCGAGGGGTCATCACAAGCGCGACGTGGTTAGCGCGGCGGCGCCGCTGAACGCCCGTGACGTCTCCATAGCGCGACTGTTCGTCCTGCGTCAACGACGACGGGTCATCAACATCGTATGTGTAGCCCGGCGAAACACCGCGAACCCGCTCGACAGCGTCCTCGCCGGCCCGTCGCGACAGCGTCACCTCGGCCCACGTCGCCGGGCCGGGAGGCTCAAGGCCCTCGTCTCGCGGCACGAACTCGACGGCCGTCACGGTGCCGACCTGTCCGGCCTCGAGGTCGTCGGGCGTCAGCCCCACGCCGTCGGGGTGCGCGTCCATCCGGTGCCAGTCCTCGAGCACCACGGGGGCGCCGCGCAGGCTGTCCAGCCAGCCCTCGTCGGACAACGTCTTGGCGTCGACGGCGTACCGGCCGTGGCTGTACGGCAGCACGCCCGCGTGAGCGACACGCATCCACAGTCGGCGCTGACCGGCCGGACCCTCGGACGGGGGCGGCAGGACGCGCAGACTTGTTTCGTCCAGACCGACCCGGTCGGCTGCGGTATGCGTGACTGTCTCACTCATGGAAACAGTCTAGCGCGTGCGGCTCGAGCCGGCATCACGCGCCTCGGCGGCGGCCTGTCGGGCCAGTGCTCGGCGGGTCCGAATGTCGGCCACGCCCTGCGGCACGTCGCGCAACGCGGCCGTCTGCGCGGCCGTCAGCGGCTCGGCGGACAGCAGCGCGACGAGCTCGGGGTCCATGTCGTCGGTGCGTGGGATGGCGACGCACCGACACTGGATGGGCTCGCCGGGTGGCAGGCGCTCGCCCTTCGTGCCGCTGATGGGCGGGGCGTCGAAGTCGAACGCCTGACCGTCGAGGTCGGCGTGACGGTCGCGCACCCGCTCGTCGCCGCTCGTCTGCCATGTCGCCCGGCGGATGCCGGCGCGCTTCATGCCGGCGCGCTGCACCCGGCCGTTCAGTTTGCCGGTCTGGTCGCGGGCCAGCAGCTCGGCGTGACGGGCCTCGATGCCCTCGGAGCGGACCAGCGTTCGGGCAAGGTCCTCGACGCGCAGCGCCTCGTCCTGCGCCTCCGCGACGTACTTGGCGACGCGGCGGGCCACCTGGTCGGGCAGCGCGACGATGTAGGACGTGCCCTCTGCGATCCATTCCGCGACGAGCGACTGTTGCGCCGTGTTGGACACCAGCGGGACCACGCGGATCGTCTCGCCTGTCAGGTCCGCCGCGGCGTCCTCTACGATGCGCCGTGCCGCTCGCTCGGCACGCTTGGCGATGCGCTCGCCGACCGCCCGCAGCTCATCCAGCGGCGGCTCCTGCTGCGTCTCGGCGCTGTACCACCGTCGCACCGTCTGGATGATGGCGTCGCGCCATGACGCATCGCGGCCGATGCCGGGCTGGTCGTACGCGCGCAGCGTGCGGTTGATGGCCCGTAGCAGGCGCCGGTTCTGCGCTCGCGCGTGCCGCTTGAGGATGGCGGCATACTCGCGCTCGTGCGTCACCGCCGGCTGAAGCATCCGCACGTCGACAGGCGCCGTCGGCGCGATGGGTCCGATGCTGTCGGAGCCGCGGTAGCCGGCTGCACGGGCCGCGGCGCCCTGACGCTCGGCGAGCCGTCGCGCCTCGGCTGCCGTCGCCCGGCAGTAGCACGTCCCCGACTCGCCCCACCGGTAGCCGGTGCGGCCGACAGGACAGCGGCAACGCGTGACCGGCACTAGGGCACCGGGCGCAGCACGACGACCACGCCGCCAGACACGACGGCCGTACCGGAGCCCGTGACCTGGATTCCCCGGAGCTCGATATCGGCGCGCTCGCCGACCAGCAGGCCCGAGCCGGGCACGTCGTGCCGCCCGTACTCGTACGCCGTCGGGCCGTCGTACACGTCCGTGACGTCGCGGGCCACAAACACGCCGTCGAGCTCGCGGGAGGCGACGATCGCCGTCACCTCGTCACCCTTTGACGTGCCCCACCGGACCGACAGCACCTCGGCCGTCGAGCCCGCCGGCACCGAGTAGACGCCCAGCGATGCCGCCTGATACGCCGCCTCGATCTCCGCGACCGTCGTGCCGCCGCGCGAGACCGTGATCGTCGCCGCGGCCTGCATGTCGACGCCGTTCGACACATACGCCGCATTGAGCCGGCCGAAGGTGACCTCGCCCGTGACGGGCGTCGTGCCGTCGGTGCCGTCCGTCGTCAGCGTCTCGGTGACCGGCTCGCCGTCTGCGTCCAGCCCCTCGAGCGTCACCTGCACGCCGACGTCGAGGGCGTCATCGCTGACGATCGCCAGCACGCCGGGCGTGGCCCACGCGCTCCACGGGTAGAGTCCGCCCGCAGACCACACCGTCTCCAGCGACGTCGAGACCGCCGGGTTGCGGCCGACCACCTGCCGCGTCTGCGAACAGCCGCTACACACCAGCGTGCGCAGCGGATTGAACGGAACGCCGACCTGGTTTCCGTCGTCGTCCACGATGCGCGTCGGCACCACATGGACGACCGCCCCGTCCGGGTTCTCGCGCAGCCAGTCGTTGCCGGCGGGCGTGAAGTCGTCGGCCATGCTGCCCCCTAGTCGTCAGCGCCGGTGATGCCGCGCGCCCACTCGATGCCGGTCGTGCCGCCCCAGCCCAGCCACGCCACATACCCGGCGTCCCGCCACGGCGTGTCCTCGTGCTCCTCGGCCACCTCGGCGTTCGCGCGGTGGCGGTTGAACGAGGACATCGCCGCGACCGTCTCCCGGCTGACCGGGTCGCCCGATGCGAGCTGCCGGGCGCGGCGCCAGCCGACGTCCGTCATTCCCGCGACCTCATCGCCGTGCTCGTCTCGCCACCGCAGCACCTTGCGCGCGTTGTTGCGCGCCGACTCGGGCGGCTGGTACGTCTCGGCGTCCGCGGCCCCGGCCTCCGTGACGTCGGGGTCACCGGCGGTCGGCTCGTCGTCCTCGATGGGCTCCGTCATAGCTGCCAGCACCGACTCGACGTCCGCGCCGTCCTCGTCCAGCACCGGGACGAAGTCAGCGTCATCGCCGTCCATGCCGCGGCGGACCTCCTCGACAGACAGCCCCGCCAGCGGCGCGATGGTAGCGGCGGCCTGCGCGTTCTTCAGCCGCACGTCGGCGCGCTCGGTGGCGGTCGGCTCGTCAAGCGGCGACCACACGACCACCTCGCCGCCCTCCCACTCCGGGTCGCACAGCGCGAACGCGCGCTCGACCACGGGCGTGAGGTATCGCTGGTGGCTCGACACCGCGCGCTGCAGCTGGCGACGGACCATGCTGTCGTCGCTGGACAGACCGCCGGGCGTGTCGCCGAACCAGGCCGCTTGTGGGATCGACTCGACCGCGGAGATCGCGCGCCGGGCCGTCGCGTCGAGCTCGCCCCAGCCGCCGGCCGACAGCGCGTGCCGCTCGTACGCGTCCTGATCGTCCAGCAGCCCGACGCCGACCGACGACAGCGACCGCGAGAACGCCGCGATGCGGGCCTTGATGGCGTCTCGCTGCGCTCGCCCCTGCGCCATCTTCTCGACGTAGCCGGCGATGCGCAGAATGCTCACGCTCGCCCGCTGCGCCAGCCCCGCCGCCGAGGCGTCAAGGCCTTCGCGCTGCGTCAGGGCGTCGTAGTACCGCTCGAGCACCGGCAGGTCGCGCCCGCTGCGCTCGTACCGGCGCCGCTCGGAGATCGGGAACCCACCCAGGTACACGACGTGCGACCAGTGCACCGTCATCGCCGAGCCGACGACCGGGCTGATGCTGTACGTCTCGGGCAGCCTGTACCGCTCGCCGCGGTAGTCGCTGCCCCACCGCTGAACGGACCACTCGGGCCAGCCGTAGACCTCGAGTCGCAGCGTGCGCGCGCTCGGGCGACGCGGCAGCGCGACGTTGCCCCGCTCCGGCACCGCCACCAGCAGCGCCGCGCCGTAGAGTCGCGCCTGCTTGTCGAGGTGCTCGAGGTGATGCGTCACGCCGTACTTGCGATCGACGGTCGCGCACACGTCCGGCTCGTCGCCGCGGCGGATGCTGAACCCGGCTCGGAACGCCTCACGCGGCAGCAGGTCGACCAGCGCCCCGGCGTACACACTCTGTTCGTACCAGAGATCGAGCACGACGTCGGACATCCACTGTCGGGGCCGCACCTGCAGGGCCGCGCCGATGTCCCGGCCGCTGTCGCCGAGGCCGGTGAGGCTCGACTGGACCGAGTCGTACGCGGTCAGCGGCGACACGTCCGAGTCAACCGGATGCGGCGCCGCGGCAGGTGGTGCGCTGTCGCGCCCGATGAGACGATCGAGGATACCCATGCCGGCACCATAGCGCGAGGCGAAACGGCGGGCACTTACCACGACACGGCGGACCAGTCCGCGCCCTCGGGACCGCCGCCCTTCGCCGCGACCATCGCCCACACGAGCGCGTC
>Ga0180432_10004888_pt1 | contig 18118 bp, 15 predicted proteins | sample SS_ome_10_FD_132414 | JGI IMG/M metagenome (GOLD analysis project Ga0180432, IMG submission 132414) | Hypersaline lake sediment archaeal communities from the Salton Sea, California, USA - SS_1_MS_2 metaG | ecosystem: Environmental > Aquatic > Non-marine Saline and Alkaline > Hypersaline >...
AGTGCTTTCATGCCGTAGAAGCTGAACCGCTCCCACATCTCGGCGAAGAACAGGGTGAACAGGCAGGTGGGATGGCCGAAAAGCTCCCGGCTGCGCGGTTCTGGCTGAGCCAGGAAGTCGTTGCTGGCGGCGCTGGACACGGGTGGGGTCTCCCTGGGGCGGCTGGGCGGCCCGGAATGGCCACTCCGCCCGGCACGGCGTTTGCATGGCTCCGTTAGCGTCCGGCGGGTGCAACGGGTGTCGTGTCCCCGGACGGCTCCGGCCACGATACTCCAAAGCGCACCGGCGGGCCAGCCGCGGCGGACGGCCCCCAGGGGCGCTGCTGGGCGCCGGATCAGGTCCCCTGACACCCCATGGCGGAGGAGGCGATGGGCGACAAAACCTGGAAAACCGCGATCAGTGATGTGAAACCCAACGAGGTCCGCATCCGGGGCTTCCGCATCGACGAACTGATGGGCCGCGTGGACTTCGGGCAGGCCTTCTATCTCCTGCTGCGGGGGGATCTTCCGGACGAGCGGGTGGGTCGGCTGATGACCGCCATGCTGGTGTCCTCGATGGACCACGGCCCGGGGGCCCCGTCGGCCCTGGCCGCCCGGACGGCCGCCTCGACCGCGGCCCCGCTGAACGCCTGCGTGGCGGCCGGCGTGCTGCACGTCAACCGCTCGCACGGGGGCGCCATCGAGGACTGCGCCCGGGCACTGGATGACGTGATCGACCGGGCCAAGGCCGACGGCTGCTCACTGGACGACGCCGCCGACCGCGTCCTGGCGGACTACAAGGCCCGGGGCGTCCGGGTGGCGGGGTTCGGCCACCGCGTGCACACCGACGACCCCAGGACCGCCCGGCTGTTCGAGCTGGCCGCCTGCGCCAACGTGGCCGCCGAGCACATCCAGGCCGCCCAGGCCGTCGAACGGGGCCTGGAGCGGCAGATCGGCAAGAAGCTGCCCATCAACGTGGACGGAGCCATCGGCGCGGTCCTGGCCGGCCTGGGATTCGAGTACGAGATCATGAACGGCTTCTTCATCCTCGCCCGGACCGCCGGCCTCATCGCCCAGGCCCGAGAGGAGATGACCCGCGAGCGGGCCATGCGGAACATCCGGCCCGAGCTCCGCGAGTACGACGGACCGGCGCCCCGCAGCCTCTGACACCCGAACGCCGCCCCCGACAGCCCCCCCGGCCGGTGGTCCCCGGACGCCTCCCCGGGTAGGATGACCACCCGCCGTCGGGCCGTGGTCGTGTCTCCGGGAGGAACGCCGGTCCTGCGGAGCGAGCCAGGGAGCAACGCCCATGAAATGGGAATACCGCACGCTCAAGATCGATGTGCGCGGTTTCTGGGGCGCCAAGGTGGACGAGAGCAGGATCGACGGCGTGCTCAACGAGGTCGGCGCCGACGGCTGGGAGCTGGTGACCGCCCTGGACATCAACATCCTGCACGGACAGAGCAGCGACCTCGTCTTCGTCTTCAAACGACCGGTGGAACGATAGCGATGCGTGACCAGATCAAGAAGCTGTTTCCCGAGCTGAACGAGATCCGCAGCGAGGACCTTCGCGAAAAGGTCGTCAGCGTCTGGGAGGAGTCCATCACCCGCGGCGGGTGGCAGCCCGAGGAGCTGACCGAGATCCCCTTCACCCTGCTGGCCGGCAGCATCGACATGCGCTTCATCGAGCACGTCCGCTCCTGCGCCCGCATGTGCCTGGCGGTGGAGAAGGTGCTCAACGAGATGTGGGGCGACCGGGTGCCCATCGACCACGACACGCTGCTGGCCGGCGCCCTGCTCGCCGACGTGGGCAAGCCGCTGGAGTACGCCAGGAAGGACGGCCAGATCGTCAAGGGCCACGCCGGCGACATGCTCCGCCACCCCTTCAGCGGCGTGGGCCTCTGCTACAGGCATGACCTGCCCGACGAGGTCATGCACATCGTGGCCACCCACTCCAAGGAGGGCGACCACGTCCAGCGGACCATCGAGTCCATCATCTTCCACCACACCGACTTCATCGACTTCGATATCGCCAAGGCGGTAGGGAAGTGAGACGTAAGAAGTTGGAATTGAGAATTGAGAATTGAGAATTGAGGATTGAGGATTGAGGATTGAGGATTGAGAATCGCGGGCCGCGGGTCGTCGCCATGGGGGCAGCAGCTCCCGCCAGGCCGACACCGCCCATAGCATGGCTAACAGCTTACAGCTAATAGCTGACGGCTGTCAGCTGACCACAGAGAGCCCCCCATGTCCCAGACCCTCATCGAGAAGATCGTCACCCGCTTCGCCACGGGCCTGGCGGACGGGCAGCAGGTCCACACCGGCGAGATCGTGACCGTGCGTCCCAAGCACGTGATGACGCACGACAACACCAGCGCCGTGATCCCCAAGTTCCGGTCGACCGGGGCGGCCCGGGTGCACGACCCGGCCCAGCCGGTCTTCTGCCTGGATCACGACATCCAGAACACCTCGCCGGAGAACCTGGCCAAGTACGAGAAGATCGAGGCCTTCGCCGCCGAGCAGGGGATCGACTTCTACCCCCAGGGCCGGGGCATCGGGCATCAGGTGATGGTGGAAGAGGGCTACGTGACGCCCGGCTCGATGGTGGTGGCCAGCGACTCGCACAGCAACCTCTACGGCGGCGTGGCCGCCCTGGGTACGCCCGTGGTGCGCACCGACGCCGCGGCCATCTGGGCCACCGGCGAGACCTGGTGGGCGGTTCCCCCGGTGGTCCGGGTGCACCTGGCCGGCCGGCTCCAGCCGGGCGTGCTGGGCAAGGACGTCATCATCGCCCTCTGCGGTGTCTTCAACAAGGACGAGGTCCTCAACTGCGCCGTCGAGTTCACCGGCGACCACCTCGACGAGCTGACCATGGACCAGCGGCTGAGCATCGCCAACATGACCACCGAGTGGGGCGCCCTGGCCGGCGTGTTCCCCTTCGACGAGGTCTGCCGCGACTACCTCTACGGCCGGGCGGATCTCTTCGCGGCCCGGGCGGGCGGACGCCGGCCCTATACCCGCACCGACGTGGACACCTGGTACGCCGAGGCCCTGGAGGCCGACGCCGACGCCTGGTACGCCCAGGACCTGGTCCTCGATCTGGCCCAGGTCACCCCGCACGTGGCCGGCCCCAACGAGGTCAAAAGAATCACCCCCCTGCCCGAGATCGAACCGCAGCGGGTGAAGGTGCACAAAGCCTACCTGCTGAGCTGCGTGAACGGCCGGCTCGAGGATCTGACCGACGCCGCCGCCGTCCTCACCGGCAGGAAGGTGGCCGGGCACGTCGGTTTCTACGTCGCCGCCGCGTCGGCCCAGGTCGAGGACGACGCCAAGAAAACCGGCGTCTGGCAGACCCTGCTGGAGGCCGGGGCCCGCGTCCTGCCGCCCGGCTGCGGGCCGTGCATCGGCCTGGGCGAGGGCACGCTGGAGGCCGGCGAGGTCGGCATCAGCGCCACCAACCGCAACTTCCAGGGGCGGATGGGCTCGCGGGACGCGTCGGTGTACCTGGCCAGCCCGAGCGTCGTGGCCGCCTCGGCCGTCGCCGGCTACATCTGCGGGCCGCAGCGCTTCGACACCACCCCCATCTCCCCCCAGGTCACCGAAAACCCCAGGCCCGCGTGCGAAGCCGCCCCCGTGACCATCATGGCAGGCTTCCCCGACCGCGTGGAGGGACGCCTCCTCTTCCTGCCCAAGGACGACCTGAACACCGACGGCATCTACGGCAAGGACGTCACCTACCGCGACGACCTCACCCCCGACCAGATGGGCCGGGCCACCATGCTCAACTACGACCCGCAGTTCCAGCAGATCGCCGCCGAGGGCGACCTCATCGTCGGCGGGCGCAACTTCGGCAGCGGCTCCTCCCGCGAGCAGGCCGCCACCGCCCTGGCCTTCCGCGGCATCCGCATGGTCATCGCCGCCTCCTTCTCCCAGACCTACAAACGCAACGCCTTCAACAACGGCTTCATCGTCTTCGAGTGCCCCGAGCTGGTCGCCGACCTGCACGAGCATTACGCCGGCGAGGTCCAGGCCGGCACCCGCACCATCCCCACACCGACGAAAGCCACGGTGGACTTCGCGGCCTCCAGGATCCACTTCCAGGACCGGGAGTACTCCTTCGCCCCCCTCAGCCGCACCCCCCAGGAACTCATCGTGGCCGGCGGCGCCGAGGCGGTCGTCAAACGCAAACTGGCTGGAGGCTGATCCAGACACACCGCAAGAGGCGTGACGCCGCTGTCCGACGACCAGAACCGCGATCCCGGCGCGCCGGGAGAGCGGCTGCCGCATCATGATTGCAGATACCGCCGACGGCGTTGTACGGACTCACCGAAAACGACGCCCGCGGGCTCGCCGCCCCGCCCCTGCCGGCTTGGTTGGCCCCCTGAGCTTGCGGTTTGCCCGCGATCGGGCCGGCGCGTAGTAATACTCGGTATGGGCATCACGCAAGTCACTGCGGCCGTGCGAAACCCGGCCAAGCCCGACACGGCCTGGGAGGCGCTGTTCCTTGTGGACACAGGGGCCGTGGACTGCCTGGTCCCCGGTCGGCATCTGCGCGAGCTCGGAATCGAACCCCGGGGCAAACGGATCTACGAACTGGCCGACGGCAGCGAGGTGACACTTGATGTCGGCGGCGCCGAGATCGAGTTTATGGGCGACCGCGTCTGGACAACCGTGATATTCGGCGCCGACGATGCGGAACCGATCCTCGGCGTCACCGCCCTCGACTCCGTGGGGATCGAGGTCGACCCGCGCACGCAACGGCTCCAACGCCTTCCGTCGGTCCGCCTGAAGGCGGCGACGCGGCAGTCCTGAAGATGGTCCCCCGTTCCCTTTCCAAACGCACAATCGGCCGTCGGTGGGCGGCATACCAAGCCCATGTCGCGGCCCGCACCCACCACACCCACCGTCGACTTCGCAGCCTCGAAGATCCACTTCCAGGACCGGGAATACACCTTCGCCTCACTGAGTAGCGCTCCCGAAGAACTCATCGCAGCCGGCGGATCCGCCGCCTTGGCGAAACGAGCGCTTTCCGGCACGCCGTAGACCAACGGTACGACGGGCGTCCTCCCGCGTTCGCTGTCAGATGACCCGCGTCACGACCAAAGCCACCAGCCCTCAGCCGCTCTCGTCCTTCCGTTGCTCATCCTGGTCGGTCTCACCCGACTCCTCCAACCTGCCGGAGTAGCGCTCAAGCTCCCGAACCGCCATATCAGCGATCATGGGATCCACCCCAAGCTCGTCCACTGCAAATGGACTCTCATGAACATCTCGATTGCCCTTCGTAGCCGCCCTATAGCATGTGACGCGTCTGGTCGTCTCTCCCTGATAGCTCGATACGCCTCGGACGCAAGCTCGTACACCCACGGCACATCCTCGCGAAACATGCGCGCGATGACGAGAATGCCTAACGGATCACCCGACGTGCCTCCGACCATATGTGCCATTTCGCGCACCATCATCGGATGCATGCGACCACGAATACGTTTGCTGCGCCGGACTCGCGCACCTCCTACCTCCTCAATCTCGCGCATCCTCGAATCCAGACCCCGAACACTGGCCACCAAGTCCTCGAGAACCTCGTGCGTTGGGCGCCCATGCCTTTCCTCTGGCGGTTCATCTGGGATTGCCTCGAGCTTCTCCTCCAAACCCGCCCAGAGATGACTGAATAACATTGGGACGTAGCTTCTGAGCGCCGCGCCACCGCCCGCTGCTCGGCGACCCACGTCGGCGGTGGTCTCAGGATGCCCCGATGCACCGCTCAGCTTCGCCAATCCTCCCCAGGCATGATGCGCGTCATGAAGGCGTCGAACATCGGCACCGTAAAGGCGGTATCCCCGTGACTCGCGCTCCAGATCATGCCCTTGGCGATCAGGTTGCTGCGCGTGGGGGCCACCGACTGCACCTCGCGACTCAGTTCCCGGGCGATGTCCCCCGAGCGGTGAGGCCCGGGACCGAGCTCGGCCATCGCCCGCAGATACCGCTTCTCCGACGGTGTGAGCCGATCGAACCGCACTCGAAAGAAGCCCTCGTCCAGGGCTGCAATGGCCGTCGCGGACGCGGCCTCGACATCGGCGACGGTAATGGGAGGTGTTTCCGCGGCCGCCCAACAGTGCTTGCCCCATTCCTGCAGGAAGTACGGGTAGCCCTGCGTCGCTTGCGTGATGCGCTCCAGCGCAGCGGCCTCAAACTCGACGTTCTCTCTTGCGGCCGGCTTGACGATCGCCGCGCGCGCATCCTCGACAGCCAGCGGGCCGATCGTCGGGAAGTCGAACAGCCGCTCAGCGTACGACCTGGCCCGCCCCATCCGGCCGGGGAGCTGCGGCAGACCGGCACCGACCAAAGCCACAGGCAGTTGCCGTTGTGCGATCCGGTGCAGGGCGGTGATCAGGGCGGCCAGTTGCGCTTCCGCCACGTACTGCAACTCGTCGATGAACATGGCTACCGCGGTGTCGGCCTTGGCGGCTGCTTCGCCAGCCACCTCCAACAACGCTTGCAGGTCGTGTTCCAGGTCTCCGTTATCCGCGAGTCCCGGTTCCGGCTGGTAGTCCAGACCGACCTCGATGTCGCCGTAGCTCATCTTCAGGGCACGAACAAAACCGGCGAGACCTCGAAGCGCACGCCGGGCAAGGTCACCCGCTCTCTTGCTGCGGGAGAGGCGGAGCAAGGCCTGGCGGAGTTCCGGAGCCAGCATGGCCGGCAGCGACCGCGCTTCCGGGGCTTCGATACGCATGGTCTGGATGCCCGCGCCCTCCGCCTCGTCACGAAGGCGATCCAGCAGCACCGTCTTGCCGACTCCGCGCAGCCCGACCATCAGGACGCTCTTTGCAGGCCGTCCGATCCGGATGCGGGCCAGCGCGATCTTCACCAGCTCACGTAGTTCATCCCGTCCCGCCAGTTCCGGCGGTGGCGTACCGGCGCCGGGCGCATAGGGGTTTCTTATCGGATCCATGCCCGAATTATAGCAAGTTTAGCACGGTTTAGCCATCTTCGATAAACCTGCAAAATCCACAATAAACAAACGCCCGGTTGACGGTGCTCGTGCGTCTGGAAGGGACGGGACTCGCCGCGGGCGTTGGCCTGACCGGTCTTACGCCGAACAGCCGGCGTCGATGGCCGCCAGGGCCCGGTCGCGGTGCATCACCCGCTGGATATGAATGCCGGTGGCGATCAGCCGGTCTTCGTCGAAGACCGCGACGTGGATCCGGGCCCGGTGGTGGCGGTACTCCACCAGCTCGGCCGTGGCGTTCAGCTTCTTGCCCACCCCGCAGGTGGCCAGATGCTCGAGGGAGACCGCGCAGCCCAGCGCCTCCTCGTGGTCGTCGAGGTGTTCCCGCATCAGCCGCCGGCTGGCCGCCTCCATGACGTGCAGCACCGAAGCCGTCGCCACCACGGGGAACACCCTCTCCCCGTCCAGGAGCGGGAGCATCTCTTCCGTCACGACCGTCTCGTACCTGGCAATGGCTCCCGCTCGAAACGTGTCCTTCATGGCGACATCCTCCCGCTGTCCCGTCCGGCTGCCGAACGTGCGGTCCGGGGCCAGTCTATCGGCTCACCGCGGCACACGCAAAGCCGGCTCCACCCCGGCGGGCGGGCCGCCATTCGGGGCGAAGAAGGCCAATCCGAAGTTGCGCGGCCTGCCCGGATCATCCCTCGCCCCGGCCCCGCCGGCCGACCACCACAGGTGCATGGCCGGTGCCGGCGACGCCCGCTCCGCCCGGTGGTGGACCTGCAAGCCCACGGCGTGATCCGCCCGCGGCACACCCCCGAAGAGAATCCGCAGAGGAACTGCCAGCTCGATGACACTGCCGCCCTCCTGGTCATCGACCCGGACGGCCGAGACCTCATCTCCCACCTGCCGCAGTGGCTCGTCGTCGAGGCCGTGGAACACCGCCCCGGATGAGTTCACGACCACCCGGCACGCAGTCAAACCGTCGCGGTCGACATCCAACCGCAGTTCGACGTAGTCCGGGCCGGGACCGGCCGTCTCCTTCGAGCCGGACACCGCCTTCACTCCGGCAGTCGATCCGAACGCCCGACCGGATAACGCCAGCAGCAGGTGCTGCTGGTTGAAGGCCAGCCGGCACGTCGTCGTCAGGGACTCGTCCCCCGGCCGGCCGGTCCGGTCCGCCAGCGTCAGACGGGCCGCCCGGTCCCACGTCGCCTCGGCCAGGCGGCCGTCAATCCGCATCTCCCCCGTGGTGGCCGGAATCCGTACCACCCGGTGCGGTGGCTCGGGCCGCGGTGCCGCGTCGGGCCTCAACAACCACAGTTCTCGACCCGCCAACCGCCCCCACGGTGAACCCGGCAGAGACCTCGCCATTCCGGAATAGACGGGCAGCGCTTCATCCAGCCGACCGAGCTGGCGGAGGTTGAACGCCCGGGCAAGCCGCAACACGGGATGGTCGGCCAGCTCAGGCCGGCTGGCGGCGAGGCTCTCGAACCACTCGAGGGCCAGGGCCTGCCTCTGCTGCCAACCGTGGAAACCGCCGCCGTCCGCCAGGAGGTGCTCCGTGGATCCCTGGCGAATGCCGGCCTCGAGCGCGTGCCAGGGCCAGGCAGGGTGCTTCTGCCCGATGTCCAGGAACAACCGCAGGGCGTCACGCCCCTGAAGAACATCCCCCGCCTCGTGCGCCGCTCGAAGAACCAGGTCGGCCGGAGCGATGGACGTGGGAATCCGTTCGGCGGCGTCGATGGCGTACAGCAGCACCTGTTCCGGCCGATCGCCCAGCAGGCGGCACTTCGCGTGGAGCGCCCGCTGCTCAGCCGGCAGATGCTCGAGTTCCTCGGCCGCGCGGGGCGAGACCCCGGGTGCCCGCCACTGGTCGTCGATGCGGAAAGCATCGTCCAGCCGCAGGCCCGCCACCAGGCCTCGGGCGAGGCGATCGTCCATGGAAAAGGAAAGGGCAAACGCCCCGATCGCCGGCGGACGCGGCCCCGGCTCAACACCCAGGTGGCCTGCGGCCCCGACAGCTGCGTAGTACGGCGTCTCGCCAAGCGGTTCGGCCAATTCGTCCAGGTAGGCTATCCGCACTTTTCCGGCCGGATGCGCCTTGCGGTGGACCTCCGTGCTCTGCCACGTCCTGAGCACCTCATGCGGGCTGAGCCCGATCTGCCGAAGCTCCGGGCAGGCGGCATCATCGGCGGCCTGCTCGACGGCCCAGAGGGCGATGCGGGCGACCGCCGCGGACTCCGCAGCATCCGCAGCCAGGGCGTCGGGATCGTCGACCACCACGACGGCAGGGCGCAAGGATCGAATGGCGGCCACCAGCCAGCCCCCCACCTCGACGCCGGCGTCGCGGTCCAGGCGTGAGGACCACCAGGCCAGCACCTCCTCGGGACCGGCCCCCGCCGGAACACCCGTGGGCAGGGACGTCATGACGCGGGTGATGTTGCAACCGACCGCCCGGGCGGCCGCCTGGGTGGCCTGCCGCCCGTCGGCGGAGGCGTCCGCGCCGATCTGGACATAGGCACAGCGCAGCCGATCAACACCGGCCAGCCGGGCCAACAGGGGCCACGGCATGACGCTGGCCGGCGTCCCGATCACCAGAACGGCGACCTGCGGCGGCCTGGCTCGCGGCTCTCGCGGGTCCTCCCAGGTAATGCCGCCGTCCCGCGTTCGGAGAATCGCGCCGCTCTCGCCCACCGCGAAGCCGGTCTGAGCATCCAGGAAGTGAAGGCCGAGCAGCGCCCGGGATTGCCCACTGACCGAAACGAACCAGTTGCGGCCCCCGTCCACCGTGCGGAGCACGTACCCGCCGGGCTGGCCAACCGCCCAGCCCTGGCGATCGTCCGCGAAGCAGACGTCCCGCAGATCGAGCAGGGGGCCGAGCCGGGCCGGAACGCCTACCCGCCCCCGACCCCAGCGACGCCCACCGGCGACCTCGCGCAGGACGGTGGCGTCGTCGCCCACCAGCACCGCCTGGGTGGCGGTGCGATGGGCGGCGGCGTGCAGGTCCGCCGTGGTGAGCTGCTCGGCCGCGTACGGAGCCAGAGAGCGCCGGCGCAAGGGGTGGATCCCGCCGCCCCGGCCCACCGCGACCCCCCGACCGAAATGAGCCAGGTCCAGCCCCAGGATCCCAATGGGGTGGTCCGCCGCCGGCCGCCACGGCTGATCCGCGGCGGTTCGGCTCCACAGGCCCACGCCCAGCGTGTCGCCGACGGCGCCGCCCAGCCAGGCCTGCTGCCCGTCGTGCGTCCAGAAGCCACACAGGGTTCCGGCGTCCGGAACGGACGCCGCCCGCCAGGAGCGCCCGCCGTCCCGGGTCTCCAGGGCCACCCCCCGCCGGCGCGGCGGCAACAGCCCTGGCCGGCCCCCCACCGCCCAGCCCACGCCGGGGATGGCGACCTCCGGCCCGCCCGGTCCCGACGCAGCCGCGGCGAAACGCACGTCCCGCAGAACGACCTCGGTTCCTCCCGCCTGCGGATCCCAGGTGCGGCCGCCGTCGCACGTGTGCAGGATCGCCCCGCAGTCCCCAACCGCCCAGCCGGTCAGCGGGTCGCCGAACCAGACCGCATTCAGCCGGGCGTCCCGTCGGAAGGGTCCCTCCGGAGCCGGAGCGGTCAGCGGATGCCACCAGGCCAGCAGCAGAAAGACGGCGCCCATGCCCCGATTGTCCGGCGCCCCGCCCACGTTGACAAACCTCGGGACTCTCCTAAAATCCGCCTCGTATGAAACGCACCAGGACTGTGGCTGTCTGGGCGGCGCTGGCTCTCTGGCCGGCGGTCGCCGCTGTGGCGGGACCCGAACCCAGCCTGGCTCCCACGAGCTGGCAGTTGGATTTCGAGTTCCACGACCCTCAGCGAATCCGCCTCACGCTGCCGGGGGACACCAGCCCGACCACCTTCTGGTATCTGCTGTTCACCGTGACCAACCGAACGGGGCAGGAGGTCGAGTTCTACCCCTCCTTCGACCTGATGACCGACACGCTCGACGTCGTGAAGGGCAACAGCAACATCGCCCCCGCGGTCTACGACGCCCTCCAGGCCCGCTACCGGGCCACCTACCCGTTCATGGTGGAGCCCAACCGGTTGTACGGCGTGCTCCGGCAGGGCGTGGACAACCGGCGAACCTGCGCGGTGGCGTTCCGGGACTTCGATCCGGACGCCAACCGGTTCACCATCTATGTCGGCGGCCTCTCCGGGGAGCTGGTTCGGCTCCAGAACCCGGTCTACAACCCCCTGAAGGTCGAGTCCGATAACAATCCCCGGTACCACGTGCTCCGCAAGACGCTGGCCATCGAGTACGGTTTGCCAGGGGACCGCCTATCGCGTAAGATGGCGACTCCCGTTCGCGTCAGGCGAGAGTGGGTCATGAGGTAATGCGTCCGGGCGCCCAGGGCGGCCCCGACGGCTGGTGGGAGCATCAACCGTGGCACACAAGAAGGGACAGGGATCGAGCCGGAACGGGCGGGACAGCCGGCCGCAGTTCCGCGGGCTCAAGCGATACGCGGGCCAGAAGGTCACCACCGGAACGATCCTGGTGCGGCAGTGCGGCACGCCGTACCTGCCCGGCCGGTATGTCGCCCGGGCCAGGGACGACACCCTGTTCGCCCTGCGTGACGGCATCGTGTCGTTCCGCGGTCGGCGCATCGACGTGCTCGCCGCCCCCGAAGGAAACTAGCGGGCGGGCGCCGGGCGCCTCCGGGCCACCGGTTCAACCGAGGTAACCAGGGAGGATGATCCGCACGGGGTCGTCCTCCTTTTGTTTGGACACCATGTTCGTAGACGAGGCCGAGATCTACGTGCGGGCGGGCAACGGGGGCCATGGCTGCGCCAGCTTCCGCCGGGAGCGCTACGTGCCCCGCGGTGGCCCCGACGGCGGAGACGGCGGAAGCGGGGGCAACGTGGTCCTGCGGGCAGCCCACGGAGTGGACACGCTGCTGGACTTCGCCGGGCGGCACCACTGGATCGCCGGGAACGGTCAGCCGGGCCAGTCCAAGAGCATGACCGGACGCTCGGGCCAGGACCTGGTCGTCGATCTCCCGCCCGGGACCCTGGTCTACGACCGGGACAACGGCGTGCTGCTCAAGGACCTCACCCCCGCCGGCACCGAAGCCGTGATCGCCGCCGGCGGACGCGGCGGACGCGGCAACAAGCGGTTCGCCACCTCCACCAACCAGACGCCCAAGGAGGCGGAGCCCGGCGCCCCCGGTGAGGAGCGCTGGCTGCGCCTGGAGCTCAAGCTGATCGCGGACGTCGGCCTGGTGGGACTGCCCAACGCCGGCAAGAGCACACTGCTGTCCCGCCTCTCCAAGGCCCGGCCCAAGATCGCCGACTACCCCTTCACCACGCTCCAGCCGCAGCTCGGCATCGTGGAGCTGGCCGACTACCGCCGCTACGTCATGGCGGACCTGCCCGGGCTGATCGAGGGGGCCCACACCGGAGCCGGGCTGGGGGACGCCTTCCTGCGGCACATCGAGCGCACCCGGGTCATCCTGCACGTGGTCGACGTCAACCCGGCCGACGGCGCCCCCTCTCCGCAGCAGGCCTACGAGACCATCCGCCAGGAGCTCCAGGCCTACAGCCGGGCCCTGGCCGCCAAGCCCGAGATCGTGGTGGCCAACAAGATCGACCTGATCCCCGACCAAGCCCCGGCGCGGCAACTGGCCGAGGCGATCGGGCAGGATGTCCTGGCCATCAGCGCCGTGCAGGGAACGGGGCTGCGAGGCATGAGCGAGCGGGTCTGGAGCATCGTCCGCGACTGCCGCGAGCAGCCGGCGGAGCCACGGATCGAACTGCCCGTGTCACCGCACCGCCGGAACATGAACACCGACCCGGCCTGACCCCGTCAGCCGGTCAAACGGTCACGGGGCGCGGTTCACCACGACGAAAGGGCGGCCATGCAGAAGAACAACGCCGACCGGCCGGGCAGCAGCCCCCTGATCGTCATCGACGTGGGCAACACCTCGACCGCCCTCGGCATGTGGGACAACATGCGGGTCATGGGGGCGGTCCAGATCCCGACGCTCGACGAGGAGCGGTTCACCGGCGTCTTTCAGGATCTCAGCGCCGGCTTTCCGGGCGGCGTGCCTGCCGCGGTAGCCATCGCCTCGGTCGTGCCCGACGTCCTGCGCACCATCCGCTCCTTCCTGCGTCGCATCGAGGGGCTCAAGGTGGCGGTCATCGGGCAGGACACGGATCTGCCCATCCCCGTGGCGGTCCTCGCTCCGGAGCGCGTCGGCGTGGATCGGGTCTGCGCCGCGGCGGCGGCCTACGAACGGATCGGGCAGGTCTGCACGGTGATCGACTTCGGCACGGCCGTCACGGTGGATCTGGTCGACGACTCCGGCACCTTCCTGGGTGGAGCCATCCTGCCGGGGGCCGGGCTCCAGGCCCGGGCCCTGGCCGACGGCACCGCCGCCCTGCCGCAGGTGTGCCCCAGTCCCCCCGAACACGCCGTCGGCCGCGACACCGAGGAGGCCATCCGCAGCGGAATCCATTACGGACTCGCCGGCGCGGTCCGCGGCATCGTCGAACAGTACGCTACCCAGCTCAACCAATGGCCCCAGGTCGTCGCCACCGGAGGCGAACTCGCCCAGCTCCTGGAGCTCTGCGACTTCATCGACACACCTGTCTCGGACCTCACCCTCCTGGGTGTCGGGCTGGCCTACGTGAAGCACCTGCGGAAGCTCCAAGGGGCATGACCGCCGCCGGGACTGCGACACGCTGTTTCCTGCTCACTCCGCCCGGGGCGGGCGCCATCGCCGTGGTTCGTCTGAGCGGCCCCGACGCCGTACGTGCCGCGGAGGCCGTCTTCACACCCGCGGCCGGCGCCCGACGGCTGTCCCCACAGCCGGGCCGTCTGCGACTCGGTCAAGTCGTGGCGGACGGACAGGTCCTCGACGACGCACTCCTGAGCCTCTCCGCCGGGCCCGGCGGCGATCTTTTTGTCGATTTGAGTACACACGGCGGTGTGCGCGTGGTCGAGCGGCTGCTGATGACGTTGAAAACCCATGGAGTGACGGTTTGCGAAGCCGCTCCGGTCTGCGAGGCTTGGCCGACCACCAGCCGCATGGAGGCGGAGGCGATCGAAAGCGCCATCAGCGTGCGCACGCGCCGCGCCCTGGACTTCGTGATGCGGCAGCGGCGGGGCTTGCCGGCGCACATCGAGCGACTGGCCGAACTGGCTGACAGCGACGCCGACGCCGCACGAGCCGGCATTCGCCGTCTGCTCGCCCACGCCGAGCGCTGGCGCGTGCTGGTCGAGGGGGCCACGGTCGCGGTTATCGGACCGCCCAACGCCGGCAAGTCGACCCTGGCCAACCGGCTGTTCGGGTCGCCGCGGGCGCTGGTCTCCGAGGTGGCCGGCACCACCCGCGACTGGGTCGCCGAGCCCGCCGCCGTGCAGGGCGTGCCCCTGCTGGTGGTCGATACCCCCGGGGTGGGCATCACCTCCGATGCCCTCCAGGCCCTGGCCATCCACCGGGGTGTGGCCCGCTGGCGGGAAGCGGACCTTCAAATCCTGGTGCTCGACGGAGCGGACGGATTGCCCGATGAATTCTTCGAGCGGCTCCAAGGCCAGGTGCGAGAGGAACGACTCCTCGTGGTATCCAATAAATCGGACCTGCCGCCCCGGTGGTACACAAAAGACCTCCCTGCGGGGTGGCGCCGTGAGGTCACGGCCGTCTCGGCGCGCTCCGGAGAAGGCCTGCCCGTCCTCGAGCAACGCCTGGTCGCCAGGCTGGCACTGGCCAACTGCGATGAGACGGGCCCCGGGCTGTTCACCGCCCGGCAGCGGGCCCTGGCAGCGGAACTTCTCCAGGCTCGGCACGCCTCGGGTGCCGTCCTGGCGGAGCGGCTGCGGAACGAACTGCTGGGCAGCCGCGGCCCCTGCCGGGATGCCTGAGGAGCGGCACGCCCGGACCGCCCCCTGACGGCGGGGAGCCGGACCGCGGAGACCGGTTTTTCGGTTGAACGCGACCGGTGACGGGCTTACAGTTTGGCGGCATTTCGCCGGCGGCTGGCCTCAAGTCGGTCCAGCGGCGAGGTTATCGGAGCCCGACCGAGTCTCATGCCCACAGACGAGGACTCACAACTCGGGCGCAAGCTGGTGGAGCGCAAGCTCGCGACCGCCAACGAAGTAGCCCTCTGTGTCGCCCGGCAACGCGAGCTCGAGGAGCAGGGCAAGGCCATTTCGCTGGCCGACCTGCTCATCGAGGCCGGCTACCTCACCAAGTCCCAGCTCCATCGCCTGGCCAAGTCGATGGACGATGACTCCATGTACCGTCCGGCCCAGCAGATCCCGGGCTTCCAGATCCTGGGCAAGCTGGGCCAGGGGGCCATGGCCACCGTCTTCAAAGCCAAGCAGCTCAGCCTGGACCGCATCGTGGCCATCAAGGTCCTGCCCAAGCGGCTCAGCGAGAACCAGGAGTTCGTCGACCGCTTCTACCGGGAGGGGCGGGCCGCCGCCCGGCTGAATCATCCGAACATCGTGCAGGCCATCGATGTCGGTGAGGCCGGCGGCTACCACTACTTCGTGATGGAGTTCATCGACGGCAAGACCGTCTACGACGAGGTTTCCTCGGGCGCCCCCTACGACGAGGCGGGTGCCAACCGGGTGGTGCTTCAGGTGGCCTACGCCCTGGAACACGCCCACGCCCGCGGATTCATCCACCGCGACGTCAAGCCCAAGAACATCATGATCACCCGCGAGGGGGAGGTGAAGCTGGCCGACATGGGTCTGGCCCGCGACATCAGCGACTACGAGACGGCCTCGGCGGAGGCCGGCCGGGCCTACGGCACGCCCTACTACATCAGCCCCGAGCAGATCCGCGGCGAAATCAACATCGATTTCCGGGCGGACATCTACTCGCTGGGCGCCACCTTCTACCACATGGTCACCGGGCGGGTGCCCTACGAGGGGCCCACCCCCTCGGCCGTCATGCACAAGCACCTCAAGGAGCCGCTCACCCCCGCGGACCATCTCAACACCCGCCTCTCGGCGGGCATCGGCGAGATCATCGAGCTGATGATGGCCAAGAAACGCGACGACCGCTACCCCTCCACCAAGGAGCTGATCGCCGACCTCGAAGCCGTCGCCGCCGGCGAGCCACCCTACCAGGCCCGCAAGAAATACGACCACGCCCTGCTCAAGAACCTGGCCACCAGCGGCGAGACCGTCTCCCAGGCCGCCCCCGAGGACCTGGACCCCAGCATGGCCGAAACCGGCAAGCCCCTGGTCATCCTCGTCCTCTCCATCGCCCTGGCCCTGATGATCCTGCTCAACATCGCCCTGCTCATCTTCGCCGACTTCGGCTGATGCCCGCCGGCATCCGCCGGATCCCAACCGCCAGCGCCAGCGAGCGCCCCTGTTTCCTTCTTGCGGGTGTCGTCAGCGGCACACAGACCCGTCCCCCGGATCGCCGGACGCCGCCCCCGCCGGTCAGGGCGTGAACGGCGTTCGATGCGGCTCGCCTCGCCCCCTGGTCGCCGGCCCGGGCGGCGTGCGGTCCGGCCTTTGCCGGGTGTTTCGGCGTGCCCTACACTGCCGATTGATGGGGCCGTACGGTTCCCATTCACCCTGTAAGGAGTTCGTCATGCCACGCATGGTGCGGACCGGGCTGATCCAGGCGACGCTCAACGAGCCGGCCGACTCACCCGTGGACAAGATCAAGCGGTCCATGGTGGACAAGCACGTGGATCTGATCGCCGAGGCGGCCGGGCGCGGGGCGCAGGTGGTCTGCCTGCAGGAGCTCTTCTGTGGCCCCTACTTCTGCGCCGAGCAGAACGCCCGCTGGTACGCCCTGGCCGAGCCCGTCCCCGACGGCCCCACCACCCGCCTGATGTGCGACCTGGCCCGCAAACACGGGATCGTCCTGGTGGTACCCCTGGTCGAGGAACAGATGCCCGGCCTCTACTACAACACCGCCGCCGTCATCGACACCGACGGCACCTGCCTGGGCAAGTACCGCAAGACCCACCTGCCCCACTGCGAGCCCGGCTTCTGGGAGAAGTTCTACTTCCGGCACGGCAACCTGGGCTACCCGGTCTTCGAAACCCGCGTGGCCAGGATCGGCGTGTACCTCTGCTACGACCGCCACTTCCCCGAGGGGGCCCGCTGCCTGGGGCTCAACGGGGCCGAGATCGTCTTCAATCCCTCGGCCACGGTGGCCGGCCTGGCCGAGTACCTCTGGAAGCTCGAGCAGCCCGCCCACGCCGTCGCCAACCAGTACTTCGTCGGGGCCGTCAACCGCCCCGGCACCGAGGCCCCCTGGAACATCGGCGAGTTCTACGGCACCTCCTATCTCTGCGACCCGCGCGGGCAGATCATCGCCGAGGGCAGCCGCGACAGCGACGACATCGTCGTGGCCGACCTGGACCTGGACATGATCCGCGAGGTCCGCCACGTCTGGCAGTTCTTCCGCGACCGCAAGCCGGAGACCTACGACCAACTGGTCGACCTCTGACCGCCGCCCTGCCCGCTGCCAGCCGAGCCCGTCCCGGCGGAACCCCGCGTCCCCCGGGCGGCGCCACCCCCGCGCAAAGCTCGCCGGTGGCGGACACCTCCCCTCGGCAGCGCGAAAAGCGGTGCTCCTGAATCTCCAGTTGGATCCGGTCCTTACCCGGATGCAGCCCTGGAGGCTCCTGGACAGACCGGGGGTCCGCACGGCACGCCCGGATCGGCCGGCGATCAGAGCCGCGCGGCGCAAGCCCGCGGACAGGGGCTGGTGTGGCGGTCTGGAGTGGCCCGTCGGCGCCGGTGCCGGCGTTGGCGGAAGGCCCGGTCGCCAGGCTTGTCCCGGCGGGCCGGGGGTGCTCTGACCACGCGCCGCGCCGGGTACGCCACGTCGCCACGCCCACGCGCCCCGAAGGGGCGCGTTATCATGGCCCAGGGCGCAGCCCGGGGTGACCCGCGGGACCGAACAGACCCGAGCCCTGAAAGGGCCGACGTGAATCTCCAGATGGCTCCGGTCCGGACCCGGATGCAGCGCTGGAAACCCCTCAACGGACCGGGTTTCCGCCCCGGACGGGCGCTTCGAGGGTAGCCCGGCCTTTCAAGGCTGGGACGACCAGGGACGGCATTGGCCGGCCCACCCGCGGCCGGGCTCATCCGTCCCTCCGGGACTTTGGTTTTCTTTCGGGCAGTCGACCCAGCGATGAATCGCTGGGCTACTTCCAATCTGCCCCTCCGGGGCAGCACG
>Ga0180432_10004889_pt1 | contig 18117 bp, 18 predicted proteins | sample SS_ome_10_FD_132414 | JGI IMG/M metagenome (GOLD analysis project Ga0180432, IMG submission 132414) | Hypersaline lake sediment archaeal communities from the Salton Sea, California, USA - SS_1_MS_2 metaG | ecosystem: Environmental > Aquatic > Non-marine Saline and Alkaline > Hypersaline >...
CACGCGGTTTGAAAAGACCGCAAAGAATTTCGGAGGCTTCCTAAAGCTCGCATTTGTCCATCGATTCCTACGATTGTTAACCGATTAGTGTGTTTGTAGACAAAGCCTAGCCTTCTCCTATTTGGTGGGTATTGTTTCGCCATAATGTTTTCTGGTTCGCGGGCTGACACAGGCCCTCCGGACGGCGTGCTTTAACTCCGGCACTAAAGGCGGGGCGACGCTGAGGCTGCGAATCCCGAGATCCAACAGAGTTTGGAGACCGCTTGTTCGTGACGCAAGCTCACCACACACCGACACCGGCGTGTCTCCAGCATCCTCACAGATCAGTTCAAGCAGTCGCAGAACTGCCGGATGGTCATCCTGGAAATAGTGCTCCACCAGCGGGTTCTCCCGCCCCACAACCATCGTGTATTGCGTGAGGTCGTTGGTGCCGACACTGAGGAAGTCAGCGTGCGGTGTAATCGTGTCCAGGCAGAGAGCGGCCGCCGGAGTCTCGATCATCGCCCCGACGGGTGGAAGTTTGCGCATCCCGAGTTCGGCCGCAATGTCCTCGGCCACGTCACGAATCCGTGTCATTTCCTCGGCCAGCGTGACCATGGGAACTAAGATGCGGACATCCCGCTCCTGCGCGAGCTGCAGGAAGACGCGCAACTGCGTCTTCAGTAGGTCGGGGTATTCAAGTAGCAGTCGAACCCCGCGCCGTCCTAAGAAGGGGTTGGATTCCGCGGGGAGGTCCAGTCCCGGCACGCTCTTGTCACCTCCCACATCCAACAGGCGCAAGGTGGACGTTTGGCCCCCGAACGTTGCCAAAGTGTTCCTCATCTCTGTTAGCAGTTCCGCTTCAGACGGGAATACCTTCCGGGAAAGGAGAACGCTTTCTAGTCGATAGAGGCCAACGCCGTCGGCGCCGTTTTCTGCTGCCAACACTGCGTCCTCGCGGCAACCGATGTTCGCCGTAATCTCGACGTACGTACCTTCCTCGGTCTTCGCAGCTTGATGGCATAGTTGGCGTGCTTCATCCGCAGACGATTGTTGCTGTTTCAGCCGCTGGCAGAAACTCGCCGTCGTCTCGTCGTCCGGTGCAACGACGACCGTTCCCGAAGAACCGTCCACCAGTAAGAGTTCCCCGGCCGACACCTCGTGCAAAACGTCAGGGATTTGGGCAACGGCCGGAATGCCAAGTTCTCTGGTTAGCAAAGCCGCATGGGAACCGGGACCGGCAAATGCGACCACCACGGCAACGACCGATTTCCGAGAAAGATGCACCGTATCGGACGGCAGCAAACGGCGAGCCACTAGCACACTTCCCTCGGGCACGTCTTCGAGCGAATGCGTGTGCATGCCGCGCAGCGAGTGCAGAATCATTCGGCCAATATCCGCCACGTCGTGATCGGGGAAGCTCGGCATGTGTGCCGTCCGCTTGCTCAGCTTCCGTTCCCAGCGGCGGAAAACTCCCTTTACGACCTCCTCCGCATTGACCATCTCCTGCTCCAACTCATTTCGCATCTCCTCCAGAAGCGGTGCGTTTTCAAGTATCGATTGCTGGGCGTGAAATATGCCGGCAACTTCTTCGTCAAGTTCCTCCACGACGCGGTCGGCAGATCGCGTCAAATCCCGCAAGACACATCGGATTGCTCGCTGTATTCTCGAATACTCTAGCTCGACCTCGGTTTCCTCGATCTCGTAGTCTGCTTGGTCCTGCTTGAGAATGTCCTCGTAAAAGTAGGCCGTTCCCATGGAAAGGCCTGGGGAAATCACGCGACCTGTAAGCAACTTGTTTTTCATGCGACTTGCGCAATCTTGCTTCCACGTCGATCATCTCTACCAACAGTGGCCCGCCGAATGCATACTCTCCCACCTACGTTGATCTTAAGGCGCCCCTGTTGCTAAGGCAACCCTCCAACCCTCGCCATAACGCGCATTACACGTGGTATTCTATGCAGGTGAGCATGAAATGCGACGGCTTGGAAAACCCAGACATTTGGCCGTTTATCGGCGGACTCTGCGTGTGATATATTCACAAGTTATGCATGGGAGACCGTGCGCGACGAAAGCTCGTCAAGCTTGTCCGAGTTTGTTCGCCAGATGTTTCCCGGGAATGGGCGTTCAATGAATAGCACCACGGCGAACCGGGCCGCCTGATTGGGCAGGCCTTTCGGACGAAGTCGGCAGCCAGCTTCGTGAAAGCCCGTCACCATCTTCGCGTGAATTCATAGTCGGTCGACGCTGTTGGGTAGAGCTTCACTCTCCGATCCGCACCAAGCGGATAACTACCACTATGTTCATCAGCTAGGGCGTGCTAGAAAGACAAGAGCAATTGCCAGATGAACGCGTTACCCAATCCATCCACGCCTTGCCAAATGCGGCGGCAAAGGTCCTCATCTCCGATGCACTCGGGCATCTCCTCCCGCTTCTTCGTCCAGGCATGGCACTCGCCGGGCTGAGGCTTCGCCGCAGGTGGATTAGGTAGAAAAGCTCCCTGTCGAGCGTCTTCCGGCTTTGGCCGTGGACCACCGTAGGGCAGCACGGCCTGACTATGTCCTTGGGAATACACGCCATATTCGAGCGTTGCCTCGGTCATCGCCCGCATATTCTCCACCGAGGCATCATTCTGGACGATAGCGCTGGCATCCATGATGTAGCCGCCGTCTTTCGCGATCCCGCCGATGATCTCTTTGACCCTTTTGCGTACATTGTCCGCCGACCCGAGTGTCAGCAACGTATTGGTAAGGCCGCCGCTTAGGCAAAACTTTTCGCCCAGCACATCTCTAGCTTTGAAGATATCTCCCTGGTCGACATGATACACGATGCTCTGATCCGGCAGCTCGGCGAAGGATTCAAGATGATGGTCCCAGTTTCCTTCTGCGTAGAAAAGCGTCTGGTGGCCATCGGCCCAAAGTTCCTGAATAATCGGCTTGAGAGTGGCCCAGTAGACATTCTCAAATATCTCGGGAGACACGAACGGCACACAACCGCGGTGCATCCAAAATCCGATGGGCACGTTCCTTGTCGGGTCGGCCGTGGTCTTGGCTACATTCAACAGGTGCGGAGCCAGGGCCTCGCAGGCGGCAAGGACCTTTTCGGGACGTTCGAACAGATCATCGACCAAGCCCAAATAACCTCGCAGCTTGTCGGCGATGATGTCCATGGGAGCTTTGAGGATGCCGGCGATGGCAGACACCGTGCCGCACTCGGTCTGCAACCGTTGAGTCTGTGGGCCGAACGCAGTGAAGTACTGCATCATCGCCATGGAAGTCTTCACCAAGGCAAGATTGTTCTCGTAAGTACAAGGTTCTCCGATCGGACAGAGCTGCGTACTCACTCGCGGCAACCAGACGTTGTAGAGAAATCCCGTCGGGTCGTCGATAAGTTGGTCATACTCTTCGGCCTTCATGAAGGCATTGCCGCTGGGCGGCTCTCGATACTGAAATCCGGTCTCGGCGGGGATATCGATGCCAGGTATAGCGTAGTACCTCAGTCCCATTGACTGGGCGAGTCCCGTCCACACATAGACCATGTTGGCCACAACCGCGTCCCAGTCGAAATCGGCCGCGCACTTGCATGCAGCATCGAACGCAATCTGATAATCGTGAGCCAACTGCTGCGAGTTGTATCCCGCGTAGACACCGGTAAACTCGGCCACGAATGGCCGGATAGGCACGCGATCCGGCATCTCATTGCGCATAGCGGTAGTGTATCGAGCAAGGCGCGCCGCGTAGCGGGACTCCATGCCGACCGAAACATCGCTGTCAGAAGTCACACTCATGCCAAAGATCTCCAGTTATTGGGGAAGCGCGCCTCTCAACCACCCAATGGCACACGACCGTCAGGCACCCTTCCTGCAGGACAACAGCGTACTGGTTCCAAGCTAGCGTCGTGGCCCATCCTACCACGCCGTACGCTCGCCGTCCATAACCCGCGCATAATCCGTGCCATCAAATAGCAAAAGAAGCATCGGCGTTACCGCGAGGGTCTGCTACTTCCATTCTGCGGAAGAAACAGCCATCTTCGCGGCTTTGTCGTCGGGAAAGCTGAGGCGGTAAGCGGACCATCCCGTGTTGTCGCGGACAAGGCTGCTCAGAATACTCGACACATCCGTTGTTACGTTTTCATCGAAGTGAATGAAGCGGTATCTGTTTTCCTCGGCCAGAACTCCCCAGCCATTTTTCTTGAATGCTTCGATGATTTCCTTCTCTTTTCGACCGCTGATTTTGGCCGCGGACACGGAGAGGCAGGCGAAAGTCGTCTGCCTATTTACTTGCCTTGGCTTCGCCATCGTAAAACTCCAACGTAGGTTCCTATCATGTCAAATGCGTGTAAGTTTGCCTCTGCCCCCAAGTTTTTCGGCATAACTCTATTTCGCTAAATCCTTGGTGACGACACGGGCCGTCTTAGGATAAGACCTGTACCCCATCTTGTTCCAGAATCTTTCCGCAGACGCCAGCGGAAAGACTTTCACCGTACGCAGCCCAAGGCCCAAGGCAATTCTTTCCGCTGCCTTCACTAATTGCCGGCCGATTCCTTTGGATCGCAGGGAACTGGCAACCCTTAAATCACCCACCCACATCTGGCTATCCTGGAAATCAATGCAGCATTCCAGGTGCGTGATGTCGCCGTCACCAGGGGGAACAAGGCCGGAAGTGTAAGCAATCCGCACCCCGTAACGACCAGTCTCGATCAAGAGTGCATCATGTTCGTCGAAACAGCGGACCGTTTCCCCGAGAACCGATGTCGCGACGGCGGCAGTGGTGCTTGTGTCCATCGTGATACTATATTCTTGATCATTTGTAGAAAACCAAGGCGGAGTGTGTCCTCGCCGGTGGTACGGAATCAATCGCGTGTTATCCCAAGTTCTTCGGATTTGGCAAGGTCTGCTTCGGCTTTGGCCTGTTCGCCGACGTCTCGAAATACAAGGCAACGCGTGCGATAGAACTTGGCCTCTTTGGGTGCCAGCCGGATCGCCTCATTGCAGTCGGCGATTCCTTGATCCGTGTTGCCCATCAACGTGAAAACGGCGCCGCGTGCGTCATATGCTATCGCCAATTCCGGGTCGAGCTCTATGGCTTTAGTAAAGGCCTCGACAGCATGCTCGAACTCGCTTCTTCGCACATGGTCGAGCCCTTGCTTGAAGGCCTCCATAGCGTCTTGCATGGCAATCTCCCGTTCGTTGTAGTTTTCCCCAATCGCCGCTGAAAGACTGGTCCCCACAATTGGTGGCGCGCGCTATTTCCGAGCGTTCCTTAACTGTTCGGCTTTTTCAAGATCTCCCTCGGACCGATCCCACTGTTTCTTCTGTCTGTAGGCAAGTCCACGGGCACGGTACGCGTCGACATGCTCCGGATCGAGTCGGATCGCTTCACTGTAGTCCGATATGGCGTCGTCGACTTTGCCACCGAGATAGTAAAGGCTTCCTCGATCGTAGTGTGCCTCAGCGTCGCTCGGGTTGAGCCGAATCGCTTCATCAAAATCGGCTTTGGCCCTTGCGCTGTCGCCCGTTTCTTCATATGCAATTCCACGGCTTCTGTAGGCTCGGGCATATTGTGGATTGAGCCGAATCGCCTCGGACAGGTCCTTGACGGCCTGTTGGACATTGCCTTTTTGCAGGTAAGCTGTTCCGCGATTGCAGTATGCCTTCGTATACTCGGCGTCAAGCCGGATCGCTTCGTTGAACTCGATGATCGCGCTGTCGGCATCGCCGAAGTTCGCAAAAGCAACGCCCCGATTGTGTGCTTTAATTGCATCTTGCATGGTGTTCTCCTGTGGGGGCGGGCTAGTGCCCTTGATGAGATTGCGCCTTCTTTAGGCGGGAAAGTTCACCCTTGGCCGTAATCGAAACCGGACCACCCTTCTCGTCTCGTTTGATAGCTGTCTTCCAACAGGAAATCGCCTTGTCAACTTGCTTTTTCGTTCCGAAAACGTCTCCCAAAATCAAGCAGACGGCTGGCAGGTCCGTTCGATCATTCACAAGGTTGGTCATCTCCTGCACAACCTCAGCGAACATCCCGAGCGTATAGTACACAAGTGCGGCGTGCAGCCTCTCGGCGACAAAAGCGTCTTTGCCTTCAAACAAATCCAACAGAATCTGCCGGCACACCTCAAAATTGCCATCTTCGGCCTCACATAGCGCCAACATGATCATAGTGGAAGGATCGGTGGCCCGCGCCTTCAGCAATGTCTTGAAGATTCTCGTCGCCGTCGGGTAATCCCTCGACTGCACGAGGGAGTGACCATACGCGAAGGTCTCTTCAAAACTGAGTTCGCGATGTTTATTGCCAATCTTGAGGGTGAACTTACAATCACTCCTCGCCGGTCCGTGCGGCTTGCCTTTTTTGCCGTTCATGATATCACCTTCATCTAGGTAGTCTTCGTGTCGGGAGTGACAATTCTTTCAATCGCGTCCCACTTCCACAGCCCTCAGATCCAACCTGCCCTTGCTAAGAGCATCAAGATGGCCCTTGGCTCCTGTTTCCTCGTATCTCAGTGACTCCCTCAGGGGACTAGCCAGCTACGTTTTGTGTTGAAGCAAGTACCTGATCTCCTTCAGGTGTGAAACGGAGTGCGGTCTTCGCGTTGTATACCAGCCGCGCAATGCGACCGACAATCCGCTCACGATCCTTTCGACGTTTTGGCCAATCATGTTACCCTTGTGACTGCGAAGCTATCGCGAGGCTGTGTGGCAGATGCGATTAGATCTCCGGAAGGGCTGCCGGAATCCAGTTGCGACCCGCCCAAGTTACAGGATATCCGCACGGTTGGCGCTCAATTCCAGAACCGCCAGCTTCAAGGCGCCTTCCTTCGTTTCCAAAGAGACCTCGTCTCCCACCTTGGTTCCGAGCAAGGCCTTTCCCAACAGGCTACTCAAAGCAACGTTATGTTCGTCGCGGTCTACTTCGTCATCGGACACCAAGTGGAATACACCCTCGAAGCTCTCCTCGTCTGGCGTCAGGACTCGTAGCTTGATCCAGACTTCTTGTTGGATCTCCTCGGTTGTCTGGGCTTTCATGTTATTCCCTTCGAGATTTGTTGTGGCGAACTGCAATCCGTCATGCCGTAATTTACTGACGGATACTTGCCTCATTTACCTTGTACATTGCCGTTGCGGCGGGCACGCTGCTGAGCACGCAGGCGAGCACGGTGTCGGGCTTCACTAGGTTTTTCGTAGTACTGCCTTCGTCGCATCTCTTTCCTGATCCCGCCTTTCTCGACCAGCCTCCGAAAACGTCGCAACGCTTGCTGGATCGGTTCATTCGCGCGCGGTGTCACCTTGACCATTTGCCTAGCTCGTTGTTGAATTTGTTGCTAATGTCCCATCGTCTTTTCTGTTCATCCAATAATCCATACCGTCCAGTACGCCGGTAGCGTACGAATAAGGGGAATGGTATATGTTTGGCGATCGAAGAAGTTTCAACTCTGGCTGGGCGTTTCCGACGACGATTCCCTTGAATCCGCCCGCAAGCATCGAATAGTCGTTTCCTGTCTCGCCGGCAACTGTCACCCCATCAAAACACACACCCCACAGGGACGCCAGAAACAATACCGCCGAGCCCTTGTTCACACCTAGCGGCAGCACGTCGAGGTCCCGGTTTGAGCTGTAAACGATTTCCACGAAGTGTCCGGCACCGGCCAAGTCACAGCGCAGTTGGGCCAGGAACCGTTCCTCAAGGTCGTGTGCGTAGTAGCTGAGTTTGAACTCTGTTTGAAACTCGGAAGGTTGCGGTTCCAGTCTTCCGTGTTTGAAGGCCACTCTTCAACAGGTCCACTGCCCCGATACCACGTAATCTCAGTGCCAACGGCCCCGATAACGGCATCCGGTTCGGGTAAGCATGTCGACTCGACCAGAGCGACAACCGAATCGAATAAACGCCCCGTGGCGTACACCAAACCCAAGTTCGCTCGGTTCGCTTCGTACCACTCGGCAAACCGAGCGAGCGCTTCATCGTCACCCAGCAGTGTGCCGTCCAGGTCACTTACGAGTAGGCTTCTACCTTCCACGGTTCTTCCTCTGCTTCAAGGCGCGAAGCGGACGGAGGCAAGTGGTCCCAGCCGTTTGCAACGTCATGTGGTGCGGCAACCAGTTCAACACTCTGCAAGACTCGCAGGAGCTGCTGGGCCACGCCGGTCCACGTGAAACGGGCTCGGGCTTTTTGGGAACCGAACTTGGTGAGCTGATCCTTCACGCGAGGATGCAACAGAATCGTCGCGATGGCGTGGCCAAAGGCTTCCGGGTCAAAGGGATTGGCATACAGTGCTTCCAAGCCCCAGGTCACTTGTTCCCAAAGGCCTCCCTCCGTTGTCACGACTGCGGGAGTGCCGCAGGCCATCGCCTCGACGGCGGTCATGCCAAACGGTTCGTAGCGGCTGCTCAGCGCAAACACGTCAGCGGCTCGGTAGTAGTCGGCCAGAAGCTCGTCGGGAATGTAGTCGCGAAACATCACACGGTCGCGAAACCCCAGTTCGTCGGCAAGACGCTTTAGTTGCTCGACCTGTCTGGTCTCGTTGTCATTAGGCTCGGTCGAACCGACCGCCAACAGCAGCCGAACGTCGTCCACACGTTTGAAAACCACGGTCATGGCCCTAAGCAGCAGGTCGTAGCCCTTGTTTTTGGCCATCCTGCCCAGCGCCAGCACAACTTGTCCTTCGAGGTCCAGATCCTGCTTGATAGCCAGGCGAGAGGCGGATGACATCGGAAAGAATCGCGTATCGTCGTATCCGGGAGGGATAACTCGGATCTTTTCTTGCGGAGCATCGTATTCGCCGGCCAGCAACACGTCACGTTGCTGCGGTGTTGTAGCTACCAAAACGTCGCATTCGTCGTAGATTATCTTCTCCTCGCGAATGCGGTGGCCGAAGTTGTAGATGCGTTCCAACTCCTCCGGGTCGCCGTCCATGTTGTCGCGCTTCCATGCGCCGATGGAGTGTGGCGTGTGAACGTGTGGAATATCGAGCTGGTTGGCCAGTGCCTGGCCAGCCAGACCGGCATCCCAGTAATGGCTATTGATAAACGCATATCGCAGTTTTTCCGATTTCACATAACGCCGTGCGTTTGTGACCCACTCCGGAATTTTGTAGCAGAGCGTTTCTTTCGGAATAAAATCCCGTCCCCCGCACGGAAACCGCAGAATACGCACACCGTCGGAAACCTTCTCGCTTTTCGGCTGGCCTTCGAATCGACGCGTGAGGATATCCACCCGGTAGCCCATTCGTGCCAGACAGTTCGACAGTTCAAGCACATAGACCACCTGCCCCCCGGTGTCCGGCATCCCGAATTCGGGAGTCGCCGAGACATACCCGTGAGTCGAAATCATCATGATTCGCTCTCTAGGTTTGATTGGCATGTCTGAATCTCCTTATCTTTCCTTCTGGTTGATAGTATTGAAAGTCTGCCAGCTGCATTAGAGCGGCCACTTCCACTGCAAAATGCCGGCAACCTGCCGGCCTTCCAACCTCAAGGACTGTTAGTTTCGCTTCTCACTCCAGCAAGCTCGCGACTTGCCTTCTTCGTATTAACCATGACTTTCCGGGGCCGAACGTCGCCGAGCGCTTACCACATGCGCGACTGCACCCTAAATGAAAACTAGTTGCCGGGTGTCCTCGTCGTAGTCCATCGTATGCCCCTCGAAGCGATCGGTCGCGACAGAGTCAATCACGATCAGCACCTCTTCTTCATACTTGATGGTAGAATCTCCGGGACGCTCCTGATCGATCTCTACCGTCACTCCTTTTTCCGACAAACCTAAGCGAAAGCAGGCGCCTTCATGTAGATCGAGTTTAGAGAGGGTCGATTTCAGTCGTGCCGCCACGCTCTCGGTGAGTTGAAGCATATTTTCTTCTCCCGCCGGGACATTCTTGAATGCGACTACGGCCGGTTGTTACAGAACGAAACTACCTGATCAACCGCGTCCCAATTCCAAAACCATCAGATCGATCGTCCCTTTGTCGGTCTCAAGCTGGGCCTTGTCTCCCGCTTTCGCGCCGGAGAGGACGCGGCCCAACGGGCCCTTAATCGAAACCCTGTTCTGAGCAAGATTCACCTGTTCACTGCTGACGAAATGGAACACTTCCTCGAAAGCATCATGCCCCAATTGTGAGCCGCGCACCTTGGCCCACATTCCCGTTTCGACTCTCCGGATACCCTGACCACTCACGTGACTACCTCCGCAAATGAACTCGCCAGGCTGCTCTCTGCTGTCAGCCGAATGCAGGCGCCCGATTACTCGTTGTCCTTTTCGCCCCCATTCTCCTGCAAGTCCTGCTCAATCGTGCCAAGCTCTTCTTCCGCCAAAGGTGCCTCGTCCGTGGGCACGACGGCCTTCTCCAGATATCGTGAAACGTCTTCCGGCACCGCGCTGGCAACACCGGGAACTAGTACCGGAGCTGCTTCGATATCCTCCGCATCCATCATCGAAGCGATCCGCTGCAGCGTTGCCAAGATCATGGTCTGCTCCCATTCCTCAAGCTTCGCCAGTTCCCTGTGGAATCGGTCCTGCAACAAAGACGGAGCTTCCGCGATCAGCTTCGCGCCTTCGTCGGTCAACTGGACCACGACGCTTCTACGGTCAACATCGCCGCGCGCTCGGGTTATAAGGCCACGTTTCTCCAGCCGCCCGAGGATGCCTGTTACCGTCGCTGCTCCCAGATGAATGTCTCTGGCCAAAACGCCCACCGTGATTGGCTGCAAGCGTTGGATCGCCCGAAGTGCGGCAAGCTGGGGTATGGTTAACCCATTCTTTTGCAGTAGGAGGCGGGAATGAAGGTCAATTGCGCGGGTAATCCGCCGCAGCGCGGCAATCACCTGCTCCTCCAACGGAAGAGTATCGAACATCTGCTAAATCCTCGGATCCGCTAACTATACACTACGTACACAGCTATTTTCTACACAATATACACTTTGTCAACCCAGATCAATCAGAAAACACTGAATCTCGGGCGAACACCCTTGTTATGTCGCAGATATACTGGTAGATTCAGGGTCTGGGTGGGTGTTGGCGCATGGGGAAATATTGTTTGACATCAAAGTAGGCAAGGCGACCTGGGCAGTTTATTCAGGAAACAGTGATTTCTGTACGGAGTTATTCGCAAAAGGGTGGGTATCCTCCACCCAATATGTGTTCAGGCGGAATTCGGCGATTGCCGACCTGCCCGCCGAAGTTCACGCGGCACGGTGACTGATTTTTGGAGGCGCATATGAGCGGTCTGGTGGTTGGTTACGGTCAACCAAATCGTGAGGACGTGGAAGCGATGTTCGAAAAGATCAGCCATCGTGGTCCCGCGCTTTTTGGGCTGCGCCAGCGGCAAAAGACGGTCATGGCACAGAACTATGCCGGAGGTGACCTTTGCCGAGACGGAGAAGACTCGGAAGTTCCCATCGCATGCGCTGATAGCGAGGGCACGATAATCTGCTACGACGGGCAGATCGGCAATTGCGCACAATTGGCAGCCGAGCATGGTGTCGAAAGTGGGCCGTTTCAAGAAGAAAGGTTGCTCCTTGCACTATATCGCAAGCATGGCAGCGACATGCTCCGGTACTTGAATGACGCCATCTTCGCTTTCGTCATCTCCGATGGCGAGAAGCTCTTTGCGGCCCGGGACCTGCTGGGAATCAAGACTCTCTTCCATGGGCGAGAGAACGGTACGATCTATTTCGCCTCGGAACTAAAGGGCCTTCAGGCCGTGACTGAGGATGTCCGTGAATTCCCGGAAGGGCACTTCATGGAGTCGGAAGGAGAACTCATCCGATTCGCCGAGTTGCGGGAAGCGTCGGAGATCACCGATGCGGAGATTCCACGGATCGTCGAAGACGTTCGAAGCATCATAGAGCGAAGTATCCGCAACCGCGTGGATTTTTTCCGCCCAACGGCCGCGCTGCTCAGCGGTGGGATGGATAGCAGCGTGGTATGCTACCTGTCCAGCAAGCTTTATAAGGAACGTTTTGGCGACGAGGATCGGTTGAAAACATTTGCAATCGGCGTGGGCGAAAGCGGTGACATCCGCCACGCGCGGACGATGGCCGAGTGCATCGACTCCGATCACCAAGAGTTGATTGTCGACCTTGGCGAGATTCTCATCGCCCTGCCGGAGGTCATCTATTGCCTCGAGTCATTCGATCCTTCGTTGGTTAGAAGTTCGGTATCCAACTACCTGATTTCGAAGAGGGCCAGCGAAGAGGGGATCGAAGTCCTTCTTTCCGGTGAAGGCGGCGACGAGATATTTTGCGGCTACACTTATCTCAAGGATTTTCCCCCGGAGCAATTGACAGCCAAACAGATCGAGTGCTTGGGGTATTTGCACAGCAATGCTTCTTTGCGCTTGGACCGGATGAACCAATGCAATTCGGTACGGGTGGTGGCGCCCCTGATTTCGGGTGAACTGCTCGACTATGCATTGCGCTTACCGCCGCAGTACAAGCAGAAGCCCGAGTATGACGGAAAGATCGAGAAATGGATATTCAGGAAAGCCTACGAGTCGGTTTTGCCCAAGTCTATTGTCTGGCGCGGAAAGCAGGAGTTCTCCCAAGGCTCTGGGTCGGCCAATCTGTTGCCCGGGTACTTCGAGGATGCCGTTAACGACCGTGAGTATATCGAAGCCCGGGAGAGACATCCGTTGATCCGCAGCAAGGAAGAATTCTACTATTTCCGTATCTTCACCGAGCACTTCGGCGCGGACAAGGCCGTCAAGACGGTTGGGCAGTGGATTCGCCTATAGCTGACAACCAGTAAACGTCGGCTGGGGCAGAACGGGATAAACAACAAGAGGAAATGCAATGTGCGGAATCGCCGGAATTTGGGGTCGCGCCGAGGAGGGTGTCGTCCGCACAATGATGGAGCGGATGGTCCATCGTGGGCCGGATGCGGACGGGACGTTTGTTGCTCCCAGTTCGCGTGGCGTTCTTGGGCACCGTCGGCTTGCAATCATCGACCCTGTCGGCGGTAGACAACCTATCCTCTCTGAATCGGAGACCTCGGCCCTAGTCGCCAACGGCGAGATATACAACTACCTTGCTATCAACCGCGAATTGTCCGATAACCATGGATTTCGCACCCAGAGCGACTCGGAGACGATCCTTCGACTTTTCCACGAAGCACGGGAGTCGTCCGTTAACCGGCTGGATGGAATGTTTGCTTTTGTCATCGCCGACGGCGACCATGTGTTTGCGGCACGCGACCCAATCGGAATCAAGCCCTTGTACGTAGGCAAGCGCGACGGACAATGGTGTTTCGCGTCGGAACAAAAAGCCTTGGCGGGGATCGCGGAGAACGTGAGTGAGTTTCCGCCGGGTACCTCTTTTCACTCGGCCAGCGGTTATCGCAGGTTTTACGAGGTTCCCGAATGCGATCCGAAACATCAACTGATGAATCGTTACCAAGCCGCGAAAGAGATGCGTGCAACGCTCGAAGCTGCCGTCGGAAAGCGGCTGATGAGCGATGTACCACTGGGAGCCTTTCTATCCGGCGGCCTTGATTCAAGCATTATCTGCGCGATGGCTCGCCGGCACATGGACCGTTTGCACACGTTCTCCGTGGGTTTCAAGGGCAGTCGCGATCTTGCCGCGGCCCGGCAGGTTGCTCGCCATTTGGACACCATTCATCACGAACACATCTTGGACGAGAAGGAAGTATTTCGCCTGCTCCCTAAGATCATCTACCACTTGGAGTCCTACGATCAAGACCTGGTGCGCAGCGCGATCCCCACTTACTTCACTGCGCGTCTGGCCGCCGAATACGTGAAAGTGATCCTTACCGGCGAGGGTGCGGATGAGTTGTTCGCCGGATACCGATACCACCGCGACCTACGCGAGGCCGCCGCACTTCAGCAGGAGTTGCGACGTTCCATCGGGTCCTTACACGACATCAATCTTCAGCGGGTAGATCGCCTCACGATGGCACACAGCATCGAGGCGCGAGTGCCGTTTCTGGATATGGACATGATTGCTCTGGCACAGCGGATTCCTCCAGAGTGGAAACTTCGGCGCATGCGAGACGACCGGCTCGTGGAGAAGTGGATCTTGCGCAAAGCCTGCGAAGACCTGCTGCCTCATGAGATCGTCTGGCGCGACAAGGAACAGTTTGACGAGGGCAGCGGGACCGCCGAGTTGATCGGGCAGCGGGGACTCGAAGATTGGCTCGCGGCAAGCGAATCGGCGGCTTACCGCGAACACCACCGCGGAGCATCGCTTCGCTCCCACGAGGAGTGCGCCTACCATAAGATTCTCTCGAAAGAATATCCCGATGCGGCGTTTGTTATCGAAAACGTGGCTCGTTGGTCGAGCGGCCGAGTGGGAAACGCGACTGAATAAGCGGGGCAAGTATTGACCTCGCGATTACGAATACAAGAGGAGGCATTCTTGAAAGAGCTCAAACACCAGATTGCTGGAATTCCAGCCTCGCCTTATCGACCACTTGATGAAGGCGGCGTACGCAGAGTAGCGGACGCTGCCTTCGAAGTCCTGGCGAAGTCCGGAATGGCGGTCTACTCGGATACTGCTTTCGAGGCACTTTGCGCGGCTGGCGCCCGGGGTGATACAGAAAGCAGCATCGTTCGATTTCCACGTTCGCTGGTCGAAGACGCTATCGATTCCAACCCTTCGTCGATAACCCTCTTTTCACGCAACGGCGAGAATGATGCCGTTCTGGAGAGAGATCGCGTTCACTACTCGACCGGCGGTACGGCCATTTATGTTCTCGACCCCGACACCGGTCAGCGCCAGCCTTCGACCACCGACGATGTAATACTCAACGCCCGAATGGTCGATGCCCTGGAAAACATTCACGCGTTTACGATCAACGTCTTTCCCAACGAGATCGACCAGAAGGACCACATCGACTTAAACCGCTTCTTTCATGCCTTGGACAATACGACCAAGCATGTGATGGGAGGAATCTACTCCCTGAAGGGCTGCCAGGAAGTGGTGCGCATGGCCCAGATGATTGCCGGAAGTGAAGCGGCGCTGCGCGAGAAGCCTTTCGTGTCGTTCATCACTCTCATCATCAGCCCGTTCAAAATCGACAACGACTATGGCGAGATGACGTGCTACCTGGCCAAGGAAGGTTTGCCGGTCGTAGTGCCCACCGAGCCGATTTGCGGCACGACCTCGCCCGTCACATTGGCCGGAAATCTGCTGACCCACGTGGCGGAGACTCTGGGCGGAATCGCGCTGGTTCAAAGCGTCAACAAAGGCGCGCCCGGAATCTGCGGGAGCGTAGGTTCGATTACTAACCTGCAGACGATGGATCATTTGGGAGGGCCGATCGAGCGGGCCATGATCAATGCCGCCGTGGCTCAAATGGCCCAGCATTTCGAGATTCCATTGTATTCGACAGGCGGAACCACCGACTCGAAGGAAGTGGATATACAAGCTGCCTACGAGAGCGCCATGTCCAGCTTGTTGGTAGCCATGTCTGGAGCGAACTACATTCACGATATCGCCGGATTGATGGAGTCCGACCTCACCGTTTCCTACGAGAAGTTGGCGATGGACAACGAAATCCTGGGAATGTGCCAGCGAGTACTGCGCGGCATCGAAGCCAACGACGAAACCATGGCCACTGAACTGATAATCGAAAAAGGGCCGGGTAAAGACTTCATGATGGAAGAGCACACATTGCGACACATGCGAGACGAGTTCTTCGTTCCGGAGTTGGCCAACCGCCAAAAGCGTGGATCGATGTCGCGTGGGGACAATGCCCTGGTCCGCGCTAGGCTCTTGGTCAAGGAGATCCGATCGGCTCCCCGCACTGACCGGCTGGCCCCGGATGTGCGAGACAGAATACTAGAGCGTTTCCCGGAAATCCGATCGGCGGATATGCCCGTCGCATGAGAAGTCAACAGAAAGGACACTTCGTGCCTGATTTACAGCGAGAAGGTGTGGTGGTCAGACCGCTGAACCGTTTGTCGCAAACACAAATTGAACTGATTGACGGAGTATCGCGCGATCTCTTGGAGAATCCCGGCCTCTTGTGCTACAACACCGCGGCCGCGGAAATCTACCGCGCTGCCGGCGCCAAGATCGAGGACGAGAAAGAATGCGTTCGCGTTCGCTTGCCATCGTCCATCATCGACAAGGCCCTGGATTCGGCGCCCTCGAAGATTGTACTTGGCGCCCGTGATCCGTCGAACCGCTTGGTCCTCGATGCCCACGAGCCGCGCGTGCGGTTCGGTAGTGGATCGGAAACGAACTTTTGGCTGGATGTGAAGTTTAAGAACGAGACACCGGAGTTCACTCGCCTGCCCGGTTCCGTCCAGCGACTACGCGACTCGGCCCATCTTTGCGAGAACCTGGAGAACCTGGATTTCTTCATTCGAAACGTGAATATCCAGGACGAGGGCATCACGGAGACGAACAAGGACGTTAACCAGTTCTTCACCAGCCTCAACAACATCAGCAAGCACGTTCAGGCCGGATTAACAAGTTTGGATGCTCTGGACGATGTGGTGCGGATGGGGCAGATCGTTGCCGGTGGGAAAAGCGCTTTCGAAGAAAATACGGTCTTGTCGTTCATTACGTGCGTCATCAAGAGCCCTTTTCAAATGGTGGACGACACGGCGGAGAAACTGATCGAGATTTCCAAACGGCGGGTGCCGGTGGTAATTTCGAGTTGTCCGATGGGGGGAGCCACCGGGCCGTTTGACGAGTTCGGCATGGTGGCCCAAATCAATGCCGAGTTGCTGGCCGGCGTTGCGCTTAACCAACTCGTTCAGCCCGGGGCACCGGTGCTTTATGGGGCGGTGCCCGTCCGAACGAGGTTGGACAACCTCAACGACATGTACGCCGCTCCGGAGTTCGTTCATTACAATCAAGATTGCGCTCAGATGGCCCGATTCTACGGCCTGCCGTGCTACTCGACCGCCGGCGTGGGCGACACATCCTCGCCTGGTATCCAGGCCACCGTCGAAAAGATGCTCACGTTGCTGAGCGTGCCGGCATCCGGAGCACAGTACATCCACTACGCGTTCGGCCTGCTGGAACGAACCAACGTGTTCTGCCCGGAACAGGCCATCTTGGACAATGCCCAGATCGACTTGGTTAAGCGAACACTGAAAGGTTCGCCGGTTAGCGCCGAACGTCGCGATGAAGTGTTATCGTTGGTGCGGGACGTGATGGAGTCTACTCACAAGACCTACATGTACCACCTTCCGCTGCCGAGTCGCGACCCAGTGTATGCCCGTTATCCGCTGGAAGACGACGAGTCCGGCGCGCTTGCCGCCGCTCATCGACGATATACGGAAATCCTCCAGCAACCTCGCAGCGAGATGCCTGAGGAAACGCGAAGCGAGATTCTTCGGGCAATCCCCGGGCTCCTGCCGCGAACTATAGACGAATCAAAGGAATCAGTCACATGAGCCAAGAAACACTTGAAGCGGAAAAAGACCAAATGGAGGCGTACACCGAAGCCGTCACAAGCGGCCTGTATGCCAAGCAATCCGGGTTGGTGGGAAAGTATGATAACGTACGTCGTCTCTGGGAAGACGAAATCACGCGGCTCTTCCTTCACCCTCACCTCCAGCGATTGATCGAAAGAAAGCAATCGCGCATGCAACGACTCCGTATCATGGACCTGGGATGCGGCAGTGCCGACGGCTATGAACTGCTCACCGGCGTGCGGCATCGCGATGCGGACTTGCGGGACTTCGAGGTGGCTCTCTTGTCGCCAAGCATGCTGGGCTCCTACAAAGGCGTCGATCTTAATGAAGAACTGATAGCCCAGGCGCAAAGTATCTACGGCGATAATTGCAAGCTCACATTTGAGCAGGCCGACTTCACCCAGGGTATTCCGTTGGGCGAGGGCGAGAACCCTTACGACCTCTACTTCGCCTCATATGGCACGTGTTCCCACCACAACGAGGACGAGACGTTCATTCGGCTTCTGGCGGATATTGCCGCCCGCGTGGACGAACACTGCGTGATCGTTTGCGACTGGCTCGGCCGGTACTCCTATGAGTGGCAGTCGCTGTGGGCCAACGATCTCTCGGAAAATCGCAACATGGACTACGCTGTTTCCTACATCTATGAAAAGGAGGAAAGGGAACAACGCCGAGACGAGCTTCAGCACCTGCTCCTCCGGCTTGTCTGCCGACAGGAAGCGGAAGGTATGGTTGCCGAGGCGGGCAATCGCGCGGGAG
>Ga0180432_10004890_pt1 | contig 18116 bp, 14 predicted proteins | sample SS_ome_10_FD_132414 | JGI IMG/M metagenome (GOLD analysis project Ga0180432, IMG submission 132414) | Hypersaline lake sediment archaeal communities from the Salton Sea, California, USA - SS_1_MS_2 metaG | ecosystem: Environmental > Aquatic > Non-marine Saline and Alkaline > Hypersaline >...
CCGCAGGAGCTTGCGCCGCGGCTGGCGCTGCTGCCGCCGGGCGCGCGCTGGATGGTCTGCGCCTTCGGCGCGGCGGAACATGCCTGCCTTCGGGCCGCGGCGCGGGCGGGCGGGGACTGCCGCGTCGGGTTCGAGAACGGCCTTGAGGACGCCGGGGGGCGGCGCTGGGCCGACAACGCCGCCTCCGTCGCCGCGCTGCGGGCAAGCCTGAAGGAGGCCGCATGACGATCCGTACCGAACCCCTGGCCGATCCGGCCGCGGCCGAAGCCGTTCTGCGCGTTCTGCGCGGTCAACTCGATGACGCGGGTTTCACCGGGCGGCTGGCCGCGGCCGTGGCGCAGGGCTACGCGGTGATCGCCGCCTGCGACGGACCGGCGATGGTGGGGGCGCTGGGCTATCGGCTGACCTGCGATCTGCGCTGGGGCCGGTCGCTTTTCGTCGATGATCTCGTCGTCCTGGCGGACCGGCGCGGGCAGGGGATCGGCGCGGCGCTGATGCGTGCCGCCGAAGATATCGCCGCCGCCGAGGGATGCGACGCGCTGCGCCTGTGCAGCGGTCTGGACCGGACCGAGGCCCATCGATTCTACGAGGCGCAGGGCATGGACCGCATGAGCCTGCATTTCGCCAAGCCTGTCACGAAGGGATGAGCGCATGACCCATGTCTTTCACCGAAACAGCCGCAAGGCGCCGCCGAAGGCCGTGCGCGGCGCGGGCTGCTACCTCTACGACGCCACGGGCAAGGCCTATCTCGACGGGTCGGGCGGGGCGGCGGTGTCCTGCCTGGGCCATGGCGACGCGGACGTGATCGCGGCGGTGCAGGCGCAGGTGGCCGATCTGGCCTTCGCCCACACCGGGTTTTTCACCTCCGATCCGGCCGAGGCGCTGGCCGAGCTGTTGATCGCCAACGCGCCCGGCGCGCTCGACCGGGTCTATTTCGTCTCCGGCGGGTCGGAGGCGACGGAGGCGGCGATCAAGCTGGCGCGGCAATACTTCGTGGAAACCGGCCAGCCGCAGCGCCGCCACCTGATCGCGCGGCGGCAAAGCTACCACGGCAACACGCTGGGCGCGCTGGCCGCCGGCGGCAACGCCTGGCGGCGGCAGCAGTTCGCGCCCCTGCTGATCGAGGTCAGCCATATCGCGCCCTGCTACGACTACGTGCTGCGCGACGAGGGCGAAAGCGCCGAGGCCTACGGCCTGCGCGCCGCGCAGGAACTGGAGGACGAAATCCTGCGCCTCGGTCCCGACAGCGTGATGGCCTTCATCGCCGAACCGGTGGTCGGCGCGACGCTGGGCGCGGTGCCGGCCGCGCCGGGCTATTTCCGCCGGATCCGCGAGATCTGCGACCGCTACGGTGTGCTGCTGATCCTCGACGAGGTGATGTGCGGCATGGGCCGCACCGGGCATCTGTTCGCCTGCGAAGCCGACGGGATCGCGCCCGATATCGCCTGCATCGCCAAGGGGCTGGGCGCGGGCTACCAGCCGATCGGGGCGATGCTGTGCACCGGCACGATCCATGACGCGATCGCGGCGGGCAGCGGCTTCTTCCAGCACGGCCATACCTACCTTGGCCATCCGGTCGCCGCCGCGGCCGGCCGCGCGGTGGTGGAGAAACTTCTCCACGAAGGGTTGATCGCGCGGGCCGGGGTGCAGGGCGCGGCCCTGCGCGCCGCGCTGGACGACCGGTTCGGCCAGCATCCGCATGTCGGCGACATCCGTGGCCGCGGCCTGTTCCTTGGCCTCGAACTGGTGGCCGACCGCGAGACGAAGGCGCCCTTCGATCCGGCGCGCGGGATCGCCGCCCGGATCAAGGCCGAGGCGTTCGAGGCCGGGCTGATCTGCTACCCGATGGCCGGCACCCGCGACGGGCGGCAGGGCGACCACGTGCTGCTGGCCCCGCCGTTCATCATCGACGAGGCGCAGATCGGCGAGTTGACCGACAAGCTGGCCACCGCGATCGACCGCGCGCTGGCGGGCTGAGCGGCCGGGTCAGGCGATCCGCGGCAGCGGCAGGTCCAGCCGGAGCGCCCGGCCGCCGGGCCGGTCGGCAAGCGCCAGCGTTCCGCCCAGCGCCTCGGCGCGCCGCTTCGCGGCCCACAGGCCCAGCCCGTCGCCCGCCTCTGCCTCGGGGCGGGCGTTGCCGGCCTCGTGATAGAGCGGTTCGAACAGCCGCGCCCGCGCGGCCTCGTCCCGCGCCGGCCCGTCGTCGGCAAGGTCGAAGCGCACCCACTCGATGTCGGGTGTGCGGATCTTCAGCTCGACCGTGCCCCGCGCCGTGCGCGCGATCGCGTGGTCGAGCAACTGGTCGAGCAGGCGGCGCAACTGCCCGGCATCGGCCCCGCGCGGCTCGGAGGCCGTCCGGTCCGTCAGGATGTCGAGCGCGATGCCCTTGCACGCCGCCGCCGGGCCATGCGCCTCGCGCAACTCCGCGGCCAGCGTGTCCAGCGTCACCGGCGCCGGTTCCGGCGCGAGCTGGCCGTCTTCGAGCCGCGTCAGGTCCACCAGCCGGTCGATCAGGGCGACCAGCCGCGCGCCGGACTCCTCGGCGGTGCGGATCAGCCGGGCCCTCTCCTGCGTCTCCGGCCCCGTGCCGAGCAGCGACAGCGCGCCCAGAACGCCGTTCAGGGGCGTCCGGATCTCGTGGCTGATCCGTTCGAGGAATTCCAGTTTCAGCCGGGCCGAGCGTTCGAGATCGAGCTGGATCGTCTTGAGATCGGTGATATCGACGATCACCCCGGCCACGCGCTGCGGCCGCCCTTCGGGATCGCGTGCGCTGATCTTGCCGCGCACCCGGCCCCAGGTCCAGTGGCCGGCACGGTGGCGCTGGCGGATCTCGATATCCAGCCGCTCGGTCGCGCCGGCGAGGTGGCGCGCCATCGCCGCGTTGAGACGGGCGAGATCCTCGGGATGGACGAGGCCGCGGAAGAACGCCGTCGGGTTTTCCCCGACATCGGCGCGACCATGGCCGACCGAGGCGAGCCAATGGTCGATCGTCTGTTCCATCAGCGTGCTGGCGCGCAGGCTGCAGCTTGCCACGTCCCATTCCCAGGTGCCGTGGCCCGATCCGTCGAGAATCGCCGCGAGCCGGCTTTCGCCACGCTTGATCTCGGTGATGTCGATCCTCAGGCTGATCCAGCCACCTTCCGCCAGCCGCCGGTCGATCGCCATGACCCAGCGCCCGTTCGCCAGCCGCACCGTGCGTTCGACCTCGGGTTCGTCGAGATGCCAGAACGCCATCGCCTCGGCGATCCATGCCTCCTCGCGGCCGATGGCATCGGGATAGGCGCCGCGGGCGATGCCGATGCGCAGCATCTCCTCGAAGCGGCGGCCGGGCACGACGGTGTCGGACATCAGCGGGAACAGTTGCCGCACCTTCTCGTTGGCCAGCGTGAACCGGCCCTCGTTGTCGAGCAGGAACACCGCGTCGGGCAGCGATTCGATCGCCGAGCGCAGATGCGCCAGCGTCGCGCTCGCCTCGCGCTCGGCGCGGCGCAGGTCGGTGACGTCGGTCCGGGTGCCGACGCGCCAGCCGTCCGGCAGCACCCTGTCGTGCATCCGGATCACCCGGCCGTCCGCCAGTTCCGTCTCGAACTCGACATCGCCGGCGGCGCGGCGGGCGAGGAAATCGGCCAGCCAGTCCTCCTCGCGGCCGCGGGCCTCGGGCACGCCGGACCGGTCGAGCACGTCGCGCACCTGGTCCTCGAAGCGCCGGCCGATCAGCGGCGCGGCATCCGGATAGCCGAACAGGTCGCCCATGCGGTCGTTGGTCAGGACCAGCCGGTCATCGGGGTCGTAGACGGCGATCCCGTCGGGCAGGGCGGCGAGCGCGCGCTGCGCCGAGGCCTCGGGCCCGGCCGCGGGATCGGCGGCCAGCGGCGCGGCCTCGCCGGTCTCGATCCAGACGCCGGACAGACCCTCCGGCCCCGGCGCCACCCGGCACAGGACCGGCAGCACCCGGCCGTCATCGCCGAGCACCCGCAGGTTCCGGGCCGTGGCCGTGTCGGCGGCGACCATCCGCGCGAAGGCGGCCTGGTCATCGGGATGAACGCGCGCGCCCAGCGCCTGTGCCGTCGATGGCCCGGCCGCGGTGCCGATGAGCGCCCGCCAGCCCGGCCCGATACGGACCTTGCCGCGCGCCGGGTCGAGCCACCAGTGCGCAAGGCCCAGCCGCGCCGCCGCCTCGTCGTCGTGAAACCCTGCCGCCATCGCCTCCGGTCCTGCCTGCCCCGACCTTGGCATGCCCTGCGCGGGTTCCAACGGTTTTCTGCCGCAGCCTGTCCGAAGCGGCAGGCGACCGGCCGAAACCTGCCGGTGGGGGCAGTCCGGGCCGGCGCGGGCTCAGCCCGCCGGGCGGCGCGGCTGTCCGGCGCCGTCGCCGGCACCGGCCATGGCGCGTTCGTCATCCTTCAGTTCCAGCCACATCGCGTTCATCACCGCGAAGACCGCGGCGAGCGGCAGGCCGAGAAGCCAGGCGAAATACCACATGGCGATATCCTTTCCTCAGTAGACGGTCTGGGTGTTCTCGGTGACGTCCCGCTCGGTCACCTTGCCCCAGAGCACCCGGTAGACCCAGGCGGTATAGGCAAGGATGAGCGGCATGAAGATCACCGTGCAGACCAGCATGATGAACAGCGTCAGGTGCGAGGACGAGGCGTTCCACACCGTCAGCGAGGATTGCGGATCGGAGGACGAGGGCATGATGAAGGGAAACATCGTCAGCCCGACCGACGAGATCACCCCGAAGATCGCCATCTTCGAAGCCAGCAGGGTGGAAACCTCGCGCCCGGCGCGCAGCCCCGCCCAGGTCAGCAGGCCGCCGGCGATGCCCATCGCGGGCGCCACCGCGATCCACGGCCGCTCGGCATAGGCCGAAAGCCAACTGGCGGTGCGCGCGACCTCGAAATGCAGCGGGTTGGAGGGGCCGTCGGTCACCACCTCTCCGAGGATCCGGTAGCCGCCGATCCCGATGGCAAGCCACAGCCCGGCCAGCGCGTAGCTGCCGACGGCGGCCAGCGCGGCGACCGACCCGATGGCCCGGGCGCGGGCCTGCACAGGCCCCTCGGTCTTCACCGTCAGCCAGGCGGCGCCGTGCATCACCAGCATCGCCAGCGACACCAGCCCCGCGAGGATCGAGAACGGATCGAGCAGCCCGATGAACTTGGCGTACCAGACGCCCTCGTAGATCGTGTGCAGATCGTCGGTGAAATGGAACGGTACGCCCTGGATCACGTTGCCGACCGCCACGCCGAACAGCAGCGCCGGCACCGCGCCCGAGGCGAACAGCGCCCAGTCCCAGGCCGAGCGCCAGGCCGCGCCGTCGCGCTTGGAGCGGTACTTGAACGCCACCGGGCGGACGATGAAAGCCGCCAGCACCACGAACATCGCCAGGTAGAAGCCCGAGAAGCTGACGGCGTAGAGCGGCGGCCAGGCGGCGAAGATCGCGCCGCCGCCGAGAATGAACCAGACCTGGTTGCCTTCCCAGACCGGGCCGACGGTGTTGATCGCCACCCGGCGTTCGACATCGCTGCGCCCGACGAAGGGAAGAAGCGCGCCGACGCCCATGTCGAACCCGTCGGTCAGCGCGAAGCCGATCAGCAGGACGCCCAGCAGCGCCCACCAGACGACGCGCAGGATTTCATAGCTCAGAAGCTCGTGCAGGATCATCTTCGTCACTCCGCAGGCAGCGATTGGGGGAAGGCGGCGCGGCCCGAACCGGCCAGCGCCTCGGCATGGTCGGCCATCCAGCGCTCGGTTTCGTCGCGGTCCATGTAGGGGCCCTTGCGGATGTATTTCAGCATCAGCCCGATCTCGATCACGAACAGCACCGTGTAGAAGACCACGAAGCCCGCCAGTGTCAGCCCGACCTCGGTGATCGACAGTTCCGAAACCGACATCGCGGTGGGCAGGATGCCGTCCACCGTCCAGGGCTGGCGGCCGAACTCGGCCACGAACCAGCCCAGTTCCGCCGCGATCCAGGGCGCGGGGATCATCGCCACGGCCAGCCGCAGCGCCGGGCGCGGGAACTGCATGCCCCGGAACGAGGCGCGCCAGAAGAAATAGGCCATCGTGGCGATGAAGCCGAAGCCCAGCGCCACCATGATCCGGAACGCCCAGAACAGCGGCCAGACCCTGGGCACCGTGTCTTCGGCCGCCGCGGCGATCTGCGCCTCGGTCGCCGCGCGCGGGTCGTCGACATATGCTTTCAGCAGGAAGGCGAAGCCGAGATCGGCGGAGTGGCGCTCGAACTGCTGCCGCACCGCCTCGGGCGTCGCCTCGCGCTCGGCGCGGACGGTCATCAGCGCGTCATAGGCCAGCAGGCCCGACCGGATCCGCCCCTCGGCCTGGTCGACCAGTTCGGCGATGCCGGGGATCTCGGTCGTCAGCGACCGGGTGCCGATCAGCCCCATCGCCCAGGGGATGTGGATCGCGTAGTGCGTCTCGCGCGCCTCCTGGTCGGGAAACCCGAAGGCGGTGAAGCTGGCCGGCGCCGGCTCGGTTTCCCACATCGCCTCGATCGCGGCGAGTTTCATCTTCTGGCTGTGGGTCGCCGAATAGCCCGATTCGTCGCCCAGCACGACGACCGACAGGGCCGACAGCAGCCCGAAGGAGGCCGCGACCGCGATCGACCGGCGGGCGAGGTCGAGGTGGCGGTTCTTCAGGATGTACCAGGCCGACACGCCGATCACGAAGACGGCGGCGGTGACGTAGCCGGCGCTGACGGTATGGACGAATTTCGCCTGCGCCACCTCGTTGAACAGCACCGCGAAGAAATCGGTCATCTCCATCCGCATCGTCATCGGGTTGAATTCCGCGCCGACCGGGTTCTGCATCCAGCCGTTGGCGATCAGGATCCACAGCGCCGAGAAGTTCGAACCAAGCGCGACGAGCCACGCGACGACGAGGTGCTGCACCTTGGTCAGCTTGTCCCAGCCGAAGAAGAACAGGCCCACGAAGGTCGCCTCGAGGAAGAAGGCCATCAGCCCCTCGATCGCCAGCGGCGCGCCGAAGATGTCGCCGACGTAGTGGCTGTAGTAGCTCCAGTTCATGCCGAACTGGAATTCCATCGTGATCCCGGTGGCGACGCCGAGCACGAAGTTGATGCCGAACAGCGTGCCCCAGAATTTCGTCATCTGCCGCCAGATCGGGCGGTTGGTCATGACGTAGACCGTTTCCATGATCGCCACGATGATCGACAGGCCCAGCGTCAGCGGCACGAAGAGGAAGTGATACATGGCAGTCATGGCGAATTGCAGCCGTGACAGCTCGACGATGCCGAAGTCCATTCGTCTCTCCCGGTCTCGGCGGCGCCGGGGCGCCGCGGTAAATCATTGATCGGGGATGTATCTATTCGCGCCGGGCAACGGCCTTGACCTGAGTCAAAAAGCTGTGGCGCAGATACGTATTATTGCAGCGCAAGGGTGCGGTGCGCTGTCGCAGTCTCGGCCGCGCGGTGGCTGGCCATCAGGATCGCCGCCCGTGGCAGGGCGGCGCGAAGGCCCGCGAGCACCGCGGCGGCGGTCGCCGCGTCCAGCCCCTCGGTCGGCTCGTCGAGCAACAGCACCTCGGGGTCGCGCAGGAGCGCGCGGGCCAGCACGAGGCGGCGGCCCTCGCCGCCCGACAGGCCCTCGCCGCGCGGGCCAAGCCGCAGGTCGAGCCCGCCGCGGGCATGCAGGACGGCGGCGAGATCGACGGCCTCCAGCGCCCGCCACAGCGCCGCGTCGGTCGCGTCGGGCGCGGCCAGCCGCAGCGCCTCGGCCACCGTGCCGGCGATCAGCGCGGCGCGTTGCGGCACCAGCGTCAGCCGGTCGCGCAGCGCCGGTTCCGGCCAGTCGACGAGGGTGCGGCCGTGCAGCGTGATCCGCCCGGCGGCGGCGGGCCAGAGGCCGGCGCAGGCGAACAGGACGGTGGACTTTCCCGATCCGCTGGGGCCGGTCAGGGCCAGGGTCTCGCCCGGCCACAGCGACAGGTCGAGCCGCGCCACCACCGCCCGGCCGACGCCCGGCGCGGCCAGCGTGAGGCCCCGCACGGCAAGGACCGGGCCGTGCGGCGCCGGAGGGGCGGGCGCGGCGACGGACCGGGCCGGCGGCGCATCGGCGCCGGCCGGCGTGCGGCCCAGGTCGCGCCGGACCCGGCGCGCGGCGTCGGCCATCCGGCCCAGATCGGCCGCGGCGCGGCGCAGCGGCGCGAGGGTTTCGGCCAGCGCCAGCATCGCGAAGATGCCGAGCGCGGCGATCGCCGGAGTCACCGTGCCCGCCGCGGCGCCGGCAAGGCCAAGCCACAGCGCCCCGGCCACGACCAGCGCGCCAAGCGCCGACAGCGCCGCGCCGCTGCGCCGCTCGACCCGGTCGAGCGTGCTGCGCAGCGCCCGTCGCCGCGCCTCGGCCGCGCGGACGGTGCCGGCCTGGGCCTGAAGGCTGCCGTAGACGGCCAGGTCGCGACGGGCGCGGACCAGATCGATCAGCCGGCTGCGAAACGCCTGCGTCGCCGCCTCGCCGCGCCGTGCCAGCGGCACCGCACGGCGGGCCGCGAGCGCGAAGATCGTCGCCCCGCCGGCCAGCCAGGCGACAAGCCCCCAGGTCGCCACCGCCGGGCCGGCCAGAAGCCACAGCGCGACGAAGGCCGCCAGTTGCGCGGCAAGGCCGGCGGCCAGCGGCAGCGCCAGCCGCAGCGGCACCCCGTCGAGCGCGTCGATATCGGCCGTCAGCCGGTTGAGCGCCTGCGCGCCGCGCAGCCGCGCCATCCGGTGCAGGGGCGCGGCCATCATCCCGTCGAGCAGCCGCAGCCGCAGCGCCTCGAGCGCCCGCAGCGTGGCGTCATGGGTCGACAGCCGTTCGCCGTAGCGCGCCGCGGCCCGGCCAAGCGCGAGGAACCGCACCCCGGCGGAGGGGCGAAAAACATCGAACACCGCGCCCGTGCCGGCCAGCCCCGCCGCCGCCGCCGCGGTGATGAACCAGCCCGACAGGCCCAGCAGCGCCACCCCCATTGCCAGCACGGCAAGGCCCAGCGCCGCGCCGCGCAGGAACGCCCGCTGCCGGTCGCGCCACAGCGTTCGCAGAACGAACCACAGCGCGCTCATGCCGCGCCCCCGACTGTCACGATCCGGTCCATCCGGCGGGCCAGCGCCATGTCATGCGTCGCCACGATCAGCGTGGCCCCGTCGCGGGCCGCCGCCAGCAACCCCTCGGCGACGTCCGCGGCGGTGCCGGCATCGAGGTCGGCGGTCGGTTCGTCGGCGAGGATCACGTCGGGCCGGCCATGCACCGCGCGGGCCAGCATCACCCTCCGCGCCTCGCCGCCCGACAGGCCGGTGCCGGTTTCGCCCAGCCGGGTGTCGAGCCCCCGCGGCAGCGCGGCGACCACCGGGCCCACCGCGGCACGCTCCAGCGCCGGGCCGGGATCGCCGCCACGGTCCAGCGTGACGTTGCGGCGCAGGCTTGCGGCGAGGAAATGCGGCGCCTGCGGCATCCAGCCGATCCGCGCCCGCCAGGCATCGGCGCAGGTCCGGTCGAGCACCCGGCCGGCCACCTCGACCCGGCCGGGGCCAGGCGCGGCAAGCCCGGCGATCAGCCGAAGGAGCGTGGTCTTGCCCGCGCCGCTCGGCCCGACCAGTGCGATCGTCTCGCCCGCCGCGATGGCGATCTCGGGCAGGGGCCGGCCGTCCGGGGTGCGGCCGCCCGACACCCGGATCGTCGCGGGGCCGGGCAGCGGCGCGGCGGGTCCGCCGGTGCCGGGCAGCGCGGGCGTGTCGGCCGCTTCCCAGCGGGCGACCTCGTCCGCCACCGCCAGGGCCGCGGCGCGGTCGTGCCAGGCCGCGGCGAGGTCGCGCAGCGGCTGGAAGACCTCGGGTGCGAGCAGCAGAAGGAAGATCCCGGCCTCGGGCGACAGCGGCCCGCCCCAGCTGCCGAAGCCCAGCAGGCCAAGAAGCGAGAACCCGACATAGACCGCCACCATCGCCACCCCGAGCGCGGCGAAGAGTTCCAGAACGGTGGAGGACAGGAAGGCCACCCGCAGCACCGCCATGGTGCGCGCGCGCAACTCGGCCGCCGAGGCCGCGAAGCCCGCGCGGACCGGGCCGGCCGCGCCGAGCAGGCGGATGTCGACCAGCGCCGAAAGCCGTTCGACCAGCAGGTCGTTCAGGCTGCCGATCTCGGCCATCTGCCGGGCGCTGGCCTCGCGCGCGGCCATGCCGACCAGCGCCATGAACACCGGGATCAGCGGCCCGGCGACCGCCAGCACCGCCGCCGCCGCCCAGGACTGCCAGGCGGTGAGGATCAGCAGCAGCGGCGGAACGATCGCGACGCGGGCGCGGGCCGGGGCGTAGCGGGTCACATAGGGGGCAAGTGCCTCGGCCTTCTCGGCGGCCAGCGCGGCGATGGCGCCGGCCCCGCCGAACGGACTGTCGGCGGCGCGCCGGGCCTCGGCCGCGACGATCCGGTCGCGCAGCGCCCCGACGACGGTTTCGGCCGCGCCCTGCGCCGCGGCATCGGCGGCCAGCGCCAGCGCGGCGCGCAGCAGCCCCAGCCCGGCGAAGCCCGCCGCCAGCACCGCGGCCGGCATCTCCCGCCCGGCGACGAGCCCGCCCAGCGCGAGGGCAAGGATCCCGGCCTGCAGCGGCCAGACCAGCGCCGCGGCGACCGACAGGGCGGCCGCCCGGTGCAGCCCGCCGCGGGCCGGCGCGACGAGATGCGCGAGCGCGGTCGCCTCGGGAGCGGATCGATTCGTCATGGATCACCAAAGGTGCGTGGGAGATGCCTAATAAGCGGCGCGGAAGTCCGGCGACTTGATCTCGATCAGGCCGCGCGCAGTGTCTTGCCGCGGCCCGGTGACCGGGTTTCACCTGTCTGGCGCACAAGCGTCGTATCCCTGTCGCGCAAGCATGCCTGACTGACGCGCACGGGAGATGGTGCGATGTTTTCACTTGCCGGTCAGAAGGTGCTCGTCGTCGGGATCGCCAATGCGCAGTCCATCGCCTGGGGATGCGCGCAGGCGTTTCGCGCACAGGGCGCCGATCTTGCCGTCACCTGGCTCGACGACCGGGCCGAGCCGCATGTGCGGCCGCTGGCCGAGGCGGTCGGCGCCGAGATCACGGGGCCGCTCGATGTCACGCGGGCCGGCGAGATGGAGGCGCTCTTCGCCACGATCGCGGATCGCTGGGGGCGGCTCGACACGCTGCTGCATTCCATCGCCTTTGCGCCGAAGGCCGATCTGCACGGCCGCGTCGTCGATTGCAGCGCCGAGGGCTTCGGGCTGGCGATGGATGTCTCGGTCCATTCCTTCCTGCGGATGATCCGGGCGGCCGAGCCGCTGATGCAAGACGGCGGCACCTGCCTGGCGGTGTCGTTTTTCGGATCGTCGCGCGTGGTGCGGCACTACAACCTGATGGGGCCGGTCAAGGCGGCGCTGGAAAGCGCGGTCCGCTACGCGGCCGCGGAACTCGGGCCCAGGGGGATCCGGGTGCATGCGCTGTCGCCCGGGCCACTGGCCACGCGGGCGGCCTCGGGGATCGATCATTTCGACGCGCTGCTGTCCGAAGCGGCCGACCGGGCGCCGACCCACCATCTCGCCACGATCGAGGATGTCGGCGCGATGGCCGCCTTCCTCGCCGCGCCGGAGGCGCGCAACCTGACCGGCGGTGTCCATGACATCGACGGCGGCTATTCGATCACCGCGTGAGAGGTCTGCCATGGGCAATGTCTTCGATCTGTTCGACCCGACCCGGCCACAGGGAGCCGGCCGCGCGACCGGCGACGCGTTCGAACGTGCCGACCGGGCGATGCGGGCGGCGCGCGACGAGGTCGACGCGGCGCGCCGGACCGGCGACATCCAGCTGCGGGCGCTGGCCCGCCACGGCCGCCGGATCGTCGAGACCCACGCCGGCCGCACCGAGGCGGCGATGACGCGGGCGATGGAGCTGGCGCAGGCGCTGCACGGCGCCCATACCGCCGGCACGCTCGCCGCCGCCTGGCAGGCCTACCAGCGCGACGCGGCCGAGCGCGCGGTGCTGACGGCCGACGTGTTGCGCCGGCGCGGCGACATCTTCCTCGAACACGAGGCGGCGGGCTGCCCGCCGGTCCTCGTGCACGATTACGAACTGGTGATGGACGGTGCCGACCTGCCGTTCCCGTCGAACTACATGCTGCTGCGTATCCTGCCGCCCGAGGGCATCGAGATCAACGATGCGCGCCGGCCCTACATCATCATCGATCCGCGCGCCGGACACGGGCCGGGGATCGGCGGCTTCAAGATCGACAGCCAGGTCGGCGTGGCGCTGCGCGAACATCACCCGGTCTATTTCGTCGCCTTCCGGCGCGATCCCGCGCCGGGCCAGTTCCTGAGCCATGTCACCCGGTCCGAGGCGGCCTTCGTGCGCGAGGTGATGCGCCGTCACCCGCAGTCCTCCAAGCCGATCGTGATCGGCAATTGCCAGGGCGGCTGGGCGACGCTGCTGCTGGCGGCCACCAATCCCGACATCACCGGCCCGGTGGTGATCAACGGCGCCCCGGTCGCGCCCTGGGCCGGGATCGTGGGCGAGAACACGATGCGCTACAATGCCGGGGTTCTGGGCGGGGCCTGGATCCCGATGCTGCTGTCCGACATCGGCGGCGGGCTGTTCGACGGCGCGCATCTGGTGCAGAATTTCGAACTGCTGAACCCGTCGCGCACGATGTTTCGCAAATATGCCGACCTGTTCCGCGACGTCGATCACGCCGGCAAGACCTTTCTCGACTTCGAAACCTGGTGGGGCGGGTTCTTCCTGCTCACCGAGCCGGAAATCCGCTGGATCGTCGAACAGCTGTTCATCGGCAACCGGCTGGTCAAGAACGAGGCCCGGATCGAGCCGGGCCGCCCGGTCGACATCAAGGCGATCCGCGCGCCGATCATCGTTTTCGCCAGCCATGGCGACAACATCACGCCGCCGCAGCAGGCGCTGAACTGGATCGCCGAGACCTATGCCGACGTGAACGAGATCCGGATCCGCGGCCAGCGCATCGTCTACATGGTGCACGAGAAGGTCGGCCACCTCGGCATCTTCGTGTCATCGAAGATCGCCAACAAGGAGCACAGCGAGGTCGCCTCGACGCTCAAGACGATCGAGGCGCTGGCGCCGGGCCTTTACGAGATGCAGATCGAGGATGTCGTCGAGCGCGACGGCAGAACGCATTTCACCGTCGGTTTCGTCGAACGCAGGCTGGAAGACATCCGCGCGCTGGACGACGGCACCGAGGACGAACGTCCCTTCGCCGCGGTCGCCCGCGCCTCCGAGGTGCAGGCGCAGATCTACGACGCGGCGGTCAGGCCCGTCGTCCGGGCCGCGGTCAGCGGCACGACGGCCGAGATCAGCCGGGCGCTGCATCCGCAGCGGCTGGGCCGGGCGGTGATGTCGTCGCGCAATCCGGTCATGGGGCAGGTGGCACAGGCGGCCGAGACGGTGCGCGCGGCCCGCAGCCCGGCCGCGGCCGACAACCCGTTTCTGGCCGCCGAGGCGCTGTGGGTGCAGATGGCCGAACAGGCGATCGACGTCTGGCGCGACAGCCACGACATGGCCTTTGAACTGGCCTTCCACGCGCTTTGGGGCAACCCGTTCGCGCGCGCCTTCGGCCGCACGCACGAGGCGCGCCGGACGCTGAAATCCGCCGACGAACTGCGCGGGCTTCCCGAGGTGGCCGCGGCGCTTTACAACATCGACCGGGGCGGTTTCGAAGAGGCGGTGATCCGGATGCTGATCCTTCTGGCGGACAATCGGGGCTCGGTGCGCCGCGACCGGCTGGAACGGTCCAGCCGCGTGCTGACCCGCGCCGAGCCGTTCCGGTCGCTGGGCGCCGAGCGCCGCGCGATGATCATCCACGAACAGACGCTGATCGCCACCTACGAGCCCGAGCGCGCGATCGCCACGCTGCCCCGGCTTCTGCCCGGCGAAGACGAGCGCCGGCTGGCCTGCGAGACCGTGCAATACGTGCCCGGCGCGATCGACGAGATGTCGCCGCGAACGCTGGACCTGTTGCAGCGGTTCCGCGCGGTCCTTGGCCAGCCGCCGCTGACCGGCGACATCGCCGCCGATCCGCTGCGCGCCGGGCTGCCGACGCCGGAGGATGGCGGCGATCCCGCGCCGGACGCGGCCGGGCCTGCCGCGACGCCGGCGGCCGGCGCCGCCGGGGCCGGGCCGGCGGGCGGCCGGGGGCGGGGCCGGCCGCGACGGAGAGCCTGACATGCATCTTGAAAACCGCACCTTCGCGCAGATCGAGGTCGGCGAGACGGCGGAGCTGCGCCGCCTGATCACGCCCGACGATCTGTATGTCTTCGCCGCCGCCTCGGGCAACTTCAACCCGATGCACCTGCCCAAGGCCGAGGGCGCGGCGCCCGGCGGGCCGGAAACGGTGGCCTCGGGGATGTTCGTCGCCGCGCTGATCTCGGCGCTGCTGGGCACCCGGCTGCCCGGCCCCGGCACGCTCTACCGCCGCCAGTTCCTCGAATTCCACGCCCGCGCCCATGCCGGCGACGAATTGTGCATCCGTGTCACGGTGCGCGAGAAGTTCGACGATGGCGGCCTTGCCATCGCGACCGAGGTGCGCCGGATCGGCGACGACGCGCTGATCGTGGCCGGCGAGGCCGAGGTGATCGCCCCGACCGAACCCTTCGCCAGCGATTCCATCGACATTCCGGGCCTGATCGTCGAACGGCACCGGCATTTCCAGGCGCTGCTGGCGCGGGCGCGCGACCTGCCGCCGCTGCCCACCGCGGTGGTCTGCCCCGACGAGGCCAAATCGCTGGGCGGCGCGTTGCTGGCCGCCGGGGAGGGCCTGATCACGCCGATCCTGATCGGGCGCCGGGCCGCGATCGAAGCGGTGGCGACGGACACCGGGGCCGACCTGTCCGGCCTCGACCTGATCGACGTGGACGGGGGCGACCGGGCCGCGGCGGCGCAGGCCTGCCGGCTGGTGCATGACGGCCGCGCCGCGGCGGTGATGAAGGGGCATCTGCATACCGACGACCTGTTGCACCCGATGCTCGACAAGGAACGGGGGCTGCGGGTCGGTCGCCGGTTCACCCATGTCTTCGTGATGGACGTGCCGGGCCAGCCGCAGCCGGTGATGGTGACCGATGCCGCGATCAACATCGCGCCGGACCTCGCCACCAAGGTCGATATCGTGCAGAACGCCATCGATCTCGCGCTGGCTTTGGGGATCGAGCCGCGGGTCGGCGTGCTGTCGGCGGTGGAGACGGTCAATCCCGCGATCCAGTCCTCGATCGACGGGGCGCTCTTGTCGAAGATGGCCGAACGTGGCCAGATCCGGGGCGGGCTGGTCGAGGGGCCGCTGGCGATGGACAATGCCGTCGATGTCGGGGCGGCCCGCACCAAGGGTCTTAAGGACGGGGTGGCGGGGCGCGCCAACATCCTCGTGGTGCCCGATCTCGACGCCGGAAACATGCTGGCCAAGCAACTGGCCTTCATCAGCCATGCCGAGGGCGCGGGGGTGATGCTGGGCGCGAAGGTGCCGGTGATCCTGAATTCGCGTTCCGACAGCGCGATGTCGCGGCTGGCCTCCTGCGCGGTGGCGGCGCTGCATCACGCGGCCGGGCCGGCGCGATGACCGCGGCCGTCCTGACGCTGAACGCGGGGTCGTCCTCGCTCAAGCTCGCGCTGTTTCCGGCAGAGGGCGACACGGCGCTGGCCACCGCGCAGGCCGACCGGATCGGGCCGGAGGGCACGCTGGTGATGGCCGATGCCGGGGGCAGGGCGATCGAGGTGCCGGAGGGCGACCTGTCAAGCCATGCCGGCGCGCTGGCGGCGGCGCTGGCGGGGTTTCGCGGCGCCTTTCCCGATCTCGACCTGCGCGCGGTCGGCCACCGGGTGGTGCATGGCGGCGCCGACTATGCCGCGCCGGTCACCGTGGACGGCGCGATCCTTGACGATCTCGCGCGGCTGGAACCCTTCGCACCGCTCCACCAGCCGCACAACCTTGCCGGCATCCGGGCCGCGATGCAGGCCTTTGCCGATGTGCCGCAGGTCGCCTGTTTCGACACCGCCTTCCACCGCGCCCATCCCTGGGTGCATGACACCTTCGGCCTGCCGCGCGAGTATTACGACCGGGGCGTGCGGCGCTACGGCTTTCACGGGCTGAGCTACGACTACATCGCCGGGGCCCTGACCGGGATCGCGCCGGAGGTGGCGACGGGACGGGTGGTGGTGGCGCATCTGGGCAACGGCGCCTCGATCTGCGCGATCCGCGAAGGCCGCTCGGTCGCCTCGTCGATGGGGTTTTCCGCGCTCGACGGGCTGCCGATGGGCACCCGCTGCGGCCAGCTCGACCCCGGCGTGATGCTTTACCTGATGGACCAGGAGGGGATGGGGCCCGAGGAAATCTCGGACCTGCTCTATCGCCGTTCGGGCTTGCTGGGCCTGTCGGGCCTGTCGAACGACATGCGCCGGCTGGAGGCCGCGGGCACCCGCGAGGCCGACGAGGCGATCGCCTATTTCACCACCCGCATCCGCCGCGAACTGGGCGCGATGGCCGCGGCGCTGGGCGGGATCGACGCTTTCGTCTTTACTGGCGGGATCGGCGAGAACTCGGCCCGGGTGCGCGCCGAGGTCTGCGACACCACCGGCTGGATGGGCGTGGCCGTCGATCCGGCGCGCAACGCGCGCAATGCCACCGTTATCTCGCCCGACGGCGCGGCGGTGCCGGTGCTGGTGGTGCCGACGAACGAGGAACTGGTGATCGCCCGCGCCGCCCGCGCCGCCGTGCGGCAGGCGTGAGGGGGCGGGCGTGTCGGGCGGCGCCGGTCAGGTTCGCGGCGGCGGCTCCACCCCCGCCGCCACCGCCAGCCGCACCGCGGCGGCGAGACTGTCGGACCCGGTCTTGCGCATCGCGTTGCGGCGGTGCACCTCGGCGGTGCGCGGCGAGATGCCGAGTTGCCGCGCGATTTCCTTGTTGGTGTGACCGGCGACCAGCAGCACCATGACCTCGCGTTCGCGCGGCGTCAGCCGGTCGATCCGGTCCCGCGCGACCGGATCGGCCCTGCGCCGCGCGGTCCCGGCCTGCGCGACCGCGGCGAGCAGCCGCTCCGGCGGCGCGGGCTTCTCGACGAAATCGATCGCCCCGAGCCGCATCGCCTCCACCGCCTGCCGGACATCGGCGTGCCCCGTCAGCACCACGAAACCGAGATCGGGCGCCAGCCGGCCGACGCTGCGCAGCAGGTCGATCCCGCTCATGTCCGGCAGGTTCAGGTCGATGATCGCGCAGCCGGTTACGGTGTTGTCCAACCCGGACAGGAACGCGCCGCCGTCGGGAAACACCGCGACAGGGTGGCCGCGCTCGATGAACAGCAGGGCCAGGGAATCCCGCACGGCGGGATCGTCCTCGACGATATGGACAGGGACGGTCACCGCGGCGCCCCGGTCTGCCGGCGCCAGCCCCGCGGCCGGCGGGGCCGATGACGCGCGCAGGGCCGGGCCTCGGCCCGCGGCGCCCCGACCTTCCCGATCGCACGGTTTCTTCTGTCACACGGCATTCGACGGAGCCTGAATCGGTTCCCGGCTGCTTGGCTCCGGTCATCACAATAGCATAACGGACGTCAGATTATTCCCGTTGCGGGCCGAGCCTCAAGGGTTCCCGACAGAATTCTGGAGGGAGCTTCGAGATCGAGAAGCAACGGAGGACGGCGATGGAGAGACGTGCCAAGGAGAAGATGTCGGAGGTCATGCAGGAGGTCGAAGAGCGTCGGTTCAAATCGACTGAACGCGGCAGGCTGCTGAAGATCAAGCCCGATGCGACCCGACAGGAACTCGATGATGCAGTCGATCTCCTCTGGGAAGAGCATCGGCTGTCCCGTATGTGAGGCACTGCCGTTGATCCCGGTTCGTTGCAAAAACGAGAAATTGCGACAAACCAAGATGCCCCGGTGTTGGCCAAAAACGGGAAATTGGCCGAAACCAAGATGTCCCGGTGGTGCCCTAGCGGTGCCGCCGGGGTTTTCTCCGAGCGCCAGTGGCTGGGGAGACACCCACGGTCACGCTGTGTCAATGGCGGCCGGAAATCCAGCCACCATGGCGGCGCAAATTCCAGCTACTCTGGTTTGAGAGCGGTCGGTCGTCACGGGCGAGCGCCTTGGCGCGTGCG
>Ga0180432_10004891_pt1 | contig 18113 bp, 16 predicted proteins | sample SS_ome_10_FD_132414 | JGI IMG/M metagenome (GOLD analysis project Ga0180432, IMG submission 132414) | Hypersaline lake sediment archaeal communities from the Salton Sea, California, USA - SS_1_MS_2 metaG | ecosystem: Environmental > Aquatic > Non-marine Saline and Alkaline > Hypersaline >...
CTGACGGTTCTGGGGAGCCATCAATATGACAACCCCAAGGCATGAAGAAGGGAAAGGAGGTCTCTAATGAGGAAACGTTGCCCGCGATGCGGCAAATGGATCGAAGGGTGGGACAAGCCTGAATATGACAGAAACTGGAGGATTCATGAGGAGAAGTGTCATCCTATCCCAGAACAGGTAAGGCTATATTGTCCAAGATGCGGTCAGAAAGTGAGTCCAGAAGCCGAATTCTGTGAAAAGTGTGGGCATAGCTTCCCGCGTCATCTATGATTGCGAATTCATCGATAGAGAAATGGGACACGGATTTCGGTGTCGCAGCAACCAACCCACCCCAGGGCGGGACAGTCACCGGTAACACCCGATCTGCCGGGAATGCGGGAACATAGCATGCCTAGACCACCAGACAGAGGGCACATGCCAGGAATGCCTCATTTCAAACCGAGCCACAGGCCCAACCGCCTCGGCGCGACCGCCCGAACCAACACAACACCCGACAATCAGATGCATACCACGCATACGAGCCAGCCGGAACAGGAGATATCTCCATGAATCCGGAGAATCGACTCGAAGACGGACACGAAGAGAAACTATCGAATTACAGCGACGAATCACTCAGGACGAGGCGACGGTAAAGAACGTGAAACAGTAGCCTAGGCAGGGCGAGATGGGGCTCCACTCGGATCCGTGGCTATCGACAAGGTGACCAGTGCTTCGTCTCGCATGACGTGGTCATGGTCAAGAAGGCTTTTAACCCAGCCGTCGATCGTGTTGTGTGGTTGGGATGTTTTCTCTGGACGAGGTCCTCGCTGTCCTTGGCAGCCCGATGAGAAGGCGGATACTCGAGTTACTGGCTGGTTCTGGCAAGCCCTTGACCTACACCGAGGTCTGGGGGTGCTTCGATCTCTCGTCGACCGGGAGCTTGAACTATCACCTCCAGGCGTTGCAGGAGCACGATCTGATCGCCAGGCAGAGCTCGGGATACGTGCTGTCACCGAGGGGCAGGATAGCGTGGAGGGTTGCAGCGGATGTTGAGAACTCCTACCGGGAACACGTGCTGGGCGAGTATCCAGGTGGTGGAGATATGGAGAAATCGGGTAGAGAGATAGAGATCAGGCCAGTGGAGAAGGGAGATGCCTTTCGGTACGTGCTGAAGGCGGGAAGCATGTCCAGCAAGGGCCCGCTGCCGGAGGAGAGGGTCAGGAAGGAGCTGGAAGGTAACCGGGATGGCTGGCTGAAGATAGAGGCTCAGGGCATCCACGGGGCCAGGTTCTCCTCCGTTGTCGATCTGCTGGCTGTCGAGGATGACCGGTGTGTGGGGAATATCGCCGGGCGAGAGGAACGGATAGAGGCGGTTGGTCTACACAGGGTCATCATCGATCATCTGAGCAGCTTCGGCGACCCTGTGGTCAGCTGCAAGCTCGTTACAGGTCTTGTGGAGTACGCCAAGAAGCGGGGCGTCGACTCTATCCTCTTTTCCCTGGATGACCCGGAGGACCAGGACGAAGCAGCGATACTGAGAAGCGGTGGTAAGCTCTGCCATGAGTCTAAACATCGCTACTTCCAAGTTGGCCTCGGTCAATCGGTTGAGTCAAAATGAAATATGCGGATGATCGCCTCTGTATTTGCCTGAAGAGGCTGGATTGACTCCTTTGTGTGCATCGGCATCATTTATGGAGGCCGGGATTAGACTCCGGATAACACCTTGGCGTGGCGTCTCCATAAGCATCGGGAGGCGAGTCCAGCCAAGACACCAAGTCCAAGAACTTGAAGGATGGCCAAGGCAATGTTAGCGATTGCGAGAGCCTGACCAGAAAGTGTAGGTCTAAGGGTTCTACTACCTGTATGTAGAAGGGGAAGCAAAAGTTGGAATATCAGGGTCAGCGTGGCGATGATGACTAAGATTGAGGCAACCGCGGCCAGGGATGATCTTGCCTTGAAACCTGTGAGAACGCCTGTCGTGAGAATGCTGATCCAATAGAGATATAGGATTCCTTGGGATAGTACGAAGCCCGTTAGGAAGACCTCAAAAAGTAAGTGAAGGGGAAGAAGGATGAGGAGGAGAACATATACCTCCTTGGAGAAGCCCCAATCCCCTGCCCGCATGTGAAAACTGGGCAGGGAGGGCGGTAAAAATGTTGCGTCGCCTCTATAGATCAAAGATACCCCCGAGCATTCCCGCCTCGTTTCCTAAATAGTCAAGTCATACACTATGACATGCTGGAGTGGCCATATCTCGAAGATCTGATAGAGAACATCAAGGCGGTTGACGGGAACAGGCTCAGCGAGACTGCCATCCAAAGGACCGGGGCTAGTCCATTTCTCGATCCTTGTTGGGTTCCCGGGCATTTTGCAGCTAGCTTTGCTGCCGCAGATCGACTCTGAACATACCAAGCTCTTCTAGGACCCCATAACATGGGCCCATCTATCTCTACCACACACCGTGGCAAGAAGAGAACTTACCGTGATGTGCTGCCTTGCCGAGGTAAGGACGGCAGTGACCTTACTTGACATTACCACTACGGTAGCATTATTATTATCTTTTTGCTGTACGTTTTCATAGCATTTCCCAGGCTGGCTGTTTCGAATTAGATCCCGGTGTAATTCAGACGGTACTCTCGAAGGTGGTTGTCAGAATACCAGATGATTGGTAGGGTTGCGTGGCAGTTGTGGTGAGATCATGGACAGATATTGGTGTCAAAGGTAGTATCGTACTACCCAAGAGGATACGTGATGCGCTCGATCTCAGGGAAGGTGACAGGCTACTATTCGAGGAACTCTGCAAAGACGAGCTCAGGATCAAGGTCCTCAGGGGTGAGGACGAGTTCCTCAGGTCGATACGCAATCCGGGGAAGGGAAGGGCCCTTGATCCGGATGAGCTCAAGGATGAGCTCTGGGGGTAAATTCTGCGTTCGTGATTTTTACACATTCATCTTCGCCAGTGATTCCGATTACCGGGAGAGGCGATGCCAGGGCGTTCCTCGAGGATCCCACTGCGGATAATCTTCAGTTCAACACCGAAATCGCCCTCGAATCGCACTACGGCTACCTGAAGAACCTTGGATCATCCGAGGCCGAGAGGATTCTGAGATCGATGTTCGAGTCAAGGATGCTGATGTTCTATGAGATCCGGGGCGATGATCTTCTCGAGGCGGCGATCATATCTGACGAATACTCCTTGAAGACGAACGACGCAGCTATAATCGCAAATATGCTGAGAAACGGGGTGGAGGGTATCGCCACCGACAACGTCAGGGATTTCTCTCGATATCCAGGCATCGAGGTGTACAACCCCATCAACCGCTAATCGATCCAGATTGGATACCATAATCCCCACCTCACGAAGGTCTGCCAATCTGGCTATATGTTGGTTGGCATCTGCCTACTTGAACCAGGCATCGTCTATCCCTACAGTTCCCCGGTCAACTCTATAGCCGAATCTATGTCGCCCTGCCCTCAATCGAAAACCGAACTCTGGTCCCTCCCATCTGCTGATATCCACACCGGGTCGCCTGTGGTACGGGTCCTCCTCCAGATGCTTGATAGCCTCGATACATCGATCCTTATCCCTTGGTGCCTCCACTGCAAGCTTTGCCAGGTATCTTAGCACCTCGGGATGAAGCTCGACCATCATAGCTTATCCAGCTCTTTCAAGGCCTCATCCAGGGGTATGTACTGATCATCCCTTCTTCTGCGTTCGATTTCCTGAAGGCCTGCAGGTTGCCGGGGAAGCACCTCATCGAGTATTCTGTTTATCAAATGGTCCCAGGTTTCCCCCTTCTTCCCGTATCGCCTCAGCTTCTCCCGAGTTTCCTTCCTCAAGGGGATGCTAGTTGTTGACATGATAATAAGATCCTTATTGTTACTTATTAAAGTGATCTACCTGTCTCCTCTCAGGTCCCATGAGTCACGATTCCCGTAAGAAGCGAATCGCCATTGAGCCAGGTCGGCCATCTAAGCCGTCCTACTAGACGTCGGTCATCATCATCCAAACCCGGATGATGGCGGGACCTAAGATCCCCTTGATTTAGTCGTCGGGATCTCCCTGTAGAGCCTTCTCCTGATCATCAGGGTCCAGACGACGACGCCAACGCCCATGGATGCCCCGGAGACGACGAGCCACTCTATGATGTATATCCACTGGAGAGCCCTCTCCTTGAGGGTCACCGCCCTTGACTCGAGCTCCTTCAGTGATTCTATCACGGAGTTCAGCCTCTCTAGGGTTTCAGAGTAGTCCTGCTCGAGGTACAGCCGGTCGGCCTCCCCCTTCGACTCCTCCACCGTGATCAGCTCATCCCCGAGGACACCGGGATTCGCCCCGAACTTCTCGATGAAACCCATCATGTCCCTCAGGAGCGCTATCCTCGAGGAGTACTCGAAGAAGGAATCCCGGATCAGATGCATCATGTCCGGGTCTCCCGGTACCTCGGCACCGCATGAGTAGTAGATCAGATTCAGGACGAAGTCGTGCCAGTACGGCCAGTCATTGACCCACCTTGGCGCATAGTGGCCGTGGAGGTCGGTCGCGAATATGGCCGACCTCCCCTCCCCGAGGTCCCAGTAGGCGATCACCGGGTGTCCCTCGCCGCCGTCGTCGGCCAGCTTGACCGCCCCCTGCTTCTCGGTCAGCTTGTTAAGCCTGTTGAGTGGCGGGGCCGTGGACCACGGGAGCGACTGCATCAGGGGATTGTCCTCCTCGAGCACCCTGAGCTTGATCGGGCCCTCCACGAACTCCGAGGTGTAGACCAGAACCGGAAGGACCTCCTGCTCGATCCTCGTGCCCTTCCACTCAGCCTTCTGGGCCGCCGCTCCCCCGAAACCCCTGTGTCCGTCCGTCATGAGCAGGGCGAGGCCCTCCTCCTCGACCGCCCGGGAGAACCAGTTCTGCCAGTTGGGGGTGATCATAACCGCGTCGCAGCCGGCCAGATGTATCAGGTCCTCGTTGCTCATCAGATGCTCGTAGCTCCTCGGCATGTAGAGGCGCATGTACCTGCGGTTCTGCTCGTCGGTGTACCAGACGGTTATTATGGGGACCAGCGTGGGATCCAGTTTCGGGTCCAGGAGCAGTATCCTCCCCGGAGAGGTACCCCAGAAGGCGGTCCCTATGAACAGAACCCTCAGTCTGCCGGTCTCCGGGTCCTCTCGGGGTATTCCGTTGCATACGGGCTGGAGGATCATGACGAGTATGACGGCTAGGACTGGCCCTGCGACCCTTGATCCGGACACGCTTATGCTGTATTCGATATGCTATAACGTCTTTCGGCTCCTGGACGGAGCAGCTCTGCCCTCGGCCTTTAGGGGGGTTTGTTTTTATTCCAGCTCCTCAAATGGCTCCTTGTGCAGTGGTGGACCATCGTCACAGTGATTCTCTCGATGGCGACCTTGGCCCCTACGGGAGCCCTGGCCTCCGAGGGCCCTGAGATTACGCGGGTTCTGTATATGTCCCGGTGGTCGAACTTCCGGAGGCGGACCGATCTGATGCTGGCCGCGGACCCGTGCCTGAGCGTGTTCTCGGTCCCCATGGTTGGCACCTTCTCCGTGGGCAGGGGGTACATAGACCCCGATCACGTGAACCGCAGGATGAGAATGTACATGCCCAGGAACCTGGACCAGCTGGTCAACTCCACTGACGTGATAATCCTCCACGATGCCCCGTGCGGGTATCACTACAGGCCGGAGGTCTTCTTCGATCCCCGTTGGGCCTCGTGGTTCGTCAGCGGTGTCAGGGATCACGCCGTGTCGCTTACCATGTGGGGAGGAGATTCCTCCTGGGGCGGCGGGATAGAGGGCGACTACGTCTCCTGGGGGACGACCGTACTGGACACAGTACTTCCCTACAGCTCCCTGGGCGGGTTCAATCCGGGCTCCATGAGGAACTGCGAACGGCGCTTCGTGGGCGACGGCGATCCCCTGAGCCGCATTCCCTGGGAGGAATCCCAGCCGATCCAGCTCCTGAACAGCGTGAAGCCGAAGCCCGGGGCGAGGCCGATGGCCGAGGCGGTGTGCGGTCAGGCCACTTATCCCTGGATAGCCTGGTGGAGGTCAGGGTCGGGAAACGTCATGGGGGAGACGGAGGTCTTCGGGAGCCTGTGGACCACCGGCCTCCGTGACCGAATGGCGGCGGAGTGGCCCTGGTACCAGGACTTCCGCATCTACCTGGTCTACTTCCTGACGGAAAGATCGATCCCGGGCGATATCTACCGTGCCCACGTGATAAGGGGGAACATCAACAGGCACTCCGTCCGGGCCTCGCTGGCCATATCGGTGATGGATTTCGTCCAGGGCATGGGGGCCAACACCAGGAGCCTGTATCTCGAGCTGGACGAACTCAACGGGCGGAAGCGGGAGGCGGAGAGGGCATACCGGGAGGGCAGGTACGACGATGCGGCGAGTATCTTCTCGGACATGGAACCGGTGTGGGAGGAGCTGGAGGCTAGGGCGGTGGAGACGAAGGAAACCGCGCTGTTCTGGATATACGTGATAGAGTGGCTGGTCGTGACCGGAACCGCGCTGGTATCGGGCGTTTTCCTCTGGATGACGATTAGCCGGCGGATCCTGTACAGGGAGATGGCCACCACCAGGATGACCGAGGGCTAGGGCCTGGCTTGGTGAATATCGGGAAGCCAATAGCTCCGGAGGCGGTTCGGCCGCCGCGCTCAAGATCGGATATTGCGAGGGGACAGAAAGGGATTTCAGCCAGGCGATATGAGGGAAAGCAATGGCAGATCGGGTATTCAGACGGACCGCCGCTTCGATTCAGGGCGAAGAGATGTGTGAAGATGGTATCCCGACCATCGATGACCCACGCAGGCGGAGGATCCAGAAGAGTGACAGCGGGGGAAGTGATCAGGGTTGCTGAGATACCTGATAGGCCATCGAGGGGCGAGCGGCTACGAGCCGGAGAACACGCTCCGCTCCTTAAGCCGGGCCTTCAGGGACGGTGCCAACGCGGTCGAGCTCGATCTGAGGGCAACTGCCGACGGCCGAATCGTGGTTATCCACGACAGGACATTGGACCGGACCACCGACGGGGAGGGAAGGGTAGATGAGCTTGGCTTCCAGGAGATCAGATCCCTGGACGCAGGCGACGGGGAGCGCATACCGACCTTCGACGAGGTGCTTGACCTCGCCCGAGGGTCGGGGGGAACCATCTTCGCCGAGGTGAAGGTCCGGGGGTTCGAGGAGGAGATACTGTCGGCAGTTCACGAAAAGGGAGCCGAGGACATCGTCGTGTTCTTCGGCATCCGGGCAGCGATCGAAAGGATCCACGACCTAGACCCATCCATGCCCTGCACGTACCCCGGGAACTTCAGGGTCGGTGTATCCCCGCTCACAAGGGAGAACATCACCGAAATGCACGACCGGGATTTGGCCCTCATCCACGGCGATATCGACGATGAATCCGAGATGTCAAGGCTGATCGACCTCGGCCTGGACGGAATCATCACCAACTACCCCGTGCGCCTCTCCAGGGTCTTCCGCAATCACGGGAGGGGGGGATAACCCGGGGTTCCGCTCCCCGGGGTGACGATCACGGAATCCAGGGTCGAGACACCGGGGGCTCCAGCATCAGTCTAATTCCCCCGTTCCCTATCTCGCCACCCAATGAAGGTCATGGTGCAGTATATGAGAGAGATCGTCGTGCTGGTCGTTGTCTTACTATCTTTCTCAGGAGGTAACCCGGAATCGAGCGTCCGCGATCCCCATTCATGCACGATCTTCACGGTCTCCATGGGGGAGGAGGTGTTCTTCGCCAGCAACGAGGACTACACGAATCCGAATACGCGCTACTGGTCGGTCGCCTCGGGGGAGGGCACGTACGGAGGCGTCTACTTCGGGTTCGACGACCTCTGGCCCCAGGGGGGCGTCAATGAGGTGGGTCTCGCCTTCGACATCAATGCCCTTCCGGAGACCCCGCTGAACCCACATCCCGAGCTTCCTCCGCTGGATGACTACGAGGGATATCTCGTACTGAGCACCTGCGCCACGGTGGAGGAGGCGATAGAGCTGGTGAAGGGGTACAACTGGGGGAGGCGATGTGGGGGCAGATCCATCTCGCCGATGCGACCGGAGATGCGGTCGTGGTCGGCGCGGGGGAGGGTGGGGAACTCGCATTCTCCAGGAAGGGGAGGGGGGACGGCTTCCTGGTGTCCACCAACTTCAATCTGGCGTCACACGGCCGGGACGAGAGGAGGGGGCTCTGCTCGAGGTACGATAGGGCCGTGCAGATGCTTGAGGGGATAGGATCCGAGGAAGACCTGGGGATTGAGTACTGCGCGGAGATCCTGGATGCGGTTCACGCCGAGGGGAGATCCGTCAACACACTCTACTCCAACATCTACGACTTGAAGAACGGGGATATCTACGTCTACTACTCTCACCAGTTCGAGGAGGTCGTGAAGCTAGGCGTCGGGCAGCTCGTTGACAGCGGAGCCGACCCCGCGCCGATAGCGGATCTCTTCTCAGACGAGACGGTGGAGAGGGCCGCAGAGGAATACGAGAGCTACCTGAAGAGTCCGATGGTCACCTACTCTGCCATCATCGCGGCCGGAATCCTGGTCCTCCTGTGTCTCGTCATGGTCAGGCGGAGGCGAAGCGCCAGCGACTGAGTGCTCCATTTCCCTGCAAGGGGGGGTCGGTCCGCGTGATCGGTCTGCGATCCCCTCTGAATCAGGTCAGTCCCCGTTTCCAGCGGCTTCCCTGATTCTCCCCGGAAGGAGCTCCCGCCTGTAGTCTCTCCAGACCATCTTCCCCAGTATCTCGACCTCCTTGCCCATGTAGGAGTTGATGATCCTCGACCCCGTGATTCTCGCCAGGGGGAGGGGATTGATATCCGGGTGGGGCCTCAGAAGGACGTACCGGGTTGATGAACGGACGCCGCTTACCGGAAGGGGCGTCTCGATCTTCATCCTTGCCAGCACGCCACGGTATATCATCTCCGTCGACTCCTCCCTCTTGTAGGACAGCTCGATCTCGTAGAGGACGTCCCCCCCGAAGCCGGCCCTCGAGTATTGCTGGTACCAGGCCCAGGAGGTAACTCCGGCTATGATGATAATCGCCGCTACCTTGAGGATCCATCTCGTCTCCTCACTGGTCAGGGATATACTGATGGCGTCCTCCCCCCACTCCGGGTTAACGGTGAGGTAAACCAGTATCACCAGGCCGGTGAAGAGCCTGCCCAGGACCATGAACCACACCGGCCACCAGTATATCATCAGTGGATACATACCCGGGTTCTCCGGGAACGGGCTGAAGGCCGAATAGCCCAGGATATAGTAGTAGAGCGGGTCCTCCACCGACCAGAGGACGAGGCTGTATGCGAAGAGCTTAGACACGTCCCTCAGCGGCCACCTCGAGGCCATGTAGACCGGGAGTGCGATGAGCCAAGAGCAGTAGAGCGCTATCCAGTAGATAACCGTCTGGAACCCCCACTCGACCCTCGGGGCGACCGAGACATCGATGAGTAGAGCGACAAGGAAGGCGGTAAGGGCCAACGAGACTATGCTGAGATCCCTATCCAATTCCAATCCCCACACAGAAAGCGGGAGAGCCAGACTGGGTATCTTGCGCTACAATATAACCGTTCTCCTACCTCCTAACATCGATCAAGAGGATACTGGAGACGGCCAGTTAGGGCGCCACCTTGGTCGCAGCCGGAATGCTTGGACACGCGGCCGAGAGACTGAAGGATAGACCCCTGATCAGCGCACATGTTGGTCAGGGTGGGTACCTGAAGAGTGCCCCGAAAGCTGGTTCTTCCGGTATCCGCCCTGTGTATCGCCAAAGCAGTCCCTGTGAACCAATGCCCTCGTGTGTCGTGGGAATGGCACCCTCCGGTTCCCAGAAGGTTGGTTCTACTCTATCCCAATTGGGTGCTTCATCGTATCATCCGCTGCCTACCATCGAGATAAGCCACCCAGGGGTGACGCGTCTGCCGGTATATCTTCTTGCGCCCGAAGAGTGAGCAGGTGATCAGGCCATCGGAGGATTCGGTGTTCCGGGTCTGACTATCGTTGAATGTAGGTTCCACGGTGTTTGTTGACAGGAAGTAGCACGATATGCTTCCTGTCTACCTGGACGAGGAGTCGATCACCGGTTTGGATCTCCAGCAGTGTTCTAACATGGCTAGGTATGCTTATCCTGCCCTTGGAGTCCAGGGTTACCAGTCCCATGGTTCTTGGGGGCGAATCCGTGTTCCGGCCTCCTGGTATCTATGATGCCCTTGTGATAGGGCCGCCTTCATCGATGCCCGCGTATTCCGCTTCTGCGGCTTCATCGAGGTTCTCACATAGTGCGTCTATCTGACCTAGCGTCGCGCTGGATAGCCCTAGCTTTCTGCCGATCTTCATGCCCTGTCTCATAACGAATGTGGCCGTGTAGATGTACTCCTTCCTGAATCTATAATCAATGGGGTATTCGTCCCCCCTCTGCATGTAGGCCGCTTTGGTTGTGGGCTCCCTCCCAGTCAGTCCCTGATATCCCTCCTTCTCCAGGGCTTCCGCCAGTTTCTCGAGGACCTCGGTTCCCGATTCTAGGTGTTCCCTGAAAGATGCCTGGATGAGTTCCTTGGCACGTTGAGGGCTCGGTCGTTCCTCCTGTATCGATATCTGGAGGGTGGGCCAGAGGCCTCCCTCTCTCCCTGAGAGTATCTTTGAGAAGAGCGACTGCTCGGGGAGCATGAACCTCAGCTCTTTTCTCTCTTCCTCTGTGAAAGCCGCGTCAAGGGCCTGGATCGTGGGATCCTTGTCCAGGTAGCCCATCAGCCTCGATAGGAAGGTCCGTGCCATTAGCTCCGCCCCCGGTGTCAGGTATCTCGTGCACGGCTTATCGGCGTTCTGGTCACTCACCCCACTTGCCACGACGAAGTGGGTGAACTTGCTGGCGGTCGATTCCTTGGGCTGGAGGATCTCTTGGACCTCCTTCTTAGTGAAGGAGATATATCCTCTGTCCACTGCGTACCCCAGCTGACAAACGGAATAGGGCTTTGCCTGCCCCACTTCCTTTGACTCGAGGACTCCCTCCTCTTCGAGTTCAATCAAGAGGCGCCTTATGGTGCTCTGGGGCATCGAGAGCTCCTCTGAGAGAGCGAATTGGGTGCATTTTGACAAGTCAGATGAGTTCACCAGGAGGTATTTTATGACAACATCGGTCAGCTCTGACTTGATATCCTTCATGGATTCCAGGGCCTGTGTGTACCTCTTGGCCAGCTTGTCTAGTCTCCCGTCCATAGCGTTTCACCTTGATAGTAATTATCACTGAATAGTATTATGCGTATAATAATGTTTATTGGGATCTGTCCCACCCTGTTTCGGTCAACACCTGATACGTGCCCAATTAGCGAAGTCCCACGCGCTCCTGAGTTAGCGAAGACGCGGCGAATAGACACAAAGATTTATTAGTAGGTATTAGGCTATAACCTTACGTCCTTATGGTGTTTGGGTGATGGGTATGGTTTCTGGGTCTGGGGATGTGGTGAAGCTTAGCTGGATGACTATGACTAGAGAGAGGGGTGAGGGGGATAGACCGGTCGTGGAGGGGTTCAGGAATGCGCTGAACAGCGAGACCAGGAGGATTATCCTGAACAGGATCTGCGAGAGGCCTATGACCGGGGCCCAGATAGCGGCGGAGATAGGTATCTCCAGGGCCAGTGTTAGCGATCATCTCAGGGTCCTGAGACAGGCGGGCGTGATCAGGGAGGCCGGTCTGGGTAGGGGTGAGAAGAGATATGTGGTGGAGAAGTATTACACCCCGAACTTTCCGGTTATGCGTCTTGAGGACCAGGAGAAGTTGAGGGGCTTGGCGGGGGAGATCGGGCGCAAGGTCGCAACGCTGGTCGAGGGCTACGTGGATAGGATGATGGAGGCCTTCGAGGAGACATCGGCCGCCGATGAGGGTTGGAACCTGAGAGACGTGTATCCATATATCCAGGGCATGATCAGGGAGGCCGAGTCAGAGGCCCTTGGCCAGAACCACGGCATACCTAGCTGGACCTCCTCGGAGAGGCCGTGGTGCATGATAGGGTTCGAATACACCGAGAAACAACTACAGGAGGCAAGGGAGAAGGCCTCCGGGGGTGGTTAGATGAGGGGCCAGGTCTTTGTGGCCGGCTCCGGGGTCACAAATGCCAGCACCGGGTCATACGTCTCCACCGTCTATATAGCTGCTCTGGGTTTCTTATCGGCAGCCGTCCTCGTTGTGGTGGCGGTTCTCGGTTTGTTGGTCTGCGTGGCCAGCCTATCTTCCTGAGGTTGGGTAGTCGATGTCCCTGATGGTTGAGGTCCGTGGCTTGGTTAAGAGGTTTCCCAGGGAGAGGATGGGTAGTCTGGGTGCTTCATGGGATATCTATCTCCAGGGGCTGAGGCAGCTGATCCGGCATCGAGAATACGGGGAGGGAGAGGATGATGATCGGTTGGTTACGGTGCTGGATGGTGTGGATCTCGGGGTGGGTGATGGGGAGTTCTTCGGTCTTCTCGGGCCTAACGGTGCGGGTAAGAGCACTCTGATCAAGATCCTGTGCACGTTGCTGCTTCCTGACGGTGGAGAGGCTTACCTGAACGGGTTCAACGTGGTCGAGTACCCTAGCCATGTGAAGGCATCTATCTCGGTGATGGTTTCCCAGGGTCTGAGGGGTTTTGACCAGACACTCTCCGCCAGGCACAACCTTGAGTTCTTCGCCTCCCTCTACAACATGAGAGGCCGGAGGGCGAGGGAGAGGATTGACAGGGCTCTGGGAATCGTCGATATGGCTGGGGACGCTGACAGGAGGATGAATGTCCTCTCCTCCGGCCAGAAGCAGAGGGTGGCACTGGCCCGGGGACTGGTTCTGGATGCACCGGTGCTGTTGATGGATGAGGCCACGGTGATGCTGGACCCCCGGGCCGCCAGAGAGTTCAGATCATACGTCCAGGCACTGAACCGGGAGGAGGGGAAGACCGTTCTATGGTGTACTCACCTGACCCATGAGGCCGAGGAGCTGTGCCACCGGGTAGCGATACTCGACAGGGCCAGGGTAACGGCCTGTGATACACCCCACAACCTCACAGCAAGGATGAGGGACGTATCCCTGCTCGAGATAGAGGTTTCAGGCATACACCACGACGGAGGCCCGCCCCCGGTAGAGCCACTATCCACTAGGATCCTGGACCCGGCAGACGGCAGGACTCTCTACCGGATCAAGACAGACCAGACAGATACACCGCGCAGGTTGCTGGCTGAGATGTCTCACTGGGTGGAGAGAAATGGAGGCGATCTGTTGATGGCCAGGGAGGTGGTTCCCAGCCTTGAGGATGTGTTCATGTACACCACGGGGAGGCCGATGGGTTGACCCCGGAACCGGTGCCGGTAAGGCCTGTCAGAGTGGTGAAGGAGACACCCCTCTCTTTCCTGGCTAAGAGTGTTCACTTCCTGAAGAGGTATATCCGGTTCGCGTTCGCCTTCAGGCTTGACCTGGCTATGACCCTTCTCGGCCTGCTGGCCACAACCACGATGTGGGCCGTGATGGCTGGGCTGGTGGGGCCGGCTGCAGCCCCCCGGCTATCTGCCCACGGGTATGGAGACGACTACTTCTCCTTCCTCCTCCTGGGCTTGATGGTGAACAGCTATCTCTGGATCCCTCTACGAAAGCTCTACTCGGCTCTGCAGAGCCAGTGGGGTAGCGGTTGGCTTGACTTCATGCTCCTCACACCTTCAAGCCCCCTCTCACACCTATTCGGCCCCCAGTCATACGACTTCTTCATGGCCACCGTCCAGGTCTCCTTCCAGCTCACGGTAGGCTACATCTTCTTCGGGTTCGAAGCCTCACCCACCGCCAACATCCCCGGAGCCCTGCTCGTCCTGATCCTTGGACTACTCTCCATGGTAGGGTGGGGTTTGCTGGCAGCCTCCACATTCACACTGCTCAACGCCAAGGGAGGAGGCAACCCCGTGGCATGGTTCCTCACAACCTTCACACCCCTACTCGCCGGGGTCTATTACCCACCCGAACTCCTACCCGGGTGGCTCCGGACAGTTTCCTATCTACTTCCACACACCCACGCCATGAAGGGAATAAGGAAAGCCCTCCTCGAAGGAGCAACAATCAAGACACTTCTGCCGAGCATCACCGCACTCATCACACTCGGCGCAATCATAGTCCCCCTCGGCTACCTAGCCTTCAAACACTCCATCAAGAAAGGGAAAAAAGACGGCTCAATACTACCTTGGTAGATCCCCAAGACCCTGGTATGATGTTGATCAACGCCGATCCCATATCCTCCGGAAGAAGCGTATGGCGATAATTCCAGTGGTTCCCGGGGGAATTTTCCTCTTCCACATAGGTCAGGTTGGGGTGATTGAACCGGAGTTCAGTCAACCTGATGTGGGGAATCCGATTCAGAATCCTGTCAGACACCAGCAGGATGCTCACGGCGAGGCGAAGGCCAGCAAAAGCAGGGTCCCCTTCCTGGAACGGCGGGTCACGTCCGGGCCAGACCCGAGAACCGATCCCTCTCCTCTCCAACCACGTAGAGAATCAGGCCCAGAGCGATCAGAAGCAAGCCGACATATATGCCCGGCTGCGTCTCCATGTAGGCCAGGTACGGCATCATGGGGCGCTCCCCCAGGGTCACCGACCCCCAGGTGGCAGCGGTGACAAGCACTCCAGCGGCGACGAGGCCCACTCCAGCCAGTGAGATCACCTCCAGATCCCCTCTGGCCAGCGCCTCCAGGGTCCAGACCGCCCAGGCGAACAGAAGGGTGCAGAATATGACATTCAGCGATAGGACCCAGGTATCTCCCTCGGCGAGGGCCGAGATATAGGTCACGAGGAGAGGCAGGGACACCCCCCAAACGAGCAGGAAACGGTAGGCCGCTGTAGTCTTCCCGGTGCCGGATCTCCTGGCGTTGATGACCACCAGAAGTGCGCCGGAGACGATCAGCGATACCAGCGCCGCGTCGATTCGCCTGCCTCTCGGCACCATCGATACTGTCATCAGGAATGTTACCCAGGATCCCACCACCGCAAGCGCCGAGAGAATCCGGGATCTCGGAACGCCGAATTCAACCGTGGCTCTCACCACCCCGGAGCCATCCAGAGGACAATATCCAACCCCATTGCTCACGGATGTTGGACCGAGATGAATGTTTCCCTTTTTCAGCTCAGCTGGAACCGGGATAAACCCACTGGAGGGAAAGGAGCTTGGGACGGGCATAACGAAGGAAGTGGAGTTCGATCTTCCCGATGAGACGTGGATGGCGATAGATTTCTGGTATTATCCCGACAGACACCCACGACCCCATTTCAAGGCTGACTGGTATAGCCAACCAGATAGCCTTCGCCTGACTCGATAACCCCTGATGGGGCTCCATCGGAGCCGCTTGCACTGGTCGGAGGAGTCAGCCCGCTCTCTGAACTGTCTATCCGTTTCCAGGAAAGGTCGCGCCCCTGTTTCTCCCTGCCAGGCAGAGCCCGAGGATGGGCAGGGGCCTTCTTGGATCATGCCAACCCAACGAGGGCCGCGTCGCCGCCGACTGTGTCCGTCAGCTCATGACTACCAGTTCTGTCATTGCAGAGACATACTGTCGCGTAATCTGGTCATTACCTGGCAGAACCGGGTGACCTGATTGCCAATCTGAACAGAAGCAGCACACCGATTACGAGGGTCATGAGCATACCAGTCTCCGCGACTATTACCGATGGGTTGACCGAGAGGGTTTCCAGTGCGAGCCTCTTCGCGTCAGCGTAGTTCCCGTCCCGGTACTCCTCCATCGCCCTCTCCAGCAGGTCCTCGTAGGGCTCGGTGTACCTTCCCTCCCGTCTCGCCCTCGTTATAATCTCATCCACGGTGTCGAGGAGGTACTCCACCTCGACCTTCAGGAGGTTTGCGGGCAGGGTGTCGAGGACAATGTACGACTGGAAATCCTGTATCCCGGTGTTATCCGAAATCGTGTTGCCGCTGGAGGACACCAGCTCTATCGCGTGCCACCTCTTCACCACGGTGTTGTTGGTGATCGAGTTGTCGTTCGAGTTCTCGAGGAGGAACACGGAATCCCCGCCGCTCTCCACCCTGTTCCCCCTGATCGTGTTACGGTCGGATCGGTTCATGTAGATCGCGCGGAGTTCGTTTCCGAGGAAGTGGTTACCCGAGACGGTGTTCATCTCGCAGCCATGGAGGTATAGGGCGTTGTCGTTGCCGCTGAAGGTGTTACCGGTGATGGTGTTGTGGCTTGACCTGACCATGACGGCGGCATCGGTCCTGCCATGGGATCCAGTGATCTCGAAGCCCTCCAGGGTGACGCCATCGGCCGTGAGGGTCACGATGCTTCCACTCGTCCACTCGCCGATCAGCGGCTTGCCCGCCCCGGTGTCGAGACCTTTGAGGTGCAGTGCCTTGTCCACCTCGATCACGTCGCTGTAGTTCCCGGATCGAACCTCTATGGTGTGTCCGGGCGCGGTATCGGGGTCGTCTATGGCCTCCTGTATCGATATGAAGCTCTCCTCCGTGTCCGCGTTCCGGATGGTCAGGTCGGCCGCCAGGTAGACCTGGAAGGGTCTCCGCTTCGATGTGGACCTGCCGCTCTTCGTTGCGTTGACCTCGATGTACGTCAACCCGCGAGGGTGGCCCTGTTCTATATCGTAGTATGCCGTGTACACGCCGTCTCCCGGCGTCATGTCGCCGTGCGTACCGTCATCGTACATGGGTAGTGGGCCGTCCATTTCATGGTCCGGCTTGGTCACTACCATGACGACCTGGGCGCCTGGAACCGGTTTGGATCCGTTCGCAACTTGGGCGGTGATAGCCGCCCTTTGCCCCCAGGTGTACCACTCCCGGTCGGTCTCTACGGTCACCGAGAAGAAGTAGCCGGCTGACGGGAACCAGCATCCCTTGGAGTAGGCACCCTTCAGGGTCAACCACTCCTGCCCGGCCTGGTAATCTGCCGGATACGCGGAGTGCACGTACTCAGGCCAGGGCGACTCGGCCGGGAACGAACCGCCCATAGTGAGGCAGTAGAGCTGGGTCTCCGGGTGTCTCTTGCCGTTGAGCTCGACGATCCACTCGGATACGCCGTCCCCATCGACGTCGCCCCACCAGCCCCCGTTCTCCTGCCGTCTTCCAACCGCGATATGGTCGTTCAAGTAGTAGGCCTCCAGCTGCCCCGTCGAGGCATCGGTCACGATCGGGTAGGGCGCTAGCCACAGGACCTCCAGATCCACGTCGCCATCGATATCGGCGATGAGCGGGTAGTTGGACCAGTGGCTGACCTCGGCCCCCTCGGGAAGCTCGCCTTCGGCGGACCAGTGGGTGACGTTCCTCTCCCACTTGGTGGTCATGGTCGCCAGATCTATGACGTAGATGGATACCTGGGACATCAGGGCCATGTCCAGATGGCCGTCGTGATCCACATCGCCCATCGCAGGGGTGAGCCTGATGTTTGATTCGTGCGGTTCGATCCATCGATTCATTTCGATCCCGGCGGAACTGACGGCGATAACGGAGTTGACGGGGTCATCGTTCCAGATCAGGGCCTCGAACTCCCCGTCGTCGTTCACATCGGCCACGAAGCAGGGGTTGGTCTGCATGTTCTCTCCGGAGTCGAACCTCCACTCCTCCTCACCCGTGTCCGCATCCATGCAGTAGAGGTAGTGGTCCTGGCTCGCCCAAAGGACCTCGAAGGTGCCATCCATGTCTATGTCCGCGATCGTTGGGTGCCCCTCGTTGGAGCTCCCGGCCTTGAATGAGGTCCAGACCAGCTCGCCCTCGTGGCTAACCCGGTGTATGTAGCCCTGGGCATCGTTCATGAAGAACTCCGGGAACCCGTCACCGTTCACGTCGTAGGCCTGGGGTGGACCCATCATGTTGGTCCCCTCGTACGGATTCTCCCACACCCAGAACTCGGTCCCGTCGCCGTTCAGGACGTGTAGCTTGCCGCCCCTGCCGGCGAAGCAGAGCTCGTAGGTCCCATCGGTGTTGACGTCGACCAGGGATACGCCCCAGGGGTCGCCCGGGATTTCGTCCTCGGCCAGAGGCGGGTAGATCCACTCGAAGTTGCCGGTCTGGTCTATGCACCAGAGCCTCTTGCTGTCGCCCCTCCGGGTTCCGAAGACTATCTCGTTGACACCGTCGCCGTCAACATCCCAC
>Ga0180432_10004893_pt1 | contig 18110 bp, 14 predicted proteins | sample SS_ome_10_FD_132414 | JGI IMG/M metagenome (GOLD analysis project Ga0180432, IMG submission 132414) | Hypersaline lake sediment archaeal communities from the Salton Sea, California, USA - SS_1_MS_2 metaG | ecosystem: Environmental > Aquatic > Non-marine Saline and Alkaline > Hypersaline >...
CGCGCCAATATCGGACCGGGAGCCCCCTCCGGGCTTCGTGCTGCTCAACGAGATATTGGTCATGGCCGCCCGGCAGAAGGATGTGTATCGTGAGAGCTTCGCGGCCAAGCCGCAGACACTGAAAGGCTACGAGCCGAAGCTGCGCGAAATCGAGAAGGCCTGCGGCTCGTTCATGGCGCGCGAAAAACAGTTGAGGAAACCCGTTGCTGAAGAAGAGGGCCGGGGCAAGGCGCCGGAACTCGTATCGCCCGCGAATCTGCATCTGAAACTTGTGGCGGCGCAAGGACATCTCGCCAAGGCCGCAGCCGGCGCCAAGGCCTCTGACCGTGCAAAGGTCGTCACGGAGCAGAAGATGGCCGCGGCGAGTCTGCGTCAGTTCATTGTCGCCAGGGCCCTCGATTTCTATAGCCCGCCAGCTGGCCCAGGTCCCCCGGCTGGTCCGGCCAACAGTGTCGTGAACATGGAGACGGACCACGATGCAATCATCTTCTTGCCGGGCGTGGTAAGCGGGAAACGGCCGCCGGACGGCAAGCTGGACTGGGAAGTGCTGGGCAAGCGTGACCGTGCCGCGCTCAACGAGAACTTCGCGCGGGAGCTGCCGCTCGAATATCGGGCGATTCTGAAGGACTATTACGAGAGGCTGACCCGATGAGCATGACCGATCGCGGACACGTCTTCCGCAAGCTGTGTTGTGGGGCCGTCGTTGTCTGCTTCACGGCGGCATGGCTGGCGTCCGCATCCCCGACGGCCGGTGGGCCGGAGTCTCCAGCGAAGCCGCCCATGGCCGCCGCCGAAACGCCGACGCCGACGCCGACAAAGTCCGTCGACCAAGACGGCGCCCCGGAACTGACCGACAAGGCGTCGGAGGCGATTGACAAGGGGTTGAAGTATCTGCTCAAGAAACAGCGGAAAGACGGTTCATGGGGGTCCGTGGCCGTGACCTCCCTGTCCCTCATGGCGTTTATGGCCCGGGCCGAGTTCCCCGGGTACGGGCCGAACGGCGCCGCGCTGAATCGCGCCAAGGACTGGCTGCTCAAGAAGGCCAAGGAGTCGCCCAGCGGGTACTTGGGTGATTCCATGTATGAGCATGGCCTCGCCACGCTGGCCCTGACCGAGCTGTGGGGGATGACCGGGAACAAGGACAGGGATGATGCCGCCATCCAGAAAGCCATCGAGGCGGCGGTTGACGTGATCCTGCGCTCGCAGAACGCCGGTGGCGGGTGGCGGTATAAGCCGACCCCGAACTGCGGCCAGGATACGTCGGTAACGGTGATGGTGTTCATCGGGCTCGCCTCGGCACGGCAGGCCGGCATCGCCGTGCCGAATGAGACGATTGCCAAGGTTGTCAGGTACTTGCGTTCGGCGGTGAACAAGAACACCGGCGGGTTCAAGTACATTCCGACCGGGAGGTCGGCGGGACTGCAGAATGAGACGGTCGCCTGTACCGGCGGCGGGGCATACGCAGCTCAACTTGCCGGCGAGCGCGGGACCGAGATTGTCCTGTCCGCATTGCGTTATCTCAAGGCACGATCTCCGGCCATCATCGATAGCGGTTTCGGTCACTATTATTACGGTCACTATTACGCCCTACAGGCAATGGTCCAGGCCGGCGACGACTACTACGCCGAGTGGTATCCGCTCATACGCGACGCCCTCATTCGCAGGCAGGGCGCCGACGGTGGGTGGGGGGGGACGGGAAGCAAGGGCGACGCGAAGTACACGACACCCATGGCGATCATTATGCTCGCGACGCCGTATCGGTATATTCCGATTTACCAGAGGTGAAGAAGTGGCACGTTGCACGTGGCAAGTAACGTGGCGAAGATCGGCGGCCATCGGCTGCAATCGTAGCCTATTGGCGGCAGCCGTTACCTGCCTGCTGACCGCCGCCCCCCTCTGCTTTGCCGAACAGGCGCCCATCCCCGCGGCCCGGATCGCGGCGCTTGAAAAGGAGTTGGCTCAGGGGCTGCGGGGGACCTCGACGGTCGACGTCCGCAGAGCCTGCAAGAGCGTTGCGCGCAAGGCGGCCGCACTGCTCGAGGCCTCTCCCGAGGCGCCCAACCGGTATGCCGCGCTGGCCGTCCTGTTTCGGGGCCAGAAGAGGGTGTTGGCCCTGGAGGCCAACGAGGAGAACCGCTCCGCGATCTTCGAGACCTGTCGCAAGCTGATGGACGCGCCCGACGAACACGCGAAGAGCCGGTTCGAGGCCGAGATGCTGCTTTCGCAGCGCGACCTGGCGAAGAAGAACGCCACGGTGGCCAAGCGCGTTGCGGTCCTTGAACAACTGTTGTCACGTTACCGCGGCACGCCGGCGGAACCGCGGAGCTTTACGATCGCCTCGCTCATTGCCGCGAACCTCCAGGCGTTCGACCTCTTGCAGAAGATTCGCGACAGAATGTCCGAGCGATGCGCGGGGGATCACGACGTGATCGCTTTCCGGCGCAGGCAGTCCCCCAACGAACGGGTCAATGCCGTCTTCAGCGGCACATACGAGATGGCCGCGGGTGGTGCTGTCACCTTCCCGCATGATCGTTTGGGGCACCATTGCCTGCTCGTGTTCTGGTCAAAGGCCACGGCGGGCTACGAGGACTTCCTGGGCAAGATCAAGGCGCAGCAGGAACGGTTCCCCGGAAGATCCGAGGTCTACAGCTTCAATCTGGACGAGCTGCCTGACGCCGGGCGGAGCCTTCTCCGCAAGATCGGGTTGGACGCGATGGCGATGCATCTGCCGGGCGGCAGGTCCAGTTCAGCATATCGTGCCTATGCCGCCATGGACCCGGTGGCGCTGCTGGCCAACGGCCAGGGCCGTGTCTATCTGCGCGGTCAGGCGACGCGAGCCGACATAGGAATGTGGCTCGACGACGAGCGGTATCTCGCTCAGTTTCGATACCTGTTCTCCGGCGATTTCCTGGTGACACCGCCCGCTTCCTCGCGGGGTGTCGGTTCGCCCTCCGAAGCCTCGGCCAAGGAGGCAAGTCCTGTTCCGGCGAAAACTGTGCAAGCCATACAGGCCTGTTTCACTCCCGCTCCGCTCTACTACCGGCTGACGTGTCAGGAAGCGTTGGCCAACTACCGTAAGGCGGAGAAGCTCTGTGTTGCAGCCATCGAGCAGCACCCCGCTGCTGCGGATCTCTGGATGGTGCGCAACCGCCGGATCATCGCCCTGCTGGGCATGTGGAACCTGGCCCGCGAGCCGAAGTATCTGGAAGAGTCCGTCAAGGAGGCCAATGCGGTGCTGGCCGCGGAGTTGCCGCCCGGCGCGGACGTGGTCGCGCGGTTCTGTCTTGCCAGGGACACCTTGCGCAGGGGGGAGGCCGACCCCGAACCGCTGCTGACGGGCCTCCTGGAGGCGACCGGGGGCGACAAGGCCCCGCCATCGGCCCTGGCCGCCGCGGCAATCCTGGCGATCGAAGCCAACGCGAGCATCCCTTTCGGCCAGTATCGTGCCGCGTTGCTTGATCTACAGGAAGAGGACCATCCGAGTTTGTGGCCGGTTCTCTCGTTCCTGCGTGATCGTTTGCACGGTCACCGGCTGTTCTGGGGCAATCCGGGGCGTTGGGATCACACCCGGAACCAGCGATACAGGGCACGGGGGCTGATCGTCGCGGCGGCCGCGCCCGCGGACACCCACCGCCTGTTCAGGGCCGAGTTCAAGACCCTCGGCGGCGGAAAGCTGAGCTTCCCCCGGGACACGGCCGGAGCCTTCACGGTGCTCGTGTTTGCCGAACCGCCCGCCGATGCCGCCGACAGAAGCCGTTTCGTGCAGAGCATAAACGCCCACACCGGTCGTGCGACCCACAAGGATGTGACGCTGACTGTGGCATTCCTTTCCGAAGACGCAAAGACCGTCAGCGCCTTGATGAAGGAGAACGAGTGGACGTTCCAGGCGGCCATGGTACCGGGCGGCCTGAGAAATCCGTTGGTCCGGCGCCTGGGAATATTGTCGGCGGATCGCGTGCCCAACGTTGTGCTGCTCCGCCCGGACGGCACGACTGCCTGGACGATATCCGGGCTTACCTTCCCGATTCATGGGTGCAGCGTGCCGCGCTGGATACCCGTCGCAATATCGACGAACATCGAGAAGTGCCAGATGGAAGCCGCCCTCGCTGCCATCGAGAAAGGCGACTTCAAGGAAGCCCTGGCCCTGTTTGACGCCACGCGGGCGCCGGCCCCCTGGCGTGCGGACCGCCTGCACGGGCGGGCCCTGGCAACCATGGGCCTGAAGGATTGGAAGGCGGCCCTGGTCGAGATCGACGCGGCGATTACGCAGCGCCTGGGGGATTTCGGCGGGAACACGTGCAGATGTCATGGCGTGGTGGAAATGCGGCTCACAAAGGCAATCATCCTCGATAAGCTCGGTCGGGCGAAAGAGGCACAAACCGAGCGGCAGCTTGCCGCGGGCGAGACACGCCCGCATGCCACGGCTCCGACCAACATTGAGAAAAGCGGCGTGCCCGTCGGCGTCTTCTACGACAGGTTGAAACGGATGCGGCTTGCCCGCTGGGGCAAGGAGAAGTGATGCGGGTGATACGAGTCCCCAAGACGCGAGGGCGCCCGGCCGCATGCCTGGCTATTGTGCTGGCCGCCGCTTGTGTCTGCGCGGACGAGCAACTCCCGACGACGGAGCCGGCCGCCGCCTCGGCGATAGCGGAAACGGAGATCGCATCCCTGGAGGCGAAGCTGGCCCGTCCAGTGAGCGGAAAATCGGCGACCGAGATTCGGTTGGCCTGCAAGAGCCTGATCCGCCAGGGAAAGGCGCTTCTCGAGGCCCATCCGGCCGCTACCAACCGATACCGCGTGCTGGGGATCGTATTGCAATGCCAGAAGCGGCTGCTTGGCCTGGCGAATTCCGAGCGAAATCGCGATGCGCTTTTCGATACGTGCGAGAAACTGGCTCAGGCACCCGATAAGTACGCGCACCTGCGCCTGGAAGCGGATCTACTGCTTTCGGACAGGGACCTCACGGCGAAGAGGGCCACATTTGAGGAACGAGCGAAAGCGCTCGAGGGAATCATCAAACGTTACCGCGGCACGTCGGCGGAGGCGAAGAGCCTGATGTTAGCCTCGCTGATTGCCCCGAAGCTGCAAGCGTTCGAATTGCAGCAGAGAGTCTTCGACGCCCTGAGCGAACGTTTCGCAGGCGATCCGGGCGTCATTGAGTTCCGTCGGCAACACCTCGGGCTCGGTCGGCTGGACGTGCTGTTTGCCGGCACGTACACACGTGCGGACAGCGTTGTCCTGCGTTTTCCGGCTGATCTGATGGGGCGGCTGAGCGTCATGGTGTTCTGGTCGCGGAAGACGCCCGGCTTCGAGCGATACCTCGAGGGGATCAAGCAACAGCAGCGCCTCCATCCGGGCCGATTCGAGGTTTTCAGCTTTAATCTCGACGAACTGCCTGACGCAGGGGCCGGGACGCTGCGCGCCTTGCAGTTGGATTGGACGGTTATGCGGCTGCCTGGGGGCAAGAAGAGCCAGGCATTTCGCACGTATGCACGAAAGGACCCGGTCGGCGTCCTGGTAAACGCATACGGCCATGCTCTCCTGGCGCCGACCTTGCTGAACGCGGCGGGACAGGTCAAGCTTGGCGTGCGCGGCGTACCGTTATCGATGCTCACGTTGAATCGGCGCCTTGACGACGCACGCTATCTTTCGCAATTGCAGTCGCTGTTGGTTGGCGATGTTCTGGTCACAGATCCCGATGGTCGCCTGGATGCCGCCTTGCCCCCCGAGTTGAAGATGGCCCCAATGGGCTCGGGCAAGGAAGCCGGCGCCAAGCTGGCTCGTACAGCCGAGTCAGTCCCCGCCGAGACGCTGCGCGCCATCCAGGGATGTTTCACGCCAGCGCCCTTCCGCTACCGACTGACGACCGCCGAGGCGCTGGCGAACTACGAGAAGGCCGAGAAGCTGTGCGGTGAGGCGGTCAGACAACACCCGGCCGCGCCGGATCTCTGGATCGTGCGCAACCGAAGGATCATCGCGCTTCTGGGCATGTGGACCCTTGCCGGCGAGCCCAAGCATCTTGAACAAGCGGCCCGAGAGGCGCGCGCTTCTCTGGCCGCGAAGCTGCCCCCCGGCGCCGACATCGTACCGCGTTTCTGTCTCGCCAAAGAAGCACTCCGGCGGGGGGATTCGAAGCCGGAGTCCGTCCTCCTGGACCTGATCGAGAAAACGGGCGGGGCCGCAGCGCCCTGTTCGGCCCATGCCGCGGCCGCGATCCTGGCGCTGTACGCCAACGCGCGGGACTTGCACAATCGCTACTGCGCCCCACTGCTGGCAGCGCCGGACGGGGGCAGTCCCGTGCTGTGGTCCATGGTCTCGTTCCTGCGTGATCGAATCTACACCTACCGCCTGTTGAAGGCCAATTACATCCACAAGGAACGCGAGTCGGTGCGTGGCCACATGATCAATCATGGCGGTCCCCCGATGACGAGACTTTTGCCGACAGTGACGCTCAAGACCCTCGATGGGCGAACGCTGAGCCTCCCGCGGGATACCAACGGCAAACTGACGCTGCTGGTGTTCATTGAGCCCTCCGCTGAACCCAATGCGGAGTTTCCGATCAACGCCACGGAGCGGCCCAAGGAGGACGAGAAGAAGAAACGCCAGAGTGCTACCGGCATTCTGGGATATGCGTGCAAGCTGGCCGACAGCCACGTCAACAAAGAGGTCAACGTGATTGCGGCCTTTCTGTCCGATGACGCGGATCGTATTGGCGCCCTGATGAAGGAAAAGGCGTTCACCTGTGAGGCGGCGATGGTTCCCGGCGGGCTCAGGAACCCAATGGTGCGTCGGTTGGGTATCCTTTCGGCGGATCGCATCGCAAACGTCTATTTGCTCCGCCGGGACGGCTCCATCGCATGGCACGCATCGGGACTGCCATACGAAGATGGCGAGGAATTCGTGGCCCTGCTCGCTATGAAAGTCCACATCGAGATCTGTGAAGTGGAGACGGCCTACGAGGCCCTGAAGAACGGCGACTTCAAGAGGGCGGCGCGAGTTTTCACGGGTCCTTACCTCCCCTGGAACCCCGATCGTTTCGGCTGGCGTTCGCCTCGCTATCATGGGAAGGCATTGGCGCGCATGGCGTTGAAAGACTGGGCCGCGGCTGCTGAAGCGATAGACGCTGCCATCGACGCGCACAAGCTGCGCCACTACGGGGGCCGAAGAAGTAAGAGGGCGGAGGACTGGCGGAAGGACGCGTCTCAGGTCGTTATCACCAAGACGTGCGACGTCCTTGCGGAACTTTGGACTGTCAAGGCGATCATCCTGCAGCAGCTTGGCCGCAAGGAAGAGGCGGCAACGTTGCGAAGGCGCGCCGATGAGCCGGTCACCCCTCACCACACGACGACTTACGGGCTGTTTCACGAGAAGTTGAAGAACTGGAGAGTGGGGGACAGGGATTAGGCGCTAGGCCTTTAACAAACAAAAAGGAGATCGTGAGACCGTGAAGACACGAATACTCATTGGCGCCATCTTGTGCTGCTTGTGTGCATCGGTGAAGGCTGAGACCAAAGCACCTGATCCTTCGCTTGTCCTGGCGCGACATCGCGCCATGCTTGTGGAAGGCGACGTGCCGGATGCAGAAACCGTCCCAGGGCATACTGATAGGAAATTTGATTCTGCGTGACCGTGCGTCGGTGGCCCGGGGGTGAGGGGTTTGCAGGTTGACCGGTTCAATATCGGACATTCCTCGATCTGGTCCAGTTCTGGCCAGCACGGCTTCCTTACTGGGTGTCTTCATGTTCCTTCAGCAATGCCCTTGCTTCATGCAGGCGTCGCTGGAGGTCGGCCGCTTTCAGGGCTTTTTTGAGTTCGCCGTGTTCATTGCCTTCGAGCTTGTCAATCGTGTTCGTCGGCTCCTTACCCGTGTAGGCCGTGTAGAGGTCCGACAGCGTCCAGGAATCACTGCGCTGGGTGGCGAGCGGAAGCTTGCTCCACCCAGCCACCAAGTTCGCGTGGGGGTTGCGCGCCCATGCATAACGATAATGGATCGGCTTGGGCACTAATGGGCTGGTGAGCACCAGGCGGCGCGTATCCCGGCGGGGGCGTCCGCGGCTGTCTTTTCCCGTCACCGGGAAGTCGGCTTGGGCGGGTTGGAACTTGCCGTCCTTACCGGCTATGGCGAAACCGACGATCGGACCCTCGGGATTTGTGCCCAGCGGACCCTTGAGCTCGAAATCGAGTACGATTCGCCCGTCCTCGACCTTCATTTCCTTCACGTATGGGGGTTCCCAACTTAACTTACAATCATATTGCGTAGCCAGGGCCCACGCGGCGATCCGTTCGCCCACCGGGATCTTGAGTTGGGGATGGTACCAGCTGCGCCGCTGATCGTAACTGCTGACAAAGCCGATGTTCTTGTCGCCGGCCTTGCGAAAGTCCAGGAAGGTCTTGTACTGGGCCTGGCGGATATAGGCTCCTGCATCGAGCATTTTCTCGAGGAAATTATCGGCCAGTTGATTGTCCGCCGTACACAGCGAGATAATGCCAAAAGGCATTCTGGGGTCATTGAATGCTGTGCGCCAGGCTCCGATCATCTTGCTGAAGACCTGGTAGTGCCTGGTCGCCCCCAGGGAGCCCTCGAAGCAGTTGTTGTAGCCCTGGTGCCAGATCGCGCCTTTGACCGCGAAGCCGGCCAGGGGGGCAATCATGCGGTCATAGCATTTGCCGGCCGGCCTTGGCACGGTGCGCAGATCAGAGGGAATCACCTGATTAACGGGACGGACTTTATGCCCCTCCTTTTCCTTTCGCGCAAGCCATTCCTTCTTGCGTCTGATCCGTTCGGCGAGGTCCTTTTGTGGGTCGAACTCAGCGACCTCCTTGTCATATTCCGCCAGCCATTGCCTGGTTTCAGGGGCGTCGATCTTGCGGACTACTTCCATAGGCGTCCAGGCCTCAAGCGTCGTACCGCCAATCGAAGTGTCAATCACGCCGATCGGAACCTGCGAGGCCATATGAATGCGCCGGGAAAAGATGTACCCGATGCCGGACAGATCGCCTATGGTCTCCGGCGAGCATATCTCCCAATAGCCCGAGCGGGTGTGCTTCTTGCTCCTGCTGCTCCATTTACGGGTAATCGCAAATGATCTCCGGCGACCCTTGCCTGCCTTACGCGGGATAGTCAGGTGTCGGATCTTGCCGAAATTTGCAGAGTAGATCTCGGCCTTGCCGCCTTCTATCTTGCCGAGGCCAAACTCCATATTGCTCTGGCCACCCAGGACCCAGACGTCACCGACCAGGATATTCTTCAACGTCAGTGTCTTGTCCCTGCCTTTGATGGTCAGGGTCTGCGGCGTGGAACTGGCCTTCATGGCAGTGAGCGTCACCTGCCACAAACGCTCCTTGTCTGCCGCGGCAGACTGTGTCTGGCCGGCAAAGGAGACCGTGACCTTCTCGCCGGGCGCAGCCCAGCCCCATACGCGAACCGACTTATCCCGCTGGATCACCATGTTCGATTGGAAGAGGTTATGCAGGCATAGCCCTTTGCCGATAGCGGGCACGTCGATCACGTCTTCGTTCGGCATCGCGCCCGCCGTCCCCACCACAACCAGCCCAACTGCGATCGCCACCGCAGCAGACAGCAGGCCCTTTCCCATCTCGTTTCTCCTCGATGTCATTCTGGTTCCGCCCTCGGCCTCGATCCTCACTCGACATCTCATGTCATGCCTTTCGTTCGTTACTCCGACAGTGGCAGAACCGCTTGCACGGTCTTCTTCGTCGGGGCTTTCACAGCCAATCTCTCTCCGCGACCATCGCCGAGCTCTTGCGGTGATGGTATCCGACGCAATGCGCTGGGGCAACCCGGTCTGGGTGTCGTTCCCCATCGCCCCACAGCACGGTTGCAGCACGAGCGTCCGGATGCAGCGCCATTGCAGCGCGTGGCGGCATTAACTGGCACTACCTGGCACTGACTGGCAGTAACTCCTGGCGGCAGAGCCGAGCACGGTGGGATCGGCGCAAGGCTTTGACTTGTTGGTAGATAGAGCGCAAGGTTAAGGCCCGACGGCGGTTACCGTCGGGCCTTTGGTGTAAGCGGGCGATGCGGCCCCCCTGCCGGTTGCCTCAAAGTTGTGCAATGAATAGGGCCATGACGGTTCGATGAAACCTGTAGGCCCGGATTTCGGATGATCCGGGAGTGTTTCGTTTGGTCACAGGTTAAGGAGAACCGTCATGACCACCACACAGTATATTGGATCGGCCAACGTGATGACAGAACTGTACTTTGAATCGCTGCGTCGATTGGATCTGCTCGACAAACTCCACGCAGTCCCGTTTGCCATCCAGGCCCGCCAGACCGGATTCTCGTCGGCAGCACGATGCTTGGCGTTCCTGGCTTCGCAGGCCCAACGCTGCCGGAACCTGACCGACTGGACCGGCTCCATGCGTCAGGATTCGCGTTTGCAGCATTGGCTTGGCGGACGCACAGGACCCCATCCCTCGACACTCAGTCGCACCTTGGCCGCGGCCGACGAGGAGACCGTCAAGGCCTTGCGAGAAGTCTTGGTGCCGCTGGGCAATCAGGCCGTGCTGCGGGCCTCCTCGGCACATCTGTTTGTGGATATCGACAGCAAGGGCATGCCGGCCGAAGGCAAGACCTATGAGGGGACGGCCACAGGACGCATGGGCGACGGCACGTTCGCTCGCGGGTATCGTCTGCACCTGCGGAGTCTGGACAACCGCTGGCCGCTGGAGATGCGGTTGACCAGGGCGCAAGCCCACGGTGCCGCCGAGGCCATGGTGATGGTCAAGTCCCTGATGCGTCGGTTCCGGGGCCGACGGCGTCAGCGGCTCGTGATCGCGGCCAATCTGACCCAGTGGATTCGCGAACAGGCCCAGCAAGACGATCTGCCGATCCCGGCAGGTTTGAGCGAAACGTTGGTGGCCGCCGCCGACAGCGGCCTGCGGCTCGTTCAAGCCCCCCGGGCAGGCTGCACGCTGGCCAAGAGCCACACGACCCGCTACACTCAGACTTTCGAGAAGGCTCTACAATGCTGCCGCCAGCTATGCTTCCTGTTCGCGGCGTAGTTAGTGCACAACTTTGAGGCGGCCGGCAGGCAGGCCCCAATCCTCAATCTGGCAATTCAGCACGACAGATCCAGCCGAGTTGCAGATATAGAGTGTGCCGGGAGCGAGGGCCGGCCCCGCCCCGCCAGGATTCCTGCGGAGGACCGGCCGGCGACGCAAAAGAACAATGGTAGAGAACCGAAAAGACCGGACACTTTCCCGTTTCACGGGGGTAACACTTCACTGATATGCAACAGTCGTCGCCTTCAGGGCCATAGGCCCGTCAGAAGGTAGCCCCGCCCGTCAGGGCGGGGACCCGGGAAATCAACGTAGCGTAGTCCCCGCCCTGACGGGCGGGCCTACCTTCTGGCGCCCCTGGCGGGGCTTTGTCTGCGAAGCTCATTGCACGTCGGTGAAGTGTCACGATCTTTTTTTAGCTGTGCCTTGTCACCGTGTAACGCGTGGCCGTCCTTGGCATAGGCCTTTGCTATGGCGCCGAGCCGAAACATATGGTAGAAAGGCTCCCAGTCATGGCGGTCTCGGCCCTGGTAATTGACCTCCGGCCAGCTCCCGTCTTCCTTGAGAGCCGCCATGTATCCTCGGACGGTTTCCGCGTCCTTCACTTTGCCTTCCGCAAGCATGGTGCGATATCGCGCCAGGATAGTCGACGAGGGATCGGGTACTTCGGTCTCAGCCTTCACCGATGCACACAAGCAGCACAAGACGGCGCACGCCGCGATGTAAGAGACCGTGGCCCGCGACAACAGCGATTCGCGTGGAATACGAACACCCATGAAACTCCTCGTCATGTTCCGCTCCTCATGCGGGAGTTCCTGGATGGAGTGTAGCCGATCTCGGCGCGCCGGGACCGTCGGCCTTTCTGGAGATTCCAACGCACGGCAAAACAGTTCACCAATCATCCGTGCGGAACGGTGCGGCTGGCAAATTCGCACCGTTGTAAAGTGTCCCATGGTCGGTGTTCGTGGTAAACAAGTAACGTGCGGCAACGGGTTCCTTGACTTCCCTGGAGGTGAGGACGACCTTATCGCCTTGGATTCTTGCGTCGGCCCAAACCCATTTCTTGTCGGCACCAGCGATGGAGAAGCCTTTGACGGCGTCCACAGGTTTGGGATCCTCAATGTTCTCTTTGCCACGTTCTTTCATGGCAGCCTTGAGGCCCTTGCCATGCTCAAAGGAGATAATCGCTTTGCCATCTTTGAACTCAGCGGACTTGAAGAGCGGCCCCGAATAGACGAGGTCTTTCTTTCCGTAGTCCTTAGCGAGTGCCCAGAGCGCGAGGCGACGACCCACGTCGTACTTATTGTGAGGATGGATGTTGCGAGCATCACCAATATCGGTTAGGACGGCCATCCCCGTTTTGGGTAGCGTGAGACATTTCCGCTGTGCTTCTCGGACTCGTGCCCAACCGTCACCGCCGGCGGGATCTGCATTGGGAGCCCTGAAACTGGCGAGCTGTGCGAAATAGAGCGGGAAGTCACCTTGGGCCCAGACCTTCTTCCACCCTTCGTGGAGAGCCTTCTTCTTCTGGAAGTAGGTGTCACCCTCGCCACCGTTGGATTCACCTTGGTACCAGAGTGCTCCGCGGATCGCGTAAGGCGCGGCGGTGGCGCCCATCCCGTTGAACATTGCCGAGTATCCTCTCGGCTGCCACTTCTTGCTGAACCCCTTCATGACGTCGTAACCCTCTTGAGGTATCCAGGGCTCAATCTTGCAGCCGCCCCAGTTGCAGCCAATCAGGCCGACGGGAACGCCGAGCGCCTTGTTGATTACGCAGGCGAAGTAGAAACCAGCGGCGGTGAAGTGTCCGACCGTCTTGGAAGAGCAAACCGTCCAAGGCATCTTGACTGCCGTCTTCTTGGTAGGCTGCTTGGCCGTCTTATGCGGGAACTTAATGTGACGAATCAAGCCGAGTTCGTCGGGCTTGACGTGCTTGGGCATAATGCTGCCACCGTAACGGATTCCCGCGCGTGTGACCGTCTGCTCCATGTTCGATTGACCGGAGCAGAACCAGACCTCGCCGACAAGGATGTCGGAAAGCGTGACCGCGGTACCATCACCAGTGATGGTCATTTCATGCGGCTTCTTGTCGACCTTAAGCGGCTTGAGTTTCAGGCTCCACGCGCCTTCTTTGTCGGCCTTAACCTTGACGGTTTGCCCTGCGAAGGTGACACTCACCTCGGAGTCGGGCTTGGCCCAGCCCCAGACGGGAACCGCCATCCCTTGCTGCAAAACAGCATGGTCAGTGAACATAGGCGAAAGCTCGAGGGCCTGCGCCAGCGGTGCTGAAACGACTAGCGCGAGCAGCAGTAACATGGCAGTGGAGAATCTTCTCATTGTTGATCTTCCTTAGGTTTGACTTTAGGAAACGGTCTGTTGTTCTCTTGCTGGCTTATCTTCTTCCCACCGGCTTGAGGGGTACGCCGCGTATGACTGATAGGAAGTTTGATTCCGCGTGACCGTGCGTGGGTGACTCGGGGGTGAAGGGAGAGGGGGAGCCTTCGGCGCTCCCTTGGCGCTCCGCGTCAGCCCTGTTCACCCTTTGGCGCATCCTTCTGGCCCGTTTCGCGGGTTCGTTGAGGCCCGGAGACCACCTTCGGGCCGCTTGGCAATAGTATAACACCCGACTACGTCTCGGGTCACGGGCAAGGACGAGACTCGACAATCCAAAGGCGGCGCCCGCCGTCCCCGCCCAGTTCTGGCCGCTCACAGGCCTCGCGGCGGGCATGTTCGAGCGAGTCGGGATCGGCCCTGTGGGCGATGCCCTGTCCCTCACTGAATCCCCGTCCGCCTTTCGGGCAAGGGACATATCAAGCGACACGGTGAAGTCAAGAACCCCTGTGTGTTCGGTAGATATGCGGGGACCAAGCTCGCTGGTCCGGTATGGTGGGCATCAATCTCGCTGGCCCGTCAGATCGAAGTCAACTCCTGGAACGTAATGCCCCCCGGTCCTCAGTTGTCGAGCGTTACACTGCCGGCACCGCGGCCGGGCGAAAGGGCTACGGGCCAACGCCGGCTTTCGACGGCGTCTTTCCCTGCGATGCGGGCTTGGCCATCTGTTCCCGCAACCACCCCGGGCGGTTCGTGGTGATTGAACGAACCCCGAGTTCCCTGAAGTACACAGCCGTCTCGATGTTGTCCACAGTCCACACGTGCAGCTCAAGTCCCCTGGCCCGCAGCGCCGACACGAGGGAGCGACCGACGGCGGCCCGGGAAGCCTGACAACTCAGGCCGTCCGCCTGAATCGTCTTGAGCGTGGAGAGCACCTTCTGAAGTGAGGGCTGCCACTGCCCCGTCTTCTTGTCCTTCCTGAACCCGGTCAACCAGAATGCTTTCCGTTTGGGCAGCAGCCTCTTGGCCTCGGCGATGACCTTCGCGTTGAACGAGATGATGACAGTCTGTTCCCGCTTGAGGCGCGACGACTCGAGGACCTTCTTCAGCACCGGGACGATCTCCGGGCCGCACTTGACCTCGATGAGGACCCGCTTGTCCGCCGGCACGACGGCCAACACCTCCTCGAGCGTCGCGATTCGCTGCTGCGCCCACTTCGCTCCGCGCCACCGACCCACGTCGAGTTTGCGAAGTTCTGCCAACGTCGATCCCGCCACGCGCAGATTCGTCCCGGCGGTTCTCTTGGTGGTCGCATCGTGAATACACACGATCCGGCGGTCCTTTGTCAGGTAGAAGTCCCCCTCGATCGCATCGGCCCCTTGCCGCCAGGCCAGCTCGAACGCGGCGATCGTATTCTCCGGCGCATCGCGTGATGCACCTCGGTGTGCCACGATGCTCACAGGATCCGCTGCCGCCCAGCCGACAACCAGGCCCAGCAAGACCACTGCGGTCGACGTGCTGGTGAGCTGCGCCATGGGAGTCTCCTTGCCAACCACTTCAACCGACATTTTCTGGACCGCCTTTCTCCCCGCGACCGTTACGGGGCCTCCGCCTCAGAGTCACCCGCGCCGACATGCTCGTGCCCATCCACCACGGCAAGCTTGGTCGACAGGCGATAGCCATATCGGCGGCCGTTCAGAATCAGGTCATGCTTCCGGTCGATCCGAACGTTGGCCTCTTGCAGGAGGAGCCTGTCCGAGACGGTTGGATCGCACACGTTTGGGCCTCCCGGATCTTGTTATTCTCACGGAGGAAGTAGTTTACGCGGCGACGAGGCCGGGTCAAGAGCTTCCATTTGTTCGGGCTCTGTAGGAGCGTCAAACTCGTTGGTCCGCTTCAGATACCCCATATCCCGGATAGCTCGGCGGGGAAGTCAAAGGCCCTTCGCACGCCACCGTCGGTGGAACCGGAAGGCGCCCCATGTGAGTCCTGCGGTGAAGACTACCAGCATGGCCGGACTCAGCCAGAGCGGGAAGTAAGCCTGCTGGCCGAAGCCGCTCCGGATCAAGTCGCCGGCGTAGGAGAGAGGCGAGATCGGGGCGACCCACTGTGCCCAGTCCGGCATACGAGCAATCGGGAGGAATATGCCGCTAACGAACAGAAGCGGTAGCCGAACCAGGTTCGACAACAGCATGATGTTCGCGGGGCTACTGACCGGCGGCGCGGCGAGCAGCACGCCCAGCGCCGCGAAGCTCAGGGCCCCCAGGAGGATCCCGCCGATCAGTGCGGCCGGGCTGACGATGGAGGCGTTCGTCAGGGCCAAGCCGAGCCCGATGGGTACGACGGACAGGCACCCCCCGAAGATCAGCCCGCTGACCACGTCACCGATGAGAATGGCCTGAAGGGACACGGGCGTCGAGATCAGTCGCTCGTAGGTCTTGGCCCGCCGCTCCCACGGGGTCACCAGCGGGCCGACCGCGCTGGCCGTGAACCACAGCGCCATCGCCACCATGCCCGGCACGATGTTCTCCGCGGGGATCGGCCGGCCCATCTTGAACGCCAGGAAGAAGAACACCGGGAACAGCACGCCGAAGATCAGCACCGGCGGCTTGAGGTAGTACAGCATTGCGTTCTTCTTGACGATGACCAGAGCCCCATGGGCTTGCCTCCGCCATGTCCGAGCCAGTTCCGTATGGGCCGTCATCGCTCAAGCTCCCGGGCGCGGTCGCCGGTGAAGTACAGGAACACGTCCTCCAGGGTGGGCTTGCGGGTACACAGGTGGACGATCTCAAGGCGCTTTGTCTCCGCCAGCCGCGCCACCTGCATCGCCAGCCGCCCGGGCTGCTCGCCGTACAGGCGTACGGACTTGCCCTCGCGGCTGACGCGCATCGCGTCCGGCAACCGCTCAAGCTCCGACGTGTCCACCTCGTCGCCGGCGAACGCCACCTCCAGGTACTGGCTGGAGCGCATGGCCGAACGTAGCCGCCCGGGTGCGTCGATGGCGACGAGGCGCCCCCGGTTGATGATCGCCACCCGCGAGCACATCTCCTCGGCCTCGTCCATGTTGTGGGTAGTCAGGAAGACCGTCAGCCCTTCGGCGTTGAGTTGTCGGATAATCTGTCGAATGAGCCGGGCGCTGGCCACATCCAGCCCGCCGGTGGGTTCATCGAGAAAGAGAATCTCCGGGCCGGTCACCAGGGCGGCACAAAGCACCAGGCGCTGACGCAGCCCCTTGGAAAGCGTGCGGGCCTTGTGCCGTTTCCGATCGGCAAGGCCAAGGGTCTCCAGCAGCCTCTGGCCTTCACGACACCTCTGGGTGCGCGGCACGCCGTACAGTTCGGCCATCAACATGAGGTTCCGCCACACGCTGAGATCGGGGTAGACGTTGGCTTGTTCCGGCACCACGCCCAAGTGGGCGCGCGACAGAAGCGGTTCCGTGCGGATGTCATGGTCCTCGATAGTGGCCGTACCGTTGCTCGGCTCAAGCACACCAGTGAGCATACGGACGGTGGTGGTCTTGCCCGCGCCGTTGGGTCCGAGGAAGCCGAACAGTTCGCCGGCCTGTACGTCGAAGTTCAACCCCGCCACGGCCGTCACGGAGCCAAACTGCTTGGCCAGTCCCTTGACCCCAATGACGGTTCTGTTTTCACGGACCATTCCCGGGCTCCTTCAGGATTCGCAGCCAGATGCCCACGCCGGTGTGCGGGTTGTCCGGAGCCAGGCCGCCGCAGATCATGACCAAGCCACCCGGCCGCACGATGCACCAGACCTCCCGCAGGCAGGGAATTCACCGCCTGCGTCAAGCACCTTCTGCGATTCGCCCCTCACGTCGAACTTCAGGTCTTCAGTCTGGTCAGTTTCGACGCCCTTGTCGGGTAGGAAGATCCGCACCTGGTCTCCCTGCTCGAGGCTGTACATCGCAAGGCGCAGCCCGTTGAAAGCCGTCTCGGAGCCGGTCTGCGTGATCACCATGCCGAGTGTCATACGCCGGTGGTCCTTTCGTCGTCTGAGGGCTCTCAGGCTTCTTCGCAGGGATGGCCCGCCGCATCGCCATGGCACTGACGAATCTGTTCCGGTGAGCAGTCGCCCGGCTTGCCCTGGAGGTGTTCGGGATGTTCGCAGCCCGCCGTCTCGACACAGGAGTGGGCATCCACGTCGCCGTGGCACTTGCGGATCTGCTCGGGCGAGCAGTCCTCAGGTTTTCCGGTCAGGTTCTCCGGCTTCTGGCAGCCTTGCTTCTCATTGCAGCACATTTCGGTGCTCCTTTCGTGTCCATGCAGGTCCCACGTTTCGGTTCCAGCAACCTATCGATCTCCTCTCGCCACGCAACGAGGGTATCCCCGTTCAAGCGGTAGTGGACGAAGTACCCGCGCTTCTCGTCCACGACGAGATCAGCGTCCCGCATGATCCGAAGATGCTGCGAAACCGCTCCGGGCGTCACGTGCAGCCGGGAGGCCAGGGCATTCACACACAGCGCTTGGCCCTTCAAGAGCTGCACGATTCGGACGCGTGTCTCGACCGACAGCACCTTCAGCAGCCTGGACAGAGTCCTCGGGTCGTTCATTTTAGCTTCCGCGAGGATACTATCACTTCGTCATGACCATGTCAATCGCCGTCCGGAAACTGCGAGCCGATTGCGTTGTGGGCCTGCAAGGTAGCATGGGCATCTTGCCCATGGACAAAACGCCGTGAAAACGAGTCGCCGGACTCTCTTTTCACGGGCAAGATGCCCGTGCTACACCCACAACGCAACCGGC
>Ga0180432_10004894_pt1 | contig 18109 bp, 15 predicted proteins | sample SS_ome_10_FD_132414 | JGI IMG/M metagenome (GOLD analysis project Ga0180432, IMG submission 132414) | Hypersaline lake sediment archaeal communities from the Salton Sea, California, USA - SS_1_MS_2 metaG | ecosystem: Environmental > Aquatic > Non-marine Saline and Alkaline > Hypersaline >...
ATTGTAATTAAGCGGACCCTGGGAGAGAAGGAGCTTACCATGGACAGAAAGATTACGACTCTGGCAGCAATTGCGGCCATCGCCCTGCTCGCCTTTACGGCGATCGGCGCCGAGATGGCCTCGCAGTACGAAGCCAACAAGGATCAGGACGTCTGCCGTGCCATGGACCGCGCGGCCGGCTTCCTGGTCGATGTCCAGAAACCGGGACCGGACGGCAGCCCGGGCTGGTCTTGGGTAGTGGACGACGGGCCGGTGTCGAACAACGTCGCATCGCTGGCCGCGCTGGCCTTGCTCGAGGCCTACCAGACCTCCGGCCAGCCGCTCTACCTGGCGGCGGCCAGGAAGTATGGCAACTCCTTGATGGAGAAACAGGCACAATGGAGCGCTGACAACCTGCCCTACAAACCCGACGTGCAGTTCCTGGCCCGCCTGAGCCGGACGACGAACAAGAGCGTCTACATGAATGCCGCCGAGCGGGCATTCGCGCATGTAATGTCCCGTTCGCCCACGGGCTCGGCCGAGGTCGATCGCATTCTCGCCGGACGCAAGAAGACGCCCTCGTTGCTGGGCTTCGATGTGGCGCTCGGCATACAGGCGGCCCTGTCGGTAGGCGAGCGCGGCTACGCCCTGCAGATGGCCGACGGGGTGCTGAAGCTCGAAAAACGCTGGTACACCCCGGGCTCTAATGCACGCTGGTCGCTGCTCTCGGCCGCCGCGCTGGTCGAGGCGCTGGAGAAGCTCGATGCGGGTCACTTCACCCCGGTCATCGAGCGCTACCGCCGTACCCTCACCGCCGCCCAGCAGCCCAACGGCTCGTGGCTGGCCAACGAGACGCAGCCCAGCGCCTACGCCTTGCTGGCCCTGGCCGAGGGTAGCCCGGCCCAGCGCGGTGCATACCAGCGCGGCATCGACTGGCTCAAGACCACCATGCTCAAGGCCGGTGCGTATGCCACCTTCAACGACTTCATGCCCGAGCCCTTCGTCGGCCGGGTGATCTCGGAGGTGCACGCCGAGGCCCTGACGGTACTGGCCCGCGCGTGCCGGGCGCAGTAGGCGCGCAGGAAGGTGGCTGGAACGCGGCGATGAGATTCGTGAGCTCACTTCTGCTTTCGGTCAACGCCCACCTGTGGACGGTGGTGGCCTTCACGGCGGTCTGGGCTTTGGCCGAGCCCGAGCCGCGGCCCGAGCCGCTGCGGGTAGAGCTCCTGCGCCTGCCGGCGTCACAAAAAGGCAACAAGGGAACAATCGAAGCTCCCGTCCCGAGTCTCGAGTCGGCAACGCAAAAACCGTCGCAAGTAGACGAGTCAACGAGTCCCGCGTCTTTTCACCGCACGCCGCACGCCAAAAAGCCCATCGTCACATCGGAAGTCACGGTCTCGAAAAACGCCGCCTCCGGAAGCCCGCTGAGGAAGATCGATCATGCAAAACAGAGAGAGGCGATCGGCCGCTCTAGGCTTCCTTCCCTGCGCGAGAAAGAATTACACCCGCGTGCTACGCGCGCCGACGAACACGAACTCATGCATATGGTCGCCGCCTACCGCGAGTACGAGCGCCAGGCAACCAAGGTCACGGCCAGCGGCCAGATGACCGCCAGCGACACCTCGCTGAGCGAGGGCGGGGACACCCGGCCGCTGATCGAGATCATCCAGGCGCGCATCGATGCCGTCACGCCCCTGATGCACCGCACCGCCGAGGGTTGCCGTTGGCAGACGGGCGTGGTCAGGCTGCGATTCGTGATGAACCGCGACGGCTACCCCTGCGGGCTGAAGATAGACACATCCTCGGGATCGGCTTGCCTCGATGCCGAGGTCGACAAGGTGCTGCACATGGCCGAGCCTTACCCCTACGTGGCCGGCTGGATCCCGGTAACGGTCAAGTTCCACATCTGAACTCCTTTCTGGTATAAAGCATAGCCATGACCGATCTAGTTACCCGGGCCCTCGAGCTGCACGATCAGGCGCCGGTCATAGACACCCACTCGCACTTCCTGCTGGCCGGCTACTATCTCTCCAAGCGTTTTTCGAAACGTCACCGCCCGCCGCGTCTCTACAACCCGCTGCGCAACGTGGTCGACCTGCCGCGCCTGCAGGAGGGCCGCGTGGCATGCTCGACCTTCACCGTTTACGTACCGCCGCCGCCGCTGCGCATCTCGGCCTGGGGCGCCTGTAAGCGCGTGATGGGCGCATTCGACAAGCTCATCGAGCGCAACGCCGAGCAGGTGGTCAGGGTGCGCTCTTCGCGCGGCATCCGCGCCGCCTTCGAGCAGCGCCGGCTTGGAGCTCTGCTGGCGGTCGAGGGCGGGCACGTGCTGGGCAAGCGCCTCGAGCGCCTGACACTGCTCAGAGAGCGCGGCGTCAGGCTCTTGACCCTGACCCACTTCATCGCCAACCGCATCTGCGACGCCCACGTCGGCCCGCGGGTGCACGGCGGGCTGAGCGAGTTCGGGCGCAAGGTGCTCGACGCCTGCGTGGTTCAGGGGATAGTGGTCGACCTGGCACACGCCTCGCGCGAGGCCTTCTACCAGGCGCTCGAGCGCCTGGACAGGCCGCCGCTGGTGACGCATACCGGCCTGAGCCTCGGCCGGCGCTCCGATCGGCACCTGGACGACGAGCGTATCAAGGCCCTGGCGGCTGCCGGCGGTGCCCTGGGCATACTGATGTGTCCCTGGTACCAGGAGCGCTTCGGCGTCCTCGGCAGCCTCGATCTCGCCGCCGACAGCTACTGCCGGGTGGCCGAGCTGGTCGGTGCCGAGCACCTGATCATAGGTACCGACATGGACGGCTTCACCTGGCTGCCGCGCGGCATGCGCGACGTGGCCGATTTGCCGTTGCTGACCGCAAAGCTGCTGGGTCGCGGTTTCTCGGCCGATGAGATGAAGGGCATCCTCGGCGGCAATTTCCTGCGCGTGCTTCAACAGTGGGAATAGCCGAAACCGTTCCGTATTCAAAAATAAAAAAGGAGTAATCACTATGGGACTTTCCATGATGGGTACCATGACCATGATCCCGATCTGGGACTGAAGGCCATCCTGCACTATTTCAAGCTGGTCTGCATGCACCTGGCCCTGCTGGGCGCCTTCCTGATCGTCATGGGCCTGATAAACTCAGAGGGCCGCATGGCACGGGTCGGCCTGGCGCTTTTCGTGGTCGGCTCGATCGGGGTAGTGCTGCACCTGCGCCTGCTTTCTGCCAGGACCAACAACGCGAGTATTCCCACCATGGACAGGCTCTACGGCGCCTGCAACTGGATCTTGTGCGGCCTGCTCGGGCTCGGCGGGTTTGTAGTGTTCCTGATCACGCTGCTGGAGAACATATCGACCAAGACCGTATTCAGCGCCCTGGTCTTCTTCGTCATCTACGCGGCCGCCTGGGGCTTTGAGGCGTTCTCGTTTTTGAACTTGCCCCAGGTCCCGCGCACGAAGCCCGCCGAGACATCCGAGTCTTGAGTATGTGGCGACATACAGCCTTCACAAGGTAACGTGGTACGTAGGGGCGGGGTTTAGCCCCGCCCGCCGCCTGTCCTCCAAAGCGTAAGCGAAGGAGGGTAGCCCGCCAGGGCGTAGGCGGGCCGCACGACTCGGGTTGACCCCATTTCGCACTTGCCCCTAGAATGAACCCATGAAAAAGAACGCATTGCAATGCGTGCTGCTCGTGGCCGCGCTCTCGGCGGCAGGTTGCGCGCGCGACTTCGCGCCGCCGCCACCGGTTCCGTCCATCGAGGAGATATCGCCACCGAGCGCTTTTGCCGAAGAGCCGGTAGAGCTGCTCGGCAAGAACTTCGCCGCTGCCGCCGAGGACAACCTGGTCTTCTTCGGTTCCACTTCGGCAAAGGTCATTGACAGCGAACAGGGCAAGCTGACCGTCGAGGTGCCCCTGCTCGAGACGGGCGAGCAGGTCTACGTGACGGTATCCACCTCCGACGGCCAGGGTACCTCGACGCAAAGGTTCACCTACTCCGGACCCGGTCACCCGACCGAACAGCGCATCGGACACATGGTCGATTTCCCGGCCGGTCCCTACGCCGTCACCCAGGGTCGCTTCAGGGACGATGCGGAGCTTCCGGTGGTGATGGCAAACGCATGGTCTTCCACGGTGGGCATCATCGATACCGTGGCTGGCAAGTACTACGGCATAGGGGTAAACGATACCCCGTTCTCGCTGGCCTGGTCGACGGGCGCCAACGAAACCGATTTCCTCTATCTGGTATCGCTGCGCTCGGACCAGGCAGCCGGGTTGCCGTCGCGGCTCGAGAAGTTCCCTGTCCTGCAAACCGACGACGGCCCGCGCCTGGGCATGCCCGATCCTGTCGAACTCGGCGCCATCGACGGTCAGCCCTTCTTGCCGGCGCGCGTCTGGTCGTATTGCACGCAGGACGGCTGTGACGATCAGCGCCTGGTTGTCCTCGATCTCTACCGTCCGGCGCTGGCTATCGTCGAGCCGGGCGATAGCGAGCAGAGCAAGATAACCTACATCGACGACCCCGATTCGATTTGCGTTGACAGGCCTGCCATGCCGGCACCCTTCGGAGACGTGGTGCGCCACACTACGAACTCCGCGACCGCGAATGATCGCCGGCTTATTGCCTGCATCGGAGGAAAGGACGAGTTGTGGGCTATCCCCGACAATTACCCGGGCGGACCGTGCCCGGAGCTGCTTTTCACCTCGGGGGCCAGGAAGGAAGAGGAACTGACCTATGCCTTCTCGGCCCTGGCCTTGTGTCACGGGGGCAGCCGCCTGTACGCGGCCTCGACCAGAGCCCTGCGTGTATTCGAATTCGAGCTGGAAGGCAAGGGAGAAAACCTGGCGATAGTCGGCGGCACGCCTTCCGCCAGCGGTGAGTTGACTGCCACCCCCTTCGCCATGACCTGCGCCGTGCCACCCGTTTCGGAGGGAAATCCAGAGCCAGCGCCGCGCCTCTACGTGGCGACCGGGGAGGGCATTGCCATCTTCGACACTTCCGGGCAGATCACTTACAACGACGAGTTGCCGTTGCTGGGATTCGTCCCCGCCGATCCCGCCATGGGCGGGCCGCAATCGCTGGGGCGTATCGGGCGCAGTTCCATGAACGAGGAACAGGCCGACGTTCTCCTTTTTGCCGACCTGCTGAACGACCAGGTACGTTTCATCCCCGCCGGCGACGAAGCTGCCGGCAGCGTCAATGTTCCGGCCGGCAACCCGCTGCCCCAGATAGCCCCCTCGCGCTTTGAGGATCAGCTCTACCTGGCCGATCCGCACATCAACATGCTGCGGGCGATCAACCAGAACACCGGCCTGCAGACCGCGCAATTCCCGGTCATGGGCATCGATTCCTTCGGGGCGGCCGACATCTTCTCGACCTCGCTGGGCCCCTCCGAGGCCTTGCTGGTTCCCATGCCGCCCGAGCCGGGCGAAGGCGGCGGGCTGAGCTGCGACGGTTTCTCACGCCTGGTCGTGCGCCTGATCCACGATACGCAATCGCTGGAGCAGTGGCACTACGACTGGCGCGAATCGGGCTACAACACCGCAGGGCGCGACCTGGACGAGACCGACAGTGGCGGATGCTTCGACGATGTATTCCCGGCTCCCCGGCACCTGTCGGCCCTGCTGGCGCGTTACGGCGGCGACGATGCGCGTATCTGGTCTATGGGTCTGGATGAGAACGCCGAAGAAGTCACCGGGATGGTCGGCCACGATCTGGGCATGTGCTTCGACGAGCCGATCCCGGGCGACATACGCATGGCGCGTATCGACACCGGCGAGCGGGTCTTCGCCCTGCTCTCCAGGGCCGATGTCGACAACCCGCGCATCGAGATCTTCGGCATGGCCTCCCCGGAAGAAAAAGTCACCCTGCCGCTGGATGAGTACACCTGCATGTTCGCAAGCGACATGGCCATCAGGCTCGACGGCGACGATCAGCCCACCGTCTACCTGGCCCTTCCGTTGCTGGGCCAGGTGGTCTCGCTACGCCCCGGCAAACCCGCCCATGCGGTGCAGACGGCCGGCAACCCGACCGGGCTTTTCCTGAGCCCCGACGCCCGGCGCCTCTACGCCACGCACCTGCAGGGCAATCGGGTAAGCATCATCGATGTGGGTTGTGAGCCCCAGCCCGGCTGCGAGCGCGTGTTGTGCGGCCTGGACGTAGAGGATCACCCGGTCGAGGTCTCGTTTCATCCCTCGGGGGAGAAGGCCTACCTGACGCACTTTCACAAGAACGCGATCACGGTGATCGAATGAGAGCACGCCGCACGCCGCACGCTATGTAATTATCTTCAGATCCTCGGCCAGGGCCGAAAGTGCTCTGGCGCTGTCTTCGGAGGGGCCACCGGGTTGCGCGGCGTCGCGCGCGCGCTCGATCAGCCCGCCGAGCACCGCACCCAGCCTGACCTGCAGCCCGACCTCGTCTATCTCGAGACCCATGCGCCTGGCGTGGGCCAGGATGCGGCGCAGGATCTCGATAGTCTCCGGGTGCGGGTCTTCGACAGTGTCCTGCAAGAGCCCGGAGAGCCTCGCGGCCACCATCGCGGCGGCCGGCTGCAGGTCGGGCTTGAGCCCGAGCGCCTCGGTCATCCCGGAAAGCTCGACCGCGCGCTCGAGCCGCCCGTCGTCCAGCGAGCGCTCGACGATCTCGGTCAGCCTTGCCGAGACGGCCCAGCCCACCGCCGGGCGCAGCGGATCGGGAAGCGCCACGCCGAGGCCGGCCAGGGTGCCCAGCAGGCCCTCGTGGCTAGAGAGCACCGCACGGTAGGCCTCTGATATCTCGTCGAGCAGCGGCGCGAGCAGCGCCTCGACGGCCCGCGCGCGCACCCCGGCCTGCATATCGGCGAGGCCGAAGACGGTGTACTGTTCGCCCACCTTTTCACAGGCGGCCTCGAAGCCGTCCTGCTCTACCAGAGACAGCAACTGCACGCACTCGATGGGCCGGCGCTCGGGCGAGTAGGCGGCTACGAAGACGCGCACCCGAAGCCCGCTGCCCCGGAGCGCGGCCACGTCGAAGGTGCCGCCCTCCTGGGTGCCCTCGGCCTCGAGGGTCAGCCGGCAGGAGCAGGCCTCGAAGCCACTGGCCTGCCTGTTGTGCGCCAGGTGCTGCTCGACGCGGTAGTGCTTCATGCGCTCGTCGTCTTCGAGAGCGCGCACGAGCGAGAGCAGGGCGTACTGCGCGGCGGACTTGTCGGGTGCCAGGGCATCGGGCAGAACGTGGCGGCGGGCTATGTCCAGCCCGTTGCCGGCCGCCGGCAGGTTGCTTTGCGCCTCGGCGAGTTTTTCCTTCATCGAGCGGCCGAGAGCGCCGTCTTCGAACAGGCGGCCCAGCTCCAGGGCGCGGTAGGCGTAACGCATGTTCTGGATAGGCTCCAGCCCGGCCAGGTCGGCGAAGAACCAGCCGCAGGAGGTGTACATCAACATGCGCTTGTGCTGCATCTCGAGCAACCTGAAGGCCAGGGCGCGTGCGTTGTCGGGCGCTCGTGGGTCGATGTGCTTTTCGAAAAATGCCCGCGCCGCGCCGAGAGGTTTTCCGAGAATGACCCTTATGTAATCGTCGCGCGCCGCCCAGGGGTCTGAGAGAAGCCCCCGGCTGCGGCGTTCGAAGAGCGCATCGAGCTCCTCGCGCAGCAGATCGAAGGCGCGCCTGAGCGGGGCGCGCCAGGCCTGGTCCCACTCGACCGGGCCGCCGTCGGAGCAGCCGCAATCGGATTGCCAGCGTTCGACACCGTGGGCGCAGCTCCAGGCGGTGCCCTGGCCGTCGCGCCCGGGCTTGAGGCGCAGCTCGTCGACGGGCGGGTGTGCGGCCAGGTAGGCCGCCGGGTTGGTCAGCCTGAGGCCCCTCTGCGCGAGCTCGCGGCTGGAGAGGTAGGCCAGGCACATGTCGCCCAGTTTCTCGTGGTGACCGTAGCTCTCGCCGTCCGAGGCCACCAGCACCAGGCGCTCGTCGTCGCGATCGCTCTGGCCGGCCGCCTGCTCTATGCGATCGGCGAAGATGGCGGAGTTTCGAAGCAGGTGCTCGAAGGCCACCGCCTGCGAGACACCGGCGTGGTAGAGCAGCACCGCGATGCGGCCGGCGTCGGTTGCGCACCAGAAAGGCCGGTCGGTCGGCGGCGGCCCGGCGAGCCAGTCCGCGCTATCCTGCGGGCGCCATGCCTCGGCCTGCGACGGCGAGAGGATCACGAAACGCATCCCGGCGCGCACCAGGTCGCGCAGGGTGTCGGCGTTGACGGCGGTCTCGGCCAGCCACATGCCCTCTGCCTCGCGCCCGAAGCGCGCGCGGAAGTCATGCAGCCCCCACTGGATCTGGGTCCAGCGATCGCGCTCTGTGGCCAGGGGCATGATCACGTGGTTGTAGACCTGGGCCATGGCGTTGCCGTGGCCGCGGGCGGCGATGCTCTCGGCGTCGGCGGCCAGGATGAGGCGGTAGGTCTCGGGGTGGTGCTCGTGCAGGTAGGAGAGCAGGGTGGGGCCGAAGTTGAAAGACAGGTGGGCGTAGTTGTTGATCACCTCGAGCAGCCGGCCGCGCTCGTCGACCACGCGCGAGCGGGTATTGGGTGTGTAGCACTCGGCGGTTATGCGCTGGTTCCAGTCGTGGAAGGGCGCGGCGGATTCCTGGCGTTCTATCTCGGATGTCCACGGGTTCTCGCGCGGCGGCTGGTAGAAGTGGCCGTGGATGATGACGTGGGTCACGGGTGCCATGGGTGCGATCGTATATCGGTTTCGTGGGCGGTTTCCATAGAATAAGCAATAGATTTGCACCGTTCTACGGCCGCGGGCTCGAGCCCGCGGCGAGAGACCGTGTTGGTTCAACAATTTGTCCCCTGCCCGTCGAAAATGCTAGATTGCAACCATGGCGAACGACCCCGAGGTCTCTGTAATCATCCCGGTCTTCAACGAGCGACCCATCGTCGCCGACTCTGTCACCGGCCTGATCTACCGCCTGCCCGAGATAGCCGGGCGCTACGAGATCATCCTGGCCGAAAACGGCAGCAGCGACGGCACCCTCGAAGAGGTGGAAAAGCTCTCCCGGCGCTACAAGCGCGTGCGCTACCTGCACATCGACGAGCCCAACTACGGCCGCGCCCTGAAACAGGGCATCCTCGATGCCAGGGGCCGCTTCGTCATCTGCGACGAGATCGATCTCTGCGACACCGACTTCTACCGCTCTTCGCTGGGCCTGCTGCGCTCGGGCCAGGCGCAGATGGTGATCGGTTCCAAGTTGGCCCCCGGCGCGCGCGACGAGCGGCCGCTGGTGCGCAACCTGGGCACGCGCGTGCTGAGCGGCCTGCTGCGCATGGGCGCAGGTTTCAGGGGCACCGACACCCACGGGCCCAAGGCCTTCGTGCGCGATGCGGTCACGCCCATCGTCGAGCGCTGCAAGGTGGAGCAGAACCTGTTCGCCTCCGAGCTGACCATCCGCGCCGAGCGCTCGGGCCTCGATATGACCGAGCTGCCCCTGGTGCTGAGGGAAAAACGCACACCGACCATAAACCTGGTGCGCCGGGTGCCCACGGCGCTCTACAACATCGGCCGGCTGGTGTGGATCTTCAGAATCGAAGAGCGCAGGTGAGATGATCTTCGCCTTGACAATAGATTGCGATCCGCTCTGGTGCTACCGCCGCATCCACGGCATCGAGCCGGTCGGGCGCGAGGACGGGGTGACGGCGCTGGCCTGCGCGCGTTTCGTAGAGCTCGCCGAGCGCCTGGGCATCCCGGGTACCTTGTTCGTCGTCGGCGAAACCCTGGCGGAGAAAAGCTCTGCCCGCGCCGTGGCCGCGGCGGCTGCCGCCGGCCACGAGATAGGCAACCACAGCTTCTCGCACCACTACGATCTGAGCCGCCGCGACGACGGGCTGATCGAGGAAGAAATCGAAAAGGGTGCAGCCGGCATCGCTTCGGCTATAGGCAAGCGCCCGGCGGGTTTTCGCGCGCCGGGCTACTACCTGGGCGGCAAGGTCCTGCCGGCGCTTTGCCGCACCGACGCCATCTACGACTCGTCCGTGCTGCCGGCGCCGCTCTACCAGGGGCTCAAGGCAGCCGCCATGGGCCTGATTGCCGCGCGTGGCAGAAAGAGCGGTGCCATCCTGTCCGATCCGCGCGAGTCGCTGGCGCCGCGCACACCCTACCGCCCCGATCCCTTCCGGCCCTGGCGCCGGGGCGCGGGCAAGGTCGTCGAGCTACCCATCGCCGCGGTGCTGGGCGTGCCGCTGACCGGCGGGGTGCTGGCGCTGACCGGTCCCTCGCGAGTGGGCTGGCTGGCCGCGCTGGCCGCGCAGCGGCCCTTCGTCTGCCTCGAGTTGCACGGCGTCGACCTGATGGACGTCGCCTCGGATGATCTCGATCCCGACCTGGGGGTGATCGGCGAGCTGGCCATGCCCTGGGAGCGCAAGGTGGCCGCCATCGAGGCCTTCGTCGAGCGCATCCTCAAGACCCACAAGGCCATGACCCTGGAGCGAGCGGCGCGCACGTTGGGTGAATGAAAGTGAAACGCTGCCCCAAATGCTCCGCGCCGATGTACCGCCGCCGGGTGGCCGAGGTGGAGATCGACGGCTGCCCGGAGTGCGGCGGGGTCTGGCTCGATCGCGGCGAGCTCGAGGCGCTCATGAGCCACGGCCGCGAGGTGCTGCTCGAGGTGGAGAAGCAGGTGGTAGCCGCTGGGCAGGTCACCGAGAACGATACTCCCCTCTGCCCGCTTTGCACGAACCCGATGGGCCCCGCGCGCGGCGCGGATCTCGAGCGGGCCGCGGCGCTCGAGTGCCCGGCCTGCAACGGCCTGTGGTTCGACGACAAGGCCCTGGCGGCCCTGGTCGGGCCGCCGGCCGTCGAGGCGGCCCCGGATGCCGAGCTCAACGATCGGCGCTCTTTCTACATCGGTGACAGGGTGACCTACACCCAGGCGGCCTTTCTGCTGGTCACCGCCTTGCTTGTTACGCTGCTCGAGGCGACGGGCAGGTCTGCGCAGTTCGCAGACTCCGGCCTGCTGATCGCCATCATCGTGGCCCTGGTGGCCGTGGCGCTGCTCTACTTCGGCCGCCGCAAGCTCTACATGGAAAAGCCCTTGTGGGTGACCGGGCTATTGTACCTGGCCATATGGGCACCCTTGACCACCTGGGGCGGGGTAGAGGCCGACGAACATTACGGCCACGGCAACGCGCTGGTGGTCTCTGTGGTGGTGGCGGTGATGAACCTGATCGGCTACCACCTCGCGCGCCACCTGCGCAAGGGCCGCCACGCAAAGGCGGGTCGCTCGCGCAAGTTCGAGGTGATTGCCCTGGTGGCCCTGCTGTTGATCGTGCCGGCGCTCGTGGGCATCGAGGTGTTCAGGCGCGGTATATTGACTTGCGAGCTGGGGCCCGAATGGACGTTTGCCGCCGCCAAGCAGTGCCAGACCTGCCTGGTGGGCATCTACATCGTGCTGCTGGGTGTCGGTGCGGCCATCTCGATGGGCATCAACTACTTCATGCTGCATTGCCTGTTCGATCCCAAGGGCCTCGACGTCGTGGAGAACCCGCCCGGCGAGCTGTACCTGAAGATGATGATCGGCGGCCTGATTGTCACCGGGGTGGCCTGGACGCTGCTGCTGGTGCTGCTGCCGCCGGTGGCAGGCGGCGGGGGCGGCGGCGGGAAGAAGAGCGGTTCTTCTTCGCGCCGCTCGGGTCATTCGGGCAGGGCCTACGCGACGCGCGGGTCGGGCATGACCGCCGCCGAGCTCGAGGAACAACAGCGCCGCATGGTGCAGGAAAAGTGGGCCAAGCTGGGTTTGCACGCTGTGCGTAAAATCTAATCGGGATATTCGTTGCAATACACCGCGCGCAGCAGGCGCGGGTGGGGATTGGCGAAGCCGACGGCGAAGCCCTTGGTGTCACCCACGGTGTGGCGCACCACGCGGCCCGAGAGATCGTAATCCTCGAGAGGCGGCTCGTTGAAACCGATGCGCAGGCTGGCGCCCACCGGCGGCGGCGACGAGTGCAGAAAGAACGCGCCACCCATCGAGACGTTGCGCAGCACGCAGACCCCAGGCAGGCGCGGGTCTGTGCGGCAGAGCAAGGGCTGTACTGCAAAGCGCTTGTGGCTGCGGCGATCGGCGTCTTTCATGACGGGATCCTCCACGTAGTTCCTACCTTGTATGACAATATAAGGTTTTTGGGTACATTGTGTCAAGTTAATGTAAAGGATGAGGAAAGCCAGATAACCAGGATGTAGGGGCGGTGTTTATCCCCGCCCGCTCACCGGTTCAAACTAAGCCAGAACCTGGTTCCTTCCCCCGGCGCCGAATCGAAACCCACCTTGCCGCCGAGGTAGCGCTCGCCGATCAGCTTAATGCTCCAGGTGCCCAGCCCGCGCCCCTTGGCCTTGGTGGAAAAAGAGCGGCGGAAGATATTCAGGCCCACCTTTTCGTCGATGACGCCAGGATTCGTGACGTAGAAGGTGACCGCCTGGCCGTCGGAGATTGCCCCGGCCTCGATGCGCTCTCCCTTGCTTGATGCCTCCAGGGCGTTTTGCAGCATGTTGGAAAGCACGCGGGCAAGCAGGCGGCGGTCTGTCTCGATAGTGACGTCATTCGCGAGCGGGTTCAGTTCGAGGTGCTTGTCCTGAAGCGCCGGCGAGTCGGCGAAGGCCTGGCGCAGCTCTTCGAGCACCTTTCTTGTGCTCACCGCTTCGCTGGCCACCTCCAGCTCGCCGGCCTCGGCGGCCAGCAGGTCGCGCTGGGCGGCGATCTCGTTCGTCAGGCGCCGGGCCAGGCGGAAGATCGTCTGCGCGGCAGCAGAATCAGCGCACTGGCCGGCCGCCAGGCTCTGAGACCAGCCGTAGAGGCCGGCCACGGTGTTCTTTATGTCGTGCAAGAAGATGCGTTCGAGAAGCTGCAGGCGCTTGCGATCGCTTATGTCGCGCAAGAACAGGAAGGTGAAGCTGCGGCCCGAGAGCAGCATGGGCACCGCCTTGACCTGCATCTCCAGGGCCGTCGGCCGGCCGTCGCGCTCGACGGTCATCAGGCACTCGCCTTCGGCAGGCTTCTGGGTGCCACGGCTCTCGATGATTACCCGCGCCGCGCCGCAAACGCGGCATGCGTTCGAAGAGCCGCAGCCGTCGGGCCCGTGGTGCGAATTGATGCATTCCAGCAGATCGCCGGGCCTGAGCCCCAGGATGGCGCCTTGGCTACCGACTCCCAGGCGGTGCAGCGTCTTGCGCCCGTAGGCCACCACGCGGCGGTCCTCGTCGAGCAACAGCGGCACCACGTCGGCGGCGTTGAAAAGGGCGTTGACCACCGGGCTCTCGACGGCATCGCGAACGGCCTCGAACAGCTCTTCGTCCTGCGCCACCAGGGGCGCGTCGCCTCCTGCCATGGGTGCCTCCTTCTCTCGGGGCAAGTTATGCATATATTTACAAGTTGGCAAGTAGGGGATTCTCATGTATGTGCGCGGCGAAGCCGCGCACGCCACCACAAAAAGAAAAACTGCGCCGGCCCGTGGGTAAGCTTTCAGCCGGCGCAACAGAGAGGGCCTTTCTTCAATACTATCAACGTAGCACGCATTGACCGTTTGTGCCCTTTGCGCCTTTATGTTATACGTCTAGCCCCGAGCAAGGCGCGAAGCGGGGGAGGTGCATGCTGCACAGGCTGGCCAAGTTACTCAAGGGCAAGGTCGATGCATTGCTCGACCCCGAGGTAACCGAGCGCATCGAGCGCCTGCAGACCAGGCTCAACGAGTACGGCGTCGATCCCTTCGGCTTCGATCCCGACTACCTGAAGTACGCGCTGCCCTTCGGCATCGCCGTCTACCGCAAGTGGTTCCGAGTCGAGACCATCGGCATCAAGAACGTGCCCCCGGGCCGCGTGCTGCTGATCTCCAACCACTCCGGTCAGATTCCCGTCGACGGGGCGATGATCGTGCTCTCGATGTTCCTCGAGGCCGAGCCGCCGCGCATGGTGCGCTCGATGGTCGAGACCTGGGTGCCCACCCTGCCGCTGATCAGCTACTTTTTCCCGCGCACCGGCCAGATAGTCGGCACGCGCGAAAACTGCCGCAGGCTATTAGAGCGCGAGGAGGCCATCCTGGCCTTCCCCGAGGGGGTGCGCGGCATCTCCAAGACCTTCGCCAAGCGCTACCAGCTGCAGGATTTCGGCCTGGGCTTCATGCGCCTGTCGCTGATGACCGGCGCGCCGATCGTGCCGCTGGCGGTGGTCGGCGCCGAGGAACAGGCCCCGGCGCTTTTTAACCTCGAGCGCGTGGGCAAGCTGTTCGGCTCGCCGGCCTTGCCCATCACGCCGACCTTCCCGGCCCTGGGCCCGCTGGGCATCTTGCCGCTGCCGACCAAGTACCGCATCTACTTCGGCAAGCCGATGACCTTCGAGGGCGATCCCAACGACGAGGACGAGGCCCTGGCCGCCAAGGTAAACCACGTGCGCCGCACCATACAGCGCATGCTACGGGACGGGATAAAAGCGAGGAAAAATGTGTTTTGGTAGAAAACACCGGGTCCCTTGTCATGCCGGTATGTCTGAAGCCGGCATCCACGATGCGAAGGCTGGACCCCGGCTAGAACAATGCCGGGGTGACGGCACCCGATTTTTCGATGTCTGGAGAACCAAGAACCAAGTACAATGCACGATGAACGATGAACGAATCAGCCCCCCTCCTTTAATCCTCCCCCCCGACAATCGAAGCCCAAGAAGCCACTTTCGTGGGGGAGGAGTTCCTGTTCGAAATTATAACGATGAACGATGAACGATGCACGATGAACGATGAACGGTAACTAATAATGCCACCTTCGAAAAAGACAAAACCCACTCGTAAAAAAGCATCCCCGTCCGTCGTCATCGCCGGCATCTCGGGAAACTTCGGCCGGCTCCTGACACGCCGGCTGCACACCGAGTACCCGATCATCGGCATAGACAAGCGCCCCTTCGAGGGCAAGCCCAAGGACGTCACCCACTACCAGGTCGACGCCCGGCGCCGCAAGGCCGAGAACATCTTTCGCCACGGCGGCATCCGCGCGGTCGTCCACCTGGGCCTGGTGCACCGCCCGCAGCCGGGGCGCTCGCTCTACCGCGACATGAACGTGCGCTCGACCGTCAAGCTGCTCGAGTACTGCCAGGCCTACGACGTGCCCAAGGTGGTGCTGATGTCCACCGCCTACGTCTACGGCCCGGGCCCCGAGAACTCCAACTTCCTCACCGAAGATACCCCCTTAGGCGGCGTTGCCGACTACCCCGAGATGCAGGCGCTGATCGAATGGGACATGTACGCCCAGAGTTTCTTCTGGAAATACCCCGAGATAGAAACCGTCATCCTGCGCCCGGTACACGTCGTGGGCCCCAGTGTAAAGAACGCGCCCACCAATTACCTGCGCCTGAAAAGCCCGCCCACCCTGCTGGGTTTCGATCCCATGCTGCAGGTGCTGCACGAGGAAGACCTGATCCAGGCCATCATGCTGGCCCTCGAGCCGGGGGTCAGCGGCATCTTCAACATCGTCGGCCCCGGCGAGGTGCCGCTCTCGGCGATTCTCAAGGAACTGGGCAAAAAGAGCGTACCCATCCCGCACATCATGGCCAAGCCGGTGCTCAAGCGCCTCTGGCGCCTGGGGCTCTCGGCCTTCCCGCCCGGGGAGCTGCCGCACCTTCAGTACCAGTGCATGGTCGACGGGCAACTGGCCCGCGACGTGCTCGGCTTCCGGCCGCGCTACAATCTGCGCCAGACGATACGATCGGTGCTATAAGCGTGCGACGTGCAGCGTTTTCGTTCATCGTTAATCGTGCGACGTGCAGCGTGCATACAATTCGATCACGAAGTTACTGTCATGCCGGTATGCCTTAAGCCGGCATCCATGTTTCGAATACTGGATCCCGGCCTAAGTCGTGACGGGATGACGAATACTTATGCAACAATAGGGTTTACTATCGTGCATCGTTATAATTTCGAACAGGAACTCCTCCCCCACGAAAGTGGCTTCTTTTGCTGCATTTGTCGGGGGGGAGGATTAAAGGAGGGGGGCAATTTCGTTCTTGGTTCTTGGTTTTGACACGGGACCCGGGATGACTCGGGACACGCCGACTTTCGACTGGTTCTGACGGCTTTTGCGGTTTTCGACGTCTTTTGCAGTCTGACGGTTGTTGGGTGTCGACAGGTGTCGACGGTACTTTTTCCCTTGCCTTCTCGCCGCACGGGATGTAATATTTGCGTTCGGAATCTAAACACCCTGTAATCTTATTGGGTTACAGGGCAACAAGACCAACTTGAGCCATACAGCGCAGAACCAACCGCCCGGCCTCTTCGTCGGTACCTCGCACAATGCGATGTAACCGAGGGGGCCGGAGGCTGTTCGCCATCAACCAATGACCGAAGACCGCTCCACCCTGGCCGTGCTCGAGACCATCTCACGAGCGGCCGATCTGCCCCAGCGCCAGATAGCCAAGTCGACCGGCCTGAACCTGGCCAAGGTCAACTACGTGCTGCGCAAACTGAAGGACAAGGGCTTCGTCAAGCTCAAGCGCGTGCGCGAAAACCCGCACAAGCTGCGTTACCTCTACCTGCTGACCCCCGAGGGGGTAAAGGAGAAGAGCCGCCTGACCTACCGTTTCATGCAGCGCACCCTGCGCGAGTACAACCGCGCAGAGGGACGCATCCGCGAATCGGTCGAGCTGATGGTGGCCCGCGGCATCGGGCGTGTGTTGCTGTGGGGCAATACCGAGATCACGCGCCTGTGCCTCGAGGTGCTCTCGGCCATGGACGGTACGGTGCGCGTGGTGGGCGTGGTCGACCCCTCCGGCCTGCACCCCAAGGCCCTGCACCCCAGCCAGGCGCGGGCCATGGACGTCGACGCCGTGGTGGTCTGCGAGCCCGAGGCCGAGGTGCCGGCGGGCATGGAAGTCTGGAGGCTGGTGTGAGCCTGTTGCTGGCCTGTATGCTGCTGGCCCCGGCGCCGCGCCCGCCGGGCCCCTGGTTACCGCCGGCGACGAGCACTGGGTTAATCGTGAGACGTGCAGCGTGCGGCGTGCGGCGTGCGGCGTGCATACAATTCGATCACGAAGTTACTGTCATGCCGGTATGCCTTAAGCCGGCATCCATGTTTCGAACACTGGATCCCGGCCTAAGTCGTGCCGGCATGACGATTGACGGGATAACCAAGAACCAAGAACGATGCACTATGAAAGAAGAACGATGCACTATGAACGGAATCTGAAATGACCTCCTTTCTGATAGGCGTCGCCGGCGGCACGGGCTCTGGCAAGACCACCCTGACCCACAACATCATCTCCAGGCTCAAGCGCAAGCCGGTGGCCGTGCTGCGCGCCGACTGGTACTACCGCGAGCAGACCGAGATACCGCCCGACCTGCGCGCCGGGCTGAACTACGATCACCCCGACGCCCTCGAGTTCGACCTGCTCACCGCGCACCTCGAAAAGCTCAGAAAGGGCAAGGTCGTCGACGCCCCGCGCTACAACTTCGTTACCCACAACCGCATGACCGAGACGGCGCGCGTCGAGCCCACCCCGGTCATCATCACCGAGGGCATCCTGCTCTTCGCCGACGAGAAGCTCAGGGAGCTCTTCGACCTCAGGATCTTCGTCGAGACCGCCGCCGATCTCAGGCTGGTCAGGCGCCTGAAGCGCGACATCGAACAGCGCGGGCGCTCTTTCGAAAGCTGCATCGGCCAGTACCTAGACACCGTGCGCCCGATGCACGAGAACTTCGTCGAGCCGACCAAGCAGTACGCCGACATCATCGTGCCCGCCTCGGGCCCCAACGAAAAGGCCATCGCCATGATCGTCGACATGATCCAGCGCCGCGCGGAGAAGGTGCGCCGCCGGCGCGCGGGAAGAAAAAAGAAGAAAGGTCGAAAGACAAAAAACGATGCCTGAACCGCAAAAAACGTCGAACCCAACAAACGTCAAAACCCAACAAACGTCAACAAGTCGGCGAGTCGACAAGTCGGCGGGTCGGCGAGTCCCGAGTCCCGGGTCATGCCGGTATGCCTCAAGCCGGCATCCATATAGCGAAGACTGGACCCCGGCTAGAACCATACCGGGGTGACGTGCGCTGGGCATGTTCAACAACTTGGAGGTGAAAGTCCTCCATCCAACCTGACGGAGGTGAAGGATTAGCGAAGCGCAAGGGGAAATCCCAGTCACCGCGAGGTGGCACCCGGAGGAA